>Ga0307505_10000870_pt1 | contig 28923 bp, 7 predicted proteins | sample 23_S_MG_FD_202183 | JGI IMG/M metagenome (GOLD analysis project Ga0307505, IMG submission 202183) | Soil microbial communities from Populus trichocarpa stands in riparian zone in the Pacific Northwest, United States - 23_S | ecosystem: Environmental > Terrestrial > Soil > Riparian zone > Trees... | reverse complement strand
TGAAAAGCCGCCGCGCACTGGTCCACCGTCGCGCGAAACACTGCTTCCCGCTCGTACAACTCTCGCCCCATCCCGACGTACTGCGCCCCCTGCCCGCTGTACATCAGCACCGCCCCGCGCCCGCTGCAACCGCCCTGGCTCCCTGCAGTCAACTCCACCAACCCATCCAGCCAACGACTGGGTTCGGCCAAAGCCTCAAGCGCATCCGCTACATCGCGGCACACTACGGCACGCCGGTGCGCAAACTCGCGTCGCCCCACTTGTAACGTGTACGCCACATCCGCCAATGAAACATCCGGCTGCGCTTCCAAATGGCGCCTTAACTTCTCCGTCGCCGCCGTCACTGCTGCCGCCGTTCGTCCCGATAGCACCAACAGATGCCAGCCACGCGACGACGGCGCTGGTGCAGAAAGCTGTGGCGCTTCCTCAACTACGACGTGCGCATTCGTGCCGCCAATCCCAAACGAACTCACACCCGCGCGGCGTGGTCCATCTCCGTTTGTCTCCCACGGCCGCAGTTCATGGTTCACGTAGAAGGGTGACGCAGCGAAATCGATCTCCGGATTCGGCGCCGTGTAGTGCAGCGAGGGCGGCAGTTCGCGATGCTTAAGCGCGAGCACCGTCTTGATCAGTCCCGCCACACCGGCGGCCGCATCGAGATGGCCCACGTTACTCTTCACCGAACCAAGCGCGCAGAAGCCCGACCGTGCGGTCGACGATCGGAAGGCTTGCGTCAGCGCCCCCACTTCGATCGGATCGCCGAGTGCAGTCGCTGTACCGTGTGCTTCCACATACGAGATGCTGTCGGCGCTGACACCCGCGATCGCTTGCGCTTCGACGATCACTTCGGATTGACCGTCAAGACTTGGCGCGGTGTAGCCAACTTTGAGCGAGCCGTCGTTGTTGATAGCCGAGCCTTTGATGACAGCATGAATGACGTCGCCGTCGGCGAGCGCTTCATCAAAACGCTTGAGCAGCACGATGCCGGCGCCATTGCCGCCGTTCGTACCATTGGCCCGCACATCAAACGGCCGGCAGTGTCCATCGGGTGAGTTGATGCCGCCTACCTGGTACTTGTAACCCACTTTCTGTGGCACCGTTATTCTGACTCCACCAGCCAATGCAAGATCACAGTGATAATTCAATAAACTGTGGCAAGCGAGATGGACCGCGACGAGCGAGGTCGAACAGGCCGTCTGAACAGTGAGACTTGGTCCTTTGAGGTTCAGTTTGTAAGAAACACGCGTCGAGAGATGGTCTTTGTCGTTGCCGATCGCCATCTGAAAAAGATCGGCATTGTCTTTGAAGTTCACATGCGGTAGCAGATGTGTCAGCAGGTAACCGTCCAAACCTGCACCGGCGTAAACGCCGCAGCGCCCTTTATATCTGGAGGGGTCGTAGCCGGCTGCTTCCATGGCTTCCCACGCACATTCCAGAAATATGCGCTGCTGCGGGTCAGTGATCTCGGCCTCGTGAGGATTGAATCCGAAGAATGAACCAGCGAACATTTCTATATCGTCGAGTATTCCCGCAGCTTTAACGTAAGACGGATCGTTGAGACTCGCAGGGTTGACGCCAGCCGCCAGAAGCTCTTCGTTTGACAGACTTCTGATGGACTCCACGCCGTTGCGCAGATTGCTCCAGAACTCGTCAATATTCTTCGCGCCCGGGAAACGGCCGGCCATGCCGACGATGGCAATGCCAGTTAGCAGATTATGGTCTTCTGCGTCATTCATGAATCGCCACCCTTGATCTCAGCTCCTCATGCAAGAAAGGCTTGTCTTCAAGATAGCGCTCGTTGTCTTTCAGAACCGACTCCACCGCCTGCTCGAATCCGCCGGCGATCTTCTGGGCCAACGCTGCTGCTTCTGGTTCATACTTCAGATGTAACTGCACGCCATTGCTGGTTAACAGTGGGGTAATTTCCAGCAGGTAAGGCTCTCTCGGTTTACCGTTCGTCGTGATAAACCCTTGTGGAACGTAATATTTTCCGCCGAGCCACGGTTCCTCCACGAAACATTCCAGATTCAATAGAACGCTGCTTTCCACGGGTTCGTCATCCGCGGTGATTGCTTTCGAAAATTCAGCAATCCGCGTGACCCTTGCTCTGGAATCAGCCTCGCGGAGAATCTCCTCGGGCACATGCCGCGTAAACGTCAAAGCCGCGACTGTATCCCTGAGTTTCTCATCTACTAACCTGTAGTCAGCGTGGCAGTCGACGTGCAGTTGATCATCACTTTGCGCAAGCAGACCAAGCAGCGCCGCCACAACGATTTCGATTGAAGTCTGATCGTTTTTTACTTGAGCATCCGCCAAACGTTCCTTCGCCAACTCCCGGTTATTCGCTGCTAATTCCGCGATCATCGCCTTGTAAGTTTTTTGGATGGGCTTGAGCGAGAGCTTTTTCTTGTTCGACAGTTGCTCGTACAGTCGATAGACGTCTTCACATACGCGAATGACACTGCGGCCATCAGCGATCGCCTTGTGAGCCAGAAGCAGAAACTCCGAAAGCTCGTTGCCACGATGAATCAGCGCCACGCGCAGAGAGGCTTTCGGCTCAGGGCGCATCCCGACAGAAAGTTTTTCCAGGATGTCTTCATACGAGACCGCGGCTGCTTCATCCATTTCGAACACCTGGACGAACTGCCCACCTTGCTGCCCGGCAAGTGGAAACGCGACGTACTGCCCGTCGTGAAGCCGCATCTGTAACATCTCATGCGACTCGATTAGCTCGCGAACTGCAGCCGTAAGAACTTTCTCGTCGAGTCGTTTATCTACAGAAACGCGATAACACAAAACATCATCTGCACTCCGCGTCGACGTCTTTGGCCGCCGCCACTGCGGCGCAAAAACTTCGAGCGGAGTTGACGGCAGAGATGGTTTATCCCGGCGAAGGGGCGGTCCGCCATGAACCTCGATTGCGGTCGGGAACAACATCTGCCAGCGCCGCTCGGCAGCGTAGCGGTCAGCCATCGTATAGATGTTAGGCAGCCCGAGGTCCGAAGCTAACTTGGAGATGCGTCTGAGGCGATCGTATCGCTCGTCGCGCGCCGGTTGCACCCCTTCGATATCCCACACTTTGAACCTGATTACGTTAGTAACCTCGTCGGGATACAACGAGTAACACTGGTAGAGCCTCGAACCAATCTGCCCGTAAGGGTAGTAGTAGTAAGGATGGGCCTCTAATTCATAAATGAACCGGTGATGCTCGCGAATAAAGTCGCACGTCTCCTGAAAGTCTTCTTCGGTTTCTCCCGGAAAGCCCACGATCCAGTAAGTCGTGGTCCTAATGCCCTCGTTCGCTAAAGTCTTCAACACGTCTGAGATGACTTTCGGCGTCGTCATCTTGTCCATCGAATCCAGCACGCGCGCGGCGGCGCTTTCGATCCCGAGCCGCACGCGATAGCAACCTGAGTCGGCCCAGAGCTTGACGTAATTTTGATGGGTGACGGGTTTGTCAGCGCGCAGGTAACCGTCGTACCTGATCGACGCGTTCATCTCCAACAGCTTGTTCGCGAGTGGATTGATGTATGGGTTCATCAACGAGTCGCCCATGAAAAAGCCGTTGTTGTTATATCGCTTTGCCAATTCAACCACTTGTTCGGCAAACACATTTATCGGCTTCTTGCGATACTCACCCCACTGGATCGTTTCCGAGCAGAAACTACACTGGAAAGGACAACTGCGGGCGCCTTCAATGGAGAGATCGTAGTAGTTCTCCGTATTCGTATCAGAGAAATCCGGAATAGGGACGTCTTTCATCTCCAGCGTTTTACCCCTGAGGTCGGCCAGCGAGATCACACGTTTGTGCGCTAACTCACCTTCCAGCAGTTTGAGCAGCAACAGTTCTCCTTCGCCGAGAATTATGTGGTCCACGAAGTCGTACTCGCGCACGAGTGTGTCGAGATTATCGGACTCGAGAGCTAAGTCATCGGCGAAAACCCCACCCCCCATGACAGTCTTGATATGTGGGTATGCTCGTTTGATGTGTTTCAGGACAAAGAGAGAGGGACCGAGCGATGTAGTGTAGGTACTTGTTCCCACTGTCGAAAAGCCGGAAAAGCCAATCCGGTTCACGAGCTCTTTCAACCTCTTGTAGAACTGATCTACCAGCGGGATGAGTGTGTTGATGATTGGCTGATTAATCGTGATGCCGTAATAAGGAGTGATGCGCTCGAGCACTCTCGCGCAATCAGCGGGGCTCGCGTCATTCGCGTAGGACAGCATGTGTGCATTGAGAATCCACCAGAGCTTGGAATAGCCATCGTTGATAGAGACGCTCTCCAGAGTTTGTAAGGCGCTGAAATATTTATGGTGCATGCTCCAGAGATCGAGGTCCGTATTGAAATCAATGCACTTCACCATGTAGCCGCGCTGCTTGAGAAACGTTTTCAGAATGCTGATGCCTAGCGGCGGGGTCCAGGGTGAGAAGTAGGGCGGCTTAACGAGCAGAATCGCGCCGTCTCTTTTCTGTTCCCTCGTCACGCCCAACGTTTCGTTAGCGCGCGTGATTGAAACCAGACTCATGAGAGTCTCCTTTCGGTTAATCCAGTCCGAAGGCAAACTGATCTTGTTCGTTTGTGTGTGGTGCAGGTTTGAGGGAAGATCGGACCGGCTCTCGGCGCCGGTTAAGAGGACCTATGACCTTGCGTCATTCATGAATCGCCACCCTTGATCGCAACTGCTTTTGCCGGTCGATAGCTTCAAGTTGCTTTCGGACGCGGTCATGCACCTGTCCATAAGTAACCGGCCCAACCTTTTGGGTGAAAAAAGTAGCCAGGCTATCCACAGTCGGATACCGAAACATTTCCATGACCGACAACTCAGACTGCAATGCCGCCTTTAATTCTCGATGTATCTGAACCGCTAGCAACGAATGGCCGCCGAGGTCGAAGAAATTGTCGTGAATGCCAATACGCTCTATACCTAAAACTTTTTGCCAGATGTCTGTAATGATCCTTTCGACCTCATTGCGCGGAGGAACATGTGGAGTTCCATTGTCCCCTTCGAACTTCACCGGCTGCAAAGCGCGGCGATCGACCTTGCCACTTGAGGTCAACGGCAGCGCCGGCAGCGATACGAACGCCTGCGGCACCATGTACGCAGGCAGACTCTTACTCAGATAGCTGCGCAAATCATTGTTCGCAGGCTTATTCTCACTGACGACGTAGGCCACCAGCCGTTTCTCGCCGTTCTTATCCTGTTGGACCACCACGATACTCTCAGTGATCTCCGGATGCCCGCTCAGCACAGCTTCGATCTCGCCCAACTCGATGCGCAGGCCGCGCACTTTTACCTGGTGGTCCAACCGCCCGAGAAACTCGAGGTTGCCATCGGCCAGGTAGCGCGCCAGATCGCCCGTGCGATACAGACGTGCACCCGCCTCAGTGCTAAAGGCATTGGGAATAAAACGCTCGGCCGTTAACTCCGGACGGCCCAGGTAACCGCGTCCCACGCCCACTCCGCCCAGGTGCAACTCACCAACCACTCCGACCGGCACCGGCTGTCCACGTCCATCCAGCACGTAAATTTTCAAATTCGCAATCGGTTTCCCGATGGGCACAGTCCGGCTTTCATCGTCCAACCGGCATTGCCAATACGTCACGTCAACCGCTGCTTCTGTCGGCCCGTACAAATTGTGCAATTCGCACTTTTCAAGACGCTCGAAGAAGCGACGCTGCAACGCGATACTCAACGCCTCACCACTGCAAACCACCCGTCTTAAACTGCCACAGCTCTCCACTTCAGCTTCTTCTAAAAACGCCTGCATCAGCGAGGGCACAAAATGCAGTGTCGTTACTTGCTGCGCCTTGATCAGTTCGATCAGGTAAGCGTTATCCAGGTGACCACCCGGGCGGGCCAGCACCAAACGACTGCCAGTTATTAACGGCCAGAAAAACTCCCACACCGAGACGTCGAAGCTGAAGGGAGTTTTTTGTAGGACTCGGTCATCAGCCCAAAGCTGATAGGCCTCCTGCATCCAGGACAGACGGTTGCATATCCCAGCGTGAGTGTTCATCGCACCTTTCGGTGTCCCGGTTGAACCAGAAGTGTAGATGACATAGGCAAGGTGCTCTGGACCAACTCCGCTCTCCACTCGCTCCACACTCTCTCTCGCTACCTTTTCCCATTCTTCATCCAGCCGCAATACGTGGCCTATTTCCTGTTGCGTCTCTCTCCACAAACGCCCCTGCGTTAACACCACCCGCATCGTGCTATCCCGCACCATGTATCGCAACCGCTCCTCCGGATAGGCTGGATCCAGCGGCAAATATGCTCCGCCCGCTTTCAGGATTCCGAGCAGGGCCACCACCATCTCCACCGACCGCTCCATCAGCACTCCGACTGCCTCTTCAGCCGACACCTCCTGCGCGCGTAAATAGTGAGCTAACTGGTTGGCTCTGCGGTCCAACTCTCCATAGCTCACTTCTACTCCGTCGAATACCACCGCCAACGCTTCCTCACTGCGCTGCACTTGCGCTTCAAACAACTGGTGGACCGTCTCCGCTCCGCCGTACTCCCTCCTTGTGTTATTCCAACCTTCTACTATCTGCTGACGCTCCGCCTCGCCCAACAGCGGGAGTTCGAACACCCGTTGCTCTGGGTCCGCCACCACTGCGCGCAACACGCGCTCGTAGCTCGCCACCATCCGCTCGATGGTCTCAGCTTCATACAGATCATGGTTGTACTCCACTCCACCGATGATCGTGCCGCCGTGTTCCTCAAATCCGAGCGCCAACTCGAACCTCACCGTCTCGCGGGTGTCCTCCATTGGTGTCAGCCGCAACCCTTCGAACTCCAACATCTCGACCGGCATGTTCTGTACGAACCACGTTTGGAACAACGGCGAGCGACTCATATCTCTTTCCGGCTGCAGCTCTTCGACCAGCTTCTCAAACGGCAAGTCCTGATGTGCATACGCGCCCAACGCCATCTCTCTCACGCGCCGCAGCAACTCGCCGAAACTCGGATTGCCTCTCAAATCACCCCGCATGACCAGCGTGTTGACGAAGCACCCGATTAGCGCCTCAGTCTCCACGTGTTTGCGGTTTGCGATTGGAGTGCCGACCAACACCTGCTCCTGACCCGCATAGCGACACAGCAGCAAATCGTAGGCGGCCAACAGCGTCATGAAGAGCGTGGTGCCATGACGGCGGCTGAGAGCTCGCAGTTGTGCTGACAGTTCCGCTGAGAGCTGGAGCGGCTGATAAGAGCCACGGTATGTCTGAACGGGTGGACGAGATTTGTCGATTGGCAAGTCAATGACAGTTGGAGCGCCGGCCAACTCCGCGCGCCAGTAATCAAGTTGTGTGTCGAGAACTTCACCTTGCAGCCAGTGGCGCTGCCAGTGCGCGTAGTCCGCATATTGAATCGGCAATTCTGCGAGCGCCGACTCTTCGCCACGCAGATAAGCGCCATAGAGCGAGGCCACTTCGCGAACGAGGACGCCGATGGACCACCCATCGCTGATGATGTGATGCATCGTCACCAGTAGGACATGTTCCTCCGAACCCAGGCGCAACAACTGCATGCGCATCAGCGGACCGTCCTCAAGGTCGAACGGGCGAGCAGCTTCAGCTTCGGCGCGGCGTTTGGTTTCGGTGGTACGTTCGGAAGCAGGCAGGTGTGAGATGTCGACGACGAGCAGTGTGCCGGAAACTGGCTCTCGGATGATTTGTACCGGCTGTTCTTCAAGGAACGTAAAAGTGGTACGAAGACTTTCATGCCGCCGAACCAATTCCGCGAAGGTTCGCTCGAGCAAATCCACTCTAAGCGTGCCTTCCAACCGGACAGCTCCCGAGATATTGTAAAAGGCGCCATCAGGCTCTAACTGTTGCAGAAACCATAAGCGTTGTTGCGCAAAGGATAGCTGCAGTCGTCCGTCTCGCGAGATCCGTTCCATCGGCGGTGCTTCCGGCAAATGTGGTCCTCGCTGCGCAAGCTCAATCGTCTGCGCAAGTCCCGCCAACGTTGGAGTTTCAAACAGGCTGCGCAAGGTGATTTCCTGCCCGAACGTGTCCCGCGCTCGTGTGACTATCTGTGTTGCAAGTAATGAATGACCACCCAACTCGAAGAAGTTATCGTTAAGGTTGACGCGCCCGACAGCTAACACCTCACTCCAGATGTCCGCCAGTATCTGTTCTGTAGGCGTGTTGGGAGGGAGATAGTTCGACTCAAGATTCAACTGCAAAGGATCGATCGGAGGAAGGGAGCGGCGATCAATCTTGCCATTAGGCAACAACGGCATCTTTTCAAGCGAGAGAAAGACCGAAGGAATCATGTAATCAGGCAAATTATCTTTCAAGAAACTGCGCAACTGATTTACATCCAGCGTGTCATGACCTCGCCCCACGACGTATGCCACTAATCTTTTGTCGCCTGGGCCAAGCTCAACGACAGTGACGGCACACTCCTTGACCGACGGACAATTGATCAACGTCGCCTCGATCTCACCCAACTCGACACGGAACCCTCGTAACTTCACCTGTGCATCCGCGCGCCCTACATAAACTAACTCCCCGTTCTCGCGCCACCGCACCATGTCTCCCGTGCGGTACAAACGCGCTCCCGGCTCTTCGCTGTACGGGTACGGCACGAACCGCTCGGCTGTGAGTGCCGACCGGTTCAGATACCCGCGTGCCAACCCCGTCCCGCCGACGTACAACTCTCCCACCATTCCAAGCGGCACCACCTGCATCTCGGCGTCCAGCACATACGCTTGCATGTTCGCGAGGGGCTGCCCGATCGCGACCTCTTCGCCCGCCAGGACTCTCTCTCGCTCTACCTCGTGCAACGTCGCATCGATCGTCACCTCCGTTGGTCCATAAAAGTTGTATAACTTCACTTCGCTGTGTGCCCGCAGCAAACCTTCCGCTAACTCCCGCCCTAGCACTTCACCGCCGCTAAACACCTCGCGCAACTGCGTACAACGCTCCAGTCCTCCCTCGTTCACCAGCATCCGCAGCAAAGTCGGCACGCCCTGGAAGCGCGTCACACCTTCGCGTTCCATCACGTTCACCAAATACTGTGCGTCTTGATGACCACCCGGCCGCGCCATCACCAACTGCGCCCCGGCCAACAGCGGCGCGTAGAACTCCCACACCGAAGCGTCGAAGCTGAAGGGCGTTTTCTGCAACATGACATCGGTATCTCGCATCGGAAAACGCTCGTGCATCCACAGCATGCGATTGCGGATGGCGCGGTGCGAGATCATTACGCCTTTGGGTTGACCGGTGGAGCCGGACGTGTAGATGACATAGGCCAGATTGTCCGGCGCTGTGCGCACACCTGTCGACGTCGTCGGCTGCGCGGCCACTGTGGCCCACTCAGCATCGAGCAATAAGACATTAAGAAAAGGGGAGTCGGGGCGTAGTGTCGTCAGCGTCGCCATGACCGCCCGGTGAGAGATGACGAAACGCAGGCCCGCATCAGCGATCATGTAACCGAGTCGCTCCAGCGGGTACGACGGGTCGAGTGGCAGATACGCCGCTCCGGCTTTCTGGATCCCGAGCAAGGCGACGACCATCTCCAACGATCGCTCCATCAACACTCCGACGCTGTCATCGTTCGAGATATCGTGGGCGCGCAGGTAATGTGCTAACTGGTTAGCTCTTTGGTCCAACTCGGCATACGTCAACTGTTCGCCCTCGAAGACGACCGCTACCGCTTCACCGTTTCGCGCTGCCTGGTGCTCGATGAGCTCGTGGAGATTTTCTCCGACGCCAAAATCCACTGTGGTCCGATTAAAGGCAAGCAAGACTTGCTCGCGCTCGGCAAGGCTCAGAATCTCCAACCGGCCGATTTCTCCTTCGGGATTCCGAACGGCGTTGGCCAAAAGGGTGTGAAACCGATCCGATAGACGGCGAATGTCGGCCAATGCAAAAGCACTTGCGTCAAAATAGAAGTTTGTGATGATGCGGTCTTTTTTTGCGACGCAGGACAACTTGATTTTGAAGTTGTCGATAAAGGCCTCTTGTCTATCGACGGAGAAAACGACGTTAGGAGTCGGGTAGCTGTTTATTAACTCATCGAATTCAAAGCAGATGGGTGTAAAAGACAGACCCGCAGATTTTTCATCCGCGTTGGTTACTTCAGCCCAGTTAAAACACTCTTGCCATGCGTAAGCCTCGTGGGTCGCAGCATAAACAAGCGCCATCACTTCACTGAACCGAAACTCCTTTTCAAATTGAATCTGAATAGGCAGATACTTTGCGAGTAAGCCGAGTGTCTCCTTCAACTCTTCATCCGTGCGGCCATCGAAATTTGTGGCGACAGTGATCAACGGTTGTTGCGCGAGACGCCAGAGCAACGTCTGCCAACAGGCGAGTAAGAACGTCGGGACAGTGGTTTCATGCCTGTGCGCGAGCGTCTTGATTGACTCACACCACTCGCGGTCAATGACGGATTCCCACACCTTGTAGCCAGAATCCGCAGGCGATCCAGCCCCAAATGGAAGCTCAAGGTTGAGTGAAGTTGAGAAATCCTTTTTGCGCCAGTAATCTCTGCCGGCCTCAGCATCTTCAGATTCCAGCAGTTCGTTGAGCCACTCGGAAGCGACGAGATACTGCATCGACGTAGCAGTAGACCCGCCTCCATTCAGACTCGCGGAATATTGAAAGCCAACTGCGCTAACGAAGTTCTTCAGAGTGGCCTGATCCGCGCACAATGTAGGCAGGCTGAACAGCAATATGTGCTTGAGTTCCGACACAGTCAGCAGTGAAACACGTAACTTCATTCCGCGCGGGGAGTCGCCGTTACCGTCGCGCATCTCTTCGTAGAGAAGTTCAATCCTGCTATCGAGCTCTTCGGCGGGCAACGCACTGAGGTCCTGCTCAACCACTGCGAAAGAGTGATCGTCGTCAATCACCTGCACCGGAATATTCATCTCCGGCAAGCACAGAAAAGAGGTGCGGAGGATTTCATGCTGCGCTGCAACCTGTTGTAAGGCGCGTTTGAGTAACGCGACGTCCACGCTGCCATCGATGACGCAGACGCACCGTGCTCTTTGGGCCAAGTGAGGTGCAACTTGCTGCCAGAGCCATAGATGTTTTTGCTGTGGGGAAAGACGGAACCCCGTAATGTTTTCGATTGGCATGGTATTTATGTTTGTCTCTGTCAGGTATACAGAGAAGAAGTGGTTTAAGACTTAAACTGTTGGACTGACAATCGGTTTGGGAACCAGATTCTTCAACTTCTCTCGCCTCAGCCCTTTGAATTCTGTTTGCAACATTGCTCGTTGCTCCGAATCCAAATCGGCGAGGAGTTTTGAAATCTCACGTAATCCGGCGGTCGGATACTCGACGATGTGACCCACAATTTTGACAAACCCCGCAGCCATTCGAGCGATCGTCGTAGTATCGAATAGGTCTCTGTTGTACTCGACCTGACACTTCAAACCAGTCATGTCCTCGCGCAAACTGAACAGCAGATCGAACTTCGCCGTTGCCGGCTCGACTTCATATAAATCCAAAGTCAATCCAGCCAGCTCCACCTGCGGAAGCGGGGTGTTCTGTAATAGCAATTTCACCTGAAACAACGGAGAGTGAAGCATGCTGCGCTCAGGGTTTAGAGTTTCGACAAGGGCATCGAATGGCAAATGCTGGTGCGCATAAGCTCCGAGGGCAACTTTGCGCACCCGCGCGAGCAACTCTGCAAACGCCGGATCATCGCTCACATCGACGCGCAGTACGAGTTGATTGACGAAGAACCCGATCAGTCCTTCGAGCTCCACCTTGTGCCGGTTGGCGACGTCGGTGCCGATCACGATATCGACTTCACCTGTGTGGTAGTGCAGCAGCGACAGAAAAGCGGCATGCAGCACCATAAACAACGTGGCGTCTCTCTCTTGACCAAGCTGCTTGAGGCCGTCCATCAAACCAACAGAAATTTCGAAAGGGTGCGTTGCCCGGTGGCGTCCCGTGGCCGGTAATCGAGGTCTATCAAGAGGCAGGTTGAGCACGGCAGGAGCGCCTGCCAACTCGGCACGCCAGTAATCAACTTGCGCAGAGAGCACTTCGCCTTGCAGCCACGTGCGCTGCCATTGTGCGAAGTCCGCGTATTGAACCGGCAACTTCTCGAGCGGCGACTCTTCGCCACGCGTATAAGCCGAGTAGAGCGCGGCTACTTCGCGAATGAGAATACCTATGGACCAGCCATCGCTAATGATGTGATGCATGGACAGCAAAACCACATGCTCCTCTGCGCTAACCCGCAAGAGCTTCGTGCGCAGCAATGCACCATGCCTCAAATCAAAAGCGCGTCGCGCTTCCAGCCGCGAAAGCCGCTGAATCTCGTCTTCCGCCCTGGCAGCAGGCAGCTCACTAAGATCGATGATCGGCAGCGGTACTTGTAAGGATGAGGCGATTATTTGAACCGGGTTTGCAGCTCGCGTACTGAAGCTGGTGCGTAAAACCTCGTGACGCCGCACCACTTCATTGAATGCTTGTTCCAACGCCGCGTTGTTGAGCGCGCCGATGAATCTTACCGCCGCCGGCGAGTTGTAAACGGTGCTGCCCGGTTCTAACTGATCCAGAAACCACAAACGTTGCTGTGCAAGTGACAGCGGCAACTCCTCGTCGCGCGGGATGGATACCAACGGCGGCAGGTGCAAGTCTCGATCGGTTCCGGCACGCGCCTCGATTTCTCGGGCCAAACCAGCGACTGTGGGAAACTCGAATATCTGATGGAGAGGAATTCCCTTTTCCGGAAAAGCCTCACGTAGGCGCGATAGCAACTGTGTCGCCAACAGCGAATGGCCACCCAGCTCAAAGAAATTGTCGTGTAGTCCAACCTGCGTCACGCCAAGAATATGAGCGAACATGCTGGCCAGATCTTTTTCCGTTTGCGTGCGTGGCGCGATGTAGATGTCCGCAAGTTCAGGCCGTGCTTGCTCGGGTGCGGGAAGAGCCTTTCGATTGATCTTGCCGTGCTGAGTCAAAGGCATCGAGCCCATCAGGACAAACGCCGACGGAACCATGTACTCGGGCAGTTGCTCCTGCAACAAGGACCGTAGCTTGGGCACAAGGTTGCGAGTAAACCTTCCTTCCAACGGATCATTTGCATACTTGGCCCAGGACATTGGGCGCCCATTTGCACTCGCCAGGGAAGGACTCAGCAACATCAAATTGCCGTCACCATTCTGGCGCTTACAAACAACGTCGAACGATGCGTGAGAGTTTGGATTCGTCCAGCCAATTGAAATGCCATAAGGCACATCGCTGCTGAGGGCTGCTAAGTCCTCTGGATCAATGCTGCCGCCACCATCTGCCTGGCCCATAAGTTGTCGAAGATCGTCGACCGTTTCCGGCCGCTGCTCACCAGCCAACAGCTCGAGTGCCTTTAACGCCGGGAAGACACGCGAGTTTGGGACACTTGTAAGGGTCAATACTTCCGGCCGTGTCTCGGTTAAAAACTGTGAGAGCGCAATCGTGGTTAGGTCTTCGTTTTGCCAATTTAACTTTACAGCCTCGGCCTTAGAGGGTTGCGATTCACCCAGACGCAAAATCACATCGTAACGAAATTGCGTCATCTCATTCTGATAACGTCCGCGCTTGAGCAGCACGTTTACATCGCTGATCTGTGGAAAGTGTTGACTGAGGGCAGCAAAGAAAGCGGGTTCAATGATCAACTCCTCTTCCTGGGCCATGTGGCGCTTCACTCTTTGTTCCAGTTGCGCAACCGGCAACGATGCAGGCGCCTGATGCAACTGCACTGCAAGGTGAAAAGCTTCCAGCAAGGGCAGGCTGCGTACGTCTCCGATGAAGATGAAACCGCCGGGTTTCACGACCTTAACTGCGCCTTCGATCACGCGGACCAGGTAATCGATCCCCGGGAAATACTGGACGATAGAGTTAAGGATAATCAGGTCGAAAGCACCCGGCTCGATACCCTCAAAGTCGTCGGCACGCCTTTGGCGCAGTTCGAGTTGTGGCAGATCTTCATTCCGCAAGCTCAACGTCTGCTGGATGTAATCCAGCGCGATGGGCGAAAAATCCGTTCCCACATACCTGGCGCAATGCTTTGCCAAACGAAATAGCAATAAGCCGGTGCCGCAACCGATCTCCAAAACTCTTTGCGGCCCCAAAGACAAGATGCGCTTCACCGTTTCGTCAACCCATTCGCGCATCTCCTCATCCGCGATCGGCATTCCGGTATAGCTATTGTTCCAGCCGGTGATGTTGAAGGTTGGGTCCGGGTGGTCGATGGGTTGGCTATAGTTTTCGTTGAAGACCATTTCCCATTGTGAAACCTGCTCGGCGCTCAACTCAGCGTCGCCGGCCTGTTGATCATTTGGCGCCGCCACAATGTAAGCGATCAGACGAGGCTCACCGCCAACTTCCTCCTTGCATACAACAACAGCCTCTCGCACCTCCGCATGCTGCTCCAGCGTTGCCTCGATCTCTCCCGGCTCAATCCGAAAACCACGAATCTTCACCTGCTGGTCTACCCGGCCCAAATATTCCAACTCGCCTTGCGCGTGGTATTGCACCAGGTCGCCAGTACGATAAAGCCGTGCATCTTGCTTACCGCTGAAGCGATCGGGGACAAACCGCTCGGCCGTTAACTGAGGACGGCCCAGATAACCTCTGGCGACACCTGGTCCACCGATGTAGAGCTCGCCGGGCACGCCGATTGGGAGAAGTTCCATGTGCTGGTCCAGCACATATCCGCGTAGATCAGGAATCGGACGCCCAATCAAACTGCCGGTATTCGCCGCTAGATCGTCCACACGCACACGCCGCTGGGTCACGTGCACCGTGGTCTCAGTGATGCCGTACATGTTGACCAGCGCCGGCCGCTCGTCGCCATGATCTCGAAACCACTGGCTCAGGTTTTCGAAGACCAGTGCCTCACCACCGAAGATCACCAAACGCAAAGCCAGTCCCTGCTGAACGTCGACTGGTGAACGCTCATCGATCTGAGTTAGTTGACGAAAGGCGGAAGGTGTTTGATTGAGTACTGTGACGCGCTCACGGCACAGAAGTTCATAGAAGCCTTCAGGCGAGCGGCTGGCCAAATACGGCACAATGACCAATCGACCTCCGTACAGTAACGCTCCCCACATCTCCCAAACAGAAAAATCAAATGCGTAAGAGTGAAAGAGTGTCCACACGTCCTGCTCGGTGAAAGCGAAGTAGTCCTGCGTAGCAGCAAACAGCCGGAGCACATTGCCATGCGTAACCATCACGCCTTTGGGTTTGCCCGTCGAGCCCGACGTATAGATGATGTAGGCTAAATTGTTGGGGTCCACGCTGTTGCCCAACCGCTCCACGCTTTCCCGCTCAATCTCTTCGCGCTCCTCATCCGGACAAACGATGCGAGCGCCGTGCGGTGGCAAGATAGGCAGCAACGATTGCTCCGTTAAGAGCACAGGCGCGACGGTATCTTCCAGGATGAAGGCAACTCGCTCGGCTGGGTATGCCGGATCGATCGGGACGTATGCGCCGCCTGCCTTCAGCACGGCAAGCAATCCCACCACCATCTCTATGGACCGTTCCATGAAGACGGCGACCAGAACCTCCGGGCCGACGCCGAGCCGTCTCAAGTAATGCGCCAGTTGATTAGACCGCTGGTCCAATTCAAGGTAGGTAACCGGTTGATTATCAAATACAAGCGCTACCGCGCCCGGAGAACGGTCAACCCGGGCTTCGATCAATTCATGCAAACAACGACTGGCCGCATAGTCGTGGTCCTTATTCCATTCCACCACCAGCTTGTATCGTTCCGTCTTTGGTAATAAATCCAGGCGCGCAATTGATTGCTCCGGATCGCTGACCAGGGCTTCCAATAACGTTTGGTAGTGCGTTTGCAGGCGCGCGATTGTCTCCGCATCGAACAGTTCGGTGCTGTATTGCAGAAAGCCCGTGAGTGCGTTCTGGGTATCCACAAATTCAAGCGAGAGATCGTATTTCGAAGTCTGACTTGTTGTATGCAACTGGCCCACATCAAGCTGAAGCAGTTTCAGAGCCGGAGCTAAACCGCTATGAACGGCGAAGACTACCTGAAAGAGTGGATTGCGGTTGATGTGCCTTTCGGGTTGCAATTCTTCTAACAGTTTGTCGAACGGCAGGTCTTGATGCTCAAAGGCGCCTAACGCCACTTCTCGCACGCGTTGCAGGATCTCACGGAATGTAGATTTGCCGGAGAGCCTGGTACGCAGCACCAGCATGTTGACGAAAAGGCCCATCACGTTTTCGGTTTGGCCGTGATGACGATTAGCGACAGCGGTGCCGACTACGATGTCATCCTGCTGTGTGTACCGGTATAACAACACGTCGAATGCTGCGAGCAGAGTCATGAACAACGTGACACCTTCACTGTCGCTCAGGCGTTTGACGGCGTCACCAAGCGTTTGCGGAAGGGTGAAATTCAGTCGTGCGCCTGCGAGTGTTGACTGCGTAGAGCGAGGCGACTTCGTCGGTAACCGCAAAGGAGGAGCATCGGTGAGTTGTTGCGTCCAGTAATCAAGCAGTTCGTTAAGCCGTTCGCCTTGCAGCCATTCGCGCTGCCACTGGGTAAAGTCGGTGTACTGAATAGCTGGTTCGGACAGCGTTGAGATCCCGCCCTCGGCAAAGGCTTGATATAGCGTGGCTGTTTCCCGGATCAAGATGCCCATGGACCAGCCATCCGCGACGATGTGATGCAGCGTTAGCAGTAGCCACCAATTCCTCTCGTCCAGCCGCAGGAGCGTCGCCCGCAGCAGCAGATCATTGGTTAGATCGAACCGCCGGCGGGCCTCTTCTTCGAGCAGACCGCCCGCGCAGGCTTCTCGTGCACTTGCAGGGAGATGCCCAAGGTCAACGATCTTGAGATAGAGCCGGCGAGACGGAGCGCAGATTTGTACGGGCTCCCGCGCCACCACCTTGAAACTGGTTCGCAGTGCGTCGTGCCGGCGAATTATTTCGTTGAGACTTTGTTCCAGGGCTTCAACGTTGAGTTGGCCGCTGAGCTGAACGGCCTCCGGAACGTTGTACAGCGGTGTGTTTGGATCAATCTGGCTGACAAACCACAGCCCTTGTTGACTGAATGAGAGAGGAATTGGCCCAGCTTCAGAGCGACGGGAAATCTTGAGCTCCACGTCTTTGCGCGCTGCTTCTTTCTGCAATTCTTTCAGCAGCAGCGCCCGTTGAGCAGGCGAAAGCCTCTTTAGTAATTCAGTGCGATTGATCGTTTTCGACATGAAAACACTGAGGGAACCGCAAGGAAGCTTGGTAGTATCTCAGTTTGAAGTTTGGATGAATACGCCGAAGGCGTTCACTAATTTTAGCCCAGGGTTCGAGCATCGCGAGAACCCTGGGGGATAATTTCAAATTGCGACCAACCCTGAAAGGGTTAGGCGTTGGCGAACCCTTTTCAGGGTTCAATGATTATTTGATGTTCTGATCCCAGGGTTGTCGCTACGCTCCAACCCCCTGGGCTGAAATTGGCGAACGCCTTCGGCGTAATTTCAAACTGAGGCATTACTAGCTTTTACGCTTCTTTGTGGCTTTGATTTTCGAGCATCTCCAGCAGCGCAGTGATCTTGGCATCACTGGCCTTTGACAAGATCGATTCTTCAATCAACTCGGCGAGCCCGGCAATGGTTGGATACTTCAGGAAGTCGCGCAAACTCAATTCGACGAAAAAGTTCTTTCGGATGTGAGTGACCATTTGCGTGGCGGACAGGGAGTGTCCCCCGGAGTTGAAGAAGTTGTCGTGAATTCCGATGTGGCCGGCGCCAAGAATCTCCGCCCAGATCTCCGCCAACTCTTTTTCAGTTGATGTTTGCGGCGCCACAAATTCAACCTCAGACCGCACCTGCTGCGGACTTGGCAACGGCAGCCCCTTACGATCGATCTTTCCATTTGGCGTGAGCGGCAACGCATCCAGAATCATAAAGACTGAAGGTATAAAATGGAGTGGCAGACTGCGCCTCAGAAAGTTCTGCACCTCCGGCACCATCAATGGCGGAGCAGTCATTTCACTTTGGTCCATACTTCGCCGGCCTGAGTTGTCCGGCGAAAATGCATAAAGCATTGCGACATACACGTCATTGCCGTTGCTGCTGTTCCCATTGCCTGGCACGACCATTTGGTCGTCAATGACGAATTCAAAACCACGTGCTTCAAGCAGGGTGACGATGTTCTGCGTTATCGATCGGCCGTGCACCTCCATGACGATCTGCTTGATTCGCGGCCAATCCTTTTCTTCAATGCCTGAAAGCACGGAGAGCTCGCTGCCCTCAACGTCGATCTTCAACAAGTCTATTTGCTCGATATTATTTTCGCGGATGACCTCGGAGAGAGTCTTAACTTCACAACTGTACGTTTCGGCGCGCAGGTACTCGTCCAGCAACTCGTCAAGTTGTGACTGAGGGAGAAGCTCCTCATCCTGACTGCGTGCCGCGTTGTGTATCCAATCCTGCACGATCGCTTTCGTAGTCTCTTTATCGCCGGCGCGGTTCGCGGCGTGTCCGGATAGCCCTGCCGCCTCCGGATAGAAGGCAAAGGTCGCAGTGGTGGAACTTTCTGAAAGACCATAGTTGAAGAGATGCGCATCAATCTCATGACGATCCACGTTTGTTCGTAACAACTCAAAACTGGGCGGCAGCGGCTCAAAGGAATAGATTTGCGCGGTGGGGCACTTTCGGTTAGCGAACAGTGTAAAGAGTCCGATGTTTGCACCTACGTCAAAAACAACGGCGCCGTCATCCAGTGTGAGGCCATGTTTCCAATAAACTTCGTCTTCAAATACCTCCTTAAAGATGACGCTAGTTTGAAAACCGCCATGATGGGCAATATTCATTTCGTTCATGTCCGACTGAGGCTTCGTGTGCGGCACCAGATACGCTACGAGGGAATTGTTACCGGGTGTTATTTCCTTGATTGCAACGACGGCTTCGCGGATGGCGGAATGCTGCCTGAGCGCGGTCTCAATTTCACCCAGCTCAATACGATGGCCGCGAAGTTTCACTTGCTCGTCCACCCGTTCCAAAAACTCCAGGTTGCCATTAGCCAGGTAGCGGACGATGTCGCCTGTCCGATACATTCGCACTCCACCTCGTGTGCTCCACGGATCAGGCACAAAGCGTTCAGCGGTCAAACCTGCCTGACGCCAATACCCTCTGCCAACGCCTGCGCCGCCAATGTAGAGTTCCCCAGCCACTCCCAGCGGCACTGGCTGCAACTGTCTGTCCAGCAAATAGACCACTGTGTTTGCCAACGGCTTGCCGATGGGCATCGTTTGCGGGCCGCATTCGCCCACGTATGTGCTCGACCAGATGGTGGTTTCAGTTGGCCCGTAAAGATTTCGCACTTCTGCATCGGTTACCGTTTGCAGTTCTGCGACGAGTTCGCTGGGCACGGCTTCGCCACCCAAAAGTAAATACTTCAACCTGGTGAGTGCCGTGCGAGTCGAGGGATCGAGTAGCAGAAGCCTGGCGAACGAGGGCGTACATTGCAGATGCGTCACGTCATGCTGCGTCAGTTGAGTGGCGAGTGTGTAGTCGCCTTCTCCGGTTTTCGGTTCGATTTGGCTGCGCTGTCGGAGTTGGTCCAGGTAGCTCAGGTTCGAAATAACCGATTTCACGTCAACACCGAAATCTATCAAGCAGGCAACTTCATCCACGCCGGCCAGCTTCAGGCGGTCGATCATCGGCAAACAAGTTTCCGGTGTTCCGAATAGACCGCTCGTTTGATAGTAACGATCGAAGGCGTGCGCCAGGAGGGCTTCTAGATCGTCGGCGGTCAACTCCGCGTCAAGCTCCTGGCCCAAACTGCGAAGCAGGTTTTTCGCAAGGTCTAGTGAGCTGGCCAAATAACGGCAAAAAGGTCTTTGTACTTTGTCGCTGACATAGGCGAGGTCGGGGCCGACGAAAGTATGAATCATGAGCGTCACATGCGCTTTGTCCGAGCTTCCACTCTGGGGCCGCCACGCCTGCCGGTAGATTTTGATCTTCTCTGAAAGTTCTTCGACACTCTGTCCCAGCAGGTGCGTGAGCAGATTGGCGCCGGCCTCACCCGCAGCCCGAAAGGTGTCCGGATGTCCCGCGGTCGTGATCCAAAAAGGAAGCTCAGGCTGAATGGGGCGTGGGTGGATCTTTACGTCGACGTCATTGCCGGCGCCACCCTTGAAGCTGACCGCATCACCGCGCCAAAGCCGGCGCACCGTTTCGAGTTGCCTCAGCATGAGTTGCTTGCGATCGGAATAATTTTCCGGAGCAAACACAAAGTCGTCTGCATGCCAACCGGAAGCGAAGGAAACTCCGATTCGGCCTCCTGAAAGATTGTCGACGAAGGCCCACTCTTCGGCGACGCGAATGGGATGATGCAGTGGCAACACGACGCTACCCGCTCTGAGTTGAACTCGCTTTGTAATCGTGGCGAGAGCCGCACTGGTGAGGGCCGGGTTCGAATAAAGACCGCCAAACTCGTGAAAGTGCCGTTCGGGTGTCCACACGGCCGTAAAGCCATGCTCGTCAGCAAACTTTGCGCCTTCCATCAGCAACTCGTATCGCTCTGCCGGAGGCCCACTCTCTTCACTCGCGAAGTAGAACAGACTAAAGTCTAATTTTTTGTCAGGGTAAATGGTCTTGGTGAGCCCAACAGTCTCAGGCGTCGTTTCGGCTTCCGACTGTATTACGACTTTAAAGCCGCGCGTCAGAGTCCAGAGCAATTCAAGCACGGAGATGTCAAACGAGATGCTCGTCACCGCCAACAATGTCCTCTTCTCTTCCGGTGGAAAACATTTGTCCATGCCGGTGAAGAAGTTGACAACGTTCCGATGTGAAATCATCACCCCCTTGGGCCGTCCGGTCGAACCCGACGTGTAGATGACATACGCGAGATTTTCCGCCGTGCTTACGCGCGAAGGATTCTCTTCAGACTCTTCGGCTAACCGCGCCCAGTCAGTGTCAATACAAACTCGCTGTACATCTTCTGACAGGTGTTCCAGTAAATTGCGCTGCGTCAACAACACCCGCGCTTGTGAATCAGCCAACATGAAAGCCAGGCGCTCCCTGGGATAGGCCGGATCCAAAGGTAGATAAGCGCCCCCTGCTTTGAGCACTCCCAGCAGTGCGACCATCATCTCCGGTGACCGCTCGAGGCAAATACCGACACAGACGTCCGGTCCCACACCCAGCTTTTTCAAGTAATGAGCCAGTTGATTGGCCCTGCGATTCACGTCTTTATAGGTGCATTCCTGATCTCTAAAGACTAAGGCTGTGTGAGCCGGAGAGTTTTTGGCCTGAGCTTCGAAAAGCTCATGGAGGCAAGTGTCTTCCGCATAACCGGTCTGCGTGTCGTTCCACTCGTACAGCAATAGCCGCTGCTCGAGCGAAGTCAGGAGTTGTAAGTCGGCAATTCGCCTTTGCGAGCCGGTAACTATGTCTGCAAGCAGGACCTGGAAACGGTCGCCCAACTGCCTGATCGTATCCGCGTCAAAGAGGTCGCTGTTATATTGCAACAAGCCAGCAATTCCCTCTCCGGCTTCCGCCATCATCATGGTGAGGTCGAACTGCGCGGTTGGTTGATCCAGCGGTATGGGTTCCAACAAGAGGTCCCCAATCTGCATACGTGTGCCACTTTCGCCGAGAGCAAAAGCGGACAACCCGGGTTGTTGCGGAAAAGGCGACTGCTGCCAGGAAAACATCACTTGAAATAGCGGCGCGCGGCTCGGGTCGCGTTCCACCTGAAGTCGCTCCACCAGCAAACCGAAAGGATATTCCTGATGGTCCATAGCCTCGATGACCGTCTGGCGAACTTTCTTCTGGAACGATGCAAACGTCATCTCGGGAGAAACCTTCGCACGCAACGCTACCGGATTTACAAAGTAGCCGACTACTGAACGGAGCGCGGCAGCACGACGGCCCGACGTCGGCGAGCCAACCAGAAAATCATCTTGTCCAGTGTGGCGATACAACAGAACCTGAAAAGCTGCCAGCAAAATCGTGAAGAGAGTGCTGTTGCTCTCTTGAGCGAGCTGCTTGAGTTCTCTGGTGAGCTCATTGTTGAGACGGAAGTGCTCGTTAGCTCCAACATAAGTTTGCACCTGTGGCCGTGGCCGCGATGCAGGCAGGTTGAGCACAGTCTGCGCTCCGCTCAACTGCTTTTGCCAGTAATTCCAGAGCCGTTCACCTTCACGACCCGCCAGCATCTCTGCTTGCGATCGAGAGTAGTCGAGGTAATCGAGCGACAGTGGGGCAAGATCTATGCTCGCTAACTTTGCTTGCGCCGCATAGATTGTGGCTTCGTAGATTGTGCCTAGCTCGTTAATGAGCAGCGCCATGGACCAGAAATCCGCCACCATGTGATGCGCGACAAATAGCAGCACGTACTCGTTCGCCGTACGCTCGAGCAGACTTACACGTAAGAGTGGTCCTGCGGCGAGATCAAAGGGACGGCCGATTTCATGCCGTAGATATTCTGCCAACGCGGTCTCATCCAGGTGAGCAGTGTTCTCCTTATGAAAACCAATTGCCATGAACTCGTGAACGCGCTGCACCGGCGTGTCTGACTCTACGGGGAAAGTTGTCCGGAGGGCCGGGTGCCGCTCAACCAGTTTCTGCAGAGCTTGTTGGAATGCCGCCACATCGAGCGCCGAGTGAATGCGCGCCGCCGCCGCGATGCTGTAGGCCGCACTCTCGGGCGCCAGTTGATTGAGGAACCACAATGCCTGCTGACCGTAAGAGAGCTGGAACTCCTGCTGCCCGGACTCCACGGGTGTCGTGACCTCGTTCGGCCCAACTCCCAAAGAATCAAATATCTGCGAAGCAAGCTGGGCCAGGCTGGGACTTTGCAGCAGGTCGGCCACAGTGAGATTCACACTCAGCGAGGTTTCGATGGCGTGCATGAGGTCGACTGCCATCAATGAATCGACGCCATAGTAGGCAATCGGCCGTTCGCTCTGTATCTCGGACGGACTGAGCTTTAGCCGTGTCGCCAACGCCTCAACCAGCCACTGCTCGATCGTGCTCTTCGTCCGTGCGACTCGAATTGAAGCCGCAAGAGTGTCAACACTGTTCGCATCGATCGGGAGAGGCTCGACGTTCGCACGCCACGCCGCCAGCGCAACAAACTCATCTTTCAGAAAACTGGCTCGACAGGCATGGCGTTGAATCTTCCCGCTCGAGGTTTTTGGAAGACTGCCGGCCTTGAGCAGCACGACGGCGTAAACCTGCAATTCAAACTCCTCGGTCACCGCCTGTCGAATCGCGCCGATCACTTGTGTCAAATCCAAGCTGCGTTGGCGATCGACTTCCTGTGCCACCACCAAATGCTCTTCACCCAACACGTCGACTGAGAATGCCGCCGCGCAGCCTTGCCGCAAGCTGGCGTGACTGCTTTCGACTATTAGTTCAATGTCCTGCGGAAAATAGTTTCGGCCGCGAATGATGATGAGGTCCTTCAAGCGGCCAGTGACAAACAGTTCACCTTCCCGCATAAATCCAAGATCACCGGTCCGCAGGTAAGGCCCGGCACCGGTGTCGGCAACATGGGCTTTGAATGTGATTTCTGATTCTTCCGGACGATCCCAATACCCCCGTGCAACGTTGGGACCCGACACCCAGATTTCACCAATCGTGCCTGGGCCGCACTCGAGCAACGAAACCGGATCGACAATCAGGATCTGCTGGTCGAACCAACTGCGGCCGGAACCAACGAGCGATGCAACATTCTCATCCCCGGTGCCAGCAACAACAGCTTCATTCATTTCCAACGCCGTTCGCTTAACTGTGGTGACGACAGGAGGATCGGATTTTAGACCGCCGGAGACAAACAGACTGGCTTCCGCCAAACCGTAACACGGGAAAAACGCTTCGCGTCGAAAACCACACGGTTCAAACTCAGCGGCAAATCGATCGATCGTGCTCTTCCGAATCGGCTCGGCGCCATTAAAAGCGACGGTCCAACTGCGCAGATCTAAACTGGTTCGTTCTTGTAATCCGATCTTCCGCGCGCACAGATCGTAGGCAAAGTTAGGCCCGCCACTGGTCGTAGCACGATAACGAGAAATGGCTTCCAGCCAGCGCGCCGGCCTCTGCAGAAAACTGAGCGGTGACATCAAAACGCATCGCGCGCCGCAAAACAGCGATTGCAGTACATTTCCGATCAAGCCCATGTCGTGATAGAGCGGAAGCCAACCCAGGATGATCGACTCCTCACTCTGAACAAAGGCCGTCTGAATCATGCGCTCGTTTTGTAATAGATTGTCATGACTGAGCATGACCCCCTTCGGCGCAGCCGTGGAGCCGGAAGTGTATTGAACAAGAGCAAGTGACTCGCCGTTTACGTCCGCACCTTGCCATTGTTTTCTGAGATCGCGATCCAGATTGTCACTCGTCACCCACTTAAGTGTCTTCAACTCAAGTAAGCGCGAAGCCTGCTCGAGGTCCGTGAGGATCTTACTTGTAGTGAGCGCCACTTGAGGGCGCGCATCTTTCACGATCGCGGCAAGCCGCGGCAATGATCGCCGTGAAGTCGGTGGATAGACAGGCACTGCGATAGCCCCTGCGTAGAGACAACCGAAGAAGGCGGCGATATAGTCCAAACCCGGAGGATAGAGTAGTAAGACTGGTTGATGTTTGGCGTTCAGACTCTGCAGGAGGCCGCCGATCGCGCGGGCGTGCTGGTCCAACTCTGCATAACTCAGAGTCGATTCCTCCGTCTCGCCGTCGACGAGGAAGGTGTAAGCATTTTTCTCAGCCTGCGACTCAGCGCGCACGCGCAAAAGGTCGACCAGCGTCTCAGGCTCACGTTGAGACGGAACAGAGAAAGATGGATTGGTCATCATTTTAGGTCGCAACCTAAGCCTGCGCGGTGTTCGCCATCTTCTTCCGCAGACTCAACGGCCGCATGTCTGTCCAGACTTCTTTGATGTACTCCAGACATTCTGCTTTGGTCCCACTTTTCCCCGCGTCGTTCCAGCCCAGCGCGTTCTCGCGATCGGCTGGCCAGATTGAGTATTGCTCTTCATGATTCAGCACGACCTTGTAGATAGTGTTGTCTTCCATTTCATCCATGTCAGTTAGTCTCCTTCGATCATTTTTAGTTGCGATTGATATCCGAGTGGAGCAGTTAGGCAACAGTGCGCCAGTTCCTGGCCATCGTGACCATCGACTGCAGATATTCCTGCTGCGCCTTGCTCTTTTGCGCGGGAGGCACGAAAGCAATCTCCATTTCCAACATCTTATGCGCCAGCGCCATGAACTGCTTGAACTGCGGAAACGGAATGCCTCTGCCGTTTAGGTAAGGGATGATCCAGAAGTCGAAGGACCACTGCGGCAACCAGGTCGATTCGTGAATGGTTAAAAACATCTTGTCGATGTGGTCCATCGCTTCAAGGCTGTCCATCGTATTGTGTTGCCAGACGAAGCCCTCGCCGCTGATGCCGAATTCGTCGCGTCGCTTTTCAATCGGAGTACCGGGTTCGCAATACCACATCTGCGCGCGCCAGTAGTCAGGTTTGTTCTCTTTGATGAAGTCGCTGGTTTCCTTCACCGTCTCATTAGTTTCACCAGGGAAGCCGATGATGAAAGAGCCAAAGGTCAGGATGTCGTGCGCGCGCAGCAGCTTCATTCCATCGGCATACTTTTCGATCGTTGCTGCTTTGGTCATGAGCTTGAGAATGTCCGGCGAGCCTGATTCGATTCCGAGAAAGACTCCCTTGCAGCCGCTTTGCGCCATCAGGTCGATGGCTTCTTCATCAGAGTTGCTGCACCTGAAGTAAGAGAACCAGTTGAAGTTGTACTTCTTCTTGATCATCAGACGGCAAATCTCTTTGAAGCGCGGGAGTGGTACGTTGAAGGTGTCGTCAATGAACACAACATTCTGTGTGTTACCAAGGGCATACATCGAATCAAATTCCTGTTCGAGCGTGTCGAGCCCTGCGAGCGTGAGCTTTCCGGCTCGAGTGGGATAGTTGCAAAAGGAGCAGTTGAAAGCGCAGCTCCGAGCCGTTCGAGTTTGAAGCGTGCGGCCCAGGTTTTCATTGTTGAAATCCAGCCAATCGATCCGGTTCTCGTCGAGCGAACTGTTTTCGAGGACGTGCGGCGTCAGGCGGAGTGATCCATTTTCAGAGTAGGCGATATTGGGAACCTTACTGAGGTCTCCCTTCTCCTTTAGACACTGGAGGATCTGCGAGAGCGCTATCTCACCTTGTCCTTCGATCACGTAAATGTCTGCACCCATATCGTCGAATGCAGATTTCAGTTCGTCGCCCTGATAGTTTCTGGCGTGATTGGCAATCAATGGTCCACCGACGACGATTTTGACTTTCGGATTGTGCTTTCTGATGAACTGCACCATTTCGCTGACGGGAAAATTCAGCACGTAGAACGTCGTCGTGATCGCCACGCAGTACGGATCTTCGGAGAGAAACTCGGCCAGCCGATCTTTTTCATACTGAAACAGATTGATGTACTTCGTGTAATGCCCGTGCTTCCGCAGAAAGTTAGTCAGGTACACGGCTGCGAGATTCGGTATGTCACCTGACTCGAAGGGGCGCACACCTTTGCCGTTACCATGCCCGGCGAGTTCCAGAACGTGATTGAGCAAGCCCACGTAGTTCAGCTTTTTGTCGCCGAAGTTGATGAAGCTGAACTTCAGATCTCGGTAAGCTTCAGACTCTTCCCCGTATTGCCGCAGCAGTGTTTCGTACCTGTCGAACGGGAGTTCGTTGTAGCCGATTACAACACAGTCAAGATGTTGACCGTTGGACATCAGAATCTCCCTTTAGCGAGGCCGTACAGTAACGGACTAGAAACATCCTGGTCTAACACGAGCTTAGTGATATCGAAGGATTTATTGGAACAAACGATCCGGGGTGTTTCGAATGAGAGGCAAAGCTACCGCACATCGCACCAGCGATTTAAATCTCTAACCGCGACTATGACCTTTCGAATTTAGAACTACTTACGAGCCGCTGCTTATTCTCTTACAGTCAGGGATTTAGTAACGTTCGAATCGAATGCTCTTCGATTCTTTTAACCTTGCGAACTAATCACGCACTCAAGGTTTGAATCATTAGTTCAGCAACAAGCCGGTTGAACGCAACTGGATCTGGCAGATCCGATCCCTCCGCCAGCAATGCATAGCTCAGTAGCAAGTCGGCATACTTGCCGAGTTGAACCTCATCTTTGGTTTGCTGAAAACGCGCGCTCATCTTCTTAAAAATTTCGTGCTGCGGATTAAGCTCCATGATGCGGCGCTGCTTCGGCCGTCCTCCCGCCTCACCCATCTGAAGTAAGCGCTCCATCTGCGGGCTGTAATCCATGTCCGTTCCGACGAGGCACACAGGCGAGGTCGTGAGCCGGTTGGTGGGTCGCACCTCTTTGACGTATTCGTCCAGGTGGCGTTGGATGAAACTGAGCAGCTCGGATGATTCTTCCGCCTGTTGCTTCAACTCTTTTTCCGTCTGCTCGCTCTCTTCCTTGTCACCTACTTTGACGGTTCCCTTTCCCGCCGACTTGAGCTTCTTGCCTTCAAACTCGGTCAGGTATTGGGTCACCAGTTCATCCACCGAATGGACCAGGTACAGCACCTCATAGCCTTTTGCCTTCAATGCTTCGAGATGAGGCGAGTTCTCTACGACGCGGCGCGATTCTCCAGTCAGGTAGAAGATTTCCTCCTGCCCCTCCTTCATGCGCTCGACGTACTCTTTAAGCGACGTCAACTTTTTCTCATCATGTGAAGACTGAAAGCGCAGTAATGAAACTATGCGCGCTTTGTTGTCCAAATCTGAAGCTACGCCCTCCTTGATCGAACGGCCGAACTGCTCCCACAAAAGCTCAAACTTTTCCGGCTCCGATTCCGACATCGCCTGCAAACTATCGAGCAGTTTTTTCGTCAGTCCTTTGCGGATCTGGGTGACCTGACGATCCTGTTGCAGCATCTGGCGAGAAATATTTAGCGGCAGATCCGCAGTGTCTACGATCCCCTTGATGAATCTGAGGTATCGCGGGAGCAACTCCTCACAGCGCTCCATGATCGACACACCTTTTGCATACAGATGCAGTCCCCACTCGGCTGCGTGATAGAAGAAGTCGTAGCTCGCCTGGGAAGGGATGAATAACAGAGCTTGATATTCGAGTGTCCCTTCCGCCTTCAGAGAGATTCTCTTCAAAGGCTCGGTTTGATCGTGCGTGAGGTGCTTGTAAAACTCCGCGTAATCGCTCTCTGACACCTCTGCGGCCGGGCGCATCCAGAGAGGCTTCATCGAATTGAGGATCTTGTCTTCAACAACGATCGGGTAGGTCACAAAGTCAGAGTATCGTTTGACGATGCGGGCCAGGATCCACTTATCCGTGTAATCCTCGATGCCGTCTTCGGGATCAGCCGGCTTGAGATGCAGGGTGATCGAAGTGCCATGCTGATCACGCGCCGCGTCGCTGATGGTGTACTCGCCGTCGCCCGTCGAATCCCAACGCGTCGCCGACTGTTCACCCGCTCGTCGAGTTACGAGGCTAACTCTCTCACTTACCATAAAAGATGAATAAAATCCGACACCGAACTGGCCAATCAGTTCAGTTAGTCTCTCATCGGACATGCCCTGCTGAAGCTTTTCGCGTAACTCACGCGTGCCCGACTTGGCAATGGTTCCGATGTTGGCGACAACCTCATCGCGGCTCATACCGATACCGTTGTCGTGGATGGTGAGCGTGCGTGCCTGCGGATCGGCTTCGAGTCTGATTTCCGGCTTTTCCGGTAACGATAATTCGGGATTCACCAGAGTTTCAAAACGCAAAGCATCGATAGCGTCCGACGCGTTCGAGATCAACTCACGCAGGAAGATCCCCTTCGTCGTATAGAGCGAGTGGATCATCAGGTTGAGGAGATGCTTAGTCTCCGCCTGAAAGGCAAATGTTTCGACTTGGGCAACCATGAGAACTTCCGTTTAAAATTTATTCGTAAGCCGGGAGAGTTACAGCGTTTGCGTCAATTTCTC
>Ga0307505_10000869_pt1 | contig 28931 bp, 25 predicted proteins | sample 23_S_MG_FD_202183 | JGI IMG/M metagenome (GOLD analysis project Ga0307505, IMG submission 202183) | Soil microbial communities from Populus trichocarpa stands in riparian zone in the Pacific Northwest, United States - 23_S | ecosystem: Environmental > Terrestrial > Soil > Riparian zone > Trees... | reverse complement strand
GGTAGCGCGTTCAGCGACGATTCGACAGAGGGCGCGGGTCTCCGGATCCGCGCCCTTTGCTTTTCGGCTTAGCAACTCCCGCTTAGGAACTACCGGTCCTCTTTGGCGTCCCCATCCGCGTCCGCGTCCACGTCGTCGGTCGCGAACTCGAGTTCGTCGCCCCAGGGGTTGGGCTGCGGGCCGGGCACGATGCCGGCGATATCGGGATCTTCATCACCAGCCGACGCCGGTGCGCCCGCTTTGCGTTGCTTGACCTCGGCGCGGCGCGCCTGCTTATGCTGCTGCCGCTCTTGCCTCGCCCGTTCGCGAGCCCGCTTGTTCTGGGTGGGCCTGGATTTGTGCACGGACCAAATAATACATCGGATAAGGACAGAGGGCCGCTCCGTTCCTCCCTAAGCCCATTGCCCTTATATGATTGCAAGCCGTGTCTACCATCCTGCAGTCTCTTCCCACCGGCCAGAAAGTGGGCATCGCGTTTTCCGGCGGCCTGGATACGAGCGCCGCGCTGCACTGGATGCGCGCCAAAGGCGCGATTCCGTACGCCTACACGGCACACCTGGGCCAGCCCGACGAGCCCGATTACGACGAGATCCCGCGCAAGGCGCTGCAGTACGGCGCCGAACGCGCGCGCCTGATTGATTGCCGCGCCGCGCTCGTGCGGGAGGGCATCGCGGCGCTCCAGGCCGGCGCGTTTCACGTCACCACCGCCGGAGTGCCCTACTTCAACACGACGCCGCTCGGGCGCGCCGTCACCGGCACGCTCCTCGTCGTCGCGATGAACGACGACGACGTCAACATCTGGGGCGACGGCAGCACATTCAAGGGCAACGACATCGAACGGTTCTATCGCTACGGACTCCTCGCCAATCCGCATCTGCGCATCTACAAGCCGTGGCTCGACAAGACGTTCATCGACGAGCTGGGCGGCCGCAAGGAGATGTCGGAGTACATGGCGACGCATGGCTTCGCGTACAAGATGAGCGTCGAGAAGGCGTATTCGACCGATTCGAACATGCTGGGCGCCACGCACGAAGCGAAAGACCTCGAGCAGTTGAATACCGGCATCAAGATCGTGCAGCCCATCATGGGCGTGCCCTTCTGGCGCGAGGACCTGGTCGTCAAGCCGGAGAGCGTGACGATCCGCTTCGAAGAAGGTGAACCCGTCGCGTTGAATGGGGAGACGTTCCCGGACGCGGTGGCGCTCATGACCGAGGCCAATGCGATCGGTGGACGGCACGGCCTCGGAATGAGCGACCAGATCGAGAACCGCATCATCGAGGCCAAGTCGCGAGGCATCTACGAAGCACCCGGGATGGCGCTGCTGTTCATCGGCTACGAGCGGCTGGTGACCGGCATCCACAACGAGGACACGATCGAGCAGTACCGCGAGAACGGACGCCGGCTGGGCCGGCTGCTCTATCAGGGCCGGTGGTTCGATTCGCAGGCGATGATGCTGCGGGAAACGGCGCAGCGCTGGGTCGCGCGCGCGATTACCGGCGAAGTGACCGTCGAGTTGCGCCGCGGCAACGACTACTCGCTCGTGAACACGACGAGCCCGAACCTCACCTACAAACCCGAACGATTGACGATGGAAAAGGGCGAGGGCGAGTTCACGCCGCAGGACCGCATCGGGCAATTGACGATGCGGAATCTGGATATCGCGGACACGCGCGACAAGCTGCGGATCTACACGAAGACGGGATTGCTGTCGCCCGGCGTGGGCGCGTCGATGCCGCAACTGCCGCCGCCGAAGCGAGATCGTTAGGAGCCCCGGGGCTTTAGACCCGGGGATTGGGGCTCCTACTCGGCTCTCAGCGCGACGATCGGATTCACGCGCGCGGCCCGCCGCGCCGGCAGCAAGGCGGCCGCGAGCGCGGACGCTGCAAGTACCACGCATACAAGCAGATACGTCGATACGTCCCGCGGTTCGATCTCGAACAACAGACCCGTGACGAAGCGGCCGAGGGCGAGCGATGCGGCGATGCCCGCGGCCAGACCAATAACGACCGGCACCATCGATTCGCGCACCACCAGCAGCCGAACGTCGGCAGGGCGCGCACCGAGCGCGATGCGTAAACCCATCTCGCGGGTTCGGCGCGCGACGGAGTACGACACGACGCTGCCGATCCCGATCGCGGCCAGGAGCAGGCCGACCGCACCGAACGATCCGAAAATCCACGCGTTCAAGTGTCGCGAACCGACGGACCGCGTGACCACGTCGCCGAACGTGAGTACATCGGTGATGATGACCGGGCCGGCCTGCGTTTGCACCGCCCGCTGAACCGCGCCGGCGACCGACATCGGCGCGACCGTGGTCCGAATGACGAGCGTGACGGCCGAATCGCCGCGTTCTTCGATCGGGAGGTAGATGGCCTGAAGCGCTGCCCTCTCGACCTTCATATCGCGCACGTCTCTCGCCACACCCACGATGAGGCGCCGATCCGGCGCCTCATCTCCGACAGATGGTGCGCCGTCTGGCGCCGACGTCAGATAGTGCCCGACCGGATCGATTCCGGCCGGGAACCTGCGGGCCAGCCGTTCGCTGATGATCGCCACAGCAGGAGCAGACGCGGCGTCCTGGAACGCGAAGGGCCGCCCCCGAATCAGGCGGATGCCCGCAGCGTCAAAGTACTCGGTGGACACGTACTGCGTCTGGGTGCAACAGACGCCCACGCCGGGCAGCCGTTGCTCCATCCAGTCCCACGAAAAGCCCTCGACGCGATAGTGGCCTTCGTACAACGTGTTCGCGAGCGGGACGCCAGACACGACGGCCGCATGGGTTATGCCCGGCACGCCATGCGCCGCCGAAATCACGCGCTCGACAAACTGCGTCGACCGGGCCGGATACGCCTTTCCTCTCGGCAGTTGTACGCGCATCGTCAGCGCCCGGTCGGTCGTGTATCCCAGGTCAACGCTGAGCAACCGTACCATCGTGCTGACCATCAGCCCGCCAGCGACGAGCAGCACGACCGCGAGGGCGACTTCGACGCCGACGAGCAACTGGCGAAGGCGCCATCGAACGCCGGTGGCGCGGCCCGATGCCTGACTGAGGGCCGGCATCAGATTGGTTCGTGCGGCGGCAAAGGCAGGCCCGATCCCGGCCAGCAACAGGACGCCTCCGCTGGCCGCGGCGGCGAAGAACAGCGCGCGCCCGTCCAGTGCGATGGCACCCAGCGTCTGCAGATCCTCGGGAATCAGCGGCCCGATGACGACGACGGCGAGGTACGCGAGTGCGGTGCCGGTGACGGTGCCGGCGGCAGCCAGCAGGAGGCTCTCCGTGAACAGCAGTCGGACCAGCGATCCGCGGCTGGCGCCGAGAGCCGATCGGAGAGCGAGTTCGCCGGCGCGATCCGCGCCGCGCGCGATGAGAAGATTCGCGATGTTGGCGCAGCCGATCAGGACGAGTGCGGTGACGGCGCCGACGAACAAGATCAGCACGCCGCGTGCATTCTCCACGAGCGATTCTTCCAGCGGTTCCACCGTGGCGCCGTCAATCGTGGCGTTTCGCAGGCCGGATTCACCGCCGCGTGCCGCAGCGATCGCGCCCATCTCGGCACGGGCCGTCTCGACCGTTTCGCCCGCAGCCAGCCGGCCAATCATCGAGACGCGGGAACCGGACGATGCCTGCGTGCGGACCAAAGGGACGAGGACGTCCGGTACGGGTGAACGCCGAGGCGTCGGAAACGCGAATCCACTCGAGAGCACGCCGGCGACAAGCGCCGGTTCGTCGTTGACGGTCACGAATCGGCCGACGATGTTCCGATCCGACTGGAACAGACGGCGCCACGCGACGTGGGTCAGCAACAAGGCGCGCGGCGCGCCGGGCTGGAAGTCTTCCTCACCAAATGAGCGCCCGATGGCGGGCGCGACGCCGAGCTGGCCAAGGAAGTTGATCGTGATTCGATTCACGGCGATCTCGACCGGCGCGTCGGACCGGGATAGCGAAAAACGTCCAAACGTCTGATAGCCGGCCAGATCGTCGAGCGTGCGGCTCGCGTCACGCCACGCGTCGAACTCCTCGACGTTCACGGCCCAGTTCGACATGCCCTTCGAGCGCACGTCGGCGCCGACGGTGACCAGTCGATCGGGATCTGCGTACGGCAAGGGCCGGAACAGCACGCGATCTGCGACCGTGAACACCGTCGTCGCGGCCGCGATGCCGATGGTCAGCGCCAGCAGTGCGGTCAGCGCGAATCCGGGCGCACGACGAAGTGAACGGAACGCGAGTTGGATATCACGCATGAATCACCATCCCCGAGCTCATCGGCGCCGTAGCATCAGCGTCACGGTCTGTCCTTCCGCCAGCGTAAACGGCGTCGCCAATGGCCGAAGTCGCTGCAGGTTCTCCAGATCGGCCCACTGATCCGGCACGATGGTCTCAACGGCGACCGCGACTGCGACGTATCGCCCGGGCGGTAGTGCCGCGATCTCGAATCCGCTTGCCGCAGCGCTGTGTTTGGACACCACGTAGCGTGTGTAGGGCTTCGACCACAAGGCGGGATTCTCGGCGTAGACGATCACATTCGCTGGAACGGGTTTGTCCTCCGCCTCGGTCACCGTCCCCTTTACGAGCGTCGGCGTCGTAGTCATGTGCACTTCGACGCCCAGCACGTGGCCGCGATCCATATCTACGCCGTCGTCAGTCACGTCCAGGCCGTTGGCGAGCACACGAAAAAGGGTCGCCCGCTGGGGCGCACCGCTCGTCGAAATGCGCACTCTTCCGATCAATCCCCGAAATGCGAAGGTCCCGTCGGGTTCAACGGGCGCCGGCCCGAGTTGGTGGCCGTCGGTGTCGAAGGGGCTTGCTGCGATCCTCAGGGACCCGAGCGTTCCGGCGGATGGGATTCCGCCGTCAACGAGGACGCGTCCGCGCAGCTCACTGCCGACTCGCGTCTGGATCACCAGGTCGCTGATCGATTCAACCCCCGCAGGAACAGTGACCGGCACGCTGGCGGATTCCGGCGGCTCATCGCTGGAGCGGTTGACCTGCGTGCGCATGGGCAGCGGCTGCCCGACCACTCGGACCTCGGGACCAAGAGTGTAGCGGGTCGAAGCCTCGAGCCGATATTCGCCGGGGACCACGGCGGCAATCGTGAATCGGCCGGACTGATCGGAAACGACGCTTCGGCCGGCCAGAACTCCGCCAGATTGAATCGCTCTCAGTTCGATAACGAGGCCCGGTGCCGGCTGGCCGCGAGCATCGACGACGCGTCCGGACAGCGACGTCATTCGCTCGGAAAACAGCGTCAGGTTGATTCCGAGCGCCTGATCGCCGCCCTGAACGATGATCGGCTGCGCGCCGGCAAAGCCCTGTGTTCCAGGATAGAACGTCACATCCCGATGCACGCCGGCGGTGACGTAGTAGGTGCCGGGCGCCAGTCCGTACAAACGATAGTCGCCGAGATCGTTTGTGGATACGGCGGCACGCGCGGCGACGAGTTGTCGATTCCCTGGCACGGGGTAGGCCACTCGCAAGGCGTTCACGGTCGCGCCCGATATCGGCTCACCGGACGCGTCCAGCACTCGACCAGCGATGACTGCGCCGCGGACGATGCGCACATCGCCTCGGTCGACCGTCTGCCCCTCCATCAATGGTTGGAGTGGGACCGACATCGGCGCGGAGGTCTCGACGAATCCGGCCTTGGTAACCTTCAAGCTGATCCCCGACGAGGGCAGATCGCGAAAATCGAACTCGCCCCGGTCGTCAGTCGTGGCCACGACGCGCAATCCGGATGACGTCGTCAACGTCACCATGGCCCCGCGCACAACCGCGCCGGTGTCGGCCGCGACGACGCGACCATGGACGCGTGCGGTGTTCTTGCCCTGCGCGCCCCACACGTCCCGGGGCTGCGCTGTGATTACCGCCACGGCACATGCCATGAGCGCGCAGGCGATCATCCGATACAGCGTCACGGCCTCATCTCCGCGCCAATGTCAGTGTCTTCGTTTCGCCCTCGGCCAAGGCGAATGTCACGGCGTGGGCACGGAGGCTCTCGAGCAGATCGGGGTTCGCACGCTGATTGCGCTCGAGGTACTGGAGCGCGACCGCCAGATACTGGCCCGGCGGCAAAGCCGACATCACAAATTGCCCATCGGGCTCGGCACTCGCATAGGCGATGTGGCGGCTGCGCACTTTGGTCCACAATCGGCGGTCGTCACTGAAGACGATGACGTAGGCCGACGCCAGCTTTCCGTCGGCGTCGCGCACCTGCCCGCGCACGATTGAAAGCGTTGACGTCAGCCCGATCTCGAGGTCCTCTGCACTTCCGCGACCAAACGGTACGCCATCGTCGGTCACGTCCGCGCCGTTCAGCGTCACCCGTTGGAGCGTGAGTCCAGGGCGACCCCCGGAAACCCCGATCGATCGCGTGCCGGACAGGCCAGTGAGCGCGAAGGTACCGTCAGCGGATACCTCGGTCGCCCGCAGAACATCCACCTCGGCTGCGGATCCGGCGAGGAGTATGGGCAGCGTGGTGACCTTCATGCCGGCCACGGCCGCCGGCGATGGACGCGCCCCATCGATCGTCACGCGGCCGTGCATCTGCGATCCGCGCCTGGTACGGACGAGAACATCCCCGGGATCGCCGGTGACCACGACGGTCGTGCTCGCGAACTCCGGTGCCACGCGGCCGGGAGCGGGGGTGGCTGACCCGGCCGTGGCGATGGCTCCCGCACTGGCAAACGCGATCACATCCAGTTGATACTCCCCGGACACCAGATCGCGAAACCTGAAGCGCCCCTCATCGTCCGTTTCGACACGGACGGGTGCGAATACGCCGCTGCCATCGACACGTGCTGGCGACAAGATGACGAACGAATCAGAGCCGGGCTGGCCGCTCGCATCCACGATGATTCCGGAGAGCTGGGCCAGCATCGTTGGCCTCAACGGGATGTCGATGCCAAGCGCCAGGCCGCCGGGTCGCACAATGACCGGCTGCGCGTCCGCTGGAACCGTTGTGGCGCCGTAGAAGGCCGACGCGAAACCGCGCCCAAGTCCCGCGGACACGAAGTAGGTTCCCGGAGTCAGGCCAAACAGTCGGTATTCACCAAGGTCGTTCGTGCTCACGAGCCCCACTTGCTCAATGCGCCGGTCGCCGGGACTCGGATATGCCAATCGGTAGGCCAGGATTGGCATGTCGACGACCGGATCGCCGTAGATGTCGACGACACGGCCGGCGATGACGCCGCCACGAATCAGTCGCAAGGTGCCGTAGTCAACCGTGAGGCGATCTTGCAGCGTCTGGCTGGAAGCGGTGGTTGAGACGGTGACGAAGCCGTTCCTCTTGATCCGCAATGCGAGCGTAGCCAGAGGCAAGTCGCGAAATTCGAACGCGCCCTGATCGTCCGTCGTTGAAACCCAGGTGAATCCGCTTGCGTCTTCGAGCGTCACGGTGACGTCGCGAATCGGCGCGCCCGTATCCTCTGACACCACGCGGCCGCGGACGCGTGCCGGACCTATGGATGACTGGCATCGGTGACCGCAAACCAGGATTGCCCTGGCCCATCGACAGGGCGACCACCGACCCGTTGTCCGGCACGGACCACACGACCGCGACTGCCAACAGGCACGCGCCGGCCGCGAATCGCCAGAATCTGAGCATTCGCGAGGATGCTAGCACCACTCCCGCGCCGGACTCCGCCTCTTGAAGACTTCAAGGCGATGGGCGTCGTGATCCGTGGGCTTCGCGGCCCGGCCTGTTCGGATTCCCCAGGCAGGCAGGTTAGGATGTGGCCTTAGACACTGGAACGTCCCCATTGGTCCTGCCATGAGACAACTACTGCTCGGCGCGCTACTCATTTCAACCTCGGCAACAATTGCGGCACAGAACGACTATTCGGCCCCACGGGTCAGCCAGGCGGCCGACCAGCTCAAGCGCGCGACCGTCCGGCTCGCCGGGGGTGTGCTGAACGACGCGTCGCGGCGCGTTGCCAATTCCCGGAACGAGATTCAACACGTGATGCTGGCCCACGAAATCGACGGCGGCGCCACCGTGATGCTGGAAATGGCGCGCAGCCGCCGGCCTGGCTCGGAATTACGCGAGATCGCATCGACGCTGACGGAACTCGCGCGCCGCGCGCCGTCGTTCGGGCCGCAGTCGGGGCAATGGCGCACCGTGCAGAACGAAATCGCCGACCTCAACCGTGCGCTGAGTATCGGATTCGCGTGCAACTGGTTATCAGAGGCCGGACGATCGAGACCCGGACGCTCTCCGGTGCGCCGCATCCGGACGGCATCGCCAATTTCACGTCGGCGCTTCCGAACCTGAGCGTGGATGTGGACGCGAACAAGCTCTCCGGCCGCGGCACGGTGCGCGTCCTGCAACAGCCGGCGCGCGCGAACGAGTTCACGGCGGTGATCGAAATCTACGACGCCCAGTCGGGCTCGCAGGAATACCGGCTCGACATCGTCTGGCGCTGATGGGCATCGCAGGCATGCGACCGAGCCGCACCCTTCTCGCAATCACGCTTTTCGCCTGGTCGACATCGAACTCGGGAATTGGCGCGCAAACGGCGGGCGCTCAGAATCAGCCGGTCACGCTCGAGAGCGCCGCCGGCAAGCCGACCGGCAGGATCCGGATGCCGGCCTCGCCTGCGCGGCCACCCATCGTGATGCTGCTCGCGCAGTCCGAGGACGAGGCCTCGACGCTGGCCGCGGCACTGGCCGGCGACGGCGTCGCGTCGCTGCGCCCGGACGGCGCCATCGCGACGCCAGACACTTCCGCGCAATGGATCGCGCTGCTCCGCAACGACCCGCGCTTCCCCACCGTATCGGTTTTCGGCGAGGGCGCGGCGCTGACCGCAGCCGTCGTCGCGGCCAGGGCCGCGCGCGCCGACGGCCTTGTGACCCGCGGCGACTCGTCGCACGCCGCCGACGAGATCGCACGCGTCGTCGCGGAGATCGGCACGGCCAGCGACGCCGCGGGTATCGCCGCCTTCGCACGCAGCGTCGCGGTGCTGGGACGCCGCGGCACCAGCGCGGCCAGACCGGCGACCGCGCGCCGCAGCCCCCGACAGGTGCTGATGACGATGGTCGGATCGGTGCGGGTCTCGATCGAGTGGGGATCGCCGCAGAAGCGCGGACGGGACGTATGGGGCGGGCTCGTGCCGTGGAACGCGATCTGGATGCCAGGCGCCGACGAGGCGAGCGTCATCACCACCAGTGGCCCGTTGACCATCGGAACCATCGAGGTCCCGGCGGGCGACTACACGCTCTACACGTGGCCCTCGGCCGATCGCGTCCAGCTCATCGTCAGTCGCGACGTCGGGCAGTTTCACACCGTTCACGAAGAGCGCCTGTTTCTCGGACGCGTGGACATGACCGCCGGTAACCGCCCCGACAGCGTCGAGGGGCTGACGTTCGCGATCGAGGCCCGCGACTCTGCCGGCACGCTCAAGCTGATCTGGGACACGCGCGAGTACGCGACGACGGTCACAGCCCGGTAACGACTGGCCGGCTGACACGTCGGACTCGATCTCGGCCATAATCCTCGACGTGAATCGACGAGAGTTTCTGGGTGGTGCCGTCACGGGCGCCGTGGCGGGTGCCGCGGCGGCAGCCGGCGGCCGCGCGGTGTGGGATCGGAACCAGCCTCCGCCGCCCGATGGCGCGCGATCGAGCTGGGCGCAGCAGGGCGAGGACATCGTGCTCTGGCATGTCCTGCACCACTTGCTGGAGATCAAGCAGCCCACGTTCATGGATGTGGGCGCGGCCGATCCGATCAAAGGCAACAACACGTATCTGCTCTATTACACCGGCAGCCGCGGCGTCGTCGTCGAACCAAACCCCACATTTGCGGCGGCACTGCGCGCCAGGCGGCCGGGCGACAAGGTGGTGGAAGCCGGCATCGGCGTCACCGACGCCGCCGAGGCGGACTACTACGAGATCAAGGGCAATCCCCTTCTGAACACGTTTTCACCCGAGCAGGTCGAGTATCTGCAAAAGGGCAGGACAGAGAGTGTCGTCGAACGCGTGGTGAAGATGCCGCTCCTCAACATCAACAAGGTCATCCGGGAACAGCTGGGCAAAGCGCCCGACCTGTTGTCCACCGACATCGAAGGACTGGACTACGCCATCCTGCAGACGCTCGACTGGTCACAGTTTCGCCCCGCCGCGATCTGCGCCGAGGGCGTCTCGATGTTCAAGAACGGTACGGATTCGAAGATCACCGCGTACCTGCGATCGCAGGATTACATTGTGCGCGGCGGATCGACCGTCAATACGATCTACGTCGACACCCGGCGAATCGACGCGTAGCGGCCGTCGCTGCGGCCACTCCGGCAGATCGTGCTGTCATGGTCGACGCCTATGCCAGCATGTCGCGCACGCGGGGTGCGACTTGTGTACCGAACAGCTCAATGCTCGTCATGAGGCTATCGTGCGGCAGCGTGCCATTGCTGTACTTGAGATCGAAACGCGCGAGTCCGAGCGCGCGGACAGTGTGGGCGATCTTCGCGGCGACTGTTTCCGGCGATCCGACGCACAGCGCGCCATCCGGCCCGGCCTCCCGGTCGAAGTGCGCGCGCGTGATCGGCGGCCAGCCGCGCTCGCCGCCGATGCGCGTCATCATGGCTTCGTAGTGCGGCCACATCCCGTTCTTCGCATCGTCATCGGTGGCGGCGACGTGGCCCGGGGAATGCACCGCGACGGGCTGCATCGGCTTGCCGAACCGTTCGAGCGACTGGTGATACAGCTGCACGTACGGAAGAAACCGCCGCGGGCTGCCGCCGATGATGGCGAGCGTCAACGGAAAACCGTAGCGGGCGGCGCGCACGACCGACTCCGGACTTCCGCCGACGCCCACCCACGTGCGAAGCGTGCCGGACTCGATCGGCGGATACATGACCTGTTGGACGAACGCCGGTCGGGACTGGCCGGCCCAATTCACCGGACCGGGCTTCAGCAATTCGGCGAACAACGCCAGTTTGTCTTCGAACAACTGGTCGTACCGGGACATGTCGTAGCCGAACAGTGGATAGGATTCGGTGAACGATCCGCGGCCGAGAATCACTTCGGCCCGGCCGTTCGAAAGGGCGTTGAGCGTCGAGAAGCGCTGAAACACGCGCACCGGATCGTCGGTGCTCAACACGGTCACGGCCGAGCCGAGGATCATCCGCTGCGTCTGGCCAGCGATCGCGCCCAGCACGACTTCAGGCGCTGAAATCGCGAAGTCCGCGCGATGATGCTCCCCGACGCCGAAGCAATCGACACCCACCTGCTCGGCGAGCACGGCTTCGCGGACGACGTCACGAATCGCCTGCGCCTGGGAGCGGGGCGCGCCACTGCGATCGAGCGTGACATCCCCGAAGGTATCCAGACCCAGGACAATCGGCTGAGACATGAAAAGGAAGTGTACTGCGAAGTTCGCCCGTGACTGCCGGATCGCGATTCAGCGCGTCCCAGGCCTGAACCGGCGCACGATGCACGGGATTCACATACAACCGTGCGTCCGGCAGATCGGCCAGAACCGGTTCGTAGCTGTTGGCGCAGGTCATCGACCGCTGCCGTAACGCACGGGTCACCTCCGCCGCGAGTGCCGGGGCGAACGTCGAGCAGTTCACGGATTCGTCCCAGGCGCCGTTGACATAGGGATCCATCGTGAAGAGCCGCCGCTGCGCAAAGCGCCCTGTCGCGGCGTCGCGCGCGATGAATCCTCCCGGCCCGTCGATCGACAGCAGGTCGCTCCAGAAGCGAAAGCCAAAGTACCCGGCGGCAAGATCGGCGTACGCCAGCACACCGGTCAACGACATGCCCTTCACCCCCCATTCGGTCCAACTCAGTTGCGACCGCGGCGGTCCCAGCTCGCGCGCAATCGACGACGCGATGTCGCCGCCGCGACGAACGGCGCGCCAGTGCACCAGGCCCTCGCGGATGAAGTGGTCGATCTTGTCGAGCCCGACGACATGACCGCCGAGCAGGATGGAGTCCGCGACGAAAATGATGCGGTGGTTGAACGGATAGAGCACCGGCAGGTCGTACCGCCTGGCGCCGTAAATCGTGTCTCTGAACGGCAGGTGGCAGCGTTCGATGTCCGGCTGGACCTTGATCCAGTTCATGAACCGGGAATGCGGAATGAACGTGATCTTGTGCGGCACGCTCCTGCCGACGGCCGCCTGCAACTCGCGCTGGAGGCACGCCGCGTCGCAGGCCGCTTCACGACGACGATTGACGCGGCCAATCGCTTCCGCGATGCGCGCGTTCACCCACCCGTCCAGCGCGACCATCGCGTCCCGCGTGAGCCGATTGCGGCACGTGAAGTTGTCCGCTTCATCGGCGCGCGCGAGTCCGGGTATCGCGAGCGTCAGAACCGCGAGGACGAGAATCTTCACGTCAGGCTCCCATCAGGGAGTGCGCAGAATGCAGGCGATCGAGCTCATGCTCCTATCGTAACGTTGAGGCGCCGGGGGATGCCGCCTGATCTCGCGCAATCTCTGCTAGTCTCCGAGCGTGCCAACAGCACCGCCGCCGCACGGACCCGCACTCCTTGTCGTCGGACATCCCGGACACGAACTCCGGGTGCATGGCTGGCTGGAAGCACACCGTCCGGTTGTGATGGTGCTGACCGATGGCTCGGGTCATACAGGGGTGTCGCGCCTGCCTTCGACCGCTGCGCTGCTGCAGGAGTCAGGCGCCACGCCAGGGTCACTCTTCGGCCGCCTGACCGACGCCCAGCTCTATCGCGAGTTGCTCGATCACAATACGACGCTGGCCTGCGACATCGCGGACGAGATTGCGGCCGCGGTTGTCCGTTCTAACATTCGTATCGTCGTCGCCGACGATGCGGAGGGCTACAACCCGACCCACGACGTCTGTCGCCTGATTGTGGACGCGGCCGTATCGATCGCACAGGTCAGATGCCGGTCTCCCATCGTGAATCTCGCGTTCGCGCTCATGGAGCGACCTGATCGCATTGCCCGGCCCGGCGAAGCGACGTCGAGTCAGTTTCTGCTGGACGACGAGGCGCTGCAGCGGAAACTCGAGGCGGCGGCGCGCTATCCCGAAATGGCCAGTGAGGTAGCCGCCGCGCGCGAAGCGTGGGGCGATGCGGCTTTCCGTGTCGAGACGTTCCGCCACGTCGAGGAAGACACGGCCTGGGCGCCCGGCGATGAGCCGCCCTTCTATGAGCGGCATGGCGAGGGACGCGTCGCCACCGGGTTGTACGCGGACGTGATTCGCTACGATCGCCACATTCGTCCGATCGCCGTCGCGCTGGCGGCGCACATGCGGCGTCCGACGCCGTGACTTGGCGCATTCTGATCGCCAACCTGACGCTGGCCGGGCACACCGGCACCGAGGTCGTCACGCGCGACCTCGCGCTGGGCCTGGCCGCGCGTGGCCACGAGGTCACGGTGTTTGTCCGCGCGATCGGCCCGCTCGCGACGGAATTAACAGAGGCGGGCATTGCCGTGGTGAGGCGCCTGGACGAGATCGCGGCGCCGGATATCGTGCACGGACACCACTATCAGGAAACGATCGATGCACTCAGGCACTTTCCGGTGGCGCGCGGGGTCTTCGTCTGTCACGACCGGACGGCGCCGCACTCGATTCCCCCGCGCTTCGATCGCATTCGACGCTACGTCGCGGTCGATCTGAACTGCCTGGAGCGCCTGCGCGACGATTGGGACGTCCCGGCCGTGCAAACGCGCGTCGTCCTTAACGCGGTCGATATGGCGCGTTTCAGCGCGCGTCCCCCGCTGCCGGCGGCGCCGACTCGCGCCCTCGTGTACAGTCACTACGCCTCGCCCGCCACGCACGTCGATGTCGTCCGCGACGCGTGTACGCGTCTGAACATTCCTGTCGACGTGATCGGGTCGGAAGCCGGCACGGCGGTCATAGCTCCCGACACGCGGCTCGGCGAGTACGACCTCGTGTTCGGCAAAGCGCGCTGCGCACTCGAGGCAGTCGCCGTCGGTGCCGCTGTGGTGCTATGCGATGCGGGGGGCCTTGGGCCGATGGTGACCCTCGCCGCACTTCCGGGCCTGCGCGCGTGGAACCTTGGCTCACGGTTGCTGCGCGACGGGCTCGAAGCGGAAGCGGTCGTTCGCAGGATCCGACAATACGATCCCGTCGACGCTGCCGCGGCGTCGCGTGCGGTTCGTGCGGAAGCCTCGCTCGTTGCCGCGATCGATCAGTACGAGACGATCTATGCGGAGGTCATGGCGGAAACCACCGAGTCGGCGCCGGCAGGAACGGAGTTGCAGACGCTCATCGCGCCGCTCCTGCAGCGCGTGGGTGCGCTTGAAGCGGAACTGGCGGCCTACCGGCGTCCGGATCGCATGCTCGCGCTGTCGGACGCTGACGTGTCCGGCCTGCGCGTGTCGCTCGTCTCGGCACCCTCGGCCATGTCTCCCGGGGGAAGCGCCTTTGTGCGCGTACGGCTGGAGAACGGCGCCCGGGACCAGACACTCGGCACATGGCCTCCCTTTCCGCTCAATTGGGGGTATCGATGGCGCGCGGCGGACGAGGCGGAATTCGCGGCGCCCGAGGATCTCCGCACGCCTATTCGTCGTTCGATCCCGCCGGGCGAAATCGGGGATTGCGCGGTGAAAATCGTCGCGCCGCGCGCGCCCGGCCACTATGTCCTTCGGATCACCCTCGTCCAGGAGGGACTGCGTTGGCTGGATGACACGGCCACGCCGGTGCTGATTGACGTCCCCGTGAGCGTTTCCTGATCCGGGTCACTCCCACTCAATCGTGCCGGGCGGCTTGGTCGTCAGGTCGAGAACCAGGCCGGAGACGCCGGTCAGCGCGAGAATGGGATCGCGAATCAGGTCGATGAGCGCGGGCGGGAGCGCGGCCGGCCGCGCCGTCATGCCGCGCTCGGACAGCACGGGACGCAGAATGATGAGTTCCTCGCCGCGGCCATCGATCGTGAGCGGCAGCATCACGGTCGGAAACTGCCAGATCTCGCGCATCAGGCCCTGGCGTTCGACCGCGCGCATCACGATCGAATCGGCCTCGCGCAAAAGATCCAACCGTGCCCGCGTCACGCCGGCCGCGCGCGGATTGGCGTGGCGCATCGCGCGGCGGCCCGACAGATCGAGCACACAGCGATTGATGCCGGGCACCCGCCCGTAAATCTGCCCGGCCAGCGCGAGGAGCGTCTGATGGGGCGCGTAACCGGACAACATCACCGGCTGCTCGTACGTGCGCAAGTCCGCCTTGACGCCCACCGATCGCACCGGCAGCACACGGCCTTCCAGGCTCGTGCCCTGCAACTCCGCATCGATCAGTGGCTGCACGCGCGCCGGGTCGTGGCCCTCGGGCACGCGGCCATCCGAACAGAGCAACCGCACGCCCAGCCCCGGACCGGGAAACGGATGGCGCCATACCAGTGGCGCGGCGATCCCCAGCGCCTCCGCCATCTCGCGCACTTCCACCTTGTACAGTTCCTGAATCGGCTCGACAACGCGCCCGGCCTGAATCATCTCTTCGATAACTGGCACGCGGTTGTGATGCGTCTTGATCGTGTCCGCGCGTCTGGTGCCGCCGGTCTCGATCGTGTCGGGATAAATCGTGCCCTGCGCCAGGAGCATGTCGCCGAGATCGAGCCGGCGCATCTCATCCTCGAATACGCGAACGAACGTGTCGCCGATGACGCGGCGCTTCCGTTCGGGCTCAATCACGCCCTCGAGCGCCGCGAGAAACCGGTCCGACGCGTCGACGAAGTTCAGGTTGCGGCCGAGGCCAAACCGGTGGAGTTCCTCGATCACGAGCCGCGACTCGTCCTTGCGCATCAGCCCGTTGTCCACGTGCAGCAGATGCAGCTGATCCGGGCCGAGCGCCTCACCCAGCAGTCGCGCGCACACCGTGGAGTCGACGCCGCCGGACGCCAGCAGGAACACCTTGCGCGTCCCAACGTCCGCGCGAATCGCCTCCAGTTGATTTTCCAGAAACCGTTCCATCGTCCAATCCCCGCGGCAACCGCAGATGTTCAGGACGAAGTTGCGCAGCATCGCTTCGCCGTGCTCGGTGTCGTCCACTTCGGGGTGGTACTGGAAACCGTAGCGGCGCCGCTCTTCATCGGCGATCGCGGCAAAGCGATGGGCGGTGCCGTCGTGATCGTAGGAGATACCCACTTCGCGGAAGCCGTCGCCGACCGAGACGACCGTGTCCTGGTGGCTCATCCAGACGGTTTGATCTTTCGGAAGGCCGTCGAACACCGGCGTGTCTCCGGTGACCTCGAGGCGCGCGGGACCGTACTCGCTGCGGCAGTGTTCAACCTTGCCGCCGTAGCGCTTCGCGATCTCCTGATGACCGAAGCAGAACCCGAGGATGGGCACGTCGAGATCGAGAATGGCCTGATTGAATCCACCCTCGTCGCCCGACGCGAGCGCAGGACTGCCGGAGAGGATGACGCCCTTCATCCCGGCGAACGCGGAGATGTGGTCGTCGGGCTGCCGAATCTCAGCCAGCACGCGCTGACGGCGGACTTTCGTCGCAATCAGATGCGCGTACTGGCCGCCGAAGTCGACGACGGCGATTTTGTCGTGGAAAGACATGGAAAGGCAAAAGGCAGAAGGCAAGAAGGCAGAAGGCACGAAGAAAGACGGAGGTCGGAATACCGTGCGCGTCCGGATTCCGACGTCTTGATTCGCCTTTACTTCTGCCTTATGCCTTCTGCCTTTTGCCTTTTGCCTTGTTTACTGTCCGCCGCCTCGTCCCGCGCCCGGCGCCGCCGGCGGTTTGCGCGGCAACAACTGGTCGCGATTGGCGGCGAGGAATGCGAAGGCGGCCGCGATGGTCGCGTTCTTGCGCATGTCCTCGGCCTGCAGCCGTTCATAGCTGTCGAGGTTGGTGTGATGCGTCATCGAGTTGTATTCGATCGTGTCCTGGATGAACTGCCAGCCGGGCAAGCCGACGCCATCGAACGACTGATGATCGGTGCCGCCCGTGTTGCCGGCCGCGATGTGCGTCATGCCGATGCTCTTGAACGGGTCCATCCAGGCCTTGAAGATCGGCCCGACGGCCGCATTGCCCTGGAGGTACACGCCGCGGATGGCGCCGGTGCCGTTGTCGATGTTGAAGTAGCCCGAGAACTTGGCGTGTTCCGGAGTCGTCGGAATCGCGGCCGCTCCCGCGCCGCGGCCCCGGCCGCCGCCGTAGTGCTGCTGGACGTAGAGGCGCGATCCAATCAGGCCCTGCTCCTCGCCGTTCCAGAGGCCGATGCGCACCGTGCGGCGCAACGGCACGCCGCTCGCCTTGAGGATGCGCATCGCTTCGAGCATGGCCGCCGAGCCGGCCGCGTTGTCGGTCGCGCCGGTGGACGCGTGCCACGAATCGAAGTGCGCGCCGAGCATCACGACCTCATCGGCCTTGTCCGTGCCGCGGATCTCTCCGACGACGTTGAACATCGGCGGATTCGGCGTGAACGTGTTCCGGATGTCCGCTTCGATAGTCACCGGGACACCCTTGGTGACCATACGGTGAATGCGGCCGTATTCCTCAGCCGCGATCGTGATCGCCGTCAGCTTGGTTCCGGGATCGGTCCCCACGCCGCCGCCGCCGATCGTGTACACGCCGTGGCCGCTCGCCGCGGTCGAGAACGTGCCGAGCACGCCCTGTTCCTTGAAGTAGGCATTGCGGTTGAAACCGCCGCCCTGGCCGCCACGGCCTCCGCCACCACCGCCGGCCCGGCCGCCCGCGCCGGCGCCCTGCGCGCCGGCCGGATTCGCGGCCGCGGCTGCGGCGGCTGCGGCCTGGGCGTCAGCCTGCGCTTTCACCCACGCGGGATCCGGCGTCGTGCCTCTGCACGGATCTTTTCTCACCGGAGGCGGAGGGGGAGGCGCCGCGGGCGTCGTCGGAGCACCAGCCGCGCGTCCGGCGGCGGGTGGCGTCGCTGGCGCGCCCGCGCGTCCGGCCTGGCCAGCCTGACCCGCGCGACCACCGCGAGCGGGCGCGTTCGGATCGGGCGGCGGTGGATTCTCCATTCGATCGAGTTGTTCCGTCGTGTAGCGCGTAGCGGGCGGATTGAAATAGGCGGTCACGTTTGGCGCCGGCGCCGAGATCACCCACTTGCCCTTGAGCCGGCCATTCGCGTACATCGACTTGATCTGTTCTTCGGTCATGTCGGTCGGGATGAAAACCACTTCACCGCGGACCGGTCCGTTGGTGCCGGGCGTCCACGCCGTGGGCGTGCCGCGAATCGGGAAGGCCTGCGGCGTCACGGCCGAGAGATAAAACTTGTCGTTGGTCCAGCCGCACGGGAATCCGCCGTTCTGACCGCTGGGATCGGCGGGCCACGGCTCGAGCGCCGCGTTCACGAGGCCCCACTCTTTCATCTTGCCGACGGTCCAGTCGCCGGCCTTCTTGATGTTGGGCGAGCCGCTCAGCCGCGGACCGTAGACGTCCGTCAGGTAGCTGGCGATTTCCATGACCTTCGAGTTGTTGACGTCGAGGCCCTGCGCCTTGATCTTCTCGATGCTGGCCATGTCGATGGATTCCTGCTGCGATGCCAGCGGCAGGCCAATGACCGTGACCACGAACAGCGTCGCAAAAGCGGCGCTCACGAAATGTTGTCTTCGCATCTTGCTCTCCTCAGGGTGGACGAACCGATCGTCCGGGGAGACGAGTATAGCGAAACGGGGGTCAGACCGGGGTCAGACCGGGGTCAGACCGGGGTCAGACCGGGGTCAGACCAGGGTCAGACCAGGGTCAGACCGGGGTCAGACCGGGGTCAGACCGGGGTCAGACCGGGGTCAGAACCCGACGAATAGACCGAAATAGCCGCCCAGTGCTTCGATGTCCGGATTGCGATTGCGGCCTTCGAGCGAGGCGTTGGACAGGTGCAGCCATCGAAGACTGGCCACGGCGTGCGTTTGGCGCGTCAATCGCCGCGTCAATCCGACGCTGGTCAGCGTCAGGTAATTCAGCCGCGTGCCCCGTGGCGGTGTGACCGTATCCGACCACGACAGGCCGGCGCCCATCTCGATGAACACCGACGACTGGCCGCGCTGCAGGACGCGGCACCTCAAGATCGGCACCAGCGCCTGCACGAACGCGGTGCGCGGCGCCTCCTGAAAGACCGACGCCGTGTGAAACTCCACGACCAGCGACCTCCCCTCTTGGTAGGTCCACCACAACGCAAACGTCGTATTGATGAGGGTTTCCCGCGCACCGTTCAGATTCCACGCCTCGGTCATCGCGCCGCCGCCAAACTCGAGACCCACCAGACCCCTCTGAAACGGGCTTCGTTCGGCCGCGACGGGCGCCGGGGCTGCGGCCTGGCGGGCGAAGGCCGCCGAGGGAAGACAGAGCAGGCCCAGGACCACCGCCCCGGCCCGGACGCCGGGCGCCGAGATCATGCGCTATCGTAACCGGCAATATGCCTCACGTCGTGCGGATGCTGGTCTTGACCGGGGTTTACGGTTTCCTGATCGGCGGTGCGGTCCGTCCTGCCCTGGCTCAGGTACCGAAGCTGACGCTGGACTCATCGCTGGTCTTCTACGGCGACGACACGGAATTCTCCAATCCATTTCGCACCGGCCAGACCCTGCTCGGGACGTACGGCGTCGTCTTTCTGGATGCCGCGCTCAGTGAGCGGCTCACGGTGCGCGCGGGCGGATTCGGGAACTGGCACTTCGGATCGAACCGCGCGATCGATCAGGGCCGGCCGGTTCTGGCGCTCGTCGTCAAAGACGGTCAGTCGCGATTTGTCTTGGGCACGCTGGACACGACCCGCCACATCACTGGCGCCGGGCCGGATCGCACCGGGCCGCACGGTCTCCTGCCGCCCATGCAGAAGGAGACGCTGTCGTTCGAGCGCGCGTACGAGTCGGGCGTCCAGTGGACCGTGGATTCCGATCGCTACACACAGGACGCGTGGGTCAACTGGCAGCGTCAGAACACGCGTCTGCATCGCGAGGTGTTCGACGTCGGCATCGCGACGCTGACGCGCCTGCGCCCCGAGGTCGCGATTCGCGGCGATCTGCACGTTGTGCATCAAGGCGGCCAGCAGGGCGGCGTCGAGCCGGTCGGCGACAGCCTCGCGGTCGCCGCCGGTGTGGAAGTTGGCGGCGCCCTCGATCGATTCGAGCGCGTATCGCTCGAGTTGGTCGGCCTGGGTTCGCGCTACGTGCCCGATCGTCAACACTCCAACGACAATCAGGCCGGCCTCGGCACGTTTCTTCGACTGACGCTGGTCGATGACCCGTGGCGCGTCCACCTGATTCTGTGGCGCGCGCACGGGTACATCAAGATCGAGGGTGACCCGCTCTACCTGTCCATCCGCAACAACGGCACGCGGTATCGCGGCATCCGCGACTACGCCGAAGTGGGTGTCTCGCGCCGCTTCGAACTGGCGAAAAATTCGTTTCTTGAGACCTCGGTGCGCCTGCATCGTGCCGAGAACAACTACGAGGTTTCACTTCGCATCCTGGGCGTCGCCAGATTCAGGCTGCCTCTGACAAAGTGAAGTCAGTTCGACCCGGGTCCAAAGACCCGGGGCTCCATCAATCCTGGGGCTCCCTGACCTTATTTCAAGGCAAAGGTCACAGTTACCGTCAGTAGAATCGGCACGGCCACGCCATTCAGGCGCGTTGGCGTGTAACGCCATCGGCTGACCGCGTCGATCGCGGCGCGATCGAACAGCGGATCGGACCGGAGCACGCGCACGTCGCGCACGGTTCCCGATGCGTCGATCGTCGCTTCGAGGATCACGCGCCCTTCGGTGCCGGTGGCTTTCGCGAGCAGCGGATACACCGGCGCAAGATACGTCGTGCGCTGAGGCGCCTTGATGTCGCCGCCGGGCCGCACGGGGCCCAGCACTGCTGGGGGCGGATTGCCGACCAGCGCCGTGCCCGGCCCTGTCGGCACGCCCGGGATGCCCGGTCCGGTCGGCAGGCGATCGAAGGTCACGAGACCTGGGCCGGAAGCACCGGCAGGGCGCCGAACTTCGCTCGTCACCGGCTCCTCCGGCGGCGCGGGGGGCGCGACATCGGGATCGATGGGCGGCGCGACCGGCTGCGTCGCCGGCGGTGGAGTCGGTGGCGTCGGCGGGATGGGTGTCGGCGCGGGCAACGACACTACCAGCACGTGGCTCGCGCGCAGCACGTACGCGTCCGCCGCGGACAGGATCGGAATGATGAGCAGCGCGCAGACGCCGACGGCGTGCGCCAGCACCGACGCGCCGATCATCCACTTCGATCGTCGTGGTGCCGGTCGCGCCGTGAACGTGTTCGTAAACAGATCGCGAGACATGGGACCTCCCGGGCTCAGGCGTGAGCCGATGGCGATGTGAATCGGAAGGGCCCTTCAGCAGACTTAGACACCGACGAGAGTTCAAAGGTCCGGGGAACTAGGATGCGGAGGTCGCGCAGCCAGGCCGCGATGCGAGGCCAGAAGTCGGGGCGCTCGCCCGTGATGGGATTTATCAGTCCATGGTTGGTGCCGGGCAGGACGGCGGTCGTGATCGGCCGGCCGAGCCCGCGCGCCCGCTCGAATGCCGCGATCGTTTCTGTCATTGGCACGCTGCGGTCGCATTCGCCGTCAGTAAGACCGCCAGCAGGAGCATCCCGCTCCACGCGCAACCTCGAGTCACTTGACGCAAGTTCAGGCCGCCGGGTGGCTCGGGGTCAGAGCCAGGTCTGACCCTGGTCTGACCCTGGTCTGACCCCGGTCTGACCCCGGTCTGACCCCGGTCTGACCCCGGTCTGACCCCGTTACCAGTTGCGGCGATCGACGAAGGTGCTCGGCTCGAGGAGCCGGCCGCCGGGGGCGAAGCCGGCTTCGCGGCGCGCGCTCCAGTGGAGAAATGGTCCCGCGATGCGATCGATCACCGGTGACCATCCACCGATCTCCCGCTCGATCTGCAGACGCAGCTCACGCACCCGGTCGCTCATCACCCGATTGGTGGGCTTGAGATACTTCTCCATCGCCCACAGCGCCGCACCATAGCCCGATCCCAGCCGCGCGGCTTCCGCTCGCACCCGCCCACGCACCCGCGCATCGGCATCGTCGCGATACCGCCGCCAGCCGGTCATCATGCGCGACATGAGGCGGAAGAGGCTCGGACCGTTGACATCGAAATCCCGGCGGAACGCGCGATCAAGAAATGTCTTCGACTCGTCGCCTGAGATCGCCGTGTGCCGGAAGTTGAACTTGTACTGCCCGTGGATGTCCGCCAGATCCACGCCGTCGAGCAGCCGCCCCTCCGCCTGCACGTCGCGATAGAGCGGCGTCCCCGGCACCGGCGTGTAGAGCATGAACTGATGAAACACCGTCTCGTGCGACACGGCATGCGCAATGACGTCGTCGATGTTGCCGGGCGTGTGGTGGTCGAGGCCGATGATGGTCGACCCGTGCACGCGGATCCCATGCGACTGCAGATCGCTCGCGAGCGCGTGCGTATCCGTGCCCTTCAGCTTCTGATAGCCGCTCCCCGCGGACTCCAGGCCGAGCCAGATCCACTCGACGCCGAGTTCTACGAGCTCGCGCGGGCTGTACTTGCGAATCGCGTTCGCCGACGAGAACACGTACAGTGACCACGACTTCCCATTCGCCCTCATCAGATCGAGCAGTTCCAGCGCCCGCTTCCGATAGAGCAGGAAGTTCTCGTCCATCATGAAGAACGCCCGCGAGCCGATCGCCTGCTCTGCCTCGGCCATCGCGCGATAGACATCCGCGCCCCGCTCCATGAAATTGACGAACTTGCCCTTGCCGCCGAAGAACTCCGACGTCGTGCAGAAGTTGCAGCCCATGGGACATCCCACGGACGGTATGATCGTCGCCGCTGCGTTTCCGCCACCCTGCGGAGCGCGTAATCCCATCAGCCTGAAGCCGAACGACGACGCGATGACCGGATGGTCCACGCACCGGTCAGGATCCTGGCCGAGATACTCGCGCAGCCACGCGACGCCTTCGCCTTTGACGATGTGGTCGGCGTCGATCATGGCCTCGATGCCGGGAATCGCCGTCACGTGCCCGCCGACCACGATGGTCGAGTGCGGCGAGTGCACGCGCACCAGCCGGCACATCTCGCGGATCTTGCCGACGTTGACGATGATGCCGGTCAGGCCGACGATGTCGTAGTCGTGCGCCGCCAGTTCCTGGACGAACCGGGCGCGCGTCGGAAAATCGAGGACCGTGCACGGCGCCGAGATGTTGCGCTGGAGGAGCATCAGACTCCACGTCCGGTGGAACATGCGAAGGGAAAATGGCCCTTGTTCGCGCGTCACCTGATTGTGGTACAGCTCCACGGGGTTGATGGCCCGGCTGCCGAACTCATCGTCCTGCGCGAACGGCTTGAACACCGAAGAAAGAAGAACGCGCGCCCGGGTGCCTTTGGGGTGCCCCTGCATGTCCATACCTCGAGACAGAGGATGGCAGGCCCGAGGCCGCATGACTGTGAGACTTCTGGACTAGTTCCCTGGCAACCAGCAGGCAGCAGATTACGTCTATCCACGCATGGCTAAACACGTCCTCGCTCTCATCCTCGCGGCCGGCGTCACGACGGCCGCGTCGGCGCAGACGCAAACCCCAACACCGGCGCCTCCCAAGGCTGCCGCCACCCAATCCAAAGTGCTCGCGATGCTTCAGGGCACGTGGATCATGACGTCGAGCAACGGCAACGAGATTCCGAATGGCCAGGAAGTCTCGATCACCATCACGGAAACCAAATACGTCCAGATCGTGAACGGCGCCATCGTCGAGCGCGGGTCGTTCAAGCTGGACGAGTCCAAGAAGCCGATGATGATGGATTTGACCATCACCGAAGGTGAAGAGGCCGGTAAGATCCAACTCGGCGTTCTCGAAGTCACCGCGACGACGATGCGCGGCAAACTGAATACTCCGGGCGAAAGCGCGCGGCCGACGGACCTCGAGCCGGGTGAACCGTTCTTCGCGTTCACCGCGAAGAAGAAATGAGGCCGGAGAGCGAGAAGAGCTCGGAGGGATCGACGCTCTCCGACAGCATCCCTTCGAGCTGCGCTCGGACGTACGGACTGCGATTGGCGCGCCAGGCGAGCAGGTTGCACAAGGCCGGCCAGGAGAGCCAGCTCTGGACTCGCCCGTAGTGACGAAAGAGGCGTGAGAGCCGGTCGCGGAGCACGGCCTGATAGCGTGGGCCGAGTTCCTCGACCGGCACGTGTCGGGTCAGCCCGTCATCGACCAGATTGGCGGCGATGATCCCGCTTTCCATCGCTTTGCCAATTCCCTCCCCACTGAACGAGAACGTCAGCCCCGCGGCTTCGCCGATCACCAGCAGTCCGGGCCGATGAAAGTGCGCGCCCGTCATGGCGGTCCGCAGCGGCGCGCCCTTCAGATCAGTCAACTTCTCGCCGCGCGCGGCGATAACGGCCGCGAGCGGAAACTCCGCGAGAAATGTGTCCCAGACCTGCCGTAGATTCGGAACGCGGCCCGATCGCCGGCCATCTCTGAAGACGCCGACGCCCACGTTGCACACGTTGTCGACGCCCGGGAAGATCCAGCCGTAGCCCGGACAAATCGCGCGGTCGTACGAGATCACGAGTTGCTGATATTGGCCCGCGAGATCCTGCGGGACGCGGAAATATGCCCGCGCCGCCATCGCGCTGGGTTCCGGTCGGGTGCACACGCCGAACACCTGCAGCGGCGTTGTGGCCGCACCTGTCGCGAGCAGTGTGACGGCGGCGTCCACTTCCACTTCGTGATCGCCGCCGGGCGGCGCGAACACCGCGCCGGTCACGCGGCCGGCGGCCACTCGCGGACGGCGGACCGTGAATGGCGCGAGGAACGTCGCGCCGGCGCTCACGGCCTCGCGCTGCAGGATCAGGTCGAATTGCGCGCGCGGCTGGCTGGCGAACCGTCCGCGCAGCCGGACTTCGGTGCCGTTCGGCGCGAATACACTGAGGCCGGACAGAATGCGCGACTGTTGTCGTACCGCGTCCGCGAGATTGAGTTGCGCGATGGCCGCGAGCGAGTCGGACATCACGGCATCGCCGCAGACCTTGTCGCGCGGAAACTCGGACCGATCGGCGAGGAGCACCCGCCAGCCGGCCCGCGCGAGCACTATGGCGGCTGCCGATCCCGCCGGACCGGCGCCAACGACGAGCACGTCAGTCTGGATCGGTGCCACGCCTCGACCTCACCACCGCGGGAGACGGCCTACCTGGCGCGCGCCAGGGTCGTCGCCGCGTCCCAGTAGAATCGCAGAAACCGCGTCAACTCGCTCTCGAGAATGCGCTCCTGGTCGCTGTGCGCGCCGAAGCCCTTGGGGCCGTCCTCGACGTCAGTCGCCGGCCCCACGCCGTAACACTGCATTCCTTTGCCGCGCAGATACGCCATATCGGTCGCGCCGGTACTCATCGTCGGCAGCGTTGGCGCATTGTAGTGCGTGCGCACGGCGGCCTCGATTGTCTTGAACGCCTCGGAATCGATCCGTGCGCCCGCGCCCGGCGGACGCGTGTCGCGCTGTGCAAAGCGCACCTCAACGGCCGGGTCATCCACGACGTTGCGAATGGTCTCGAGAAACGCCGGCACGTCTTCATCCTGAAGCGCGCGGACATCGAGCGTGGCAATGGCTTCCGACGGAATCACATTGATGCGGTAGCCGGCCTGGACAATGTTCGGCGACACCGAAGTCCGGAGCATCGAGGCGTGGCGCGGCTCGTGGCGCCGGAAGTAGGCGTCGACCTCGCTGATCTTCTTCGGGTCGAGCACATCGCGATAGCGCTGAGCGTCGGCCGGCGGTGAAATGTCGGCGAGCCGCTTGAAGTAGGCGCTGGTCGTTTCGTTCAACCGGACGGGCGGTGTCCACTTGGCGACGGCGGCGACGGCCATCGACACGCGCGCGACCGCATTGCCCTCGAGCGGCACCGAGCCGTGGCCGGCAGGACCGCGCGCGACCAGTTCAATGGCATACGGGATCTTCTCGAGCGTCTGGACCGACATGAAGCGGACGTTGCCGGCCGCGCGGTAACCATTACCGCCCTCGGCCAGACAGAACTCGGCGTCAATCGCGTCGTAGTGGCGCTCCGTCATGAACTGAATGCCGACGCGCGTCGCGCCTTCTTCGCCGGATTCTGCGAGGAAGATCACGTCGCGATCGAGCGGGACGTTCAACCGCTTCAGCATGAGCATCACCATGAGCGAAGCGGCGACGTTATCCTTGTCATCGACGGTCCCGCGACCGTAGATGTAGCCGCCCTCGCGCGCCGCGCTGAACGGCGGCAGCGTCCACTTGCTCGCGTCCACGTTGACGGTATCGGTGTGGCCCATGAGCAGAAGCGGGCGCTTCCGCCCGTTGCCCTTGAGTCGCGCGACCAGGCTTGGCCGATTCGCCTCGAGCGCGAACTCCTGCGACTCGATGCCGGCAGCGGCGAGCACTTTCTTCAGGTAGTCGACGGCTGGCCGCTCCCCACCTGGAGGATCGGTCGTGTCCATGCGGACCAGTTCCTGAAAGTGCGCAATGAGTTCCGCTTCCGCGGTCCTCCAATCCGGTTGCGGGACGGCACCCTGATTACCAGTGGCGCCGCCACCGATCAGGACGGTGAGGACGAGTACGAAGAAGACCCGGCAACGCATGCGGCAATCGTAGCAGGCGCCCCGGTCTGACCCTGGTCTGACCCCGGTCTGACCCCGGTCTGACCCTACCTCGCTCCCGGCCAGAGCGCGATCATCCGCGGGGACAGGCGGCGGGCGGTGCGCATGGCGGTGATCGTGCGCGCCAGTTGGCGGTCGCGGGTGTCGTTCCAGCCGTAGCGGTACTGATCGCGCACGGCCGGGGGAAGGAACCCGAGCGTGACGAGCCGATTGACCCACGCGGCCGGCCAGGTCAACAGCGACAGCGGCGGAAACAGCACCGCTTCGGCAATCATGCGCGCATCGGCGCCAGCGACGATGCGGCCCGACGCGTACTCGGCCTGAAGATATCGCTCGAGACTCGACCACGTGAGGGGGACATCAGCGGCGTGCGCGCCGAGCGCGATTGCCACGCCGGCACCTTGCTGACAGTACGCGTCGCGTTCCTCGATCGACAATGGGCGGATCAGACGATCGAAAACCAGGAGCGCGGAGTCGATAAACGTCGCGTGTACCCACAACACCAGCGCCGGATCCTCCGCGGAGTAGCGCGTGCCCGCGCGAAACACGCCGGTGTCCACGCGCAGTTGGCCGTGCACCCGCGAGTGAATCGCGCGGATCGCGCCGATCGATCGCTCGTACGCCGCGCGGTCGCCGAACGCCAGCGACAACATCGATCGGATCGTGCCGCGCAGACGGCTCACCGCCACCAGCGCGCCCGACCGCACATGACTGTGATCGGCCACGCCGGCGGCGATCAACGGGTGCGCCATCTGCAGCAGAATCGCCCGCGACCAGCCGAACAGCACCATCCGTTCCGCGTTCACTTCGCGCGAAATCACGGCAACCATCATGACCCGATTTGGCGGAGGCCTGCCTGCAGATACAATGACAAAACTATGTCAATCAGACCGGTGCGGCGCATCACCCAGTCACGGCCCACGCTCGAAGGCGCAGGCGTGCGTTTGCGGCGAGGTTTCGGCTTCGGCAACACCGAAGAGTTCGATCCGTTCCTCCTCTTCGATGATTTCCGCAACGACCGGCCGGAAGATTTTCGCAAGGGCTTCCCGTGGCATCCGCACCGCGGCATCGAGACGATCACCTACGTGCTGGCGGGCTCGGTCGACCACGGCGACAGCCTCGGGAACACGGGCAGCTTGAAGTCAGGCGACATCCAGTGGATGACCGCGGGCCGCGGCATCATGCACCAGGAAATGCCGCAAGGCGATGCGACCGGAAGGATGCACGGCTTTCAACTGTGGGCGAACCTCCCCGCCGCGCTGAAGATGACCGATCCGCGATATCAGGATGTGTCGTCCGACGCGATTCCCGAAGTCACCGACGACGACGGCACACGCGTGCGCGTCATCATCGGATCCTTCTGGGGACAGCGGGGTCCGGTGGAAGGCATCGCGGCCGATCCGCGATATCTGGACGTCTGGGTACCGCCCGGCAAGCGGAAGACGCTGCCGGTCGAGATCGAACGCTCAGCGTTCGCGTACGTGTTCGAAGGCTCCGGCACATTCCGAGACGCGTCGGACCCACAAGCCGTCATGACCGAACGCACCGACGGCAGCGACATTGTCGAACCCATGGACGCGGGCGATCGATCGCTCGTGCTGTTCGATCGCGGCGACGAGGTCACGGTCCAGGCCGGCGATCACGGCATTCGGTTTCTGCTCGTCTCCGGCAAGCCGCTGCAGGAACCCGTCGCCTGGTACGGACCGATCGTCATGAACACCGAGGCCGAGTTGCAGCAGGCCTACGACGAGCTTCGCGCAGGGACGTTCATAAGAAACAGATAGCGTCGTCCAAAGGACCAAGGGTCCAGAGGTCCGCACGCGCTGAACCCAGCACTGAGTACCGAGAACTCAGCACCGAGCACGTGCCGTGCTTTGTCACCGATTGAACCACCCCAGCCACGCCTGCACCGCCAGCGCGAATGCCGCGATGCAGAGCAGCGCGGCGGCCGTCTGGAGCGGCCGGCGCGCCGGTTCGGCGGTCTCCGGCTCCCAGCCGATCGCCGCGCCTCGGGCCGCCAGAATCACGAGGAGCGGAATCGTCGCGAGGTTGATGCGGCCGAGAAACTCGAGCGCGTAGCGCACGTTTGCCGGATCCACGGGCGCGACGACGGTTGACACCGTCGCCACCAGCCACACCACTGCCCAGGCGATCAGAGCCGAGGTCAACCGATCGCGCGATCGTCGTCTGACCAGGCTCCAGACCCCCAGCCCCGCGAGGATCAGCAGCGGCCAGCCGGCATCCCCCATCACATATCGCCCGGCTTCCACCGCACGTTCGATGAGCGTCAGGTTGCCCTTGATCATCTCGGCGGCATTGGGTGTCACCGATTCGCCGACGCTCGCTCCGCCGAACAGCCGCGACGACGCATCCCGGAATTCGTTCAGAAAATGCCGGTAGAAGATGATCCAGGACA
>Ga0307505_10000868_pt1 | contig 28971 bp, 24 predicted proteins | sample 23_S_MG_FD_202183 | JGI IMG/M metagenome (GOLD analysis project Ga0307505, IMG submission 202183) | Soil microbial communities from Populus trichocarpa stands in riparian zone in the Pacific Northwest, United States - 23_S | ecosystem: Environmental > Terrestrial > Soil > Riparian zone > Trees... | reverse complement strand
TGGAGACGACCGACGAGACGGTGACCTACTTCCAGAACCATCTCTTCAGCGGGCGGACGGCGCAGCGGCTGGCAAAGCTGGCGGGCATCCCCGAGGCGGACGCCGCGCAGGCGATGCGCGACTACACGGGCGTGGTGTTCGACATCGGGCATCAGTCGGTCGGCTACGAGGACATCCCGGTGTCGCTGCAGAAGCTGGTCGACGCGGGCGTCCAGATCGTGAAGCTGCAGGAAGCGGCGTCGATGTCGATGCCGGAGGTGACGGAGAAGACGTTGGATGCGCTGGAGCCGTTCGTCAAGACGGTCTACCTGTCGCAGACCTGTCAGCAGAAGGACGGCCAGACCACGTGGTTCCTGAACCTCGAGGATGCGTTCGAGGATTTCCGCCAGAACCCCGGCCCGCGGGAATGGCGGACGCACTTCCACGTGCCGGTGTTCCTGGATGACCTCGGGGCGTTCCGCACGACGCGGTTCGCGCTGGAGCAGGCGCTGGCGTTCCACAAGCAGACGCCGCTCTCGACCCACCTCGAGATCGAGACCTACACGTGGGACGTACTGCCCGCCCACCTCAAGACCGGCAACATCGTGGACTACGTCTGCCGCGAAATCGACTGGGTCAAGAGTCAGGTGGTCTGAGGGGAAGATCAAGTCACAAGGCCCAAGTCAGAAGGCTCAAGGCCCAAGGCCCAAGGCACCTGAGGCTTGGTACCCGAGCGGCGGTAGAATCCTAACGATCGTTCTACCATCCGGAATCGAGGGGGCACGTGCTCAACATCAAGGACGCCGAAGCCCACGCTCTTGCATCGGCGCTCGCCAAGCAGACGGGCGAAACCCTGACCCGCGCCGTCAAGGAGGCCTTGCGGGAGCGCCTGGCGCGCGTGCAGCGGACCCGTCGCTCGACCGCCACGGCGGCGGAGCTTCTGACGATCGGACGCCGCTGCGCCGGGACGCTCAAGCGCCAGCCCACGAAGCACGGCGTCCTGCTGTACGACGAGCGCGGGCTCCCGAAGTGATCGTCGACACGTCGGCCATCGTCGCAATCCTCTTCGACGAGCCCGACGCGGCCGCGTACTCTCAGGCCATCGCCGAGGCCGACGTCCGGCGGATCTCGGCCGCGACCTACGTCGAGGCCGCGGTCGTCGTCGAGGCCAGCACGACCGCCGGCGGCCCCCGCCAGTTCGACGCCTTCGTCAGGCGGGCGGGACTGCGAATCGAGCCGGTCACGGAGGAGCAGGCGCACCTCGCGCGGCAGGCCTACGCGGACTACGGCAAGGGCCGGCACGCCGCCGGCCTGAACTTCGGGGACTGCTTCGCCTACGCCCTGGCCAAGGCCACAGGGGAACCGCTGCTCTTCAAGGGCGCGGACCTCGGGAAGACCGACGTCGTACGCGCCGTCGCGTAGGTCACAACTGCTTCAACGACCGGGCCGGCGCGTCCGGACTTCAGCGCCACGAGCCCAGCGGAGCGCGTTCCAACTCGTGATCCTGGCTGGATCGTCCCGATGTGGGCCGAATGGCGCCGGCAAGACGACGACGCTGCGCGTGCTGACCACGGTGGTGCGTCCCACGTCGGGCAGTGCCTCGGTGCTCGGGTTCGACGTGGTCCGCCAGGCCGCCGACGTGCGCCGCCGCATCGTCGTCGTCATCCAGGAGCAGGCCGCCGAGCTGTTCCTCTCGGTGCGCGAAAACCTGCTGACGTTCGCGCGGTTCCACGGGCGCTCCGGCGCGGAGGTCGGCCGGCGGGCCCAGCGCGTACTTGGCGCGCTCGGGCTCGAACCGGAGGCGAACCGCAAGGTTCAGGACCTGAGCGGCGGGTTTCGACGGCGCGTCCAGGTGGCGAAGGTCTTCATGGTCGACACACCGGTCGTGTTCCTGGACGAGTTCTCGACCGGGATGGACCCTGCGCTCAAGCGATCGGTGATGGCGCTCCTGCGGCAGGAAGTGGCGGGGGGCCGGACGATCGTGCTGACGACGCAGATCCTCAGCGAGGCCGAGGAGCTGTGCGACGACATCCTGATCATCGACAAGGGACGGGAGGTGGCGCGCGGCGACCTGACCACGCTCAAGCTCCTGTCGGAGCGTGTCTACGAGGTGATGTTGTCGTTCGACCGGCTGCCGGAGGGGCTGGCGCCCGTGCTGCAGCAGTACCACGCCCTGCGGGTCGAGACCAGCGGCACTACCGTGCACCTCACGCTCAAGGACGACGAGTCGCACGTGCTCTCCGCGGGTGTGCTCTTGTGGCAGAGGTGGATGCCCCTGCGGCCGCCGGAACTGATTCGTGAACGGACAGTCCGGGGGGGTAGAATGACCGCGTTTCCGACCGAAGCTGAATCCGGGCGTCGGAACTCGACCCTTACCCCACGGAGGAGATCATGAAGAGACCGATCGAGATCACAGCCCTGTCCGTCGCCGTCGTGGCGACCGTGCTGGCCGTCGTCGCGAACCGCCAGTGGGGCGCAGTGCAGGCCCAGGGCCCGGCGCTCCGCACGGTCACGGCGTCCCTCGAATCCGAGCACGCGGGCCACGGCATGACCGCCGCCGAGCACATTGCTCACATGGCCGGTGCGGGGAACATTCACGCCGGCCATTTCATGGACGAGATGCGGTGGGCCGCGCGGCAGGCCGCGCCCGCCAACGCGGCGCTCCCCGCCGACGACATGGGCGCCGCCGCGCGCCTGGCCGCGTCGCCGCGGAAGGGCGAGTACGTCACGATCGACGTCGGCGGCTCACCGATGACAGCCTGGGTCGTCACGCCGGCCGGAACGGGCCGTGCGCCTGTCGTCGTGGTGGTCCAGGAGGTGTTCGGGTTGGCCGACTGGATTCGTGGCGTGGCCGACCAGCTGGCGGCCGAGGGATTCATCGCCGTCGCGCCGGACCTGCTGTCCGGCCAGGGACCCAACGGCGGCGACTCGAGGGCCTTCGCCAACCAGCAGGAGATGGTGAAAGCCACGCTCAGTCTGCCGGCCGCACAGAACACCGCCCGCCTGCGCGCGGCGCGCGAGTGGGGCCTCAAGCATCCGCGATCGAGCGGAAAGAGCGGCAGCATCGGCTTCTGCTTCGGCGGCAACCAGAGCTTCAACATGGCCGTGGAAGAGGCCTCGCTCAATGCCTCGATCGTCTACTACGGCACGGCGCCGACCGACGCGGCCCCGGCCGGACGCGGCGCGGCCCCTGTGCCGTTTGCGCCGTCGGACCGGCTCAAGAGCGTCAACGCCCCGGTGCTCGGCCTCTACGGCGGTCTGAAAGAGGACGCGCGCATCGGCGACACCATCGCGGCCACCGAGGCCAAGATGAAGCAGCTCGGCAAGACCTACGAGCCGCACATCTTCGAGGGCGCCGCCCACGGCTTCCTGCGCGCCCAGACGGGCAACGACGGCGCGAACATGAAGGCGGCGCAGCAGGCCTGGCCGCTGACCGTGAACTGGCTGAAGAAGTACACGTCGTAGATCCGGGACGCGAGGGAGCGACCAAATGAAGAGACTCACCGCGCTCACGTTCTGTGCGCTTCTGGTGCTGCCGCTCTCGGCGGCGACGCCGACGGCGAAACCGGAGGAAGTCGGCCTGTCGCCGGAGCGGCTCGAGCGGGTCAACGAGCTCGTGCGGCGGCATCTCGACGCCCGGTCGTTCTCGGGCGCGGTGACTCTCGTGGCGCGCAACGGGCGCATCGGCCATTTCGAGGCGCACGGCCTGATGGACATCGACTCCGGCAAGCCGATGCAGAAGGACGCCATCTTCCGCATCATGTCGATGACCAAGCCGGTCGTGGGCGTCTCGATCCTGATGCTCATCGAAGAGGGCAAGGTCCGCCTCACCGATCCGGTGTCGAAGTGGATCCCCGAGCTGAAGGACGTGAAGGTGGCGGTGCCGCAGGCCGGCCCGCCGCCTCCACCGGCTGCCGCCGGCGGACCGCCGCCGGCGCCGCGGTTCTACGCCGTGCCCGCGGACCGCGAGATCACGGTCCGCGACCTGCTGACCCATACGTCCGGACTCGGCAGCGGCACGATCAGCAACTACACGCGGCGCGCGGTGGCGCTGCAAGGGAAGGAGAGCCTGGCCGATTTCATCCCGCGGCTCGGCCGGACCGTGCTCGAGTTCCAGCCCGGGACGCGCTGGGCCTACAGCGCCCAGGACGGCTTCGACGTGCTGGCGCGGGTCGTCGAGATCGTCTCGGGCCTGGGCTTCGATCAGTTCGCGAAGCAGCGTATCTTCGACCCGCTCGGGATGAAGGACACGTTCTTCTACCCGTCCTCCGGCAACCCGCGGATGGCGACGCTCTACTCGCGCCAGAACGGCGAGCTGCGGAAGCAGCCGGACCCCAATTTCGTCAACGGCGCCTACTTCTCGGGCGGCGGCGGGCTGTTCAGCACGCCCGAGGACTACCTTCAGTTCGGCCTGATGCTGGTCAACGGGGGGCAGCACAACGGCCGGCGGCTGCTGGCGCCGCGGACCGTTGAGCTGATGGGCTCGATTGCCGCGCCCGACACGCTGCCCGGCCGGCCGAAGGGCGAGAGTTACGGCCTGAGCGTGCGCGTGGTCAACGATCCGATGGCGCGCAACACCTGGTTGTCGGAGGGCAGCTTTGGCTGGAGCGGCGCGTTCGGCACGCACTTCTGGGTCGACCGCAGGCAGAACCTGGTGGCCGTCGTCATGACGCAGACGTCGAACCAGGAGTTCCTGCGTGATTTCGAGAACATGGTGATGCAGGCCGTCGTCGGCAACGGCACAGTCGGCGGCACCAACTAGTCGTAGAATCGATCCCTGGAGGTCCCTGCCGATGTCTCCTCGGATCGTCGCCCTCGCCCTGACTGTCATCGTCCTTGCCGCCCAGGCTGTCTGGGCCGGTCCGCTGCAGGACGACCTCAAGGCGCGCCGCGCGCGGATGATGGAGCGGCTGACCCCGCAATCCCTGGCCATCGTGTGGAGCGCGCCCACACGCGTCTACTCCGGGGACGTCGACTACGAGTACCGCCAGGACAGCAACCTCCTGTATCTGACGGGCATCACGCAGCCCGACACGATCCTGGTGCTGATGCCGGGGAACAAGACGCAGCGCGAGATCCTCTTCGTCTCCGAGCCCAACCCGCGCCGGGAGCACTGGGAAGGCCACATCCTGACCAAGGACGAGGCCGAGGCGGCCAGCGGCATCAGCACCGTGTACTACGTGGGCCAGTTCGAGCCGTTCCTCGCGGCGATGTTCGCGCAGCAGTCGTTCGGCAGTCCCCGGCTCGCCGAGACCAAGGAGTACGAGACGTTTTTCGCGGCCGTGGCGTCGGGCAGCGCCAGCCTGGCGCTGCCGCTCGGCCCCCCACCGGCGCCGTCGGAGCCGCTGGGGCGCGTCTACGAGTTCGCCAACAAGGCCCGCGAGCGCTTCTTCGGCGTGGGCGTTCGCGATACGGTGGGCATCCTGTCCAACATGCGGCAGGTCAAGTCCGCCTATGAGCTGACGGTGCTCGACCAAAGCGCCGCGATTTCGAGCGATGCGCACATCGCCGGGATGCGGGCCGCAAAGCCCGGCCGCTTCGAGTACGAAGTGGAGGCCGCGATCGAGCACACCTATCTCTCGCGCGGGGCGATGAGTTGGGGCTACCCATCGATTGTCGGCTCGGGCCCCAACGCGACCATCCTGCACTACGAAGCCTCCAGCCGGCAGATGCAGGACGGGGACCTGCTGCTCGTGGACGCGGCCGCCAACTTCCAGGGCTATACCGTGGACATCACGCGCACCTATCCGGTGAACGGGCGTTTCACCGATGCCCAGAAAGCCGTCTACCGCATCATCCTGGCGGCACAGGACGCGGGGATCCGCGCGGCGAAGGCCGGCAACAAGACGGCCGACATCTCCAAGGCCGCGGCCGACGTCGCCAAGGCTGGGCTTCTCGAGCTGGGCCTCATCACCGACGCCTCGGGCGATCAGTACCGCACGTGGTACACGCACGGTAGTGTTCATTGGATCGGCATGGATGTGCATGACGCCGGCGACTACGACCGTGTGCTCGCGCCTGGCATGACCTTTGTAATCGAACCAGGTGTCTACATTCGGCAGCAGGCGCTCGACAACCTCCCGGACACGCCCGAGAACCGCGCCTTCAAGACCGCCGTGGCTCCGGCGGTGGCGAAGTTCAAGGACATCGGCGTGCGCGTGGAGGATTCGTTCGTGCTCACCGAGAGCGGGCTCAAGAACCTCTCGGCGAAAGTGCCGAGGAGTATTGAGGACATCGAGCGGACTGTTGGGAAGTAGATCCAGTCACCAGACCGGCGACTGGAGACCGGAGACTGGAGACCGGAGACCGGAGACCGACGACCGGCGACCGGAGACTGACTCAAGACCGAAGAAGGGAGGGCGAGATGAGGATACAGAACAGATTTGCAGTGGGTGTCGTCCTGGCCGTCCTGGCCGGCGTGTTGGCACTGACCCCGACGCGCGCCGCGGCACATCACGGCTGGTCCGGCAACTTCGACGAGGAGTTTCAGTTGTCGGGCACCCTTGAAACCGACGTCAGCCTTGGCGGGCCGCACGGCACCATGCGGGTGCGTGCCGCCGACGGCCAGGTGTGGGACGTCACCTTGGCGCCTGGGCCGCGGACCGACCGCGCCGGCTTGAAGCCGGGGATCATCCCGCGCGGTGCCCAGGTGACGATCTCGGGCCATCGCAATCGCGACGCGAAGCGCTTCGAGATCAAGACCGAGCGCGTCACCTGGAACGGGAAGACGTTCAACGTCTATCCCGATCGTCACTAGCGCCCATGTACGGTCGGCTGGCCCTGGCCGTGTCCTGGGCCAGCCGACTCAGACGCGCACGTGATCCGCCTGCCAGCTGCGGATCTGTTTCTTGATGGCCTTGCGGTCGTCGAGCTTCTCGGACAGCACCAGACGCGCCAGGTCCGGCAGCTCGGCGTCGCTCGCAAACCGGAGGCTGCACAACTGGTTCATCGTGAACTCGCCGAAGCGCCCGAACAGGTCCGGCGCCAGGTTCGCGAGGCGTAACTGCATCTCCAGTCGGATGACCCGGTCCTGAACCGTCAGCGCGAAGATGCGTGCGAAGAAGAACACCATCAGGAGCGCGATCGCCACGCTCAGCGCCATCAGTTGCCCGACGGAGGGGTCCGCCACGGTGCGGTAAAGGTTCCACAGCAGGTTCGCGGCGATGAGCCCGAACGTGAAGTAGTGATAGGCGGGCACAACCTTGGCGTGGTTCTCGAACGACTGTGGCTGGTTCGACATGGGGCCGATCTTACTCACAGTCCCAGCGCCGTGAGCCCCTTTGCCGGCCGTTCGCACCTTACCTGCCAGAGCCGCCCAGTATGGGGCGACCCGGGGATAGGAGGAGGCATGGCGTCTGGAACAGGGACCCACGTGCGGGAGCACACGAGCGTGCTGGCCGGTGCGGAAAAGCGGCTGCTGGTGTGGATGGCCCGGCGGATCCCGGCCCCCATCAACTCGGATCACCTGACCGCGCTGGGGGCGGTTGCGATGGTGTCAACCGGCGCGGCGTTCGCGGCCGCGGGTTGGGACCGGCGTGCCCTGCTGCTGGTGCCGGTGTTTCTGGCGGTCAACTGGTTCGGTGACAGCCTGGACGGCACGCTGGCACGGGTTCGAGGCCATCAGCGGCCGCGATACGGCTACTACTTGGACCATGTCGTGGACATGGCCACCACGACGGCGCTCTTTGCCGGCATGGCGATCTCCGGCCTGATGGACCCGCTGCTCGCCACGATGGTGCTGCTGGGCTACGTGCTCCTGTGTGCCGAGTCGTTTCTGGCGACCCACACGGTGGGCGTCTTCCGCCTGGCGTTCTCGGGCATGGGGCCCACCGAGCTTCGCATTCTGCTGGCCGTGGGCGCGCTGGTCGAGACCACGGCGCGCAACGTCTCGGTGGCCGGTCTCACCCGACTCTTCGACGTGGGCGCGGTGGTGGCCGTGGCGGGCATGGCGATCGTGTTCGTGCTGTCGGCCATTCGCAATGCTCGCGCCTTGTATCTGGCGGAGCCGATCCCGGAGCGGGCGCAGTGACGTCTTCGCGCACACGCCTGGCTCGTTTCGTGATCGTGGGGGCCGCCGGCTTCACCCTGCAGATCGTGTGCCTGCAGGCGCTCGTCGTGCTGGGCCTGCACTACCTGGCGGCCACGGCGCTCGCGGTCGAGGCCGCCATCCTCCACAACTTCGTCTGGCACGCCGCCTGGACGTGGCGCGACCGCCCCACGCACCCTGCCGACGTGTGGGGCCGTCTGCTCCGGTTCAACAGCGTGTCCGCGGCGGCGTCGATCCTCGGCAACGTCGCCATCGTGTGGACGCTCGTGCACGGGTTCCGCGTGCCCGTTGCCGCGGCCAACGCCGTTGCCGTGGCCATGGTGAGCGCGCTCAACTACGCGGGCCTGACCCGATGGGTCTTCGTGCCGTCCACGCGCCGCGGTGTGGTGCCGGTCACGGGCGTCCTTGTGCTGTTGGCGCTTGGCGGGCCCATGGGCGCCACGGCGACGGCAGCGGAGCTGACGCCGGAAACGCTGCGGGCGTGGCGCCACTACGTCGCCACCACCGAGGCACGGGTCGACCGAGAACTGCGCTCGTCCAACCGTTTCCTGGCGTGCGACTTCGGCGACGAGGGCGAACGCACCACGGTTCGAGCCGCCGCCCGCGACGGATCGGTGGTCGTGCGCAACGTCGGCGGGCGGGACGGCGCCGGCATCGACATTCCGGCCGGCACCATTCATCACTGGCGAGGCCTGGTGTTCATTCCAGGCGCCACCGTCGAGGAAGTGCTGCACGCCGTGGCCGACCCCACCGGCGTGCGCGCGCACCGTCAGGAAGACGTGCTCGAAGCGCGCGTGCTGTCGCGGTCGCCGAACGGACTGCGTCTCTTCCTGAAGCTGCAGCGCCGCGTGATCGTGAGCGCCACCTACAACACCGAGCACGACGTCAGCTATCGGGCGCATGCCACCGGGCGCGCCAGCAGCCGCAGCGTGGCCACGCGGATCAGCGAAGTGGTCAACGCGGGTGAACCCGACGAGCACGAGCGGCCCCACGGCGTGGACCGCGGCTTCTTGTGGGGGCTCAACTCCTACTGGCGCTACGAAGCCGTACCCGGCGGCGTGCTGGTGGAGCTCGAGTCGTTGACGCTCAGCCGTGGAGTGCCGTGGGGAGTCGGGGCCGTGGTGAGGCCGCTGGTCGATCAGGTGGCGAGAGAATCAATGACGCGAACTCTCGCCGCGCTTCGCGCGCGTTTCGCCAAGACCCCGCGCGTGCACAGCTGATCCAACTCGAGCAACCACTCCGTGGCGCCAACGTGCGCCTCGGCCTTGCAGCACCGATCGGTCGTCGTCACGTTCAGCCGCCCCTTCAAGTTCCGGGCGTCGTCCGTTCCTCGGGGAACGCGGCGCGCGTCGTGGACGGCTCGATCACGAGGAACGCCACGGCCGCGGCCGCCGCTCCCGCGATGAGAAGCGTCGCCAGCGGCGAGTTCGTCCCCTCGATCGACAGCCCGCTGCCCAGCAGGCCGGCGGCGAACACGGCGTCGGCGACCCGCAGCCGCGGCGCGCTGTGCCGGCGTTCATCGCTGATCGTGGTGCTGCCGGCGCGCGAGACAAACCACAAGTGGAGGCGCATCGTGATGGCCGCGACGGCCGCCACGAGCGCGAGCACGAAGAGCACGGTGCCCAGCGGCCCGTCGATGAGGCGGCGCGCAAGCCACGCCGGAATGAGGAAAAGGGCGTAGGTCACCGAGGTTGCGCCCTGATGGAAGCCCCACCACCATCGGGCTTCCGGCAGCGCCTCCTCCTCGCCTTCGCGGAGTGACCGCAGCGCCGAGGCCAGCGCGCCGGCGGAGGTGAACCGCGCGCCGGGCTCCGGTTGCAGGCACCGGGTCACGATGCCGGCCAGCGTCGCCGACATCGCAGGCGGTCCACCGTCGGCCAGCGGATGCCGGCCCGCGACCATCTCGCCCAGCAGCAGCCCGATCGCATAGACGTCGGCGCGCGCGTCCACCGCGCCGCCCGCCAGTTGCTCGGGCGCCATGTAGGCCGGCGTGCCCAGCAGCGCTCCGTGCTGGGTCAGTCGCGTGCCCTCGATCCCGTCCACGTAGGCGATGCCGAAATCGACGACCTTCACGGTCCCGTTGGCGGTGACGAGGACGTTCTCCGGCTTCAGGTCCCGGTGCACGACGCCGGCGGCGTGCGCGGCGCCGAGTGCCGCGGCCACCTCGATCGCGATCGCCACCGCCTGCTCGGGAGAGAACCGCGATGCGCCGAGCACCTCTCGCAGCGAACGCCCCTCGACGTATTCGCTGGCGATGAAGAGGTAGCCGTTGGCTTCTTCCAGCGCGTACACCGTGGCCACCGACGGGTGCGTGATGGTGGCGGCCGCTCGAGCCTCGCGCCGCAGGCGCTCGCGATGCTCGGGGTCGGTCGACACCTCCGGTGGCAACGCCTTGAGCGCCACGTCGCGTCCCAGACGGAGATCGCGCGCCAGGTAGACGACGCCCATGCCGCCTCGGCCGATTTCCCGGACCACTTCATAGGACCCGACACGGGCGCCGGGCCGTAGATCCACGGCGCTCGCCCCTGGCTCTCCCGAAAGGTCGTCGAGTGCGACCGCCGCGGGAGCATCGAGGAAGCCGTCCAGCGTGTCGGACGCGCGCAGGAGTGCCAGTACCTGCGCGACGCGCGCCCCGTCTCCGCCCGTTGCGTGTTCCAGCCACGCGACCCTGGCCTCCGGCGGTAGCTCGAGCGCCGCGTGGAAGAGCGTCCTCAGCGAGCTCCAGTCGTCGGACGTCACGGCTGCCCCAGCTGCAGCTTCAACCAGGCACGTGCCATGGTCCATTGTCGCTTGACCGTGGCCGGCGAGACGCCGACCACGGCAGCGGTTTCCTCCACCGTGAGGCCGCCGAAGTACCGCAGCTCGACAATGCGCGCCTGTTCCGGGTCCATGAGGGCCAGGCGGGAGAGCGCGTCGTCGAGCGCCACGACGTCGAGCGCATCTGGTCCGCCGGCCGGGGCGAACGCCGGCTGGGCGTGGGCCAGCGCGTGGTCGTCCAGCGTCACGCGCTCCCCGCCGCCGCCACGCTTGGCGGCGTTCCTGGCCCGTGCGCGCTGCACCAGGATCTGCCGCATGGACAGCGCGGCGATGGCGACGAAGTGCGCGCGGTTCTCGAACTGTCGCGTCTTCTCGGCCGAAAGCTGTAGAAAGGCCTCGTTGACGAGCGCCGTGGCCTGTAGCGTCTGCCCCCGCCGTTCGCCCGCCACGTAGCGGGCCGCGATGCGTCTCAGCTCGTCGTAGACGAGGGGGAGCAACGTGGATTCGGGTCGATCGGATTCGCCCACGACGTCTGCCTGCGCCGCCCATGAGCATACAGCGATGCGCGGAGGGTGGTCGGGCGGCTCGTCCCGCGGTCCCAGGCGCCCACGAGTACCTGGTCATGGCCGGTCACGGGACCGACGGGCTAGAATGCTTGGCTCAGGCGCCGCGAAAGCGTGCTTGTCGCGGCGCGAGCACAACACGTTGGGGCCCAGCACCGAAAAATGAGCGACAAACCTTCGGCTCCTGCACGCGCGGTATCGGACCCGCGCACCCTCGCCAGCCACCCCGAGTTCGTCTCGCATCACTCGTTCCCGGTCTTCAAGACGGTGGGCGAGGCGCCCAAGGGCCCGCTGGAGCGCGCGTTGTCGCTCTTTGCCGACGTGCGTGCCGGCGAAGGGGTGGGCGTCCTGCTCCTGACCTTGAACGTGTTCCTGCTGCTGGGGCTCTACTACCTGCTGCGGTCCGCCCGTCAGGCGCTGATCCTCACCGAAGGCGCCCCCTTCGGGTGGACGGGCGCACAGTTGGCGGCGTACTCCGCCGCGGGCATGGCACTGGTCCTGCTCGGCGTGGTCCCGGCCTTCGGCTGGCTGGCGTCTCGGGTACCCAGGCTGCGCCTCATCACCATCACCACGGTGTTCTTCGCGCTCAACCTGGCCGCGTTCTACGTGGCCGGGCGCTCGGGCGCCAAACTGGCCCCGATCTTCTACATCTGGCTCGGCGTGTTCAACGTCTTCGTCGTGGCGCAGTTCTGGTCTTTTGCCAACGACCTGTACACGGAAGGGCAGGGACGACGGCTGTTCCCGTTCGTGGGCGTTGGCGCCTCCCTGGGGGCGTGGGTGGGGGCCTCGAGCGTCACGCCGCTGGTGCGCCGTCTGGCTTTCACCCCCTACACGCTGATGCTGCTGGCGGGCATCGTGTTGCTGGTGGCGCTGGCCATCACCTGGATCGTCAACCAGCGCGAGACCTCACGTGCCGACGCCGAGGCCAAGCGCGCCAACGAGGAGCCGCTCGGCAAGGAGGGCGGCTTCGCGCTGGTGCTGAAGGACCCGTACCTCCGCTGGATTGCGGTGCTGACCATCCTGTTGAACGTCGTCAACACGGTCGGCGGCTTCCTGCTGAACCAGCTGGTCGAGAACGGCTCCCTGGCACTCGGCGCCCTGGACGAACGGCAGCGGTTCGTGACGATCTTCTTTTCGACCTTCGACGCCCGAATCGCCCTGCTCGGCCTCCTGCTCCAGTTGTTCGCGACCTCACGCGCGATTCGTCACTGGGGCGTGCGAGGCTCGCTGTTCATCCTGCCCGTCATCGCGCTGGTCAACTACTCGATCATCGCGGTGGTGCCCGTGCTGGCCGTGATCCGGATCGGCAAGATCCTCGAGAACAGCACCGACTACTCCATCCAGAACACCCTGCGCCACGCGCTCTTCCTCCCGACGAGCCGCGAAGCCAAGTACAAGGCCAAGTCGGTGATCGATACCTTCTGTACAAGGTTCGGCGACGTGTTGCAGGCGGTCGTCGTGTTCGGCGGCACGGCAATGGGCCTGGGCGTGTACGGCTTCGCGTGGCTGAACGTGGGCCTGACGGTGGCCTGGCTGGCCGTGGCCACCCAGATTGCCCGCGAACACCGGAAGAAGACGCTTTAGCCACGCTTTGTTGGTCACGACTGTGGCCAGCGACGACGTCAGGTCAGCTCACGAGATCCTGCCTGGACGCGCGCCACCGCGAGCCGGGGGGCAGGTGCTCGGTCCACCATCGGCTCGCGTCCGCACTGGTCCACTGGCCGACACCGCAACTGGCCAGGGCTTCCGCCACCGCGGCCATCGTCGGCGGGCGATCCTTGGGCGACTTCGCCAGACACCGCATCACAAGCCTCTCGAGGCCCGGCGCGATCGGACGGTTGGCCTTGATCGACGGGAGGTCGGGCTCTCGCTGAACGTGCAGCAGCGCCAGGCGCGCCGCGTTCGGCTCGTCGAACACCGGCGCGCCCGTCAGCAGGAAGTACGCCACGCAGCCGAGGGCGTAGACGTCCGCGCGCCGGTCCAGCGTGCCTTCCCCCGTTGCGTTCTCGGGGGCGATGTAGCCCGGCGTGCCCGTGGCCATGCCGATCATCGTCAGCTGCGCGGCGCTGGTGTCCGCGAAGCTCTTCGCCAGCCCGAAGTCGAGCACCTTGACGAAGTCGTGGCCCAGGGCCACCTCGCACAACATCACGTTGGACGGCTTCAGGTCCCGGTGCACCAGGCCACGCTCGTGCGCTTCGTGCAGCGATTCGCACACCTGCATCAGGATGGCCACGGTGCGGCGATCGGCCAACCGTCCGAACTCCTGCACCAGGGTCTGCAGGCTGATGCCGTCGAGCAGCTCCATGACGTAGTAGAAACGCCCGTCGTTCGTGATGCCGAAGTCGTAGAGGTACACCGTGTGCGGCGATTGGAGCCGCGCGATGAGGTTGGCCTCGCGTCGAAAGCGCGCGGCCGCCATGTCGGCCTGCCGGCCGATGTCGGTGATCACGTCGGGCCGGATGATCTTGATCGCGGCCGAGCGCGCCAGCATCTTGTGTGCGGCCTTCCACACCTCGCCCATGCCGCCTTCGCCGACGCGCGTCACCAGGCGGTAGCCGCCGATGTCGTCCGCCGCCGGCGCCTCGCTGGCAGCCCCTTGGGTGGCGCCGGGGTTCACGGCGTACGCCACCCCAGCGGCAACGTAATTGACGAGGAGCCACGAGAGGAACGGTCCGAGCGCTCCCGGCCCGGTGCCGGCCGTCGCGTTGAGGACATAGGCTAGCGGCCACGTGGTAGCGGCGGCTAGAGCGGTCGCCAGTGTCCACGACGGCCGATTCGGCACCGCGGCACCGACCACCACGATCCACAGTCCCACGGCGGAGTGGCCCAGCGCCGTGGCCTGCGCGGCCCCAGCGTTCGTCGTTTCGAGTAGCGACAGCGCGAACGCGACCACGACCTGGAGCCCCATGCCGAGGCGAAGGACGGTAGACGCCGGAGCCGTGCGGAAGTGTCTGATGGCGAAGAGGCCGATGGCGGCCAGAACAGTGCCCACCAGCACGAGGCGATTCAGGTTGTTGAAGATCACGCCCGCGCCGGGCCGCGTCGCGGCATGCAACAGCTGGACGACCGGCACGAGTATCGCCGCGCCCACCGCGACGTAGCCCGTCCGCTCGGCAGCGACCTCGACGACGGCGGGAGAGAGGTGATGAGGGCCAGGTGTCACGGTGGCCGATGATACGATGAGCAGGCGTCGGTCGCCCGCGTGGGCCCCGCGTTTCCGTCATGGCACAGTCCGAGCCGAACCGCTCTGCGGTGGCCGCCGCGATGGTGTGCTCCGCGGCCGTGAGCGCGCAGTTCGTGGCTGGCAAGGCCACTCGCGACGCGCTCTTCCTCGCCAACATCGACGTGACGACCCTGCCCGCGATGGTGGCGGTGACGGCGGCCGTGTCGATTGGCCTCGTCGTCCTGAGCTCCTTCGCCCTGCGCCGCACGACGCCCGAGGTGCTGATGCCGGCGGCGTTCGCGTTCAGCGGCGTCTTGATGGCCCTCGACTGGCTGTTCATCGATGGCTTCGCACGGCCGGTCGCCTGGGCGTTCTACATCCAGGTGTCCGGTCTGGGGCCGCTCCTGGGCTCGGGATTCTGGCTGATGGCCACCGAGCGGTTCGACCCGCGGTCGGCCCGACGCTATTTCGGACAGATCGCCGGGGTCGGCACCCTGGCGGGCCTGGTGGGCGCGCTGGCGGCCGAGCGTGTGGGCGCGCTGTACGGCGTGACGGCGATGTTGCCCGTTCTGGCCGGCCTGAACGGGCTGTGCGCCGTGGCGCTCCGTCGACTGGTTCCAAGCGCGGCCGCCGTCCGCCAGCGCCTGGACGCGATGGACAGCGCTCCCGAACTGGTCGTCGAGTCCCCGCGCTCCGGCCTGGCGGCGCTGGCCAGGGCGCCCTATCTCCAGAATCTGGCCGCGCTGGTGATGTTGGGCACCGTGGCCGCAACGGTGGCCGACTACGTCTTCAAGGCGTCCGCCGTGGAGTCGCTGGGGAGCGGAGAGTCCTTGTTGAGGTTCTTCGCCATCTACTACGCGGCCGTGAGCCTCCTGGCCTTCGTCGTCCAGGCCACGTCCAGCACGCTGGCGTTGGAGCGGCTGGGCTTGGGAGTCACGGCCAGCACGCCGTCGTTGGCGCTCGTCGTCGGCGGCGCGGGCGGATTGGTGTTTCCTGGTCTCCAGGGCGCCATGGTGGCCCGCGCAGGCGAATCGATCTTTCGCGCGTCCCTCTTCAAGACCGGCTACGAGATCTTCTTCACGCCCATCTCCCCCCGGGACAAGCGTGCCGCCAAGTCGATCATCGACGTCGGGTTCGATCGGCTGGGCGACGTGGTGGGCGGCGGCCTCATCGCCGTGCTCCTCCTCGTGCCGGTGGGCACCGTGGCGCAGCGGCTGCTGTCCACCGCCGTGCTGTGCTCCGTGTTGGCGCTGCTGGCGGCGCTGCGGCTCAGTCGCGGCTACATTCGCACGCTGGAGCAGAGCCTTCTGAACCGCGCGCTGGACCTGGACCTGGGCGAGGCGACCGACGTCACCACCCGATCGCTGATCCTGCGAACGCTGCAATCGAGAGGAGGCTTCGCCGGCTCCGGCGCCGGCGCTGTCCCGGGATCGGCGCCGCGGCAAGCGGACTCGATCGCGCCGCTCATCGCCGATCCGGAGGTGCAGGAGATCCTGGCCCTGCGGTCGCGAGACGCCGATCGCGTCCGTGCCGTGCTGCACGAAGGCGATGGTCTTCCGGCGACCCTGGTACCCCACGTGATCCCGCTGTTGGCATGGGATCCGGTGGCCGAGGACGCGGTGCGTGCGCTGAAAGGGGTAGCCGAGGAACGGGTGGGGGAGCTGATCGACGCTCTGCTGGACCCGAATCAGCCGTTCGCCGTTCGCCGCCGGTTGGCGCGCGTGTTTTCCGTCTGCGTCTCGCAGCGTGCGGCCGACGGGCTCCTGCTGGGCCTCGAGGATCTTCGCTTCGAGGTCCGTTTCCACTGCGGGCGGTCCCTGGCCGCGGTCGTGGAGAAGAACGGGATGCTTCGTATCGACCGGGAACGGGTGTTCGGGTTGATCCGACGCGAAGTGGCCGTGGGCCGCCCCGTGTGGGAAAGCCACCAGTTGCTGGACCATGTGGAGGACCCGCGGTTCGCCGAGGGCTTCGTGAAACGGCGTGCGGGGCAGAGCCTGGCCCACGTGTTCACGATGCTAGCGGTCGTGCTGCCCGCGGTACCCCTCCAGATCGCCTACCGGGGGCTGCAGACCGACGACGCCGATCTGCGGGGCACGGCCTTGGAGTACCTTGAGGGGGTGCTGCCACGGGACATCCGCGATCGCTTGTGGCCGTTTCTCGAAACGACGACGGCACGTCCAGGCAAGGTGCGGTCCCGCGAGCAGGTTCTGGCTGAGCTGATGCAGTCCAACGAGTCCATCATGCTCAATTTGCAGGAGTTGCGCCGCCGTGTGGCGGCGTCCTCCGCCGACGGGGATAGCTGACGCATGGCCGACTCACGCCGAGTCCGAGCGCTTCGCGACGAGCCGCTGACGGGCACCCGCCCCGGCGAGTCGTCGATGCCCCTGCCCGAAGAGCTGCTCTCGGAGCAGGTGAAGCGGCTGGCGCTGTTCTGCCTGATCGCCGCCGCGCTGTGGGGCGTGGGCCTCGTGATGGACCTCTGGGCGATTCCCGCCGTCACGGGGTTGGGCCGCAATTGGCGATCGGTGACGCTGGAGGTGATCGTTGGCTCGGCCTCGCTGGCCGTCGGGCTGTACGCCACGCGAGCCGCCGCACCCTCCGAGCGAAAGGCCGATGTCGGCATCGCGTTCATGCTGTTCAACGCCGGCGCGATCGCGGCCCTCAACACGTGGGCCGTGCCTCCGCCGACCGAACTGCCAAAGGTATACCTGTCGTGGATCACGATCGTGATCCTCGTCTACTCGATGGTGGCGGCGCACACGCCGCGGAAGATGCTGTGTGCCGCGTTGATCGCCGCTTCGCTCGATCCGCTGGCGCTGTGGCTGGCGCACCTGCGCGGCGTGCCGACGCTCTCGTTGTCCGAGACCGTGTTGTTGGTGTGGCCCAACTACACGTGTGCCTTTATCGCCATCCTGCCGTCCAAGGTTCTTCAGAAATTCGGTCGCCGGCTGCGCGATGCGCAGGCGCTGGGCAGCTACCACCTGGTCGAGAAGCTGGGGCATGGTGGCATGGGGGAGGTGTGGCGCGCCGAACACGAGCTCCTGGCGCGCCAGGCCGCCATCAAGCTGGTGCGACCAGAAGTCCTTGGCGCGCGTACCGAAGTAGAGACCCAGGCGCTCCTGCGTCGCTTCGAGCGCGAGGCCCAGGCCACGGCCGCCCTCAGTTCTCCCCACACCATCAACCTCTTCGACTTCGGGGCCACCCACGACGGCGCGTTCTACTACGTGATGGAACTGCTGATAGGCCGCGACCTCGAATCGTTCGTGCGGGAATTCGGCCCCCTGCCGGCCGAACGCGCGGCGTTTCTGCTGCGACAGGTCTGTCATTCGCTGGCCGACGCGCACGCCCGCGGATTCGTGCACCGCGACATCAAGCCGGCCAATATCTACTTGTGCCGGATGGGTCTGGACTACGACTTCGTCAAGGTGCTCGATTTCGGGTTGGTGAAGGTGAAGAGCGGGGCAACCGACATGGAGACGCTGGCGACGCTGGACCACACGACCAGCGGAACTCCGGCCTACATGGCGCCGGAAACGATCCTCGGAGAGTCGGATGTGGACCGCCGGGCCGACGTGTATGCGCTGGGGTGCGTGGCATACTACCTGCTCACGGGCCACCTGGTGTTCGAGGCCGACACGCCGATGAAGATGTTCGTCCAGCACTTGCAGGCCCAGCCCGTTCCGCCGTCCCAGCGCACCGAGCTATCGATCCCCCCTGAACTGGACGACTTTGTGATGGCGTGCCTCGAGAAGGATCCCGACAAGCGTCCCCAGTCGGCACGCGAGCTCTTCTTGATGGCCTGCCAGTGCTCTTCCACTCCATCGAGCTGGTCGCACGAGTCCGCGCGGAAGTGGTGGCAAGTGCACCTGCCCGACCTGTCGCACGACCTGCCGACCGAATTGCCATCCACCTTCCGCCACAGCGGAACACACAGCGGAACACTGTCCTGAGGCTCGCGTCGCGTCGATGGCCACGGTGATCCGGCTTCTCTTCCTCATTGCTATTGGACTGGCCTGGCCGTGGTCGGCCCTGGCCCAAGAACCCGAAACGCGCGCCGAGGAGTTGCGGCGGCAGCGCGAGGAGAAGGCGCAAGAGCTGACCCCTCCCAAGCCGTCTGGACTCGAACGCGCGTTGCTGCGCCTCGAGAACGGTCGCCTCTTCGAACGCTTGCTGGCGCCGCCCGAAGGGTTTTTCCCGAAGCTCGGCAACATCACACCGGGGAGCGGCTTCGCCGGCGGGCCGGGCTACCGTCACCAGGCACTCTTTGGCGGGCCGGCGGACTTCTCGGCCTTTGCCACGATCTCCACCATGCGGTACTGGATGGTGGAGGCGCGCGTGCAGTTGCCGCGCCTGGCAAAGGAGCGCGTGGTGGTCGACGTCTACGGCCAGCGCACGGACTATCCGCAAGAGCCGTACTATGGGCTTGGCCTTGGCTCCGCCCGGGAGTATTCGGCGGTGTACGCCTTGGCCAACACCGTCATTGGCGGCGCGGTCAAGGTCAAGGCGAGGCCGTGGCTGTTGTTCGGCGGTTCAACGGAGTTCTCGGAACCGAAGGTGCGCGGCACCGACGACGAGCTGTCCATCGAGAGGCGCTTCACGCCGGCCGAGGCGCCCGGCCTTGGCGGACAGCCGCGCTTCCTGCGACACACTGCTACGGCGGAGCTGAACTACCGCAACCCGCAGGGCAACCCTCGGCGCGGCGGCCGGTATGCGGTGGCGTTTCAGAAGTTCGCGGACCAGGAGGACGGACGCTACTCGTTCGACCGCGTCGAGGTGGACCTCCAGCAGTACGTGCCCCTCCTGCGCGATCGTCGCGTGCTGGCGTTCCACGCGCTGGCGTCGCTGGTGCCCGACGACACGGCGCAGGTGCCCTTCTACCTGCAGCGGACGCTGGGCGGCCCCGACGACCTGCGCGGCTTCCGCCGCTTCCGCTTCCGCGACGAGAACATCCTGCTGCTGCAGGCCGAGTACCGATGGGAGATCTTCACGGCCATGGACGGCGCGATCTTCTACGACGCGGGCACGGTGGCGTCCAGTCCGTCGGGGCTCTCGCTCGACAACCTGGAGACCGACTATGGGATCGGATTCCGGTTCGGGACCAAGAACGGCGTGTTCCTGCGTGTCGAGGGCGCGTTCGGGAGCCGGGACGGCAAGCACTTCATCATGAGGTTCGGACATGTGTTCTAGCGAGGCTGCGCCTCGGACCAAAGAGCGTGTAGGCTCCGCCTCGCTAGAGCAGTGTCTGATTGCCCGCGCTCCGCGCGGGCGTAGAAACTTGACTCAGTGGGTCAGGATGCGGATTCGTCAAGTTTCTAGCTCGTCCCGCCTCCTGGCCGTGTGCGTGTTGGGTGCGGCGGTCGTCGCCGGTACTGGCACGCGCGGGGCCTCGCCGCGCTTCCTGCCCGACGACCCGCTGCAGGTGGACGACGACCGCTCGATCGACGCGAGCCGCGTCACGCCCATCGAGGGCAGCAACGGCTTCGACTTCGCCGAGCACACCTTCCTGAAGCCGGGCGACCGGCGGGCCATCCGGGCGGCCAACGTCAACAGCATCGACGAAGTGCCGGACTCCAGCTGGTTCGCCAACCGCATCGGCCGGCGTGCGATGACCGTGGACGAGATCGCGCGCGGCCCGAACCAGCTCGAGCGGGTCGACATCGACACGTGGCCCGTCGTGCAGGAGAAGAGCAGCGGGATCACGCCCGGCTATCGCGTCACCGATCCCACCGGGCACCTGTACCAGGTGAAGTTCGACCCGCCGGAGCACCCGGAGATGGCGAGCGGCGCCGAGGTGATTGGCGCGGCCATCTATCACGCCGCCGGCTACAACGTGGTGCAGGGCTACGTGGTGGAGGTGGACCCGGCGCGTATCGTCATCTCGGACCGGGCGACCACCGTGGACATGTCGGGACGCCGCCGGCGCATGCAGCGCGAAGACATCGACCGGTTGCTGTCGAGGGCGGCACGGTTGCCCAATGGCAAGTACCGCGCGACGCTCAGTCGCTTTGCCGAGGGGCGTCCGGTGGGCTACTTCAAGTACTACGGCACACGCCCGGACGACCCCAACGACATTCATCCGCACGAACACCGCCGCGAGCTGCGGGCCAACCGGGTCTTCTCCGCATGGCTGAACCACGACGACTCGCGCGGCATCAACACGCTGGACATGCTGGACGGCCCCGACGGCCGCAAGAGCATCCTGCACTACATGTTCGACTTCGGGTCCATCATGGGCAGCGGCAGCACCATCGCGCAGGTGCCGCGGGCCGGCAACGAGTACATCCTGGAGTGGGGTCCGGCGCTGAAGACGCTGGCCACCCTGGGGCTGTATGTGCGGCCCTGGATCACGGTGGACTACTGGCAGGACGCCAAATCGGTCGGTCGTTTCGAGGGCGATTTCTTCCAGGCCGAGGTGTGGCGCCCGGAGTATCCCAACCCCGCGTTCGACAACCTGCGGGCCGACGACGCGTTCTGGGCCGCCAGGCTGGTGGCCCGGTTTTCGGACGACGCGTTGAAGGCGGTGGTGGCCAAGGCCCGGTTCAGCGAGCCGGGCGCGGCCGACCACATCACTTCCACGCTCATCAAGCGGCGGGACAAGGTGCTGCGTGCGTGGCTGACGGGCGTCAATCCCGTGACGGATCCGACGCTTTCCGAGGACGGTGTGTTGACGTTCCAAAACGCGGCCATCAATGCCGGCGTTGCGTCGCCGATGGCATCGTACCTGCTGCGTTGGTCTCAAATGGACAACGCGACGGGCGAGGCGACCGGGTCCATGGTGGAGCGGACGGTGCAATCCTCTGCAGCCCAGGTCCGGGATCAGGCTCCCGAGGCAGTCCTTTCCGGGGCCCGCTTCGTCCAAGTGTCCATCGAGACCGGACATGCCGATTTCCCCAAGTGGAAGGACTCTGTGACCCTGACGTTCCGGCGCGACGGCCGGGCGTGGCAGCACGTGGGGCTGGACCGGGCGGGTTTGGCCGCTTCGTCGCCGGGCGGTAACGGCAACGGCCGATGACGCAGCGGCTTCGCGTATACTCAGGCACCCGCTGGATAGCTGTAAAACGAGGCCCAATGGTCGCAAGCTGCTGCCGCTGCGCAATTGCCTGTTCTGTCGTTGCTTCGTTGGCCGTCGTGCCGGCGCGGGCGCAAGGCCTTTTGGCGTCGGATCAGATTCCCGACGTGGCCGCATCGCAGTCCGGGCTCCTTGTCCCGACCGCCGCGCGCCCTTCGCCTTTCTTTTCCAGGCTGTTCAAGGCCACCCTCAACGACTTCAGGCAGGTCCCGTCGCGCGACAACTTCCTGGTGGCTGCCATCGGCTCGCTGGCGGCGACGTCGGTTCGTCCGCTGGACCCCAAGGTGACAACGAGCATGTCGGGTTCCCAGGGCATGGGCCGGATGTTCGCGTCCGGCGAGTTCCTGGGTAGCGCGGGCATCCAGATGGCCGCGGCCGTGGCGACGGGCGTGATCGGAAAGGCCTCGGGCAGCCGCCGCGTCGCCGCGATCGGCGGCGACCTGGTGCGCGCGCAGATCGTCACCCAGACGTTGACGGCAGGCATCAAGCTGTCGGTGCGGCGCGGGCGGCCCGACGGCACGCAGTTCTCGTTCCCGTCCGGTCACGCCTCCACCACGTTCGCCACCGCCACCGTGCTGCAGCGGCACCTGGGCTGGAAGGCGGGCGTGCCCGCCTACGCGCTGGCCGGTTACGTAGCCGCGTCGCGTGTGCAGGTGCGGCGTCACTACTTGAGCGACGTGGTGCTGGGCGCGACGCTCGGCGTCGTCGCCGGCCGCTCCGTGACCATCGGACGCGGCGACGCGAAGTTTGCCCTCGGACCCTCCGTGGTCCCCGGCGGCGCCGGCGTGAACTTCACCCTCGTGGGTCGCCACTAGGCGACCCCGCCTTCACTCTTTTCCTCTTCATTCTCCGCGCGGACGGTCCATTTTCCGACTGGCTCCTCGGCTCTTCAAGGCCACGGCTTCACGACTCGACATCCGACGAGCAGCGGTCGGATTCTGTCGAAGTCGGAATCGCCGGTGATGAGCGTCAGCCCCCGTTCGCGGCACGAGGCTGCGAGGAGCGTATCGTTTGCGAGCGAGCGATTCCCGCGGACCGCGTCAATGCCTTCACGGGCGACGAGGTCGGCGAGCATCCGGCCACTCTCCTTGAAGGCGGCCGCTGACGGGGTGGCGATGCGACCGCGCCGCTCGAACGGGGCGATGACCTGGCGATCGAGCACGTGCGCGGCCTTGCGTGTGCGCACGCCGGCTCGGAGTTCCTGTACCACGACGGCGCTCAGGAACGTGACGACCAGCGAGCGACGCAGAAACGCGTCCAGCGCGGCGGCGGCCACATCAGTCCTGAACGCGTCGATGAAGATGTTGGTGTCGAGGCAGTACTTCGCCGATTCAGCGGCCCTCGAAGACATCGTCGATGGGCCCGGCCTTTCGCATCGCGGCAATGCCGCGGGTCAGCTCCTGTCGAAAGGTCACAAGGTCGAGCGCCTGGTCCACGGCTTCCGTGTCGGTCTTCGCACGCAGCGCACGCCGCGCCGCGTCCAACTTGCGCTGGTCCACGATCATGTTCTTGCGGACCCATCGCTGGCGGCCGTCGGTCGGTCGAGTTCGTCGGGGTGCGGCAACTGGCATGGCAGTCTCCTGCGATCTGTATAAACAGTGTCTCGCATCTGTATGACCGACACAAGCGTCGCGACGGACCTCTTGCTCTTCGCGGAAGAACACGAGGCCTCGACTGCACACGACTGCGCGCCGTCCTGAAGCTACACCCGCCCTGACCGATATGGGTCAGGGAGGTCTTGATGCACATCCGCCGATTGGTGTTTGGTATTGCTCTCCTGACCGCCACAACGGCTGCCGCGCAAGTGCGGCCGACCCTCGAGATCCAGCCGCTCCCATCCGCCGACATCCCCTTCGAGACAGCGATACCCGCCCCTGTCGCGCCGCGTCTGCAGACACGCGACGGCATCTGGCTCAGTGGTGGCCTGGGCTGGGGGTCGGCCGTTTGCCAATACTGTCTGGGCCGCCGAGGCGGCCTCACTGGCGGACTGTCGGCCGGGGTCGCGGTCAGTTCAAAGGTGCTCGTCGGGGTTGGCACCTCTGGCTGGTACAAGTCCGTGGACGGTGTCGCGTTGAGCGGAGGAACGCTCGACGGCCGGATTCGTTTCTACCCGTCACGTGCGTCGGGCCTCTTCCTGACCGGCGGCCTCGGCCTCGGCCACATCAGTGCCCAGTTCAACAACGTCGCTACCGAGACGCAGTACGGAGTCGGTGCGCTGTACGGCCTCGGTTGGGATATCCGCGTGGCGCGCAATCTCAGTCTGACGCCCTTCTACAACGGCTTCGCCGTGCAGACGGCGAATGTCGACGGAAACGTCGGTCAGCTTGGGATCGGCATAACCATCCACTGAGCGCCGCCCGGCGCCAGGCGTGGCGCCAACTTAGCGCACGATGTTGATGCGCTTCTCGATCGCCGGAGACAGGGTGCGCCGTGCCGACATGTACTTCTCCATGACGCTGACCAGCAGCTCGCCCGCCTCTGCGCGCACCAGCGGCTTGGCCCTGGCAAACATCGAGTAGCCGTCCCCGCCGGTCAGCAGGAAATCCAGGAGGCCCACGGTGTAGGTGCGGTCCAGGTCCAGCGGCACGCTGCCCACCCGCACATTCCGCACGCGCTCGGGGCCCGTCAGGTGCACGTCCATCGTGACGCCGGACACCTGCGGGAACTGACCGGCCGCCGCCGGCAGGCGCGACACGCCGTACGTCAGCGCCTCGAGCAGCAGACGCCCGGTCATCTCCACCTCGACCACGACGTTGCCAAACGGGTGCATGTTCAGCAGCGTCCTGCGCGTCCACGCGCCGGCCGGGTACACGCGATCGCCGCGGATGGTGCCGGAGTTCACCATCGCCACGTCCGCGTTTACCGATTCGCGCATGGCATCAGCCACCATGTTGCCGAGGGCGGATTCCCCGGAGCGCAAGCGCAGGCTCACCGCGTCCAGGTCCACGAGGCTCGCGGCGATCACGGTGTCCATCTCCGTTCCGAGCCGTCGCTCGTAGTTCGCCACCACGCGAGCGGTTTCCGGTTCGTCGGGCAGACGGCTGTCGATCGGGATCAGCTCGAAGTGCCGGTCGAGGGCCTCGCCGCGGCGGGCAAGATCGATGCGCGCCACGTACTCGGCTTCGCTGCCGGCCTTGCTGATCAGGGTGCGGTTCTGGGTGACAGTGATGGGAGAGTGCTCGTGGCCACCGATCACGAGGTCGATCTCCGGAAATCGCTCGACCAGGGCCTGGTCCTCGGCCAGTGTCAGGTGCGTGATGGCCACGATGGCGTTCACCTTCTCCGCCCGCAGCGCGGGCAGGTACTTGGCCGCCGATTCGTACGGGTCGAGCAGCCGCAGGTCGCCCAGGGAGCTGCGCTTGATCTCATCGGTGGTGAGGCACAGGCCGATGAAACCGACACGCAGGTCTCCGAAGCTCCGGACCAGATACGGAACGGTGCCCTCCATGGGGTTCCCCGTCCGATCGACGACGTTCGAGTTCAGCCACGTCCAGCGGCTCTCCTTCATGCGCTCCCGCAACACGTCCACGCCGAAGTCGAACTCGTGGTTGCCAAACGTGGCGATGTCCAGCCCCGCGGCGTTCAGCGCCGCCACCATCTGCTCGCCCTTGAAGATGCTGGAGGCGACCGACGGGGACAGGAAGTCGCCCGCCATCACGAGGAGCGGGGAGCGACCCGCCGCGGCGAGCCGTTGCTTCAATGCGGCTACCCGGGCCAGGCCGCCGCGCCCGTCGATGGGCGCGATGGAGTAGACGTCGTTGAGCTGCAGAATCGTGAGGGGAGCCCTGGCGCGGGGTGCGCTGGGCTCGTCGCCAAAGGGGGAAAGCGGCGGCGGCGCCGCGGACGTCCGAGGTATCGCCGGCGCCGTGGCGGTTGGAGTCGCGGGTCGTGACGTGGGTCCGGCGCACGCCGTTGCCAAGAACAGGGCGGCTATGACGGCCGCGCGAAGGGCGCTCATCCCCCCTATTGTGCCGCGCTCCGCGCGATGTTGACGCCACGTACCGGCGCGGGGCCAGCCAAGTCGGATATTTTCGGACCGGTGAGACGTGGATGGAGCGAAGATGGTGACGTGCCGTCCCGGATCTTGTCGTGGCTGACGCGGCCCTGGCTGCTCAAGGCCCTGATGATCGATTTACGCCTGGCCGCGCGGCTGCTGCGCGAGCCGTCCGTGCCGGTGTGGGCCAAATCCGTTCTGCCCCTGTGGCTGCTGTATCTGGTGTCGCCCATCGACTTTCTGCCGGACGTCCTGCCGGTTCTCGGCCAACTGGATGACCTCGCGCTGGCCTACGGTGCGCTCCGATTGTTTCTCCGCGTATCCCCACCGGCTGCCGTGGCCTTTCACAGCGCGGCGTTGGCGGCCAGGCGTCCTTTCTCGAGGATGTCGCCCGCGGATGTGGTGATCGACGCCGAGTTTCGGCCGCGCTGAATGAAATCGTTCGGTAGTGGCCTCCTGCGCCGGGTGATTCCCGTGCGGTCGGGAGAATCGACGTCGGCGCTGCTGATGTTCGCTTATTCGTTCCTGGCGATGACGGCCTGGAACATCGTGCGCCCGCTGACCCGATCGCGGTTCATCGACACCCTCGGCTCCGACAACCTTCCGTACGTGCAGCTGGTGGCAGGCGTGCTCATCGGCATCCTGATGCACTTGTACGGCCGCGCCATCGATCGTCTCCCTCGCCACCGCGTGATCCCGGCCACGCAGGCCGGCATCGTCGCGCTGCTGGTCGTCTTTGCGGTGCTCCTGCGCACGGGCGCCGTCTGGGTGACCGTGGCCTTCTATTTTCTCGGGCTCATCCTGGGCATCCTGCTCATCAGCCAGTTCTGGACGCTGGCCAATGACGTGTACGACGCCCGACAAGCCAAGCGGCTCTTTGGCCTGATCGGCGCGGGCTCCAGCCTGGGAGGCGCCTTGGGGGCGCAGGTCACGGCGCTCGTCGTCCAGCGGGTGGGCACCGACAACATGCTGCTGGTGGCGGCCGCGGTCCTGACGGCGTGCATCGCCATCGTGCTCGCCATCGGCCGCCGGCACGCCATCGGGGCCACCGCCGATCTCAACGACCACGAACCGGGCGTCGGCGGCGGGGAGGCGATCAGGCTCCTTCGCCAGTCGCGGCACCTGCGGGTGATTGCGCTGGTGGTCGGCTGTGCCGCGGCCGGCGCGTGGATCGTCGAACAGCAACTGAACATGGCGGCAGAAGCCAGCCGGGGGGCCGGCGGCGAGGCCGCCATCGCGGCGTTCCTGGCGCAGGTCAACGCCTACATGTCGCTGGCCGGATTCGTGGTGCAGGTGGGGCTGACCAGCGTCATCCACCGGTCGCTCGGGCTCACATTTGCGTTGCTGCTCCTTCCAGTGAGCTTTGCCGCCACGGGGACCATCGTGCTCATCAGCGGCGCGTTGTGGGCGCCAGCCGTGGCCCGCGGTCTCGACACCACGCTGCGCTACACGGTGGACAAGACCACGCGGGAACTCCTGTTCCTCCCGTTGCCGGCGGAGCTGAAGTACCGCGCCAAGCCGTTCATCGACGTCACCATGGACCGCTTCGCGCGTGCCGTGGCCGCGGTGGCGGTGCTGGTCCTCATCAAGCCGTGGGGGCTCGGCCTCGACTGGCGCCGCCTGAGCTACGCCAGCATCACCATTACCATTCTCTGGATCGTCGTCGCGCTGGTCGCGCGGCGCGACTACCTGGCGTCGTTCCGCTCCAGCATCGGCGCCCGATCGATTCGGCCGGAGGCCATTCGAACCGACGTGGGGGACGCGGCCACAATCGAGGCCCTGGTCGAGGAGCTGTCCAGCGAGGACGAGGACGCTGTCCTTTATGCGATCGACGTCCTGGAGGCGTTGGAGAAGCCGAATCTCATCACGCCGCTCCTGCTGCACCACGACGCTCCCCGTGTGCGCGCCCGCGTGCTTCGGGCGTTCAGCCCGACGCAGTCTCGCGGCGTGGCGCGTTGGCAGACGGCGGTGGAGCGACTCGTGCACGACGAGGACGTGGACGTGCGCGCCGCCGCGCTGCGCGCCCTGGCGGCCCTGGCGCACGAGGACCTGGCCGCCGTGATGCGACGGCATCTCGACGACCCCGAGCCCCGCGTGGCGGTGGCAGCTGCCGCGATCCTGGCCGACACCACCCACGAGCCCGACGTGCTGCTGGCCGAGGCCGCGCTCAATCGCCTCGAGGCCGACACCCGTGACGGGTCGGTGGCGGGGCGCAAGGAGACGGCGGCGGCCCTGGCGCACATCAGGTCCCCGCGATTTCGTCCGCTGCTCGTGCCGTTGCTCGACGATCACGATGTCGAGGTGGTGCGAGAGGCCATCGGCAGCGCCAGGCGCATGGGCATGTCGGACGGCCTGTTCCTGCCCAGCCTGATGTCCCTGCTCGGACATCGGCTCCTGAAGTCCGAAGCCCGCGCGGCCCTTGTCGGATATGGCGAGGACGTCATCGACGCCCTGGGATTTGCGCTCAGCGATCCGCGCGAGCAGATCTGGGTGCGCCGGCACATCCCGGCCACCTTGGCCCTCCTTCCAACCCGCGCGTCGATGGACGTGCTGGTGGCCGCACTTGCCGATTCCGATGGCTTCGTCCGGTTCAAGGCCGTCGCGGCCATCGAGAGCCTGCAGCGCGACCATCCCGAGGTGGCATGTCCGCGCTCGACGATCGAGCAGCTGACCGTGCAAGAGACGTCGCGGTACTACGGCTTGTTGACGCTGCGGCACAACCTCATGCCGCGTGAATCCACCCGCCGTGGGTCGCTGCTCGATCGCGCCCTCGACGACAAGCTGGCCCGCACCGTCGATCGCGTCTATCGACTGCTGGGCCTCTTGTACGGCATCGACGACGTGGCCGCGGCTCGGTTCGCCATCGAACAGACGGAGCCGCGGCGGCGAGCGGCTGCAATCGAGTTCCTCGACAACATCCTCAGTGGCGCGCTTCGCAGGCGCGTGCTACCGCTGTTCGAGAGCGCGCCGCTGTCGGATCGGGCGCGTCACGCCAACCAGGTCTTGAAGACGCGGCCCAGGGATGTCGAGGACACGCTGGCTCAACTGGTGCACGAAGACGACCCGGTGGTGGCGGCGTCGGCGATCCACTTCGTGGCCAGCCACGACATCTGGGCGCTCGAGGACGACCTGCAGTTCGTGCTGCGACGGCGGGCACCCGAGGATCGGACGGTGGTCGAGGCGGCACGGTGGGCGATCGAGCGACGGCATCGGGCGGGTGGGTCGGCGGCAACCGACGCGGCGTCGCTCCCGGTCGTGGAGCTGGCCAACCGGCTGCGTGCCGTTGTTGCCTTTCAGTTCGTGTCGGTCGAGGACCTGTTTCGGCTTGCCGAGATGGGGGAGGAGGCGCGCCATCCGCCGAATCACCACCTGCACCACCCGGGGACAGCCATCGACGGG
>Ga0307505_10000867_pt1 | contig 28993 bp, 27 predicted proteins | sample 23_S_MG_FD_202183 | JGI IMG/M metagenome (GOLD analysis project Ga0307505, IMG submission 202183) | Soil microbial communities from Populus trichocarpa stands in riparian zone in the Pacific Northwest, United States - 23_S | ecosystem: Environmental > Terrestrial > Soil > Riparian zone > Trees... | reverse complement strand
GCTGGCGGCCTTCACCGTGCCGGGCGTGGCCGAGGCCATTTCCCAGTCGATCGACGCGGACCTGCAGGCGTCTGGCGGCGAGGACCTGACGGCGCTGCATCGCAAGGATTCGCGCGTCGTGAAGCAGGGGCGCGCGGACTATCTGCTGCCGACCGTCGTGCACTGCCAGTCGCCCGAGCCGGCGATCGTGAAGAAGGAGTACATGTTTCCCTTCGTCACCGTGGTCGAGTGCGCGGAGGCGAAGATGGTGGAGGCGATCGGGCCGACGCTCGTGTGCACGGCCATCACCAGCAACCCTGCCCTGCAGCGGCAGCTCCTGGACGCGGTGCACATCGATCGGCTGAACTTCGGGCCCGTGCCAACCAGCCGGCTGAACTGGCTGCAGCCGCACGAGGGCAACATCGTGGAGTTTCTCTTCAGGGCCCGCGCGTTTCAAACAGCGTAAACGGGGTGCGAATCCTCTCGATCACCGCCGGCGCCGCGGGCATGTACTGCGGCAGTTGCTTTCGCGACAACGCGCTGGCGGCCGAGCTGTTGTCGCGCGGTCACGACGCGCACCTCGTTCCCGTCTACACCCCGACGCGCACCGACGAGCCGAACGTCAGCGAGGGCCGCATTCTCTTTGGCGGTATCAGCGTCTACCTGCAGCGGTCCTGGTCCCTCTTTCGCACGTTGCCGCGCGCTTTCGACCGGTTGTGGGACGCGCCAGCGGTGATCGGCGCGTTTGCCAACCGGTCGGTCTCCACGGATCCCGCCCTCCTCGGGGACATGACGATCTCGATGCTCGAGGGCAGCGCCGGCGTCTTGAAGCGCGAGTTCGACAAGCTGGTGGAGTGGACGCGCGACGAGCCGATGCCAGACGTCATCAACCTCCCGAATTCGCTCCTCATCGCCATGGCCGCGCCGCTTCGCGCCGCCTTCAAGCGGCCGATCTGCTGCACGCTTCAGGGGGAAGAGCTGTTCATCGACGGGCTGCAGCCGGCCTATCGCGACCGCGCGCTGGCGCTCATTCGCACCCACGTGCGGCACGTGGACCGCTTCATCGCGGTCAGCGACTACGAGGCGCGCTACATGAGCGAGCGGCTGCAGATTCCGGCGGACCGGATGTCGGTGGTGCCGCTCGGCATCAACGTGACCGGCTACGCCGTGGCTCGCGAGCGCGACGAGGTGTTTCGAGTCGGCTACTTCGCACGCGTGGCGCCCGAGAAAGGCCTGCACGTCCTGGCCGATGCCTACCTGCGGTTCCGGTCGCGCTTGCCCGCGGACGCGGCCGTTCGCTGCGAGGCGGCCGGGTACATGGCGCCGGACCAGCAGCCGTATTTGGACCAGGTCCGCGCGTCGTTCGAGGCCGCGGGGCGTGGCGGTGAGTTCACCTACCGGGGCACGCTGGACCGTGGGGAGAAGATCAACTTCCTGCGGCGCCTGAGCCTGCTGTCGGTGCCCGCGACCTACGGTGAGCCCAAGGGCATGTTCCTCCTGGAGGCAATGGCGTGCGGCGTGCCAGTGGTGCAGCCGCGGCGCGGAGCGTTTACCGAGGTGGTGGAGCGTACCGGCGGCGGCGTGCTGGTGGAGCCCGACGATCCGGATCGGTTGGCTGACGCGTTCTTCGACCTGTGGACGGACCGCGCCCGGTTGGTCGAGCTGGGTCAGCGCGCGTTCACGGAGGTTCGCGCCCACCACTCGATCGAGCGTTCCGCCGATCGGCTGCTGGAAGTGTACCGGGAACTGGCGCCAGAAGGCGGACGTTGAGGATGCTCGACGTCGCGAAGCTCACCAAGCAGTATCCGACGCCCACAGGCTCCTTGACCGTTCTGTCCGACGTCAGCTTCTCCCTGGCGCCCGGACAGGCTGCGGCCATCATGGGCCCGTCGGGCAGCGGCAAGAGCTCGCTGCTGTACGTGCTGGGCGCGCTGGAGCCGCCGACCAGCGGCACGGTGACGCTGGACGGCCAGGACCCGTTCGCACTGTCGGCAAAGGCGCTTGCCGATTTCCGGAACGCGCGCGTGGGCTTCGTGTTCCAGGACCACTGCCTGCTGCCGCAATGCTCGGTGCTCGAGAACGTGCTGGTGCCCACGCTGGTCGCGCCCAAAGGTGCTGGCGTTGGCGGCGACGACGACACGCAGGCGGCCCATCGGCTGCTGCGGCAGGTCGGCCTGGTCGATCGCCTGGAGCACCGTCCCGGGGCGCTGTCCGGCGGCGAGCGGCAGCGCGTGGCCGTGGCCCGCGCGCTCATCCGGCAGCCACGGCTGGTGCTGTGCGACGAGCCGACCGGGAACCTGGATCAGGCCACGGCCGGCTCGGTGGCGTCGCTCCTACTGGATCTGCACCAGTCGCTGGACAACACGCTGATCGTGGTGACGCACAGCACCGCCATGGCGGCCCTTTTCCCGATCCAGTTCGAGATCCGGGACACGCGCCTCCACCGCGTCCGCTGACGGAGCCCGCTTCCCGAACTCGCTCAGGATCGTTTCCAGCACCGGCAGCATCATCCCCGCGCGCCTGGCGCGGATCACTACGTCCCACAACGGCTCGAACTTCTTCCAGCCGGCGGCATACGCCGCGTGCCGCAGCCCCGCCATCGCGTCGCCGTGCGCCATCGCCCCGCGGGCAATCGAGCTCCACCGGTAGAAATCCCGATAGGCGCGCCAGTAGCCCTCCTCCAGTTCCTTGCCCGTCATCCGCGCCGGCCGGAACACCGTGTGACGCGTGTCGTACAGGTTCCAGTCGCCGGTCGTCATCCGCTGTTGCGCCGCCATCCGTTTGTAGAGCGCCGTGCCAGGGTACGGCGTCAGGATGTGGAAGGTCGCCGTCTCGATGCCGTGTTGGATGGCCCACTCCACCGTGCGCTCGAAGACCGTCGCGTCGTCGCCGTCCATGCCGAATACGAAGCTGGCGTTGATCATCACGCCCAGGTCGTGCAGCCGCCGGATGGCCGCCGAGTAGTCGCGCTTGAGGTTCTGGTTCTTGTGTTGCTCCAGCAGGTTGGCCGCGTTGAGCGTCTCGAACCCGACGAACAGGCTCCGCAGGCCCGACTGGGCGGCCCGCTCCAGCAGGTCCGGCGCCAGCACGGCGTTGACGGTGCCGGCGGCCTGCCACAGGCGTCCCATGCCGCGCATGCCGTCGAAGAGCGCGGCGGCGAAGCGGCGGTTGCCGAAGAGGTGATCGTCCAGGAAGTACAGATGGCGTCCGGGCAGCCGGTCGATCTCCGCCAGCGCGGCATCGACGGTTTGCGTGTAGTAGGACCGGCCCCCTTCGAAGAACGCCTCCTTGTAGCAGAAGTCGCACACGTGCGGACACCCGCGCGACACCACGATGGAGTTGGGCACCAGGTACAGCCGCCGCTTGATCAGGTCGCGGTGAATGGGCGGCACGCCGTCCAGCGTTCGCGTCTGCGACTGGTAGACGCGGGCGGCGCGGCCGGCCTTGAAGTCCAGGAGGAACCGCGGCCACGTGTCTTCGCCCGGCCCCAGGAAGATGGTGTCGGCGTGCGGTTGCGCCTCCTCCGGCAGAGACGTGACGTGCAGCCCGCCCAGGACCACGTAGGCGCCGATGCGGCGGTAGTGGTCCGCCAGCTCGTACGCCCGGTATGCGGACGTGATGTAGACCTGGATGACCACCAGGTCGGGCGCGTCGTCGAGGCGCAGGGTCTCCACGTGCTCGTCCTGGATCTCCACGTCGTCGTCCGGCCCCAGATAGGCGGCCAGCGTCCCAAGGCCCAGGGGCGGAAACAGGGAGTACTTGATGGGCCGGAAGAACGGGCTCGTGGCCTCCGTCAGCGCCGGCAGGATCATCTTGACCTTCACGAGCGGCAGCCCTCGCCGACCATCAGCGTGCTGACCTCGCGCGCCTGCGGGCCGTCCAGCTCTACCAGGAACACTCGCTGCCATCGGCCCAGCCGCAGCCGGCCGTCGATGACGTTGAGGCACACCGACGAGGGCATGAACAGCGCCCGGCAGTGGGCGAACCCGTTGGGGCGTTCGCCCAGCGTGACGTTGACGGTGCGCGCCGTCACGTCGTCGTGCCGGTAGCTCGTGTGGCTGGGCGCCACCTTCTCCAACAGGATCGCGAAGTCGGCCAGGAGCAGAGGCTCGTGCTCGTTGACGACGATGGCCGTCGTCGTGTGCAGGCTCTGAATGTTGAGGAGGCCTGTCCGCACGCCTGAGGCGGCGACGAAGGCTTCCAGTCTTTCGGTCAGATCCACGAACTGCGTGGGCCGATCGGTGGCGATGCGGATCGTGGCGTAGTGACAGGGCGACGCGGCGGCGAGTGTCTCCATCGATGTCCTCCAGGGCACGGCGTCCTGGCCCGTGACGGGCAGGCGCCGGCTCCTGGCAGTCTCGGAGACCGTTGAGGGGAAGTCTTCAGCGTCTGGTGAGCATCCGGTGAGATGTTCGTGATCAGGCTCGAAATCGCCGGGTCAGCCCCATCGTGAGCCCCAATCCGAACAGCGCGCCCTCGCCGGTGCCAAGCACCGCAGACGACAACGGGCCGAAGTCTGGCTCGCCGACCAGGCGCGCCAGCGGCGTCAGCAGCATCTGGGATCCTTGCGACGCTTCCGCGATCGCGTGGACGGTGCCGCCGACCAGCAGCCGTCCCGCGAGCGTCAGGCCCAGCGCGGCCACGCCGCAGGCCAGGCTGACGGCCGCAGCCGTCTGGAGCCGCTGACGCCCGCGTGGAGTCGCCAGCCCGCCGAGTGAAGCGCCGGTGACCGCCGCGTAGCCCAGGCCTGCGGCGGCGCCGATGGCCAGGCCTTCCACGCCGCCGCCGACCTCGACCTGCAGGCCGACCAGCGCCGCCAGGCCCCAACGGCTGATCCATTGGGCCCCGAATCCAACGAGCCCGCCGCCGATCGCCGCGCCGGCCACGAGCGCCAACGCGCGACGAGACCGGGCAATGGACTCCGCCACCGACAAGCCCGTGCCGACCCCGGCACCACCCGCTGCCGCGCAGCCGCCGCCAATGACGGCCAGCACCGGCACCACGGCCACGGACGCGCCGCTGGTCGGCGCCGCCATCAGCATCAGTCCGCCCGCGACCCCGCCCAGGACGCCCGCCGCGCCCGCGCCGATCGTCGCGCCCGCGCACCGGGCCCCAGCCACGCGCGCCGTGCGGCGAATCCGAAACCCGACAAGCGCCCACGCCGTCGCGAGCGGCGAGGGCGCGCCCAGAATCGGTACGGGGCCGGCGCCCGGCGTCTCCCAGCGCGTGTCGCGTAGCACGGCGCGGGCCACGGCGTGCCCTGGACGGGTGCCCAGCCGGCGAAGCGCCTCCGCCGTGCCCAGGGCGTGGAGCAACTCCGCGGCCTCGCGGTGCTGTTCCTCGCCGGCCGTCGAGGCGGGCAGGACCGTGACGCGCTGGAGCAGCGGCTCGAACGCGTCTGCCGGGGCGGGAGCGGCCACAGGGGCCACGGCGGCCGTCGCCGGCCGTACCTCGGCGGCGTCCTCTTCCTCGACCACGTGGTCGAAGACGAAGCGGTAGCCGTGCCGGGAAACGGTGCTGATGAACCGCGGATCCCGCGAATCGTCGCCGAGGGTCCTCCGGATCGTCCGGATCGCCTGGCTCAAGGCGCTGTCGGATACGACGACGTCGCTCCAGACCTTGTCGAAGATGTCTCGCCGGTGCACTGCCTCGTGTCGATGCTCGACCAGAAACACCAGCAGGTCGAAATAGCGCGGGATGAGCGGCAGTTCGGCCCCGTTGCACAGGAGCACTCGGCGCCGCGGGGACAGGATGAACTGGCTGAAACGATAGCGCGGCACAGCGGGCGTCACCGGAAGTCCGCAATCCTATCAGGGTGGCCCGGGCCCGCGCCCCCGGCGTAGAATGCACCTCGCGGGTCTCGGGATGGCCCGGTGGCTTCCTTGGAGGTACGTGAATGACCTGGGTTCTCAGAATCGCCGGCATCGTGGCCGTGCTCGTAGCGGCCATGCCATCCGTTCGCGCGCAGTGGCCGTCCTACCCGACGCCGGGCGTGCCCCGCGCGGCCGACGGCAAGCCCATCCTCGATGGCCCCGCGCCGCGAAACGCCGAAGGGAAGGTGGATTTCTCCGGCGTGTGGCAGCGGGCCGGCTTTGGCGGTGGCGGTCGGGGGCGCGGCGGACCGCCGCCCCCCACGACCACCCCGGACGGCATTCCCCTGTCGACGTTCGGTGAAGTGGCCGGCCGCGGCTACGCCCTTCCGATGCAGCCCTGGGCCGCCGAGCTGAAGAAGAAGCGAATGGCCGACAACATGAAGGACAACCCGGACGTGTGGTGTCTGCCGATCGGCATCATGCAGTACCACAACCACCCGCAGCCCAATCAGATCGTGCAGACGAAGAACATCACGCTGATCACTTACGAGTCGAACTACGGCCTGCGCTACATCTACACGGACGGTCGACCCGCGCCCAACAACGACCCGCAGCCCTGGTGGTTCGGCTATTCCCGCGGGTGGTACGAGGGCGACACGTTCGTGGTCGAGACCACCAACTTCTACGCGGAAGAACGGGCGACGTGGCTGGACGTGAACGGCAGCCCGTGGTCCGACGCGCTGAAGATGACCGAGCGGTTCCGCCGGCCGACCTTCGGCACGTTGGAGATCGACGTCACCATCGACGATCCGAAGGCGTACACGAAGCCGTTCACCGTGCGGGTGAACCAGCGCCTGATGGTCGATCAGGAGATGATCGAGTTCATCTGCAACGAGAACGAGCGATCGACCGAGCACATCAAAAGGAATTAGTGGATGACCCGCGTCGTTCTCGGGATGCTGGCGCTGGCGGTGCTGGCGGTCGGGGCGCAAGGTACCTACGACGCCGCGCTGGCCAAGAAGCTCAAGGCCGACCAGTACGGCATGCGGACCTACGTCATGGCGTTCCTCAAGGCCGGGCCGAACCGCAATCGCAGCCGCGAGGACGCGCAGACGCTGCAGCAGGCGCACATGGCCAACATCAACCGGCTGGCGGCCGAGGGCAAGCTGGTGCTGGCCGGGCCCTTCGCGGACGACGGGCCGCTGCGCGGGATCTACGTCTTCGACGTCGCCACCGTGGCCGAAGCCGAAGCGCTGACCAGGTCCGACCCGGCGATTCAGGCCGGTAGCCTCGTGATGGAACTGCACCCGTGGTACGGCTCGGCGGCGCTGATGATGGTGAACGAAGTCCACGGGAAGATCGAGCAGAAGCAGCCCTGAGGTTACCCATGCGACACACGACCCGCGCTCCCGACTGATCCCGTCCTCGTGGTCCTCCGTGTCCGGTGGTGCCCGTTTCACCACCTGATTCAGCCACACCAAACACGGAGGTTCCTGTGAAGATCTACAACGAGTACGCCGACTGGTTTTACCTGCTCACGCACCCCAGTGAGTACGTCCAAGAAGCCGCCGACTACGTGCGCCTGTTCGACGAGGCGTGCCCGGGCGCGCGGACGCTGCTCGAGCTGGGCTCGGGCGGGGGCAACAACGCCTTCCACCTGAAGCGTCGGTTCGCCTGCACGCTGACGGACCTGTCACCCCGGATGCTGGCGTTGTCGCGCTCCATCAACCCGGAATGCGAGCACGTTGCCGGGGACATGCGCGAGCTGCGCCTGGGACGGCAGTTCGACGTCGTGTTCGTCCACGACGCGGTGGAGTACATGATCACGCTCGACGACCTGTCGCGCGCGGCGCGGACGGCCTTCGTGCATACCCGTCCGGGTGGCGTCGCGCTGTTCGTGCCCGACGGCACCAGCGAGACGTTCACCGAGTCGGTGGACGACGGCGGCCAGGACGGTCCGGACGGTCGTGCCCTGCGGTACCTCGAGTGGACGATCGATCCAGACCCGGCCGACGCCTTCTACGAGGTGCACTTCGCCTGCCTCTTGCGGGAGGGAGGCGCGGTGCGTGTGGTGCACGACCGACACGTGCACGCGCTCTTCACGCGGCAGCAGTGGTGCGACGTGCTGGCCGCGGCCGGCTTCGACGTCACGTTGCCCGGCCAGGACGAGGCTGTCCACGAGGGCCAGGTGGTGTTCCTGGCTCGAAAGCCGTCGGCCTGGCGTCAAACCGGACCGCGGGGAACGCCCCCGCGGTTCGGCCGCGGGCTTCGGCCAGCCGGTGCGTACAATCGCTGTCGTGGCGATCACCTGCGCCCAGCCGTCGTCCCGACTCGCGGCTCGTGACTGAACCCCTACGGATCGTTGGGGGCCACGTGGCGGGCGTCGTGGAAGACGGCGTCCGCGTGTTCAAGGGCCTGCCGTTTGCGGCGCCACCTGTCGGTGAACTCCGCTGGCGGCCTCCGCAGCCCGTTGTCCCGTGGGCCGGCGTCAGACGGGCCGACACCTTCGGGCCGCAATGCCCGCAGCTTCCGTATCCGGCTGGTTCCCCCTACACCTTCGACCGTGCGCCCACCAGCGAGGACTGCCTGTACCTCAACGTGTGGACCACGGCCGGTGCGCACGAGCGGCAGCCCGTGATGGTCTGGGTCCACGGTGGCGCGTGGACGCGCGGCAGCGCGTCGCAGACGACCGGGGGCGCGCTCAGTTACGACGGCGCGGCGCTGGCCAGAAAGGGCGTCGTGGTCGTGACGGTCAACTACCGGCTGGGCCCCTTCGGCTTCTTCGCCCATCCCGACCTGACGGCCGAGTCACCCCAGCGCTCGTCGGGCAACTACGCGATCCTCGATCACATCGCGGCGCTGGAGTGGGTGCGGGACAACATCGCCGCGTTCGGCGGGAATCCGGCCAACGTGACGGTCTTCGGGCAGTCCGCGGGTGCGTGGAGCGTGAACGCCACGCAGGCTACGCCACTGGCACGTGGCCTCTTCCACCGGGTCATCGGCGAGAGCGGCGCGCAGCTGTCTGGCACCCAGACGCTCGCCGCGGCGGAGCAGAACGGCGCGGACCTGGCCACGGCGGTCGGTGCCGATTCGCTCGACGCGCTGCGGGCGGTTCCGGCGGAGCGGCTCTTGCTGGTCCCCGCATTTCGCGCCTGGCTGAACGTCGACGGGTGGGTCCTGCCCGACGAGGTTCAAACGCTCTTCGCCCAGCGGCGGCACAGCCATGTGCCGGTGCTCGTCGGATCGAACGCGAACGAGTGGACCACGCTGGCCGATCCTGCGACGTTCCCCAAAACGATGGAGGCGTATCGAAGGGCCATTGAGATGTTCTTTCCTGGCATGGCGGAGCACTTCGACGGCGTCTATCCCGTGACGCACGAGGCCGATATCCCAGGGGCGTTGCAGGGGCTGTGGCGCGACACGTGGTTCACGCTCCCGATGCGGACGTGGGCGCGGCGTGCGACCGCGGGCGGACAGCCGGCCTACCTGTACCAGTTCACGCACGTGCCGCCGAGCCCCGATGCCAGCGTGTGGGGCGCATACCACGTGTCCGAGGTCCAGTACGTGTTCGGCAACCTCAATGTGCCCACGTTCAGGTACACCGACACCGACCGGGCTCTGTCGGAGACGATGTCCAGCTACTGGGTGAACTTCGCGACGCACGGGGACCCGAACGGCGCAGGCCTGCCAAGGTGGACGCCGTACGATCGGGAGGCCGAACCCTATCTGGACCTCGGCGCCACGGTGCAGCCCCGGCACCGTCTCTTGAAGGCACAACTCGACTTTCTCGAGCGCGCGCAGCAGCGCGCCTCACCGGCGAGCGGCTGATCCCGCTATAATCCCCACCCCATGACCCAGACCCTCGACACGCGCCTCGACCCGTTTGAAGTGAACGCCCAGATTGTCATCGTGGCGCCGGACGACGACGAGGATGACATCGACGACGCCGACAGCGACGAAGACGACGACGAGGACGACGAAGACGAAGACCAAGAGGTTGAAGACCCACCCGGATGGTCGGACTGAAGGGCGGTCGTCGACCTACTCCACATCGTCGGGGGGAATGAACGGCTTGATGCGGCCTTCGTAGAAGGCCCTGTTGTTCTCCATGCACGCGTATTCCAGGAGCTTGGTGTCCGGCTCGAGCGCCCACGTATCCTTCACGGTCCACGGGCTGGTATAGGCCTTGGGATCGGTGAGGGTGAAGGTGTGTTCCAGCGTGCCGAAGTTCACGCGCTTGAACGTTTGCGTGATGCGCGCCCGTGCGCTCATCGGATGCCCGATGGTGTCGACGCGGGTGAAGCCGTTGATGTTGACCGTGTCGACGACCAACGTGTCGCCGTCCCACCGCCCGACCGATTCCCCGAACCACGACGGCGGCAGGTCTGTCGTGAACGCGCGGCCGTCGGTCGGCACGGTGTGAAACATCGAATTCTGCTCGAAGAGCATCACCAGGTGATCGTTGTCGTGCACGATCTGCAGGGGATGAGGTCCGTAGATCGACCGGGACATCCCGAAGGGGAGGCAGTTGCCCACGTAGTCCCCGTTGGTCTGCATGAACGAGTCGTACCCCTCCCACTTGGTCTTCCCCCACGCGGTATAGGGAAGTTCCTTCACGAATCCGGGGATGGCCGGGTTGGTCACGTCCGCTCGGCGGGTGTTGTCCCAGACTCCCGACATGCTCGGCTTGCCGTTCGCCAAGCGTGGTGCCGGGGCCTTCATGTTGGCCGCCGCCGCGCCGGCGCCGCCGCGGCCTTGCGGTGTGACCACGACTGAGGTCAGGCCGAGGGCCAGCAGCCCGAGCGTGCCCGCCAGGGCGAAAGCTTTCATCGGTCACCGCCCGACGACCCGGCAAACACCCGCCGGCCGTCTGGCAGCGTCACGCGATTGGCGTTCGCGCGCAGCGACCCGTCCCGTGCTTTGGAACCCTCTACCGTGACCGTGTCGCCGATTTTCAGGGAGTCCTTCCGCCAGCCGTTCCTGAACAGGGCATTAGGCGCGCCACCTTCCACGCCCCAGTTCGCCACCTTGCCGGCGTCGTCCGTCACGTCGAGGAACACCCAGATGTGTGGATTGCCCCAGTCCACCCGAGTGACCGAGCCTTTCAAGGTCACGGGTTTGTTGCGGTCGAACTCGGCATCGAAGGAGTGATGCGCGGTCAGCGTGTGCGCGGACAACAAGGCCACACAGAGGACGACGAGCGATATTCGCTTCATACGACGGTCCCTCCACCACCCAACCGTTCCGGCCGCGGGACGAACGCTTGAGAAAACTTAACGTCTCAAAGTGAAGGTCATCGTCATGGTGACAATCACCGGCGCCGGCTTGCCCATGTGGGTTCCCGGAACAAACGTCCATTGCCTGAACGCCCGCAGAGCCTCGAATCAACACCGTCGACGGAAGATACTAGCGAAGCTTCGCCTCAAACCGCCAAGAGAACGACCGGAGCTCAGCGTCGCTAGCGCCCTGTCTTCTGGCCCGGCTCCGCCGGGCAGACATCTTCCATGGCCTGTCGAAGAACTTGCTTCAATCGTCACGCTTGTGGCCATAGAAGATGTCTAGAAACGCAGGCCGATGCCCAGGCCGACGCGGAGGTCGTGGCCCCAGAACGTCCCGTCGCGCACGGTGCGGTCCTCACCGAATGACGGCCCAGGGTACCGTACCGCCCGGTCGCTCGCGTCCACGCGCAGGAACAGGCGGCGCGCGCCAAACTCCACGCCCCCGCCGTAGTCCATGGCCGCCAGCGTGTCGCCCGCGGCCAACTGGCAGCTGAGCGGTGGGGGAAAAATCAGGATGCAGGCGATGGGTGCCGACGCCTCGGCCACCCGAAGCGCGCCCCACCGGGCCTTCACGAAGGGCCGCACGGGTCCCAACTGCGGTCCAAACGTCACGCCGAAGAGCGCCTCGCGCTGGCCGGAGCTGAAGGCGCGTCCGTCGGGCCAGTCGGCAGGGTAGAACGCCACCTCGGCTTCAACACCCAGGAGCGCCACCGGGCGCCAGGCGAATCGCCCGCCCACGCCCCTGGTGGTTGTGTCGAACTCGCCAGATTTCGCCGACGTGAATTGGACGCTGGCGTCGAAGCGGGGATCGGATTGTGCGGCCGCCGGTGTGGCGACCAACGGCAGAGACAGAAACAGGACGAACGTGACCAACCCTCGCATGGTCGAACCCTCCCTATCAGACGCTGGCCCTCCCAGGATACGGGATGACGGGATTCTCCGGAGATGACCCGGGGAGGTGCGTACAATCGCTGTCGTGGCGATCACCTGCGCCCAGCTCGCGTCCCGCATTGCCGCGGGTGAACCGACGCTGGTTCTGGATGTCCGGTCCGATGAGGAGTTTGCGGGCGGCCGGGTGCCGGGTGCCGTGCACGCGCCCTTCTGGCAGTTCGATCGCATGATGGCGGCGGCGCGGACGCGTCTGCACGGCGTGCCGGTCGTGGTCTATTGCGGGCACGGCCCCCGCGCCTGGTGGGCCGCGGCTCGTCTGCGTCGCGGCGGCGTGACGCCCGTGCACTGCATGACAGGGCACATGGCCGAATGGCGCCGTGCGGGCCTCGTCGAGGAGCGAGCGTAGGCCCGCCGCATGCGGCGACACCAACTGGCGCTTCGCGGCCTCGCGTACTACTGGCGGACGAACCTCGCCGTGGTGCTGGGCGTTGCCACGGCGGTGGCTGTTCTTACGGGCGCGCTGCTCGTCGGCGACTCGGTTCGCGGCAGCCTCCGCGCGCTCGTCACCGACCGGCTGGGCCGCGCCGACCAGGTGGTGGTGTCCTCCACGTTCTTCCGGACGGCGCTGGCCGACGCCATCGCAGCCGACGCCGCCTTCGCCCCGCGCTTTTCGTCGGTGGTGCCGTTGCTGATGGCGCAAGGCTTCATCACCGCGCAGGACAACGGGCGGCGTGTGGCCAACGTGGCGGTATACGGCGTGGACGACCGGTTCTGGCGCTTCCACGGCGCCTCTGGGCTCGAGGGTCCCGCGGCGCGCGAGGCCTTCCTCAGTCCAGCCCTGGCCGCCGACCTCGCGGTGGACGATGGCGCGGCCGTGCTGGTGCGCCTCCAGCGTCCGTCGGCGATTCCCCTGGAGAGCCTGCACAGCCGCAAGACCGACCTTGGCCGCACGGTGCGCGTCACGGTCAGGCGGGTGCTGTCGCGCGCTTCGGTCGGCGAGTTCTCGCTGCGGCCGCAGCAGGGCGACGTGCGGGCGATCTTCGTGTCGCTGGCGCGCTTGCAGCAGGACCTGGAGATCGCCGGCAAGGCCAACGCGCTCCTGGTCTCGTTGGGACCTGCCGCCTCGCGTGAAGAGAACCGGGCGGAGGCCCTTCGAGAGCTCCAGCGTCTGGTCCGCGCGCATGCGGCGCTCGAGGACGTGGGGACGCGTGTTCGTACGGTGCCCGCCACCGGCGGGTTCACCATCGAATCCGCCGCGGGCCTTCTGGATGCGCGGCAGGAAGCCGCTGCGCGCGCCGCGTTGGCGGAGGCCGACCTCACGGCGCAACCCATCTTCAGCTACCTCGCCAACACCATCGCCGTCGGGGACAGGCAGGTGCCGTATTCCCTGGTTGCGGCGGTGGACCTGCCTGGGATGCCTGCGACGTCCGGCGGCGCCGTCACGGAGGGCGACCCGCCGATCGTGCTGACCGATTGGGTCGCACGCGACCTGGCGGCCAAGGTGGGGGATTCCGCCACGCTCGACTACTACTTGTGGGAAGACCCGGGTCGGCTCGTCACCCAAACGCAGCGCTTCCGCGTGGCCGCGATCGTGCCGCTCTCGACGGGCGACCGGGACATGTCTCCCGAGTATCCGGGCATCACCGATTCACCCACGTTGGACGACTGGGACCCGCCGTTCCCGCTGGACCTGCGGCGCGTGCGCCCCGAGGACGAGGCCTTCTGGCGCGACCACCGCACGACGCCCAAGGCCTTCGTGCCGCTGGAGATGGGGCAGCGCCTGTGGCGCAGCCGGCACGGCGCCGTCTCGTCCATCCGCGCCGCGGGTGCCGGCGCGTCCACCGAAGCCGTGCGTGCCGACGTGGCCAGGCGTCTTCGCGGACGCATCGACCCGCTGGAGGTGGGCCTCGCCGCGCGCGACGTGCGCGCCGAGTCGATGGCGGCATCGCGCGGAGCGACCGACTTCGGCGAGTACTTCGTCTACTTCAGCTTCTTCCTGGTGGTGTCGGCGCTCCTCCTGACGGTGCTCTTCTTCAAGCTGGGCATCGAGCAGCGGGTCCGGGAAGTGGGGCTGATGCGCGCCGTGGGATTCCGGGCGGCCGACGTCCGAGGCGTGTTCATGCGCGAGGGCGCGGTGCTGGCGCTGGCGGGCAGCGTGCTTGGCATCGGGGGCGCCCTGGGCTATGCGTGGCTCGTGATGGCGGGCCTGAGGACGTGGTGGGTGGGCGCGGTGGGCACGACGGCGCTTGCGCTGCACGTGAGTCCGGCGTCGGTCGCAAGCGGCGTCGTCGGTGGCTTCGTGGCCGCGACCGTGTGCATCTGGTGGACGCTGCGGGCGCTGTCCCGCGTTACGGAGCGGAGCCTGCTCGCCGGGGATCTCGCCGCCGATGCGCGCCCGCTGGAAGCCTCGGCGCGTCGCAGGCGGATGTCCCTGCCAGTGGCCGTGGTCCTGGCGTCGGTCGGCATCGGGCTGCTTGCGGCCGGGGCCGCGGGCGTCATCGCCGACGCGGGCGCGTTCTTCGGGGCGGGAGCGGCGCTCCTCGTGGCCGCGCTGGTCGGCGTGGCGCACGTGCTGCGGAGCCCCGCCTCACGCGGAGTGGCGGGCCGCGGCTGGGGCAGCGTGAGCCGCCTGGGCCTGCGCAACGTCTCGTATCGCCCAGGCCGTGCGGTGCTGTCGATGGGTGTGGTGGCGGCCGCGACGTTCATCCTGGTCACTGCCGGCGCCTTTCGCCGCGGCGACACGGTGGCGACAGCGGATCTCGGCTCCGGTCTGGGCGGCTACGGCGTGATGGTGGAAACACTGGTGCCCCTCGTGCACGACTTGAGCACGGAGGAGGGTCGCAGGGAAGTCGGCGTGACCGTGCCGGCGGCGACGCGCTTGGAGCCCTTCCGCGTCCTGCCCGGCGACGACGCGAGTTGTCTCAACCTCTATGCGCCGACGCGGCCCCGGATCCTTGGCGCGCGCCGCAGCTTCATCGAGGAGGGCCGGTTCGCGTTCCAGTCCTCGCGGGCGCAGACGGACGCGGAGCGCGCCAATCCCTGGCTGCTCCTCGAGCAACCACAGGCGGACGGCGCCATTCCCGTGATCGCCGACGCGAACTCCCTGACCTACGTCCTCCACACGGCGGTGGGGCAGGACATCGTGATCGACGACAACGGCAGGCCCGTGCGGCTGCGCGTGGTGGCGGCGCTCCGCGACAGCGTCCTGCAAGGCGAGGTCGTGATGGCCGAGTCGGCCTTCGTGGCCCGGTTCCCGGCCCAGCAGGGCTACGGCCTGCTGCTGGTGGAGTCCGAGGGCGATGCCGGCCAGCTGGTGCAGGACCTGGAGGACGCGCTGGTGGACTACGGCGCGGATGCGCGGCGCACCGTGGAACGACTCGACGAGTTCCACCGCGTGGAGAACACCTATCTGTCCACGTTCCAGACCTTGGGCGCGTTGGGGCTGCTCCTGGGCACGATTGGCGTGGCCGCGGTGCTGCTGCGCAACGTGCTGGAGCGGCGGCGCGAGCTGGCCCTGCTGGGCGCCGTGGGCTACCGGCCCTCGCACTTCCTGGTTCTCGCGTTCGTGGAAAACCTGGTGCTGGTTGGCGTGGGGCTGCTGGTGGGCGGCGCGTGTGCCTGGATCGCCGTGGCGCCGGCCCTTGCGGAACGCGGCGCGCGAGCGCCGATTGGCGTGGGCGGGCTGCTGCTACTACTGGGCGTCCTCGCCACGGGCCTCGCGTCGGCCCTGCTGGCCACGCGCGTGACGCTACGCGCACCGCTGCTAGAATCGCTCAGAGCGGATTGAAGACCCCAGGTTCCGAGGACCGGAGACCAGTGCCCAAGCTCAACCTTGCCCGCCGTATCCGGTTCGCGCCCTTCCTGATCGTTCCCACGTTCGTCACGGGGCTGGGGCTGGCCACTCTCCACGCCCAGCACTGGCCGCAGTGGCGGGGGCCGCAGTTGAACGGCACCAGCGCCGAGACCGGGCTGCCCGTGCGCTGGTCCGCCACCGAGAACGTCACCTGGAAGCTGGCTATGCCCGAGCGGTCGGGCTCCACGCCCATCGTGTGGGGCGACGTGGTGTTCGTGAACGTCGGGGAGGGGGCGCAGCTGGCGTTGTGGGCCGTCGACCGCAATCGCGGGACGGTCCGCTGGAAGCGGCCTCTGGGCGGCGGCAACCGCCGGATGATGAAGCAGCAGATGTCGTCGCCCTCGCCGGTGACCGATGGCCGAACTGTGTGGGTGATGACCGGGACCGGCGTGCTGAAGGCCTTCGACATCGACGGCACCGAACGCTGGTCTCGCGACATTCAGACCGAATACGGGCGGTTCGGCCTGCAGTGGGGCTACGCGTCGTCACCGCTCTTGTTCGAGGACTCGCTGTACGTGCAGGTGCTGCACGGCATGCACACCGACGACCCGTCCTACGTGCTGCGCATTGACAAGGCCAGCGGCAAGACGCGGTGGCGGGTGGAGCGTCCCACGCGGGCGCGCTTCGAATCCCCCGACGCCTACACCACGCCGACGCTCCTGCGCTCGGGCACCGCGAGCGACCTCGTGATCACGGGGGGCGACGTGGTGACGGGGCACGACCTGGCCACTGGCCGCGAGCTGTGGCGGGCGGACGGCTTGAACCCGAACAACGACGGCTCCTACCGGCTGGTGGCGTCGCCAGTCGTCCACGGTGATCTGCTGATCGCACCGTCGCGCGAGCGGCCCTTGTTGGCCTTCAAGGCCGGCGGCCGCGGCGACATCACACGGTCGCACCTGCTGTGGTCCTTCGATCGCGGGCCCGACGTGCCATCCCCTGTGACCGACGGCACGTACTTCTACTCGATCAACGATCGCGGCATCTTGTACTGCCTGGACGCCAAGACCGGGAAGGTCGTCTACGGCCCGCAGCGCTTGCGCAACGCCACCTACAGCGGTTCGGCCGTGCTGGCCGACGGCCGCATCTACATCACGGACGAAGACGGCGTCACGAGCGTGGTGCAGGCGGGTCCGAAGTTCGTGCTCCTGGCCGAGAACGACCTGGTGGACTACACGCTCAGCTCGCCAGCGGTGTCCGAGGGGCAGCTGTTCATTCGCACGGCTGGCTTTCTGTATGCGATCGGACCGCGGCGCGCGGCGCCCGCGGCCGGTGCGCGGTGACAGCGGGCCGACGGGAGTGTCGATGACTCAATTTCCCAGGCGCACAGCGGCTGTCGTCGGCATGCTCGCCCTTGTGGCTGTGCTGCAAGTGCCCGCGGCGGTCGTCGGGCAGGGAGGGGCCACGGCCCCGGCCGACGACGGCGTACGCATGGTGGCCGACGCCGGCGAGGGCCTGAAGTACTGGCCGCGCTGGCGCGGGCCGTCAGGACAGGGAGTGGTGACGGGCACGGGCTATCCCGACCGCTGGTCCGCCACCGAGAACGTCGCGTGGAAAGTGGCCGTGCCCGGGCGCGGCAACTCCTCGCCGATTGTGTGGGGCGACCGGATCATCGTCACCACGGCCGACACGGGCGGTCGCCGCTTGTCGGTGCTGGCCTATCGGCGCACGGATGGCGCGAAGCTGTGGGAGACGGCGGCGCCGGATGGCCGCACGGACCGGTACGCGCACTTCAAGAACGGCCACGCGTCGGCCACGCCCGCCACCGACGGCCGGCGCATCTACGTGTCGTTCGGCGGCCGCGGGCTGCTGGCGCTCGACATGGCGGGGCGTCTGCAGTGGCACACCGACCTGGGCGCCATGGACGCGTATCACGGCACGGCCGGATCACCGCTCCTCTACAAGGACCGCATCATCCTGTATCAGGACCAAAATGATGGGTCGTTCGTGGCGGCGTTCGACACCAGCACCGGCAAGCAGGTGTGGCGCACGGCCCGCAACGCGAACGTCGGCTGGGGCACGCCCATCGCCGTACGTGTCATCGACCACGACGAGATCATCGTCAGCAGCCAGCAGAGCGTCTACGCCTACGACCCGGCCACCGGTCAGGAACTGTGGCGCTGCGGTGGGATGAGCTACGAGGTGATCCCGACGCCCGTCGTCGGCTACGGCATGGTGTTCTGCTCCTCGGGCCGCGCGGGCCCGACGCTGGCGATTCGGCCGGGCGGCAAGGGCGACGTCACACGCAGTCACGTGGCGTGGAGCACGCAGCGCGGGTCGCCGTTCGTGCCGTCGCCGATCCTCTATCGGAACCAGCTGTACATGGTGAACGACATGGCCAGCATCGTCACGTCCTTCGACGCCACCAGCGGCAAGTCGTTGTGGCAGGGCCGGCTGGGCGTGGCCCAGCGCGAGGGGTTCTCCGCGTCGCCGGTGGCCGTGGACGGCAAGGTGTTCTTCACCAACGACGACGGCGAGACGTTCGTCGTGAGGGCGGGCCCCACGTTCGAGTTGCTGCACGTGAACAACCTGGGCGAGCGCACGCTGGCGTCCCCGGCGCTGGTCGACGGCCGGTGGTATTTCAGGACGGACTCGAACTTGTACGCGATAGGAAAGTAACCGGACAAGGCCCAAGGCTTGGGCAATGCCCAATGTCCGATGCTCAAGGCCCAACGGGGAGAATGAGCCTGGCGACGGTGGCGCCGAGGTGCGTTTCGGTGGCGTCCCAGAACTCCTCGACCAGCGGATGGCGCTCGAGCACGCGCTGCACGATGCCGCGTTGCACGCCCTTGCCGCGTCCGTGAATCAGCCGCACCTCGCGTAGGCCGGCGTCGTGCGCGGCCTGCACGTATTCCTCGACCACGGACGGAATGTCGCGCGGAGCGAACGCGTGCAGGTCGAGCGCGCTTTCGATCGGGACGCGGTGCGCCATGTCAGTGAAATCCGTCGGCCCCACGTCTTCGAACGCGCTGGTCCAGCTCCCGGCGGAGCGACTTGCCCCGGTTGGCTCCGAGATGCTCGATGCGTGCGACAGCCGAGACCGCGCGCGCATGGTCCTCTGGCGTCAATCGTTCGAGCAGCACCCGTAGGTCCCCCTCGTCCTGAGGCCGGTCTGGCGAAAGCGCCAGAAGCTTGGTCGCGACCAGATGGCCCGCGCGTGCCACTGGGACCACGAGGCCCGGGACGATCTCGATCTCTTCCGCTTCCATGCAGATCTCGGGCTCGATGGCCGAGGACGCGAACAGCAAGTCGATGACGATGCCTTCCTCCGGTTCGCCCGGTGGCAGGACCCTGACCGTTGCCAGCCGGTTCAGCGCCGTCTGCTCGAGGGACAGGCGGAGGGAGAACCCCAGGCCTTGGAGGTGCGCGACGAGTCCTTCAGCCGAGGCATCGTCGTCAACGGCCACGGCCAAGTCGATATCTCGGGTGAAGCGAGGCTCGGCACGAATCGAGACCGCAAGCCCACCGACGAGGGCCCACCGCTGATCGCGCTGATTCAGGGCCTCGGCGATGCCGCGGAGGGCGGCGAGGAGTCGAGTCGACTGGCCAGGAGACGTCACGGTCGGTCGGGGGGCGGACCGTCGCCCATCTCCGCTCCAGGACGTTCCTGCAACCACTGCCAGAGCAGTGCCTCGACCTCTTCATCCGACGCCTCTGGTCGCGACCGGCGGAGGGCTTGCCGTCGAAGGGCTACCCCGGTCTCCCAGAGGTCCATGGTGGTACGGAACCGCTCGATGAGCTGGTCGCGGTCGGTCACCGCGCAAGTGTAGCAAGCGTCTTGAGCCTTGAGCCCTGAGCCTTGGGCATTGGGCATTGGGCATTGGGCATTGTCCTCCCCCCTGCGATAATGAACACGTCGTGGGCGAACCCCTTACTGTCCTACAGCCTGAGAAGACCGAGGTCGGCAGCTATTTCGTAGCCACCTATCCGCCCTTCTCGGTCTGGTCTGCCGAGGCCGTGGCGCGAGACGCCATGCCGGCCCTGGCCACCCCACCCGTGCCAGGGGTGCCCCTCGGCCTGTACGTGCACATCCCGTTCTGCCGCAAGCGCTGCCACTTCTGCTACTTCCGTGTGTACACCGACCGGAACGCCCAGGAGGTGCAGGACTACCTGGACGTGGCGGCGCGCGAGTGGGAAATCGTTCGAGCCCAACCTGCGGTGGCGGGCCGGTTGCCCGGGTTCGTGTATTTCGGAGGCGGCACGCCGTCCTTTCTCTCGACCCGCCAACTCGAGGGTCTGGTGGACCGGCTGACCGAGGCCACTCCGTGGACGCAGGCCGAGGAAGTCACCTTCGAGTGCGAGCCCGGCACGCTGACCGAGGCCAAGCTGTCGGCCATTCGGCGGCTGGGTGTCACCCGGCTCAGCCTCGGCGTCGAGAACTTCAGCGACGAGCTGCTGGAGCTGAACGGGCGGGCGCACCGATCGCCGGAGATCCGGCGCGCCTACGACTTCGCCCGGTCGCTGCAGTTTCCCCAGATCAACATCGACCTCATCGCCGGCATGCTGGGCGAAACCGACGAGAACTGGCAATCGTGCATCCGGGAAACGCTGGCGCTCGAGCCCGACAGCGTCACCATCTACCAGATGGAGTTGCCCTTCAACACGACGATCAGCGGCGACGCCTTGAAGGGCACGGGCCGGTTTGCGCAGAACGTGGCCGACTGGGAGACCAAGCGCCGGTGGGTGCGGGAAGGGTTCGAGGCGCTCGAGACGCGCGGCTATCACGTGCGCAGCGCCTACACCGCCGTGAAGGACCCGTCGCGCACGCGCTTCGTCTACACGGATCGCCTGTGGGAAGGCGCCGACATGGTGGGCCTGGGCGTCGCGTCCTTCGGGCACGTGAACGGCGTCCACATGCAGAACCTGGATACGTGGGAGACGTATTCGGCGGCGGTCCGGCAGGGCGACGTGCCGCTGGCCCGCGCGTATCGTCCGACCGACGACGAACGGCTGATCCGCGAGCTGATCCTGCAGCTGAAGCGTGGGTCTATCGCGCCCGCCTATTTCCAGGAGAAGTACGGCGTGGACGTGCGTCGCCGGTTCGATGAGCAGTTCCAGTCGCTGTCCGCGGAGGGGTACATGGCCGCGTCGACGGACCAGGTGGTATCGCTGACGCGCCAGGGCCTCCTGCGGGTGGACGCGCTCCTCAAGCGCTTCTTCCTGCCCCAGCACTTGAAGGTCCGCTATACGTAATGGCCGATCCCCGCTGGTCTGAGTATCGGCTGCATCGCCGCGTCCACTTCTACGAGACCGACTGTGCCGGCATCGTCCACTTCAGCTGCTTCTTCAAGTATCTGGAGGAGGCCGAGCACGCCATGTGGCGCGCGGCCGGCTTGAGCATCGCGCCCGTCGCCGACGGCGTCGCGTTCCCGCGCGTGAGCGCGGCCTTCGACTATCACCGGCCGCTGCGCTTCGAGGACGAGTTCGACGTGGTGGTGCGCGTGGCCGCCATCGGCGAGAAGAGCATGCGCTACGACTGCCTCGTCACCAAGGGCGAGACGCGCATCGCCACCGGCACGACCACGATGGCGTGTGTCGTGACGGAAGCCGGCCGGATGAAATCCGTGCCGTTCCCCGCGGACATCATCTCGAAGTTCGAGGTGGCGTCCCCCGCGACACCCTGACCATGGCCGAGGATACGTTGGACCGAGAGGCGCTGGCGGCGCTGCAGGGCGAGCGCCTGCTGGCACTCTTGCGGGCGGTGCGTGGTCGCAATGCCTTTCATACGCGGAAACTGGACGCGGCCGGCGTGGACGTCGACGCGCTTCGCCTGCCCCAGGACCTTGATCGGCTGCCGTTCACGACGAAGGCCGAGCTGGTGGCCGATCAACAGGCCTCCGGGCCATGGGGCACGAACCTCACCGAGCCGCTCGACGCCTACACGCGCTACTGCCAGACGTCGTCCACGACAGGCCGTCCCCTTCGCTGGTTGGACACCAACGCCAGCTGGCAGTGGATGCTCGACTGCTGGAAGATGGTCTACCGCGCGGCGCACATCACCAGCGGCGATCGCGTGTTCTTCCCCTTCTCGTTTGGGCCGTTCCTGGGATTCTGGGCCGGGTTCGAGGCGGGGCCCCAGTTGGGGCTGCACTGCGTGCCCGGTGGGGGTATGTCCACGCAGGTGCGGCTGGCCATCGTCTCCGACATCCAGCCGACCGTCGTGTGCTGCACGCCGACCTACGCCCTGCGGCTCGCGGAAGTGGCCGACGCCGAAGGGCAGGCGGCCACGCTGGCATCGAGCTCGGTGCGGGCCCTCATCGTGTCGGGCGAACCCGGGGGCAACATCCCGGCGACGCGCGCCAGGATCGAGTCCGCGTGGGGAGCCCGGGTGCTCGACCATCATGGGCTGACCGAGGTGGGCCCCATCAGCTTCGAGTGCTGGGAGTCGCCGGGCGCGTTGCACGTCAACGAGGGCGCGTTCATCTGCGAGGTCCTGGACCCGGCCACGGGCACCCCGGTCGCCGATGGGGTGGCGGGAGAACTGGTGGTGACGAACCTCGGCCGGCTGGCCAGCCCCGTGATCCGTTATCGTACGGGGGACGTGGTGGTGCGCCGCACGGAACGCTGCGTGTGCGGCCGGACGTTCGCGCGGCTGGAGGGCGGCATCCTGACGCGCAGCGACGACATGGTGAACGTCCGGGGCGTCAATGTGTACCCGGCGGCCATCGAGTCCATCGTGCGCGAGTTCCCCGACGTCGTGGAGTTTCGCACGGTGGTCACGCGGACCGGTGCCTTGCGGCACCTGGATTTGCAGGTAGAGGTCGCGCCCGGGTCGCGAATCGGCATCGAGGCACGGCTGGGCCAGCGCGTGCGGGAAGCCCTGGGGCTGACCACGCCGGTCACCGTCGTGGCGCCCGGCTCGTTGCCGCGGTTCGAGATGAAAGCCCGCCGTTTTGTCGTCGAAGGATGAATCAAGGCCCAAGGCAGAAGGCCAAAGGCCAAAACCAGGGCGGAAGAGGAACGCGCGTATGTCATCCACAAGCCCCGACGTCGTCGTGATCGGCGGGGGCCCTGCCGGATCCACCGTATCGACTGTGATGGCGCAGCAGGGGCTGACCGTCCAGCTCTTCGAGCGCGACCGGTTCCCCCGCTTTCACATCGGCGAGTCGCTGATCCCCGAAACCTACTGGGTGCTGAAGCGGCTCAACATGCTGGAGCGGATGCAGCAGAGCCACTTCGTGAAGAAGTTCAGCGTGCAGTTCGTCAACGCCCAGGGACGCGAATCGGCGCCCTTCTACTTCTGGGACAACAAGCCACACGAGTGCTCGCAGACGTGGCAGGTGGTGCGCAGCGAGTTCGACCAGATGATGCTGGACAACGCGCGCGCACACGGCGTGGATGTCCACGAGTCCACGCGCGTGCACGACGTCCTCTTCGATGGCGACCGCGCCGTGGGCGTGCGGATCAAGGACGGCGACGCGTTCCGCGATGTGACCGCCAAGGTCGTCGTGGACGCCAGCGGCCAGAACGGCCTGATCATGAACCGCCGCAACCTCCGCATCTGGGACCCGCTGCTGAACAAGGGCGCGATCTGGACGTATTGGAAAGGCGCGTACCGGGACGAAGGCAAGGATGCCGGCGCCACGCTCGTGATCCAGACCGGCAACAAGAAGGGCTGGTTCTGGTACATCCCGCTTCACGACGACGTCATCAGTTGCGGCGTGGTGGCGCCCTTCGATTACTTGTTCAAGGGCCGCACCGACTACGCGAAGACCTACGTGGACGAAGTGGACAACTGCCCGGGCGTCAAGGAGCGCGTGAGCGGTGCCACGCAGGTGACCGGCTATTTCGCCACCAAGGACTATTCCTACCGGTCGAAGCAGGTGGCGGGCGACGGGTGGGTGCTGGTCGGTGACGCGTTCGGGTTCCTGGATCCCCTGTACTCGTCTGGTGTCCTGCTGGCGTTGAAGTCCGGAGAGCTGGCCGCCGATGCCGTGGTGGCGGGCCTGGCGGCGGGCGACACGTCGGGCGCGCGGCTCGGCGCCTGGGGGCCCGCCTTCAACGAAGGCGTGGATCGGATGCGCCGCCTGGTGTGCGAGTACTACGATGGCTTCAGCTTCGGCCGCATGATCAAGCAGTACCCGGAGATGCGCGGCACGGTGACGGACCTGCTCATCGGGGATCTCTTCGACTCGCGCGTCGACAAGGTGTGGGGGCCGCTCGAGTCGCTGTACCCCGCGGACAAGTCGGTGCCGCTCTCCTGGAACGCCGGCACCCCCGCGGCGTCGGCCCCCGACAAGGGCAACGAGCTGATGCTGCCCGACGGCCACCGGCCCTAATCGCAACCGTTCAACTTGCTCGTCATCCGCCTGGCGATCGCGTTGATGGCCGTGGTCGCGGCGGCGCGGGCCCTGCGGCCGCTCTGCCGGATCGCGGGTCAGCCGCCCGTGGTCGCCGACATGGCGGCCGGAATCCTGCTTGGGCCGTCCTTCCTGGGCTGGGTCGCCCCGGCTGTCACCGCATGGCTCTTCGCGCCGGCCGCGCTGGGCCCCCTGGCGCAGGTGGCGCAGGTGGGCGTCGTCCTCTACATGTTCGTCGTCGGCGCGGAGCTCGACTTCGACCGCGCGCGCACCCAGGCCCGGTCCACGGCGTGGATCGCGCTTGCGGGCATCGTCGTCCCCGTCGCGCTCGGTGCGCTGCTCGCGACGAGGCTCGACCAGCGCCTGCTGCCCGACGGTCTTCCGCTGTGGCAAGCGGCGCTCTTCCTGGGGATGGCGATGGCGATGACGGCCTTCCCCGTGCTGGCCCGCATCCTGGCCGACACAGGCATCATGGCCAGCCCGCTTGGATCACGGGCCTTGTCGTGCGCCGCCGTTGCGGACCTGATCGTGTGGGCGACCGTCGGGCTCATGGTGGGCACGTTCGAGCAACGGTCCAGTGCGTGGATGGCGCCTGTGTCTGCCGCGACGTTCGTCGTGGGCATGCTGGTCGTCGTGCGTCCAGCTGTTATACGCGCGGCGACCAGCCCGGTCGCTGAAGGGGCGCTGGGGCTGCCCCTCGCGCTGGCGGGGGTGCTCGCCGTGGCCTTCGTGGCGGAAGCCGCCGGCGTGCATGCCATCGTGGGCGCCTTTCTCCTGGGCGTCGGACTCCCGCCTGGGAGCGTATTGGCCAAAGCGTTACGCGCGCGGCTTGGCACGGTGCTCGGAATAGTGCTGCCGGCGTTCTTTGCGGTGGCCGGCTTGCGGACCGAGATTGGTCTCATCCACGGCATGAACGGCTGGCTGACGTGCGCCGCGATTATCATGGTCGCCACCACCGGCAAGCTCGGGGCGACGGCGGTGGCGGCGCGCCTGTCGGGCACGGGATGGTGGGATGCGACACGGCTGGGCGTGTTGATGAACGTGCGGGGGCTGATGGAGCTGTTGGTGTTGAACGTGGGGCTCGATCTCGGGCTCGTCTCGCGAGAGGTGTACACGATGATGGTGTTGATGGCGCTGGCCACCACCGTGATGGCCGTGCCGGTTCTTGCGTTGATGGCCGTACCGGCCAGTGCGTTGATGCGGAAGGGCGGCGCGTCGTGAGAACGCGGCTCGTGGCCGTGGTGGTGGCGGCGTGTGCCATGTGTGGCGCCATGGCCGCCGAGGAGTGGCCGCAGTTTCGCGGCACGATGGCCGGCGTCGGGGTAGACCATCCGGATCTGCCCGACACCTGGGGTCCGACCACCAACGTGGCGTGGGCATCGCCCGTGCCGGGACTGGGCTGGAGCTCGCCCGTCGTGTGGGGCGATCACGTGTTCCTGACAGCGGTCGTGAACACCGCGCAGCAGGAGCCGCCGAAGCCCGGCTTCTACCTGGGCGATTGGCCGGCCTCCACCGCGCCGCACCGGTGGATGGTCTACGACTTCGACTACCGAACCGGGGCTCTGCGGTGGGAACGGCAGGTCAGTGCCGCGCCGCCATCGCTGCCCAAGCACCTGAAGAACAGCTACGCATCCGAGACGCCGGTCACCGACGGGGAGCGCGTCTACTTCTACTTCGCCAACGCCGGCGTTTTCGCGTTCGACCTGGCCGGCAGGCCCGTCTGGTCTCGCCCGATGGGGCCCTTCAAGACGCGGAACAACTGGGGAGCGGGTGGTTCCCCGGCCCTCCATGGCGGACGCCTGTATATCGTCAACGACAACGACACGCAGTCGTTCATCGCGGCGTTCGATGCCAAGACCGGCGCGGAACTGTGGCGCGTCAACCGAATGGAGGGCACCAACTGGTCCACGCCCTTCGTGTGGCAGCACGCGCAGCGCACCGAGGTCGTGACCGCCGGCTCGGACCGCGTGCGGTCGTACGACACCTCCGGGAAGCTCCTGTGGGAGCTGACCGGCATGTCCACGATCTCCATTCCGACGCCGTTCGAGCGGCATGGCCTGTTGTTCCTGAGCTCCGGCTACATCGGCGACGCGCTGCGTCCGGCCTACGCGATCCGTCCAGGTGCCTCGGGCGACATTTCCCTCAAGACGGGGGAGACGTCCAACGCCGCCATCGCGTGGTCGTCGCCGACCGGAGCGCCGTACAACCCGACGCCGCTCGTGGCAGGGGACCTGTACTACACCCTCTTCGACCGCGGCTTCTTCACGGCGCACGAGGCACGTACGGGCAAGGAGGTGTACGCCCGCCAGCGCATCACCGGCGATGCCAGCGGCTTCACGGCGTCGCCGTGGGCGTACAACGGCAAGGTGTTCGCGATGAGCGAGGACGGCGATACCTACGTGATCCAAGGGGGCGACGAATTCAAGGTGGTGGGCAAGAACTCGTTGAACGAGATGACGTTGGCGACGCCGGCGGTTGCGCGGGGGAGCCTCTTCATCCGCACTGCGTCCAAGCTGTACCGGTTCACGAAGCGAAGTGGGGAGGGATAGGTCACCAGTCTCCAGTCTTCAGTCTCCAGGACTCGATCCCGGCTCGCTGACGAGCGTGTAGGGTGTCGATCGGACGCCGCTGGCCGAGGACGGCCGGGTTCAGGGCCGCTGGATGTTGACGCACGAGCTGGCCGCGCGCTGCAGGTTGAGCCCCATGCCGCCCACGTCGGCGGCGAACAGGACGTGGCACGCCGGATCGTCGCGGAAGTCGACCAGGTTCTGTGTGCGGAGCCTCTGTCCTTCCTTGCTTCTGAAGGAAGCCGCGTGCCGGCGACCGGCGACCGAAGTCCGGCGACCGGACACTGGCGACTACCGCCCGAAGCCCGGCCGTGGACTTGACAGCCGGTTCCCCCAATGCCGGCCGTTGCGTCTGTGGCCACATGTAGCTATATTGGGGAGCACTGTGGAAACCGGCATCCGCGAGCTGAAGGACAATCTGAGCCGCTACATCCGGCGAATCGAGGCTGGCGAGCGAATTTCCGTCACGGCCCATGGGCGCGTCGTTGCGGAGCTGGTGCCGCCGGGAACAGGGGTATCCGGCGCGGCACGGAGCCGGTGGGACGACCTGATTGCCGCGGGGATTCTCCACCCGCCCGTCGAGTCCGGCGATCCGTTCGAGGATTGGCCCGACATCCGGCTGCCTCGGGGAACGGCGGCCGCGCTGATCGATAGCGACCGTGGTGAAGCGTAAGGTCCCGCGGAGACGGCCTGCGCGAACCAAAGGCGCGGCTGGACGTCCTGCTGCGTCGGCGGTCACGGGCGTTCGATATATGGAGTCGAGCGCGCTCGTGGCGGCCCTACTGGAGCACGACACAACTGCCATCATCGCGCTGCCGGCCGGCACGCGGCACGTGACGTCCGCGCTGACGTTCGCCGAAACTGCGCGCGCCATCGTGCGGGCGCGCGCAACCGGCCGTTTGACGCCAGAACAGGAACACGCCGCCATTCGAGGCCTCCGGACGTTCAGGCGGCGCTGTTTCGTCCTCGACGTCGACAGCGCTGTACTGAGTCGCGTCAGTCGGCCGTTTCCTGTCGAACCAATCCGTACACTCGACGCGGTCCACTTGGCCACGGCCGAGAGGCTGGACGAACCCCCACAGCTCGTGACCATCGTCACGAGGGACGCGCGTGTACGTGAGAACGCGCGGGCGATGGGGTACGCGGTCGCGTAGCGCGGACGGCCGCCCTGAACGCCCGCTATCGGCCGGGATCCCGCATGCCCGTGAACGTCAGCTTCTGCATGCCGTTCCCGGTCTGCGCCACGTAGAGGTTGCCCCTCGAGTCGGTGGCAATCTGATGGCCGCCGTTCCGCAAGCCCGCAGGCTTGATCGAGCCCACGATGCGGAGGCCGCGGCGCTCGATGATCACGATGTCGTCGCCGTTCCCGACGTAGAGGAAGCGTTGTTCCGCGTCGTGTGACAGGGCCAGGTTCCTGGCAAAAGGCGTATCCGTCTTCACCAGCTGACGCACGAACGTGCCGTCGGTCCCAAACACCTGCACGCGCCGGTTCTCCCGGTCGGCGACATACACGGTGCCGTCGCGCGACACGCGCAGCGCGTGCACGATGCTGAAGTTGCGCGGCCCCGGATCCTCGACGGTCTTCGGCGTCACGACGTCGCAGTGGTCGTCGTCCATCGGCCGTTCGCCAAAGGCCCCCCACATCCGCTTGAACGCCCCGGTGTCGGCGTCGAACACGACCACCCGATGGTTGCCGTACCCGTCGGCCACGAACACTTCGTTGGTGGGGGCGTGCACCCACGCGTCGGCTGCGCGGTGCACGTTCCGCGTGTCGGCGTTGCCCTTGCTCTGGTTGCTGCGCCCAATCTGCAGCACGAACCTGCCGTCCGGCGTGAACTTCAGCAGCTGGTCGTCGGCCACCTTCTGGAGGCCCGCCACCCCATTGGTCGGGCAGTTGTTGCCCCCCAGCCAGACGTGGCCTGTGGAGTCGATGTGGATGCCGTGCTCGCGTTCCGGCCACTCGTAGCCGGCGCCGGCGCCGCCCCACGCCTTCACGAAGGCCCCCGCGGTGTCGAAGACCATCACGGGCGGCGCCGCCATCGTGGCCTGTTCCCCCGTCAGCGTGCGCGGGCGGTGCAGCAGCCAGACGTTGTCCTGCGCATCGACGGCAAAGCTGGACGGGTCTCCCAGCTTCCACTTCTCCGGCACCGTTGGCCACGAGGCATCGACCTGAAATGTCGGAAGGGGAGTGCCCTGGCCGCCTTGGGCGCTGGTGGCCGCGCGCTGGTGCCACCCCGCTGTCAGAAGGGCTGCCGCCAGCACGACCGCCTGTGACACGTTGCGCTTCATAGAGGCTCCTTGTGGAAAGTCAGGC
>Ga0307505_10000866_pt1 | contig 29040 bp, 24 predicted proteins | sample 23_S_MG_FD_202183 | JGI IMG/M metagenome (GOLD analysis project Ga0307505, IMG submission 202183) | Soil microbial communities from Populus trichocarpa stands in riparian zone in the Pacific Northwest, United States - 23_S | ecosystem: Environmental > Terrestrial > Soil > Riparian zone > Trees... | reverse complement strand
CGTCGAGCTGCAACGTCACCGCAATTTCAGCGTCGAAAGTCCGATCAGCGCCAGTACGAGCGCGATGATCCAGAAGCGGATCACGATCTGCGCCTCGGTCCAGCCGAGCTGCTCGAAATGATGATGGATCGGCGCCATCTTGAAGATGCGCTTGCCGGTCAGCCGGAACGAAACCACCTGCACGATCACCGACACCGCTTCGAGCACAAAGAGTCCGCCGATGATCGCAAGCGCGATCTCATGCTTGGTCGCGACCGCGATCGTCCCGAGCATCCCGCCGAGCGCGAGCGAACCAGTGTCGCCCATGAAGATCGAAGCGGGCGGCGCGTTGAACCACAGGAAGCCGAGCCCGGCGCCGATCAGCGCGCCGCACACGATGGCAAGTTCGCCCGCACCCGCGATGTGACGGATTTGCAGATAGTCGGAGAAGACAATGTTGCCGGCCAGATAAGCGATCAGCGAGAAGGTGGCGGCCGCGATCATCACCGGCACGATGGCGAGCCCGTCAAGACCGTCGGTCAGGTTCACCGCGTTACCCGCGCCGACAATCACGAAGGCGCCGACCGCGATGAAGAACCAGCCGAGATTGATGACGAGATCCTTGAAGAACGGCATCGCCAGCGCCGTCGAGGCCGACGACGCGTCGAGCTGCGTGAGCACGATCACGGCCGCGCCCGCGATTACCGTTTCGAGCGCGATCCTGAGCCGTCCCGAGAGCCCTCCCTTCGCCGAGCCGTGCTTCACCTTGAGATAATCATCCGCAAAGCCGATGGCACCGAAGCCGAGCGTGACCACGAGCACGACCCAGACATGCAGATTGGCGAGATTGGCCCAAAGGAGTGTCGAGACGACAAGGCCCGAGAGGATCATCAGCCCGCCCATCGTCGGCGTGCCCTTCTTGGTCAGCAGGTGCGACTGCGGGCCGTCGTCGCGAATGGGCTGGCCCTTGCCCTGCGACGCGCGCAGCCTCTCGATGATCGCGGGTCCAAACAGAAAGACAAACAGCAGCGCCGTCAGCACCGCGCCGCCGGTGCGAAACGTGATGTATCGGAAGACGTTGAGGACGTTGAAGACGTCGGAGAATTGCGAAAGCCAGTAAAGCACGTTGTCTCCTTCACACCGCCGTGTCGGCGGCGCTCGGCGCACGGAAGCGCTCGGATAGAGCTTTCACGATCGGACCCATGCGGCTGCCGTTCGAACCTTTGACCATGATGGCGTCCCCCGCGCGAACCGCGGCGAGGACCTCGGGCTCCAGCAGATCGGCGCTCTCGGCATAGCCGCCGCGCAGGGCCGCAGGCAAGGCGTCCCAAAGCTCGCGCATCAGAGGACCTGCGCAATACACAGTATCGACCTGCGCGCTGATAACGGCCTCGGCCAGTCCGCGATGCAATTCGACTGCATCGGGTCCTAGCTCCAGCATGTCGCCGAGCACGGCGACGCGCCGCCCGCGTTTGCCGATGGGCGCCTGGGCCAGCACTTCCAGTGCAGCGCGCATGGAAGCGGGATTGGCGTTGTAGCTTTCATCGATCAGGAGTGCGGAGCCATCCACGACCTCAAGCGTAAGGCGGCGCCCGCGTCCGGACGGCGGCACGAGATCGGCGAGCGCGAGCGCCGCAAGCGCCAGGTCCGCACCCGCAAGCTTTGCCGCTGCCAGCACCGCAAGACTGTTCATCACCAGATGCCGGCCCGGCGCTCCGACCTTGTAGGTCACCTCATCGCCGAGAATACGCGCCTGCACCGTTGAACAGTCTGCTTTCAGGCCGGTGTCGATCAGCCGCGCGTCGGCGTCGGGATGCTCGCCGAACGACACGACGCGCCCCACCTTCGCCTTGCGGGCGGCTCCCGCGAGACGATCAAACTGTGCGTTGTCGCGCGGCAGCACAGCGGCGCCACCCGGCTCAAGCCCGAGAAAGATTTCCGCTTTCGCGTCGGCAATCGCCTCGACGCCCGAGAAATGTTCGAGATGCACGGCCTCGATCGTGGTGACGATCGCCACATGCGGACGCACGAGTTTCACCAGCGGTTCGATTTCGCCCGCGTGATTCATGCCAAGCTCGAAGACCGCGAAACGCGCGCTTTCGGGCAGTCGCGAAAGCGACAGCGGCACGCCCCAATGATTGTTGAAGGAAGCGACGGACGCATGCGTTTCGCCTTCGCGCGTCAGCACGAGTTTGAGCGCGTCCTTTGTACCCGTCTTGCCCGCCGAGCCTGTGACGGCGATCACCTTTGCGCTGGATCGCGCACGCGCGGCGCGCGCAGCCGCGCGCAGGGCCTCCAGCACATCCTCCACGATCAGAAGCGGCGCGCCGGTTGGCATGGCGGAGAGCCGTTCTGACGCGATCACCGCGACCCCCGCCCCGCGCGCCAGCGCCTTCGTCACATAGTCATGACCGTCGACGCGGTCGCCCTTGATCGCAAAGAACACCTCGCCCGCCTCGATCGTACGGCTGTCGATGGAGATGCCCTTGATCTCCCGCACGGGAGACCCGGACATACGCGCGCCCGTCGCGCTCGCCAGCGCGTCGAGAGTCCACAAGACGCTCATTCATCTTCCTTCCGCAGGCCGAGGGCGGCGCGCACTTCGGCGTGATCCGAGAACGGCAAGGTGCGCTCCCCGACGATTTGTCCCGTCTCGTGGCCCTTCCCCGCCACAAGCAATACGTCGCCGGAGGCAAGCTCTGCAATGGCCGTGCGGATCGCCTCGGCGCGGTTGCCGATCTCGACCGCGCCGGGCGCGGCCGCGAGGATCGCGCGGCGGATCGCGGCAGGCTCCTCGCTGCGCGGATTGTCGTCGGTGACGAACACACGGTCCGCATGGCGCACGGCGACGCCGCCCATCAGCGGTCGCTTGCCCGCATCACGGTCGCCGCCCGCTCCAAACACAACCACGAGACGCTTCGCATAGGGCCGAAGCGCGTCGAGCGCGTTCTTGAGTGCATCGGGCGTGTGCGCGTAGTCGACAAAGACCGGTGCGCCGTTCTTGTCGCCGACGCGATCGAGCCTTCCGCGCGCACCTTGCAAATTTTCCAGTGCGGTCAGCGCATCGGCGGCGGTCGCGCCGGTTGAGATTACGAGTCCCGCGGCGACCAGCGCGTTCGAAATCTGGAAGTCGCCGACGAGCGGAAATTTCACGCGATGGTCGGTTTCGCCGACGCGCACGGTGAGAATCTCGCCAAAGCCCTCGCGTTCCGTCGCGCGCAGGGTGAGGCTCGTCCCTTTCTGGCCGACCGAGATGAAGCGCAGCCCGCGCTTGTCGGCGATCGTCTGGATGATCCCCGCTTCCGCGCTGTCGGCGTTGACGACGGCGGCGGTCCCGGGCTCGAGCAACGTGTCGAACAGACGCAACTTCGCGGCGCGATAGGCTTCAAGCGTCTGGTGATAGTCGAGATGATCGCGCGTTAGATTCGTGAACGCGCCGGCAGCTAAGCGAACGCCATCGAGCCGCCGCTGATCGAGCCCGTGCGACGAGGCTTCCATCGCGAGGTGCGTGACGCCCTCGCCCGCGAGCTCGTCGAGCAGCCGATGCAGCGCGACCGGATCGGGCGTCGTGAGACTGCCTTTGACTTCCTTTCCCGGCGCTGTGACGCCGATCGTGCCGACGCTCGCCGCTTGCTTGCCGAGGGCGGCCCAGATCTGGCGCGTGAAGGAAGCGACCGAGGTTTTACCATTCGTGCCGGTGACCGCGACGACGAATTCCGGCTGACTCGCAAACAGTTTCGCCGCGCCCCGCGCCAGCAACGCGCGTGCATCCTGCACCTGCACATAAGGAACGCTTTGCGGGAGGTCGGCCGGGCGCGCGCCCTCCCCGATCACGGCGATCGCGCCGCTTTGCGCCGCCGCCGCCGCGAAACGCGCGCCGTCGGCGCGGGCGCCCGCGAGCGCCACGAACACGTCGCCCGCCTTCACGGCACGGCTGTCCGCCGTGATGCCGCTGGCGACGATACCCGCCGGCACGTCAGGGCCCGCGAGTTCGCGCAGATCGAATTGAAGTCCCGGCATTCGGCGTCCGGAAAAGACGGCTCAGTTGGCGGCCTGCCGGACCGTGAGCAATCGTTCAGCGGTCGGCAAGTCCTGTCTCGGCTTGAGGCCCAATAACGGCGCAATACGGGCGATGATCTTGCCGGCGACAGGCACGGCATTATAGCCGGAGGTGGCATAGCCGTGGGTTTCCGGCGTCGCCTGCGGCTCGTCGAGCATAACGAGCAGGAGGTAGCGCGGGCGGTCGGCCGGAAAGACGCCCATGAAGACGGTCAGCGACTTGTCCTTGGCGTAGCGGCCGTTCACCACCTTCTCCGAGGTACCGGTCTTGCCGCCGACGTAGAAGCCCTCGACCTCGGCGCGTTTGGCGGTGCCCTTCTCAACATTGAGCCGCATCAGGTAACGCATCTGCTGGCTCGTCTCCGGCTTGATCACCTGCCTGGCGAGCGCGGCGGCTTCTTCGGCGCTGCGCTTGAGCAGCGTCGGCGGGATCAGCTTGCCGCCGTTCACGAGCGCCGCCGTCGCCATCACCGATTGCAGCGGCGCGACGGAAAGTCCGTGGCCGAACGCGATCGTGACGGTCGAAAGCTCGCTCCAGTTCTTTGGCAGCAGCGGCTCCGCACTTTCCGGCAGTTCCGTGCGCAGCCGGTCGAGCTGGCCCATCTTCTTCAGGAACGCCCGGTGCGCATCGACGCCCTGCGCGAGCGCCATGCGCGCGCTGCCGATGTTCGACGAGTGGATGAACACTTCCGGCACGGTGAGCACGCGCCGCTGCGGATGGAAGTCGTTGATGGTGAAGGTGCCGTACTGGAGCGGCGCCGTCGCGTCGTAGCGGGAGGCAAGCGTCGCCTTGCCGGAGTCGAGCGCCATCGCGACCGTGAGCGCCTTGAAGGTCGAGCCCATTTCGAACACGCCGGTCGTCAAGCGGTTCAGCCGCGACTTGTCGATCGACTTGCCCGGCGAGTTCGGGTCGTAGTCGGGCAGCGACACCATCGAAATGATCTCGCCGGTGTTGACGTCGAGCACAAGACCGGCGGCTGCGATCGCCTTGAAATGATCCTTCGCCTTCTGCAACTCGTCGCGCACGGCGTGCTGCGCGGAAAGATCGAGCGCGAGTTCGACCGGATCGAGCGTTCTCCCGCTCGCCAATCCCGCCTGGTGCAGCTCGGCGAGCCCGCGCCCGTCGATCCACTTTTCAAGTCCCGCGATACCGGCATTGTCGATGTTCACATGCCCGAGCACATGGCCCGCCTGCGCGCCGGCCGGATAGACCCGGCGGTTCTCGCGCAGGAAGCCGACCCCGGGCAAACCGAGCGCGTGGATTTCGTCCTGCTGGCGCGGCGTGATCTCGCGCTTGAGCCAGACGAAGCTGCGCTTGGAGGCGAGCCGCTCGCGAATTTCCGAGGCGTCGAGATCGGGCAGGACGGCGGTCACGAGCTCGGTCGCCTCGTCCGCATCGATCACGCGGCGCGGATCGCCGAACAGCGAAAACGTCTTGATGTCGGTCGCGAGCAGCCGCCCTTCGCGGTCGAGCAAGTCCGGCCGCGAGGCGGCGACGGTATCCGTCGCGTGCCGTCGCGGCGTGCCCTCATGGCTCTCGACGCCAAGCTGCACGAGCCGCAGCGCGATCACCCCATAGACGCAGGCGAAGGCCACAATCATCAGCCCGATACGGCCGCGTATCGCCCGCGCGCCGCGCGGACGCAGCGAATGATTGAAGCCGGTCACCAGCCGCGCCGGCAGACCGCTCAGAAACGCCATCATGGCTTGCGCTCCGTCGCAGAAGCAGCAGGACTGTTCAGCGAACGCAGGAAATCGCCGAGCGCGTCGCGCGGCCCCTCGCCGACAACCGTCTCAATGAACTCGCCGATCGTGTCGCTGTCCTCCGGCTTGAAGGGCTTCTCCGGCAGGTTCGAAAAATCGCTCACACGCGCCACGTCCATCGGCTTCATACCGAGGTGACGCATCGCCAGCTCCTGTACCCGCTGCGGCGAAGCGAGCCGTGTCCATTCCGCGCGCAGGAGCGCCATGCGTTCCTGCTCGCTGCGGATCTCGCTCCTGAGCTTCGCGATGCGCTGCACTTCATAGGTCGTGTCGTACTTTACTTTGTAAACGGCCACCGCGGAGCCGACGAGGATCAGAAGCGACAGGGCATGCAGGATGCGCAGGAACATCAGCGCCTCCGTGACCGGTCGAGGGAAGGAATGTTGGCGATGAGGCTCGCGAGCGGATCCTCGGCCGGAATCGCAGCACTCGTGCGCACCGCCACACGCAGCTTGGCCGAACGGGCACGCGGGTTCTCGCGCACTTCTTCATCCGAGGCGACCAACGGCTTCTTCTGACTCAGTTCAAAGGTTGGCGTTGCCTTCTCGACGTCGGGCTGATGCCGCGACGGCGAAGCCGCCCGTGCCCGCGCGGTGAGGAACGTTTTCACCAGCCGGTCCTCGAGCGAATGAAAGGAGATGACAGCAAGCCGCCCGCCGGGCTTCAGAATCCGCTCCGCGGCAAACAGCGCCTGCGCGACTTCCTGAAGTTCTTCATTCACGAGCAGCCGCAGCGCCTGGAAGCTGCGCGTTGCCGGGTCGATTTCGTCCGGTCGTGCGCGGACAACACGGCGAATGATTTCAGCGAGTTGGCCGGTCCGGCTGATCGGAGATTCCACGCGAGCCTGCACGATCGCCCGCGCCACGGCCCGCGCCCGGCGCTCTTCACCGAGCGCCGACAGGACGCGGCCCAAGTCCGCTTCCGGCCACTCGTTTACGATGTCGGCCGCACTCGGCCCCTCGCCGCCCATGCGCATGTCGAGCGGCCCGTCGTGGCGGAACGAAAATCCGCGCTCGCCCTCATCGAGCTGCATGGACGACACGCCGAGATCGAGCAGCACGCCGTCGAGCACATCGAAGCCGAGCCGTTGCGCCGCGGTGTCGAGATTGGAGAAGCGCTCCTGCACCAGCACGAGCCGCCCGTTCATCGCGGCCACGAGGTCGGCGCCAAGCGCAATCGCCGTCTGGTCGCGGTCGAGCGCGATCACGCGGCAGTTCGCCGCTTCAAGCAGCGCGCGCGTATGGCCACCCGCGCCGAACGTGCCATCGAGGAAAACTTCGCCGTCTCTTGGCGAGAGCGTCGAGAGAACCTCCCGGAGCATCACCGGACGATGGCGAACCGGTCCGCCAGCGGCACCCGAAGGAGCGCCGCGGCCCGCCATCATCACGATCCGGGAGGTTCCCCCGCGCCTTTGGAGCCAGGCTGCCGACGCAACACCTTCACCTTCTCGTTGGCCTCCTCGAGAAAGCTGAAGAAGCGCTCCGGCTCCCAAATCTGAAACTTGTGTCCGAGCCCGACGAAGGCCACGGACTCGTCGATATGCGCGAGCGTCTTCAGACGCTCCGTGAGCATCATGCGTCCTTCCGAATCCACCTTCAGAATCTCGCTCTGTCCGTAGAGCGCCGCCGCCAGGTCGTCCCGCTCTTCCGAGTAGGGCGGGAAGCGATCGATCAGCGCTTCGATCTCGTGGATCAGGGCATTCCCTCCCGCATCGAGCGCCGGGTGCCCCGGCGAAGGCTGGCAGTAGAGTCCCTCGAAGCCATCGCGTGCGAGAACGGCGCGGAAACTCGCCGGAATCGACACGCGACCCTTGGCATCGAGACGCATCGTGTAGGTCGCAACAAAGCGGTCCATGATCCCGCCGGACGCAGACGCACAACCTTTCCGAAGGCACGCGCGCGCGATCAGGCAGGAGCGGCGAGCCGCCCCGCCCGGCCGGGAAGCGATAACTCCGGAACGGGATGATTTGGGATACCATGGGACTATATGGTCGTCAATGGAATAGGCCCGGAAATGGCTGGTTTCCCGCCCTTTCCCGGTCCCTCACCGTCGAACTGCGCCAACGCCCATTAACGCCTTGAGAACCTTAAGAAATGGTTCGCGGGCGCCGTTTCGGGGGCGCGGTTTCGGGCTGTGGATGAAGGTGGATAAGTGCCGGCTACGCGGCTGGCGGCGGTGCGGTTGGAGCCGTGCGGCCGGCAGGGAAAAGCAGCCGCTGATAGAGCCAGCCGATCCCGACCAGCACGAGCCCCAACCCGATGAACGACAGCGCACGATAGACGCCCTGAAGATCGGACATGTCGACGAGAAACACCTTGGCGATCGTGAGCGTCACGACCGCGGCCGACGCCAGCCGCGCCGGCTTGGAGCCGAGCACGATACCGGCAAGCAGCAGGACGACGCCAAATAAGAGCCACACCGCCGAGTACGCGTATTGCTCCGCGTCCGAACCGCTGCCGAGTGATAGCACCGGCCCACGGAAGAGCACGCGGACCTGAAGCGTCAAATAAGCGAGCGCAAGAACAACCGCGGTCACGGTGGCGATTGCGCGATAGGACATCGGCCGCGTTGCCTGCGTTGTCAGCGCGAGCACGATCGCAAGCACCGCCGGGATTCCGTAGCCGAGCAGGATCAGATTGAAGAACGCGCCGCCGACCGGCTCGCGCGTGAACGCCGGGTTGTGCGCAAGCAGCAGCCCGCCAACGATCAGCACGAGCGTCCCGCCTGCAACGATCAGCGCGCCGAAATCGTGAACCACGCTGCCGGTGCGCACGCGCAGCCGTTCAAGTCCGATCGCTGCCGCAAGTCCGGCGCAGACCTGCAACGCGATTTCGGCAAGCGTGGTGCTCTGCGCATAAATATTGCCGCCGGTGACGTAGTGGCGAATCTGCAAGCCGACGAGCAGCACGGTGAAAAGGATCGCGAGCGAGTCCGCGATCCGCGCCGATGCGTCGTCGGCGCGGCGGCGCAGGAGATACCCCGCCGTCCAGAACGCCAGCGCCGGAACGCCGTAGCCCCACAGCAGCCAGTTGAAGACCGGCGTCGTGCCGACATCGGCGCCGACGATGCGCGGCTCCCACGCGACGCGCACGGCGACGGCCATGCAGAGAAGCGCCGCGAGCCAGCGCAGCGCCGGCAGCGGACGCTTCTCCGCAACATAAGCGATGCCCGGCACCATCAGCGCGAGCGCGACGGTGAGCCAGCCTTTTTCGAGCGCCATAGTAAGCGCGAGCGCAAGGCTCGCAATCGTGCCAACGGCAAAGATCGCGGCCGAGGAAGCGGAGCCGGGCCGCACCTCGCGTTTCGTCATCAACTCGGTCGCAACGCCGTAGAGCGCGGCTAGCAGCAGCGCGAGAGCGGCAAACGGCACCGAACGGTCGAAGCCGGAGATGCGGTAGTAGAGCGCGACCAGGATCGCGAGCGGCGCCAGCACGGCGGAAGCGGCCCAGATAATCGGCGCGATCGACTTTATTGAACGGCCTTGCGCGAAGAACCCCGCCATACCGAAAAGCGCCGCAAAACCGAAGCCAAAGGTCATTTGCAGGCTGAACTCGGCGTTCGGCGGAACCGGTACAGCGCCTGCGACCGGTCCCGGCGGGGCGACGAGCGTTTCAAGATTCGGATTGACGGCCCAGTCCGCCATCACCAGCGCCGACAAGGCGGCGACAATCAGCACCGCGCCCGTCGCGGCTTCCGCGCGCCATGCGACATAGACCGTGCCCGCGACCAACGCGGCGAAGGTGAACAGCGCGACCAGGTCCTGATCCTGCGCCACCACCAGCGCGGCTGCGCCGAACACATAAGCGGCGAGCGCGCCCGAAGAGACGCGCTCGACTTCGCCCGGCACCGGCTCGGGACCGAACAGGAAACCGCTGACGATCAACGCAGCCGCGAGTACGAAGCCCGCCGCCGCGAAGAATGCGTGCGGGGCGATCGATTGATTCCAAGACGCATCGATGCCGATGAACAGCCAAAGTACACCGGCGACAACGGCGGTCATGGCAAGCCAGCGCCACATCCGCATGCGCGCGAGCGCGAAAGCCGCCGCCGTCACCACCGCGAGATAAAGATAGAGTGCGAGAAAATTCGGTTCGTCAGTCGCGACAAGCGCCGGCGAGACATAGGCGCCGACAAGACCGAGTCCCGCCAGCATCGGGCCGTGCAATAGCGCCGCCGCGAGCGTCGCGAGCGCGATGATCCCGAGCAGCACGAACGCCACGCCCGGCGCGAGGAAATCATAGAGCGCGTAGGCGGCATAGGCGGTCGCGTAGGCGACCGTCGTGCCGGCGGCGGTGAGAATGCCGGGGATGTGTGCGGACGGAAGTCCGGCGATGCCGGAAAGATTTTCCTTTCGCCGTGCCCATTCGCCACCCGCAACGAGCGCTGCCGCGAGCAACAGGCCGAGCACGATGCGCACGCCCGGTCCGAGCAATCCCTGCTCGATGGAGTAGCGCACGAGAAAAATGCCGCCGAGCGCGAGCGCCAGCCCGCCGACCCATACCGTCCAGCGCGTGCCGAATCGTTCTTCAAAGCCCGGTACCGCTGCCTTGGGCGCCTCGGCCTTCGGCGTGCTTGGCGGCACGGACGCGGCAGGCTTCTCGGGTTCACGGACCGTCTCCCGCGGCGTTTCTTTCGCGGGCTGCGGTGCGGGCGCGGGCGCCGCTACCGGCGCAGCAGCCGTCAAGGTCGAAGGCGCAATACCAATACGGCCCTCGACGGCTGCGAGCCGCCGCTCCAGCGCACGAATCTCCTCGCGCGCATTCAGCACCTTGACCAGGGCCACGATGGCCATGATCGGAATGCCGAGCGTGATCAGGCCGGCGAGCAGCGCGAATTCCACGGAGATGCCCTTTGATTCCCCGGCTGGATGCTATCGCAGGGCCTGGCTACGGCGAAGCACCCGCGTCCCAACAGCAACAACAAAGGTTTGAGGTTGGCGCGGAGTCGCGCGATGGTGCGGGAATCGACGGAGCCCCGCTTGTCCTTCCGCCCCGACAGCCGCCTCGTTTCCGATGTCGCGCCCTCGCCCAACCACGAGGAGCGCGCGGACGACCGCGCGCCCGACATGCTGCTCCTGCATTACACGGGGATGCAAAGCACACTCGCCGCGATCGCGCGGCTGCGCGACGAGAACGCGCCGCGCGTCTCGTCGCATTACCTGATCGACGAGGAAGGCACCGTCCTGCAGCTTGTGCCGGAAGCGCGCCGCGCCTGGCACGCCGGTGCGTCCAGCTGGGCGGGCGAGAGCGACATCAACTCCTGCTCCATCGGCATCGAGATCGCCAATCCGGGACACGACTTCGGCTACCCGGATTTTCCGCCACACCAGATCGCGACCGTGATCGCGCTCTGCAAGGACATTCTCGCGCGCCACCGGATTCCCGCTGCCCGCGTGCTGGCGCATTCCGATGTCGCGCCCGGACGCAAGCAGGATCCCGGCGAGAAATTCCCGTGGCAAGAACTGCATCGCGCGGGCGTCGGCCACTGGGTCGCGCCGGCTCCGCTCACGGACGGCGCGGCGCTTTCCGAAGGCAATAGCGGCGACCCGGTTCGCGAGTTTCAGCAACAACTCGCCGCCTATGGCTACGGCCTCGAGGCGAACAGCCGCTATGATGCCGCGACCCGCGATGTGATCGCGGCTTTCCAGCGCCACTTCCGCCCCGCGCGCGTGGACGGCGTTGCCGACATCTCCACCCGCAAGACGTTGACGGCGCTGCTCGAAACCCTGCCCCGCTGAGTCCGCCGGACACCGCGCGTTATGGCGGGACTATGGCGCGGGAACCGAAAAATCCCGTATGTCCGGCCTGTCTTAACCGTTGCGGGCTTAATCCGGATGGATACTATTCGCCACCTTTGATCCCACCAGCGGCGGCTCCCGACATCATGAAACGTCTTCTCCTTGCCCTGACCCTGCTTGTCGTTTTCACCGGCCAGTCCTACGCGCAATGCGCTCCGCAAGTGCCCGTGCGCGTCTATCTTATGTACGGCCTCCTGAGCAGCCTGATGTCGAGCGGCATGTCCGATCTCGTCGACAAGCTGAACCGTATTCCGAACGTCAAGGCGACCGTGCACGAGTGGGTGTCCTCGGGCTCAATCGCCGAGGATGCCGCCAAGCAGAACGGCGCCATTGTATTCGGCGGCCACTCGATCGGCGCCAATGCCGCCGTCTCCGCCGCACGCCAGTTGAACGGCAAGCGCCGCGTCGCGCTCATCCTCGGTTTCGATCCGTCGAGCCTCGCGGGTCTTGAATCGGTGCCGCCCAATGTCGATCGCGCCATCGGCTTCCGCCAGGACCACAATCCGTTCGGCGGCAATACGCTGGTCGCTGCCGGACCCGGCACCTCGGTGCAGAACCAGTTTCACGACATGAACCACATCGCGATCGACAAGCACGCCAAGATCCACGCCGCTTCCATCGGAGCGATCTGCGCCATCAGTCGCTGATCGTTGCTTCCCGTTAACGCTCTGAGCGCCCGCCCTTGACGGCGGGCGCTTTGCGTCTCATCTGTCCTTTGTCAGTCGGCCGGGCAGCCGCGGCGCGCAAGCGTCGAGGAAAGTCCGGGCTCCACGGAGACACGGTGCCGGATAACGTCCGGCGGGATTGTCCCGCGCAAGCGGGAAGGTCTCAGGGAAAGTGCCACAGAAAACGTACCGCCTCGCTTGCGAGGTAAGGGTGAAAAGGTGCGGCAAGAGCGCACCGCGCGTCCGGCGACGGAAGCGGCAGGGCAAACCCCACCGGGAGCAAAGCCGAATAGGGATAGCGCGGAAGCAATTCCAGTCCTGTCTTTGGACCAGCTATCCGGGTTGGCTGCTTGAGGCGGCGCGCAAGCGTCGTCCCAGAGGAATGGCTGCCACGCGGCGCTTCGCAAGATGCGCCCGCCATACAGAACCCGGCTTACAGGCCGGCTGATACAAAGTGAGAGGGCCCGGCGGAAAACCGCTGGGCCCTCGCCCGTTTCAACGAAGTGCTGCGTTACTTCTTGTAGGCCTTCAGGATCGCCTCGCCATCGGCGCCGGCGCGCTTCTGCCATTCGGCGGCGAGCGTGTCGCCGATCTTGGCGAAGCCCGCCTTCAGCTCGGCGCTCGGCGCGAGCACCTTCATGTTCTTCTTCAGCGTGTCGAGATAGCCGTTGGTCTTTTCCTCGCTCGACTTCCAGCCGCGCGCTTCCGCATCCGCCGCGGCCTTCGTCACCGCCGCCTTCGTCTCCGCGTCGAGCTTGTCGAACGCCGCCTTGCTCACGATTACGCCGTTCTTCGGCAACCACGCCTGCGTGTCGTAGAAGTGCGACATGGTCTCCCACGACTTGGTGTCGACGCCCGTGGCGCTCGACGTGATGAAGGACTCGACGACGCCCGTGGCAAGTGCCTGCGCAAGTTCTGCCTGCTGCACGGTGACCGGCTGTGCGCCGGCAAGCTCCGCGATGCGCGTGGTGCCCGCGTTATAGGCACGCCACTTGAGGCCCTTGAGGTCGTTGATGCTGTTGATGTCTTTCTTGGCGTAGATGCCCTGCGGCGGCCACGGCACGGAATAGAGCAGCACGATGCCTTGGCTCTCGAGCTTCTTCTGGATCGCCGCCTTGCTCGCGTCATAGAGCTTGCGCGCGTCGGCGTAGCTCGTAGCGACGAACGGCACCACGTCGAGGCCGAACACCGGGTCCTCGTTCTCGAGCAGCGACAACAGCACTTCGCCGATCTCGGCCTGCCCGGTCTGCACCGCGCGCTTGATCTCCGGCGCCTTGAAGAGCGTGGCGCCCGGATGCAGCGTGATCGAGAGCTTGCCCTTTGACGCGGCCTCCACATCCTTCGCGAACTGCGCGAGGTTCTCGGTGTGGAAATTCGTGGCCGGATAAGCGCTCGGCAGATTCCATTTTGTTTGCGCCGAAGCAGCGGTCGCGACCAGCGACGCCGCGGCGGCGATGCCCAACAAGACACTACGCTTCACTGTAAACATTTGACGTCTCCCATTGTTAGCCGGACGGAAACACGAGGCGCGGCAGGAACATCACGATGTCCGGGAATATCGTAATGATGACGGCCGCAAGGACAAGCAGGAAGAAAAACGGCAGCGCGGCCCAGGCCACGGTGTTGGAATCCTTGCCGCTCATGGACTGCAGCACGAACAGGTTGAAGCCGACGGGCGGCGTAATTTCGGCCATCTCGACGATCAGGATCACGAAGATTCCGAACCAGACGAGATCGAAGCCCGCCTGCTGAATCATCGGTAGGACGACCGCCGTCGTGAGCACGATCATCGAGATGCCGTCGAGCGCCGTGCCGAGGATGATGTACATGACGAGCAGCGCCATGATCAGCGCGAACGGACTCAACCCCAGCCCCTCGACCCAGAGCGCGAGCGCATTGGGAATTTGGGTCAGCGCCATCGCCTTCGCCATGAACCACGCACCGGCGAGGATCAGCATGATCATGCAGGTGAGCCGCGTCGCGCCCATGATGCTCTGCCAGAACGAGTCCCAGCTCAGCGAACGCTGCCAGGCAGCGATAACCAGCGAGCCCGCGACGCCCCAAGCCGCGCACTCCGTGGCGCTCGCCCAGCCAGACACCAGCACGGCGAAGACCAGCGCGATCAGAAGCAGCACCGGCACGAGGTTCGCCGACTCTTTAAGCTTTGTGCGGAAACTCATATGCACCGCCTGTCGCGGCGCTTTCTTCGGATCAATCAGCGACACCAGCGCGATGTAACCGCTGTAAAGCGCCATCACGAGCAAGCCAGGAATAAAGCCCGCAAGAAATACCTGGATGATCGAAACTTCGGCGGCAACCGCGTACACCACCATCATGATGCTCGGCGGAATGAGGATGCCGAGCGTGCCGGCGCCCGCGAGCGAACCGACGCTCAGGTTCTCGTCGTAGCCGCGCTTCTTGAGTTCCGGCAGCGCGATCTTGGCGACGGTGGCGCAGGTGGCCGCCGAAGAGCCGGATACCGAACCGAACAGACCCGATGCGATAACATTCACATGCATCAGCCCACCCGGCACGCGTCCAAGCCACGGCGCAAGGCCGCGAAACATTTCGTCCGAAAGCTTGGTGCGAAACAGGATTTCGCCCATCCAAATGAACATCGGGAGTGCGGCGAGCGTGTAGCTCGACGTCTCGCCCCAGATGGTGGTGGCGAGCAGCGCGCCGGGCATCGGATGCCCCGCGAACCACATGCCCGCGTAGCCGGTCGCGAGCAGCGCGATTGAAATCCAGACGCCTGCGCCGAGCAGGAAGAAGAGCACGAGCAGCAGAAGTCCGGAGATTTCGATCAGGCCCACGGCTATACCCCGCTCTGCATGGCCTGCTCGATGACTTCTTCGGCGGTCTTCGGTTTCGGTTTGATGTAGTGCGGCGCGCCGCCCCGCAGCACATGGACCAGTTCATCCACGAAGGCGATGAAGAGGATCACGAGGCCCGCCGCGTAAGCGGATTGCGGAATCCAGATCGGCACGACGATGACACCCTGCGACGGCTCGTTGATGAGCCATGAGAAGCACGTCATCCACGACGCGTGCCAGGCGAAATAAGCGGTAAAGAAACATCCGACGACGAGCGAGAAAATCTCAAGCGCGAAACGCTTGGTTCCCTCCAGCCGATCAATCAGAAGCCCGACGCGGATCAGCTCGGCGGAGCGGAAGGTGTGCGCGAGACCGAGAAAGGAGATCGCCACCATGCACCAGCCGATGAAGTCATCTCCCGACCGCACGTTCAGGCCAAGTGGCCGACCGGCGGACAGAAGCATCATCAGGACGAAGATGCCGATCAGGAACACACCGGCGAGATAACCGGACCACAGATAAAGCCCGTCGAGAACCCTGCGGGAGACTGTGGTGCCGCGTTTCATCACAGGCTCGCCGCGGAGCGCGCCGCCTGGTCGTAATGGCCGGACAGCGCCCGCATCAGCCCGGCGATTTCGGACAATTTCGTTTCGTCGGCGCCGGCACCTTTCACCGGCGCGACCAGAAGCGCCTCGCGGATATTCCGGTACTTGCGGATCACGCCCTCGCCTTTCGCCGTGAGCGCAACGGTCTTTTCGTTGCCGCGCTTGCCGGATTCCGTCAGCCCCAGCCCTTCGAGCTTTTTCACGGCGTAGGTGACGAGATGCGTGTCCTCGATATTCAGCACGAGGCAGATGTCGGCGAGCCGCTTGGCGCGCCCGCGATGCGCAATCGTGTGCAGCACCAGCACGTCGAGCGGAGAAAGATCCGGCACGCCCGAAGCAGCCATGCAGCGCACCATCCAGCGCTCGAAGGCATGGCCGAGCAGGATCATGCCGAATTCAAGCTCGGACAGCGAAGGCATGGCGCCGGAAGCAAGATGCGCCGACGACACAATCGGCCCAAGCTTCAGCTCGTTCGATCCGTTTGCCGTCCGCTTGGCCATGCATCTCCCCGGCCCTGACCCGACCGGCCGAGCGTAACGGCCGACAATAAACTGTCAACAATTTGTTGACGATTTCCCGCCTGCCCGGGCATCATCGGCTGCCGGAATTTGCGGCAGCGCGGGAGCGGTCATGCACGGCACCTCGATGCAAGGCTCTTGGGATTTCTGGATCGATCGCGGCGGCACCTTCACCGACGTGGTGGCGCGCAAGCCCGACGGCTCGCTGATCGCGAAGAAGCTGCTGTCGGAAAATCCCGGCGCTTACCGCGACGCCGCCGTACAAGGCATCCGAGACTGCCTCGGGCTCGCGAAGGGCGCGGCCATCCCGGCCGGCGTCATCGGCGCGGTGAAGATGGGGACGACGGTCGCCACCAACGCGCTCCTCGAACGAAAGGGTGAGCGCACCGCGCTCGTGATCACCGAAGGCTTCCGCGACGCGCTCAAGATCGGTTACCAGGCGCGGCCCAATATTTTCGCCAAGAAGATCGTCAAGCCGGAAATGTTGTTCGAGCGCGTCGTCGAGGTCGCCGAGCGTGTGCGCGCCGACGGCAAGATCGAACGCGCGCCCGACCTTTCAACCGTTCGCCACGAGCTGGAGGTGTTGAAACGCGACGGCATCAAGGCCGTCGCCATCGTCTTCATGCACGCCTACCGCTTCCCCGTGCACGAGCAGCAGGTCGCGAAGCTCGCGCGCGAACTCGGTTTCGCACAGGTCTCGGTCAGCCACGAGATTTCACCGCTCATCAAGCTCGTCGGCCGCGGCGACACGACAGTCGTCGATGCCTATCTCTCCCCGATCTTGCGCCGCTACGTCGCGCAGGTAGCGGAAGAACTGAATGTTGGCGAGTCGCACGCGCGCCTGATGTTCATGATGTCGTCGGGCGGTCTCACCGCCGCCGAGCTCTTTCAGGGCAAGGACGCGATCCTCTCCGGCCCCGCGGGCGGCGTCGTCGGCATGGTCGAGACCGGGCGCGCCGCGGGTTTCACACGCCTGATCGGCTTCGACATGGGTGGCACGTCCACCGACGTCTCGCACTATGACGGCGAGTTCGAGCGCGCGTTCGAGACGGAAGTCGCGGGCGTGCGCATGCGCGCCCCCATGATGCTCATCCACACGGTCGCGGCGGGCGGCGGCTCGATCCTGCATTATGACGGCAGCCGCTTCCGCGTCGGCCCCGACAGCGCCGGCGCCGATCCCGGACCGAAGAGCTATCGGCGCGGCGGCCCGCTCGCCGTCACCGATGCGAACGTGATGGCCGGCCGCCTGATCCCGGATTTCTTTCCGAAGATCTTCGGTCCTCAACAAAACGAGTCCATCGACGCCGAAGCCGTGCGCAAGGCGTTCGAGGAGATGGCGCAGGAGATCGGCGACGGCAAGACGCCCGAGCAGGTTGCCGACGGCTTCATCCATATCGCCGTCGAGAACATGGCGAATGCGATCAAGAAGATTTCCGTGCAGCGCGGCTACGACGTGACGCGTTACGCGCTCAACTGTTTCGGCGGCGCCGGCGGCCAGCATGCCTGCCTCGTGGCCGACAGTCTCGGCATCAAGACCGTGCTCATCCACCCGCTCTCGGGCCTATTGTCAGCCTACGGCATGGGCCTCGCCGACATCCGCGCCACGCGTCAGCAGGCCATTGAAGAAAAATTTGGCGAGAGCGCGAAGAGGGGCATTGAAGAACTCGGTGCGAAGCTCGGCACCGATGCGAGCGCCGAAGTCGAAGGCCAGGGCGTGCCGCGTGCGGATATCACGGTCCATGTCCGCCCGCACATCCGCTATGCGGGCACCGACACCGCACTCGAAGTGCCGTCAGGCACGCTTGGTGAAATGAAGTCCGCGTTCCAGTCCGCGCACCGCGCTCGCTTTGGCTTCACCGACGAGTCGAAGGAACTGGTAGTCGAGGCGGTCGCCGTGGAGGCCGTCGGCGGCGGCGCGAAATTCAAGGAGCCCGAGACGCCGCCGGACGCGAACGCCCTGCCCCCGCCCGCGCGCAAGACGCGCTTCTTCATCAATGGCGCCTGGCACGACGCGAATGTGTTCCTGCGCGAAGGGCTCAAGCCCGGCCATACGGTCGAGGGTCCGTCCATCGTGATCGAGCCGAACCAGACGATTGTCGTCGACGACGGCTGGCAGGCCGCGGTCAACTCGAAGAACCATCTCGTGCTCCGCCGCGTGAAGGAGCTTGCCCGGACGCGGGCCATCGGCACCGAGGCCGATCCGGTGATGCTGGAGATTTTCAACAACCTCTTCATGTCGATCGCCGAGCAGATGGGCGTGACGCTCCAGAACACCGCCTACTCGGTGAACATCAAGGAGCGCCTCGACTTCTCCTGCGCCGTGTTCGACGCCGAAGGCAGCCTCGTCGCGAACGCGCCGCATATGCCGGTGCATCTCGGCTCCATGGACCGCTCGGTTGAGACGGTCATGCGCGAGAACAAGGGAAGGATAAAACCCGGCGACGTCTATGCGCTCAACGCGCCTTACAATGGCGGGACGCACCTGCCCGATATCACCGTCTGCACGCCGGTCTTCGATGAGGCGGGCAAGGAGATTCTCTTCTGGGTCGCCTCGCGCGGTCACCACGCCGATGTCGGCGGCGTGACGCCCGGCTCCATGTCGCCGCGCGCGACGCGCATCGAGGAGGAAGGTGTCTATATCGACAACTTCAAGATGGTCGATCAGGGGCGTTTTCTTGAGAAGGAACTGTATGCGCTGCTCGAAGGCGCGAAATATCCCGCGCGCAATCCGCTGCAGAACGTCAACGACCTCAAGGCGCAGATCGCCGCCAACGAAAAAGGCGTGCGCGAGCTGCAAAAGATGATCGCGAATTTCGGCCTCGACGTCGTGCGCGCCTACATGGGCCATGTGCAGGACAACGCCGCCGAGTCCGTGCGCCGCGTGCTCGACCGCCTGCACGACAGTGAATTCAGCTACGAGATGGACCAAGGCACGGTCATCAAGGTCAAAATCTCGGTCGACAAGGAGAAGCGCGAGGCGACCGTCGATTTCACCGGCACGTCGCCCCAGCAGCCGACGAACTTCAACGCCCCTGCCCCGGTGACGCGTGCCGCCGTTCTCTATGTTTTCCGCGTCATGGTCGATGACGAAATCCCGATGAATGCCGGATGCCTGCGGCCGATCAGGATCGTCGTGCCCGAGCGCTCGCTGCTCTCGCCGGAATTTCCCGCCGCCGTCGTCGCGGGCAATGTCGAGACTTCTCAGGCAGTGACCAACTGCCTGTTCGGCGCGCTCGGCGCGCTCGCTGCGGCACAAGGCACCATGAACAACCTCACCTTTGGTAACGAGCGTTACCAGTACTACGAGACGATTTGCTCGGGCTCGCCCGCCGGACCCGGCTTCGACGGCACCGACGCCGTGCATACGCACATGACCAATACGCGCCTCACCGATCCCGAGGTACTGGAATTCCGCTTTCCGGTTTTGCTCGAAGACTTCCACATCCGGAAGGATTCCGGCGGACGCGGCGAATGGAAGGCCGGCGACGGCATTCTTCGCCGCATCCGCTTCCTCGAAACGATGGACTGCGCGATTCTCTCCGGCCACCGCCGCGTGCCCCCGTTCGGCCTGGCAGGCGCGGAATCCGGGCAGGTCGGACAAAATTTCGTCCGCCGCCTCGACGGCACGGTGGAAAAACTCGAAGGCTGCGATCAGACCGTACTGGAGGCCGGCGAAGCGGTCATCATCCAGACGCCGACCGCGGGCGGCTACGGCGACCCGAAAAAGCGCCGCTGATCGCGCTCACTGCCCTGGCGGCAGCAGGTTGAACACCGAGGCGGGTTCCGAACTTGGCCCCTGCTCCGCGACCGACTGCGGACTCATCAGACTTGCCGACGACGTGGGCGCGCTCGTCGTGCCCTTTGTCGACTCGCTCTTGGTCTTCGTCCCTTTCGGAATCGATCCCGTCACGGTCGGATCGGCGCCGAGCCGCGCGCTCGGGATTCTTCCCGGCGGCACGAGCCCGTACGGATTCTGATAGCTCGGCTGCGGCGGCATCGGCGCTTGCATGCGCGGCGCCTGCATGGGTGCCGCCTGCATATACTGTCCTTGCGTTGGCGCGGCCTGTTGCTGGAAGCCGAGCTGGTCGCGCACGCGCTGCGCGATCGGCACCGGCGCGCCGAACGAATTCGGCGGCGGCGCCTGATTGCCAAGCACAAGCGGTTGACCGACGGCCGCACGCATCGGCTCTTCACGCTGCACGACAGCCGAGCCCGCCGGTGCACTCGCCGAGCGCTGCATGATCTGCGGCGTACTATGCGCCCAGGGCGAGGTCGCATCGCGCGGCCTCGCGGCCATCGGCGCTTGCTGCGCCGGCCGGCCGCCGCGCGAAACCGCATAAGGGTCGTGGAAGTCGTCTCGCGCCTGCATCGTCGGCTTCGCCGACGGCCCGCGTGCGACCGGCATACTTTCGGGCAGCGGCTGCCGCGGCGCCGGCATCGTCATCGGCGCGGGCTTGCAGATGGCGCGCCCCGAAGCGCGCCGCGCAAGATCGACGTGAATGTGATCGTAGTGGAACATATCCGCGCCCGGCGCGAGCACGGTCGAGAAACGCTCGCACGCCGCGGCATGGACCGCGCGCAGGAAGCCCTGCTCCTCCGGCCGTCCCTTCCAACCCTTCTTGAACTCGACCTCGCGCCCATCGGCGAAACGGAAGGCCGCGATGTCGAGCGCGTTGCCGTACGCATGTTCGGAGATCGCCGCGCCCGGCTGGCCGTTCATCGTGCGGCACGAATAGGCGGAGATTTGCTTGATCTCCACGATCGGCGATCCGTACCAGGCCATCGCGGCCGGCTGAATCGACTCGTGAAACCACACGTCCACGTTCGCGATCAGCGGGCAGGACAAGGTCGCCTTCGGCTTGAACTCGACGAAGCCGCCGTTTACGGCTGCGACCTTGAACGGCTTGACCATGCCGCAGGTGCCTTTGCCGTTGACCGCCTCAGCCGGCTCCATCGCCTCCGACGGCTGGATCAACCGCTCGGCGACGCACTTCTCTTCTGCTTCCGCGCGCCAAGGCTCCCGCTCTTCGAAATCGAAGCGGCAACCCATAAGGGAGAACGCCACCAACGGGGCGACGAGATACAAGCCATTTCCGCGCGGCATGACGCGGAAAATGCGAGACTTCTGCTTAATGCTCGCTCAAGGAAGTGCGTTAACACAGTGTCAACGACGCGTGGCAGTGCGGGCCGCGAAGTCGCCGCATTCGGTCCACAGGCGGACGGGTAATTAGACACCGAGGTCGCAATTATTTTTACTGCGCCGCCGGCCGGTCGAGGGCAAGCGGGTCAACGACATGCCGCGCACCGATGGCCGAAAGCCCGTAATTTGTGCCGCGTTGCACAAAAATTCCTGCTTGCCCTACCCCCGCCGGGCCCTAGGTTGGTTCCCAGTTTCAACGGCCCGGGAGAAGACCCTTGGATCTCGCCCAAAGGATCAACGCGCTGGCGGTCTGTGTCGCCTTCGTCTTCGTAGGAGCGGTCCTGCTCGGCATGTTCTAGGCTCGGTCAAAGCCGTTCGGACCGGAAGGTTCGGGGGGCCGAAAGGAATAGCGCCGGAGGCGGGCCAGCCTCCGGCGTTTCCTTTTCCGGCGGGGCGGAAGGCGGCTATGCAGGCGGCACTGCCGATGAGGAATGATCGTGAGCGCTGACGACGAAATCCGGCCCGGCGAGGTCCGCACGGAACTGCCCGCCGACTTCGACGCCGGGCTCTACTTCATCGGCACGATTCGCACGCCGTGGCGGAACCGGGCCGACTGCCCGAAGAACCCGCGCGAGGCGGGCGACGCGGTGGCCACCATCGAGTTCGATCCGCGCTACGCCAAGGCGCTCGCCGGGCTCGAGAGCCACCGGCACATTCTCGTCCTCTATTTCATGGACAGGGCCCGCCGCGATCTGGTCGTGCAGGTCCCACGCCATTCGGGCGTGCCACAGGGCACCTTTGCGTTGCGCTCGCCGGCGCGGCCCAATCCGATCGCAGCCTCGGTGGTTGAACTGCTCGGCATCGAGGGCAATATCCTGACGGTGCGCGGCATCGACTGTCTCGACGGCACGCCGCTCGTCGACCTGAAACCCTATCGGCCCGCAGTCGATTCCCCCGACCGGTGATCCGTGGACAGGCGGCACACGAGGTTCCGTGGACGGGCATTTGATTTGCCCGCGCGGCCCGAGCGGGCCACTCTGCGCACTGTCATGAACGAAACCAAGCCAAGCGCATGACCGCGAAACCGTCCGGCCAACGCGACCTTCGTCTCGATTTTTTTCGCGGCCTGTCGCTCTGGTTCATTTTCATCGACCACATTCCGTTCAACCGGATGTCGTGGATGACCATCCGCAATTACGGATTCAGCGACGCGGCCGAAATCTTCGTGTTCATTTCGGGATACACCGCGGCTTTCGTTTACGGACGCATGATGCGCGAACAGGGGTTCGTCGTCGCCGGCGCCCGCATCCTGAAGCGCGCCTGGCAGCTCTATGTCGCCTTCATCTTCCTGTCCGTCATTTACATCGCGCAAATCGCGTATGTGGCGCACAGTTTCGAGAACCCGCTGTTCGCGGAGGAAATGGTCACGATGCATTTCCTCAGCCGGCCGGAGATCGTGCTGCTCGAAGTGCTGCGCTTGCGCTTCCTGCTCGCCAACGCCGACGTCCTGCCGCTCTACATCGTCTTGATGGCGGTCTTCCCTGCGATCCTGTGGCTGATGCTGCGCGCCCCGACAGTCGGCCTTGCGCTCTCGATCGCCGTCTGGGCCGCCGCCTATTTCGGCGGCGTCAATTTCAATCTCTATCCGACGGGGCGCGGCTGGTTCTTCAACCCGTTTGCATGGCAGCTGCTGTTTTCGATCGGCGCGTGGTGTGCAATCGCCGGCGGCGAATGGATCCGCGTGCTGCGCGAGTCGAACGTCGTCATCACGCTCTGTGTCATCTACCTGATCGGCGCCTTTGCCATGCAGACGACGACGTGGTCGCCGCGCTGGCTCAACATCCTGCCGGAATGGCTCGTGATCTTCCCGCTCAACAAGTCGGGCATGTCTCCGCTGCGCCTCGCGCACTTTCTCGCGCTCGCATTGGTCACCGTCCACCTCGTGCCTCAGAATGCGAAGTGGCTGAGTTCTCCGCTCGCCCAGCCGCTGATCCTCTGCGGCCGCCATTCGCTTGAGGTCTTTTGCCTGAGCGTCTTCCTGTCCTACACGGCCGGATTCATCCTGATTGAGTATTCCTCGGCCCTGTACATGCAGGTTTTGGTAAGCCTAGGCGGGGTTCTCGCCATGGTTGGACTCGCCGCCCTGATGTCATGGTACAAATCCCTCGGCCAGCGCCCGCCCAGGACCCAGGCAGCATGACGGGAACCAAGGTTTCGATCCGCATGGTGGCAGCAGCCGCAGCAGTCGCTGCACTGCTCGAGCCCGCGCGCGCCAATGAAGCCTGCTATGTGCCGCCGTTCCTGGTCGAACCGCACGGCGCGTTGCATCGCGTCGCCGAGGCCGCAAAGCGCGACAAGCAGCTCTCGATCGTGATCGTCTCCGGTTCCCCGTCGCAGGTCGGTGGAACAAAGGGACGGCGTTCCTATCCAAGCTATCTGGAAGCCGCGCTCAAAAAGCGACTGCCGGAGATCGACGTGAGGATCGACATCCGCGTCAAGACCCGCCGCCCCGCATCCGATCTGCTGACGCTCCTGCCGGCCATCGCGGAGGAGGCGAAGCCGTCGCTGGTGATCTGGCAAATTGGAACCGTCGATACGCTCCTGCAAACCGACGTCGGCGCCTTCACCCGGACCCTGGAAAAAGGCGTTGCGGCGGTCGCGGAGAGAGGCGCAGACGCGATCCTGCTCGACATGCAATACAGCCCCCGGACCGACCGGCTGCTGCTGGATTACAGCCCCTATCTCGATACGATTCGCGACATTGCGGATACGGCCAAAGTGCCGCTTTTCGACCGCTACGAGATTATGCGATACTGGAATGTGGCTGGAACTTTCGACCTGACGTCGCTCAAGGACGATGGGCTGTACGAGAAGATCCATACTTGCATTGGCGAGTTGCTGGCAGATTTCATCCTGCGCGGTGCCGGAATGAAGGAAAGCAAGGGCATCGGAGGATGAGCTTCCGCAATTTCCTGCTTGCCGCACTGGCGATTGCCGGTGCGCCGGTTTTCGTCGCGCCTGCTTCGGCGTCGATGTTGCATCGGCTTGAGTGCCAGGCGGCGGTCGACCTCGTGAAGCTCTCGCGCCCGCTCGCAAAAATTTCCGCGCGCCTGTTGCACAATGAAGACATCACCATCCTCGCGCTGGGCTCGTCGTCCACATACGGGACCGGCGCGAGCAAGAGCGAGTTCAGCTATCCAAGCCGGCTCGAGCACGAACTGCACACCTTGCTCCCCAAAGCGAAAGTGAAAGTCGTCAATCGCGGCATCGGCGGTGAGGACGCGCGTCAGATGCTCGCGCGCCTCGATGGCGATCTTGCCGGCAAACCCGATCTCGTCCTGTGGCAGGTCGGCACCAACGCGCTCTTGGGTGAGAACGGCGTCGAGACTCAGGCGCCGCTCATCCGCGACGGCCTGCGCCGCATACGCGCGACCGGCGCCGACGTTATTCTCATGGACCCGCAATACGCGCCGTATGTGTTGCGCGATCCGGATGCGCGGCCGATGGTGGCGCTGCTCGACAAGCTCGGCGAAGAAGCGGGCGTACCGGTCTTCAAGCGTTTCGCGCTCATGCAGCACTGGCACGAGGCGCGCGAATACGCGTTCTCCGACATTCTCGCGCCCGACCTGTTCCACATGAACGACTGGAGCTACGGCTGCCTCGCCCGCAATCTGGCGGCGGCGCTCGTCGCCAATGCCCGTGCTTCGACGGAAGCCGCCACGGTCACAGCGACCGCCGCCCCTGCCGGTGACAAGGCTCCCGCGCAGGCTTCGACCGCCGGCGCCATCGCGCCGGCCAAAACGGCCAGCCACTAAGACAAGCTATTCGTCGCGGAACTGCACCGGCGGCATGGCCGCGCGCGTGACGTGAAGCTGGAAGATGTCCGGCCGCGAATAGTGCCCGGTCACATCGAGCGTGCGCCGCGAGCGCGCCGCGGCTTCGCGGTCAATCTCACCATAGAGCACGCCCTTCTCGCGCCGGAGCGGCCCCGCTTCGATCTTGCCGAACGGCCGCACGATCACCGCATCGCCGTCGCACAGCCAATCTTCGTCGTCGACGATCTTGAGCCGCTCGGGAAAGCTCTCGGGCAGATCCTTGCCCTGGATCGCGGTGCCGGTGCCGATCACCCAGCAGCCGCCTTCCTTCGCGATATGTTTCATGGTCGCGATCCACTCATCGCCGCAATCCCAGGTGGGCGAGACGAGGATATCCATGTTCTGCGCATAGAGCGCGTAGCGCGACAGCGGCATGTAATTTTCCCAGCAGATCAGCATACCGAGCCGCCCGACCGGCGTGTCGACCACTTTCAATCCGCGCGCGTCGCCGAAGCCCCAGACCATGCGTTCGGGGTTGGTCGGCATCAGCTTGCGGTGCCGGTTGAGGATCGCGCCGTCCGGCCCAATCACAACCACCGAATTGAACAGCGTCGTGCCGCTGAACTCGGCGTCCACTTCATGAATGCCGAGCACAACCGTGACCTTGTGCCGCCATGCTGCCTGGCAGACCGGGTCGAGATCGCCCGCTGCGAGGTTGATTGCATTTTCGCGCAACGTACTGTGCAGCTTGGTGACGAGCGCCATGTCGCGTCCCGGCTGCAACCGCCAGACCCACGCCGGATAACCGGGCACATAAGTCTCCGGGAAGACGACGAGCGCCGCCCCGTTTGCCGCCGCTTCCGCAATTTCAGAATTGACGAGTTCGAGCGTTGCCGCACGGTCGAGCATCACCGGCGGCTTTTGAACCACCGCGACCTTGTATGTCACGAATCGCCTCCTTCGGACCGGAGCATTATCCGGCGAAGTGGAAACCGGTTCGCCGCAGAAAATGCGACCAGACAAAACAGACCACGACCCACCAACGCAGAATCGAGTCGCGGTCTTGCGGACTATAGGAGTGCCGGCCGCCCGATCAACGTTCGTAATGGACGAAACGGAGGTTCAGCCGCCCTTTCCCTCCAGCGGGAAGATCATGCAGGTCGTGGAACCGTGCGCGTAGAGCTTGCCGTCAGTGCCGATCAGCCGGCCTTCCGCAGTGGCCGCGCGCTTGCCGCCATGCACCACCCGCCCCTCACAGCGCAGGAGGCCTGTGTCCTTGGTGATTGCCCGCACGAGGTTCACCTTGAATTCGAGGGTGGTGTAGGCCGTCTTCGGCGGCAGCGTCGCATGGATGCTGCACCCCATCGCGGAGTCGAGCAGCGTGCCGGCGACGCCGCCATGCACCACGCCGATCGGGTTGTAGTGAAACTCGCCCGGCTCGATCTCGAACACCGCGAAGCCCGCCTCCACCTGCACTAGCCGGAAGCCGAGCAGTTCGGCGATGGGCGGCGGCGGCAGTTCGCCTCGAATCATCCGTTGCAGCAGTTCGAGTCCGCTCGCAGTGCCGCCGAGCCGGGCCGTGATCATCGGGTCCTGCCACGTCACCGTCCGTGTGCGTTCGCCGGCCGCGCCGGAAGCCTGATTTTGCTGCATATTCACCCCATTTTCGTCCGCCGGCCCATGTGACGCCGGTCACAACGAACTTGTGTCAAGATTGGCATAAGTAATCTATATCGTCGCCCGGTTCGAAGCCTGGCCGACCAGCATCCGGCCCGACGGACAACGCCATCAGGGAGATCGCTCCAATGAAGAAGACCGCTCTTGCTCTCATGACCGCCGCCGCCCTTGGTGCGGCGTCGCTCGCCGCCCCGGCTCCGGCCGAAGCGGCCAGCACCCGTGACATCATCCGTGGCCTCGCGATCGGGGGCGCCGTCATCGGCGGCGCGGCCCTGCTGTACGGCGCAGCCGCGCACGCCCATCTCGATCGGCGCTATCACTCCTATGCGCCGGCCCAGGGTTACTACTACTTCCCGAACCAGCATTACGCGGGGCCCGTGCCGGTCGCTTGCCCGAACGGTTTCTGGGCCTATCGGGTGAACCAGTATGGCCAGGCCTATGGCAAGCCGCGCTGGGTGTGCTCGCCGAACGGCTACTACGCGTCACACTACGTCTATCGCTGATCGCGACGCGATTGAATCGAATCGGCCGCCCTTCAGGGCGGCCGTTTTGTTTTGCGCGCTTAGTTGCGCGCGCGACTGCCGCGCATGTGATCGAGCACGGCCTGCGTCGGCCAGCAGTCGAGCTTGAGTCCGTATTTTTTCTGGTACTCGCCCAGCGCGGCGCGCGTGAGCATCCCCGCCTTGCCGTCCAGCTTGTCCTTGTAGAAGCCGCGTGAGGTCAGGATGCGCTGCATCTCTTCTACGTCGCTCGTGCGGAGTTGCTGGCTCTTGCTCCACGCCGTCTCGAAGCCCGGCGCACCCGCGATACGGTCGCTCAGATGCCCGACGAACAGAACGTAGAGGTCGGAGAAATTGTAATCCTTGAGCACGAAATAGTTCTTCGGCGTCAGAAACGCGGGGCCGTAGCTGCCTTCCGGCATCAGAAGCGAGGCCTCTTCCACCAGCTCAATCGCGTTCAGCTTGCGTCCGCGCGCAGGCACGACTCCGTATTTCAGCCATTCGCTCACCGAAATCTTGAAGCCCGGTTCGGCGCGGCTGCAATCGATATTGTCCGGAACGCGCACCTCATAGGCCCAGCGGCCGCCGCGCTGCCAGCCTTTGTCGGCGAGTTGCTTGCCGGCCGATGCCAGTGCATCCGGAATCGAATTCCAGATGTCGCGCTTGCCGTCGCCGTCGAAATCAACAGCGTTCTTGAAGAAGTCCGACGGCAGGAATTGCGTGTGGCCCATGGCGCCGGCCCACGAGCTTTTCATGTCGCCGCGCGTGACGTGGCCCTCTTCGAGCATCTTCAGCGCGTAGAGAAATTCCTGCCGGAACTGCGCCTTGCGCCGTCCCGTCCAAGCCTGTGTCGCCAACACGCGCAGCGCATCGTGCGGCAGCTTCGCCCCGCCGAACGAAGTCTCCCGCGCCCAGATCGCGAGGATCACGCTGCCCGGCGTGCCGAAGCGCTTTTCGATCTCAAGCAGCGTGTCGCGATACTTGTTCGCGTATTGCCGCCCCTGCACGGTGAAGCGGGCGATCAAAGCTTCCGAGACATACTGCTCGGGCGTCTGCACAAATTCGGCTTGCGCCGGCGGACGCTCGACGCGGCCCGGAATTTCGAGATCCGGCAGGCTTGTATCGGGCGTCAGCCCGCGCGTTTCATTCTCAAACGTCTTGCGCGAGACGCCGAGCTTTTGCGCTTCGGGCCAGAGCGACTGGATGAACTGGTTGAACGGCGGCTGCTGCGCGTCCGCAGAGCCGGCGCAGGCAAGAAAACCCGCAACCGCCAGCGCTAAGAACCTCATGCCGCCACTCCGCGATCTGATCATGGCAGGGCTCTTCCAATCCACGACAGAACGCGAGATTAAAGACGCGGATGCCCGGCATAAAGCCGGGCATGACGACATTTTCGCGATCAGCGCGTGAACTTCTTGTATTTGATCCGGTGCGGGATTTCCGCCTGGTCGCCGAGCCGCCGCTTCTTGTCTTCCTCGTAGTCCTGGAAGTTCCCCTCGAACCATTCGACGTGGCTGTCGCCCTCGAAGGCGAGGATGTGCGTCGCGATCCGGTCGAGGAAGAAGCGATCATGGCTGATGATGACGGCGCAGCCCGCGAAGTCCTCCAGACCCTCTTCGAGCGCGCGCAGCGTATCCACGTCGAGGTCGTTGGTCGGTTCGTCGAGCAGCAACACGTTGGCGCCCGACTTCAGCATCTTCGCGAGATG
>Ga0307505_10000865_pt1 | contig 29057 bp, 28 predicted proteins | sample 23_S_MG_FD_202183 | JGI IMG/M metagenome (GOLD analysis project Ga0307505, IMG submission 202183) | Soil microbial communities from Populus trichocarpa stands in riparian zone in the Pacific Northwest, United States - 23_S | ecosystem: Environmental > Terrestrial > Soil > Riparian zone > Trees... | reverse complement strand
CGCCTGCCGCCTCGCGCGCGACCTCGGCTTCGACGGCAAGAGCCTCGTGCACCCCTTCCAGCTGCCGTACTGCAACGACGCGTTCACTCCCAAGCCGCACGACCTCGCCGCCGCCCTCGAGGTGATCGACGCGCTCGACCGCGCGCACCAGGAGGGACGCGGCACGGTGGTGGTGAACGGGCGCCTGGTCGAGGGCCACCATGTGAAGGCCGCGCGACGCCTCCTCGCGCTCGCCGACATGATCGAGAAGCTCGAGGCGGGGCAATGAGCGGCGCCTGGCAGCGCGATTCGCGGCCGCTCGAGGGCTACTTCCTCGAGGATTTCCACCACGACCGCGTGTTCCGGCACGCGACGCCTCGCACCATCACCGCGGGCGACGTGTCGCTCTACATCGCCCTCACCGGCGCGCGCAACCCCCTGAGCTGCAGCGAGCCGCTGGCGCGCTCCATGGGCTACAAGGCCTGCCCGGTCGACGACCTGCTCGTCTTCAACATGGCATTCGGAAAGACCGTCTCGGACGTGTCGTACAACGCCATCGCGAACCTCGGCTATGCGGACGTGCGCTTCCGCGAGCCCGTGTACGTGGGCGACACGCTGAGCTGCCAGTCGCGCGTGATCGGCGTGAAGCCGAACTCCAACGGCAAGAGCGGCGTGGTGTACGTGACCTCGACCGCGGTCAACCAGCACGGCAACGAGGTGCTCGGCTGGGACCGCTGGGTGATGGTCGCGCGGCGCGCCGGCGCCGAGGCGCCCCCCACCGTCATTCCGGCGCTCGCCGACGACGTTCCCGCCACCGAGTTCCACGTGCCGCGCTTCCTCGAGGCCGCCGCGCTGGACTTCGAGCACACCGCGAGCGCGCGCCTGTGGGACGACTTCGCGCCCGGCGACACCATCGACCACCCCGGGGGCGCCACCATCGAGGAGGCCGAGCACATGATGGCCACCCGCCTCTACCAGAACAGCGCGCGCATCCATTTCGACGCGCACCTCGCCGCCGGCAACCAGTTCGGGCGCCGGCTGGTCTACGGCGGCCACGTGATCTCGCTCTGCCGCGCGCTTTCGTACGACGGTCTCGAGAACGCCTTCGCGGTGGCCGCGATCCACGGCGGCGCGCACGCCAACCCGACCTTCGCCGGCGACACGATCTACTGCCGCCATGTCGTGATCGCGCGCGATGCGGTGCCGAAGCGCCGCGACGTCGGCGCGCTGCGCCTGCGCATGCTCGGCGTGAAGGACCTGGACCCCGCGAAGCTCCCGGCGCTCGCGCCCGGCGAGAAGCACCCCGCGGTGGTGCTCGACCTCGACTACTCGGTGCTCATTGCGCGCCGGCAAAACCCATAGAATAGGAAGCCCCGGAAACTCCATGTCCCCAGCCCCCCGCAACCGCGCCTCCCATCCGCGCCAGGCGCTCTTCGCCGGCGAGCGGTCGATCCCCGCGATCCCGGCGTGCGAGCACTTCGCGGGCAGCGAGCGGATGATCGAGAAGGCGCTGGAGCTGCAGGCGAAGCTCGGGCGCATCTTCGACGTCACCTGCGATTGCGAAGACGGGGCCGAGGCGGGACGCGAGAGGCAGCACGCCGAGATGATCGTCGCGGCGCTCAACTCCTCGCGCAACGCGCACGCCATGGCCGGCGTGCGCATCCACGACCATTCGCACCCTCATTGGAAGAAGGACGTCGAGATCCTCGTGGGCGGCGCCGGGCGCGTGCTCTCGCACGTGACCTTGCCCAAGTGCACCAGCACGACCCAGGCGGCCGAGATGATCGATCACGTGCAGGCGGTGGCGAAGCGGCGCAAGGTGAAGCGCGCGATCCCGATCCACGTGCTCATCGAGACCCACGGCGCGCTGCACGAGGCCTGGGAAATCGCCGCGCTCGAGCACGTGCAGGTGCTCGACTTCGGCCTCATGGATTTCGTGAGCGGGCATCACGGGGCGGTCCACGCCTCCAACATGCGCTCGCCCGGCCAGTTCGAGCACCCGCTGATCGTGCACGCGAAGGCCCAGGTGGTTTCGGCAGCGCTCGCGCACGGCGTGATTCCCGCGCACAACGTCTCGCTCGACCTCAAGAACGCCTACAACGTCTTCCGCGACGCCTGGCGTGCGCGCAACGACTTCGGCTTCCTGCGCATGTGGAGCATCCACCCGGTGCAGATCCAGCCCATCGTCGACGCGATGAAGCCCGACCTGGGCGAGGTCGTCGACGCGGCCGCGATCCTGCTCGCCGCGCAGCGCGCCAACTGGGGCCCGATCCAGTACCACGGCGAGCTGCACGACCGCGCCACCTATCGCTATTTCTGGCAGCTGCTGCAGAAGGCCAAGGTCACCGGCGTGACCCTGCCCGAAGACGCTGCCGCGGCTTTCTTTTGAACAACTACGGCCGTGAAGAACGAGTCGAGGGAGTAGAGGGAGTAAACCCGGATGAACGTCGAGATGCTGAGTCGACAATCGCGAACAATCATTGCTTCAACTCCCTTTACTCCCTCGACTCGTTCTTCCCGGCTTTGACCAAACGAAAATGACACCAGGAAGCAAATTCAGGCAAGCCCTCGAGGACGAGAAGCCGCTGCAGGTGCCGGGCGCGATCAACGCGTATCACGCGACGCTTGCCAAGGCGAGCGGCTACAAGGCGATCTACCTCTCGGGTGGCGGCGTCGCCGCGGGCTCGCTCGGGCTTCCGGACCTCGGCATCTCCGGCCTCGACGACGTGCTCACCGACATCCGCCGCATCACCGACGTCTGCGACCTGCCGCTGCTGGTGGACGTGGACACCGGCTTCGGCGCGAGCGCCTTCAACGTGGCGAGGACGGTCAAGTCGCTCATCAAGTTCGGCGCCGCCGCCCTGCACATCGAGGACCAGGTCGGCGCCAAGCGCTGCGGCCATCGCCCGGGCAAGGAGCTGGTGCCCAAGGCCGAGATGGTCGACCGCATCAAGGCCGCGGTGGATGCGCGCACCGACCGCGAGTTCTTCATCATGGCGCGCACCGACGCGCTCGCCTCCGAGGGGCTGGAGGCCGCGATCGACCGGGCGCGCGCGTGCGTCGAGGCCGGCGCCGACGGCATCTTCCCCGAGGCGATCACCGATCTCGCGATGTACCGCAAGTTCAAGGACGCGGTGAAGGCGCCGGTGCTCGCCAACATCACCGAGTTCGGCAAGACGCCGCTCTTCACGCTCGAGGAGCTGCGCTCGGCCTCGGTCGACGTCGCGCTCTACCCGCTGTCGGCCTTCCGGGCGATGAACCAGGCGGCCCTGAACGTGTACACGGCCCTGAGGCGCGACGGCACGCAGAAGGCCGTCGTCGACACCATGCAGACCCGGGACGACCTTTACCGCTACCTGGGCTACCACGATTTCGAGCGCAAGCTCGACGCCCTGTTCGCGAAGTCCAAATGAGGCATTCATGAGCCAGCCCGCCGCCACACCTCCCGCCATCGGACCCAAACCGAAGAAGTCGGTCGCGCTGTCCGGCGTGACCGCGGGCAACACCGCGCTCTGCACCGTTGGCCGCACCGGCAACGACCTCCATTACCGCGGCTACGACATCCTCGACATCGCCGCCACCTCCGAATTCGAGGAGATCGCCTACCTGCTGGTCTACGGCAAGCTGCCGAACGTGGCCGAGCTCGCCGGCTACAAGCGCAAGCTGCAGCAGCTTCGCGGCATCCCGATGGCGGTGCAGGACATCCTCGAGTCGATCCCCGCCGACGCCCACCCGATGGACGTGATGCGCACCGCGTGCTCCGCGCTCGGCGTGGTTCTGCCCGAGGACGAAGGACACAAGCTCGCCTACGCGCGCGACATCGCCGACCGCCTCATGGCCTCGTTCGGCTCGATGCTGCTCTACTGGTACCACTTCGCCCACTCCGGCCGCCGCATCGAGGTCGAGACCGACGACGAGTCGATCGGCGGGCACTTCCTGCACCTGCTCCACGGCCGCAAGCCCTCGGAGCTGTGGGTGCGCTCGATGCACACCTCGCTCATCCTCTACGCCGAACACGAGTTCAACGCCTCGACCTTCACCGCGCGCGTGGTCGCGGGAACGGGCTCCGACATGTTCTCGGCCATCACCGCGGCGATCGGCGCGCTCAAGGGACCGAAACACGGCGGCGCGAACGAGTTCGCCTTCGACACCATCGGCCGCTACGACACGCCCGACGAGGCCGAGGCCGACATCGCGCGGCGCCTGGCCGAGAAGCAGGTCATCATCGGCTTCGGGCACCCGGTCTACACGATCGCCGACCCGCGCAACCAGGTGATCAAGGAGGTCGCGCGGGCGCTCTCCGAGGAAGCGAAGAACATGAAGCTCTTCGACATCTCGGCGCGCGTCGAGGAGGTGATGTGGCGGGAGAAGAAGATGTTCCCGAACCTCGACTGGTACAGCGCCACCTCGTACCACATGATGGGCGTGCCGACCGCGATGTTCACGCCGCTCTTCGTGATCTCGCGCACCTCGGGCTGGTGCGCGCACGTGATCGAGCAGCGCATCGACGGCAAGATCATCCGGCCCTCGGCGAACTACACCGGGCCGGAGGACCTGGCGTTCGTGCCGCTCGAGGAGCGGAAATGAAGATCCCCGCGGCCGCTGTCCTCCTCGCCGGCCTCGCGCTTGGAGCCACAACCGTAGCGCGTGCCCAGCTCTTCAAGTGCGTGCAGGATGGCCGCACCGTCTACCAGCAGGAGAAGTGCCCGGACACCGCCCGGCAAAGCACGGTGCGCGAGCCCGATGCGGTCGTCGAGAAGCCCCTTGAGCCGAAAGCGGCAGCCGAGAAAGCCGAGCAGCAGGCGACCTCGGAGGTCGACGGCCTGGTCGACGTGATCGCCGGCTATGCGGTGTGCGCCGAGAAGGTCTCCGGCTTCGGCGCGCGCTACAGCGACGTTTTCGAGGGCTGGAAGACGCGCAACGCCGCGGCCTTCTCGCGCTTCGGCACCAACCCCACCGCCGCGAGCAAGCTCGACCAGCGCCTGCAAGCGGAGCGCGCGAAGACCTTCGCCGACGATGCGGAAGGCCGCGCCGCGCGCGCCAGCGCCTGCGGGCGGGTCGTCGCGACGATCCTGCCGCCGCGCCAGTAGATTCCCGACAACACGACCGATCGCCACTCAATGTCCGCGCACATCTCCAACGTCCGCCCCGATCCCGACCAGGTCCTCGTCGACATCGCAGACTACGTCCACAAGTACAAGCTGGCCTCGAAAGACGCCTACGAGACCGCCCGCTACTGCCTGCTGGACACGCTCGGGTGCGGGTTCGAGGCGCTCGAGTATCCAGCCTGCACCAAGCTGCTGGGCCCCGTGGTGCCGGGAACCGTGGTGCCCAACGGCGCGAAGGTGCCGGGAACGCCCTACCAGCTCGATCCCGTGCAGGCCGCCTTCAGCATCGGCACGATGATCCGCTGGCTCGACTTCAACGACACCTGGCTCGCGGCCGAATGGGGCCACCCGTCCGACAACCTGGGCGGCATCCTCGCCGCCGCGGACTGGGTGTCGCGCAACAACATGGCCCGCGGGCTAGCCCCTCTCACGGTGCGCGACGTGCTGACCGCGATGATCAAGGCGCACGAGATCCAGGGCTGCATCGCACTCGAGAACAGCTTCAACAAGGTGGGGCTCGACCACGTCGTGCTGGTGAAGGTCGCCTCGACCGCCGTGGTCTCGCAGCTCCTCGGCCTCACGCGCGACGAGACCATCAACGCGGTCTCGCTCGCGTGGGTGGACGGCCAGTCGCTGCGCACCTATCGGCACTCGCCCAACACCGGCTCGCGCAAGAGCTGGGCCGCGGGCGACGCGACCTCGCGCGCGGTGCGCCTCGCGCTCATCGCCAGGACCGGCGAGATGGGCTATCCCTCGGTGCTCACCGCCAAGACCTGGGGCTTCTACGACGTGCTCTTCAAGGGCAACGAGTTCAGGTTCCAGCGGCCGTACGCCAGCTACGTGATGGAGCACGTGCTCTTCAAGATCTCCTTCCCCGCGGAGTTCCACTCGCAGACCGCGGTCGAGGCCGCGATGCAGGTCAACGCCGAGCTCGCGCGCACCGGCAAGACCGCGGACGACATCAGGAAGATCACCATCCGCACGCACGAGGCCTGCATCCGCATCATCGACAAGAAGGGCCCGCTCAACAATCCCGCCGACCGCGACCATTGCATCCAGTACATGGTCGCCGTGCCCATCCTCTTCGGCCGGCTCACCGCGGCCGACTACGAGGACGACGTGGCGGCGGACTCGCGCATCGACCTGCTGCGCGACAAGATCGCCTGCGTCGAGGACAAGCAGTTCACCCGCGACTACCACGACCCCGGGAAGCGCTCGATCGCCAACGCGCTCACCGTCGAGCTCAAGGACGGCAAGAAGCTGAAGGAGATCGTGGTCGAGTACCCGATCGGCCACAAGCGCCGCCGCAAGGAAGGCATGCCGGTGCTGGTGGAGAAGTTCAGGACCAACCTCGCGCGCCAGTTCGCCGAGAAGCAGCGAGCGGCCATCCTCGAGCTGTGCATGGACCAGAAGCGCCTGGAGGCCACGCCGGTGCACGAGTTCGTCGACATGATGGTGCGCAACTGAACATGGAAGGAGCCCCCATGCGCCTCGTTGCCCTTGCGTGCGCCCTCGCCCTGGCGGGCTGCGCCTCGACCTACGACCTCACGCTCATGCCGCGCGACAGCGGCAAGACCTACGCCGGCACGCTCGCGGAAGTCTCCCGGGGCGAGGGAAGGATCTCGGTCACCATCGAGGGCAAGGCCTACACCGGCACCTGGGTGCAGAGCGCTTCGACCTACTCGCAGGGGTGGATCACCGGGGGCTTGAGCTTCGGCCGCCGCGGCTGGGGCGGCCTGGGCACCTCGATCATCCTCGACAACCCGCAGGGCGGGGAGGCCAAGGCGCTGCTGTCTGCCGCCGACGGCTCCGGCCTGCGGTGCGACTTCAGGAGCAGCCACGAGCGTGGCGGCGGAGTCTGCCGCGACGACAAGGGCAAGGAATATGACGTGCAGATCCGCCTCGCCGCGAAACGCTAACCCGAGAAAGAGCCGCCATGGCACACAACGCCTTCAATACCCTCAAGACCTTCCAGCCCGCCGCCGGCAAGACCGGCCAGTACTACTCGCTGCCCGCGCTCGCCGAGACCTTCCCGGGCGTGAAGCGCCTGCCCGTCTCGATCCGCATCGTCCTGGAGAGCGTGCTGCGCAACGTCGACGGCAAGAAGGTGACCCAGGAGCACGTGAAGCAGCTCGCCAACTGGCAGGCGAAGGGCGCGCGCACCGACGAGATCCCCTTCATCCTCGCGCGCATCGTGCTGCAGGACTTCACCGGCGTGCCGCTGCTCGCGGACGTGGCCGCGATGCGCAGCGTCGCCCACAAGATGGGCAAGAACCCGAAGTCGATCGAGCCGCTGGTCCCCGTCGACCTGGTGGTCGACCACTCGGTGCAGATCGACCACTACGGCGCGCCCAACGTGCTCGACCTCAACATGAAGCTCGAGTTCTCGCGCAACCGCGAGCGCTACCAGTTCATGAAGTGGGGCATGCAGGCGTTCGACACCTTCAAGGTCGTCCCGCCCGGCATCGGCATCGTGCACCAGGTGAACCTCGAGTACCTCGCGCGCGGCGTGTTCCAGAAGAACGGCATGTACTACCCCGACACGCTCGTCGGCACCGACAGCCACACCACGATGATCAACGGCATCGGCGTGGTGGGCTGGGGCGTGGGTGGCATCGAGGCCGAGGCTGGCATGCTCGGCCAGCCGGTTTACCTCCTCACCCCCGACGTGGTCGGCGTGCACCTCAAGGGCAGGCTGCGCGAGGGCGTGACCGCCACCGACCTCGTGCTCACGGTCACCCAGATGCTGCGCAAGGCCAAGGTGGTGGGCAAGTTCGTGGAGTTCTTCGGCGAGGGCACCGAGTCGCTCGCCGTGCCCGACCGCGCCACCATCGCCAACATGGCGCCCGAGTACGGCGCGACCATGGGCTTCTTCCCCGTGGACGACAAGACCATCGATTACTTCCAGGCCACGGGACGCAGCGCGGAGGAGGTCTCGGCGCTCCAGGCGTACTTCAAGGCGCAGGGCCTCTACGGCGTTTCGAAGCAGGGCGAGATCGACTACACCGAAACCCTCGAGCTCGACCTGGGCAGCGTGCGCACCTCGCTCGCGGGGCCCAAGCGCCCGCAGGACCGCATCGAGCTGGGCGACATGAAGTCGAAGTTCACCGAGCTCTTCTCGCAGCCGCCGGCCAACAACGGCTTCTCCAAGAAGCCCGAGGACCTCGGCCGCCGCTTCAAGACGAAGGACGGCCTCGACATCGGCTCGGGCGACGTGCTGATCGCCGCCATCACCTCGTGCACCAACACCTCGAACCCGAGCGTGCTGATCGCCGCGGGCCTGCTCGCGCAGAAGGCGGTCGCCAAGGGGCTCACGGTCAAGCCGCACATCAAGACCTCGCTCGCGCCCGGCTCGCGCGTGGTGCCCGAGTACCTGACGGCGGCGGGCCTGCTCACCTCGCTCGAGAAGCTCGGCTTCTACGTCTCGGGCTACGGCTGCACCACCTGCATCGGCAACGCCGGGCCCCTCGCCGAGTCGATCGACCAGGCGATCGTGGACAACGACCTCGTCTGCGCCGCGGTGCTCTCGGGCAACCGCAATTTCGAGGCGCGCATCCACCCCAACCTGCGCGCGAACTTCCTCGGTTCCCCGCCGCTGGTCGTGGCCTACGCCATCGCCGGCACGGTGCTGAAGGACCTGGAGCGCGAGCCCATCGGTGAGGGCCGCGACGGCCCGGTGATGCTGAAGGACATCTGGCCCACGACCGCCGAGGTGCATGCGCTGCTCAAGCACGCGCGCAACGCCGACACCTTCAGGCGCCTCTACAGCGACTTCACCAAGGACAACCCGATGTGGGCGGACGTGCCCTCCTCCTCGGGCCAGGTCTACAACTGGCCCAAGTCGACCTACATCGCCGAGCCGCCGTTCTTCCGGGAGTTCGGCATGAGCGCGGGCAAGGCGCACGACGTGAAGGGCGCACGGGTGCTGGGCCTGTTCGGCGACTCGGTCACGACCGACCACATCTCGCCCGCCGGATCGATCAAGGACACCTCGCCCGCGGGCAAGTACCTGATCGCCAACGGCGTGCAGAAGGCCGACTTCAACAGCTACGGCGCGCGGCGGGGCAACCACGAGGTGATGATGCGCGGCACCTTCGCCAACGTGCGCATCAAGAACCTGATGCTGCCGCCCAAGACCGACGGCTCGCGCGTGGAGGGCGGCATCACGATCATGCAGCCCTCGGGCGAGGAGCTCCCGATCTACGACGCGGCGATGAAGTACATCGCGGCCGGGACGCCCACGGTCGTCTTCGGCGGCGAGGAGTACGGCTCGGGCTCGTCGCGCGACTGGGCGGCCAAGGGCACGCAGCTGCTCGGCGTGAAGGCCGTGTGCGTGCGCTCCTTCGAGCGCATCCACCGCTCGAACCTCGTCGGCATGGGCGTGCTCCCCCTGCAGTTCAAGGGCACCGACTCCGCCGCCTCGCTCGGCATCACCGGCGAGGAAACCTTCGACGTCGTCGGCATCGAGAAGGGGATCCGGCCGCAGATGGACGTGACCCTCGTGGTCCACCGCAAGGACGGCACGAAGACCGACGTACCGGTACTGCTGCGCATCGACACGCCGATCGAGGTCGACTACTACCTGCACGGCGGCATCCTGCCCTTCGTGCTGCGCGAGCTGGTGTCGAAGCAGCCCGGCGCCGCAGTCACGGCCTGAGCCTCCTCTCCCTTGGGAGAGGGTCGGGGTTTCGCGCTAGTCCTGCTGCTGGCCCTGCTCTGGGGGGCCAGCTTTCCCCTCATCAAGGTCGCGGTCGAGACGATCCCGCCGCTTTGGGTCGCGGCGCTGCGCGCGTTGCTCGGCGGGCTCGTGCTGCTCGCCCTCCTCGGCCCGCGCGTGAAGGCGTGGTGGAAGGCGGCGCGGGAGGGCGACGGCTTCCTCTCGCAGGCGATGTTCAACGTCGTGCTGCCGTGGGTGCTGGTGGCCTGGGCGTCGCGCATCATCGACGCGGGCCTCACCACCATCCTCAACTCGCTCTCGCCGATCTTCATCTTCCTCATCACCTGGTCGATCACGCGCCACGAGCCGGCGACCGGGCGCAAGTTCGTCGGCGTCGCCCTCGGCCTCGCCGGCGTGGTGACGATCGTGGGCCCGAGCGCGCTCGCGGGGCTCGGCTCGCACTTCATGGCCGAGCTCGCCTGCGTGGCGGGCTCGCTCTGCTATGGCATCGCCGCGGTCGTGGGCCGGCGATACGACCGGCTCCCGGCGCTGGTGCCGGCCGCGGGGTCGGTGCTCACCGGTGCCGCGATCCTCGTGCCGATCGCGCTGGCGATCGAGCCCTGGCCCGCGGACGTTTCCTGGCGCTCGCTCGGCGCCGTGGCGGCGCTGGCGCTGTTCGCGACCGGAGCCGCGTTCGTGGTCTACTTCCGCCTGCTCGCGACCATCGGCTCGATCGCCACTGCGAGCCAGGCCTACCTGCGCATCGTGATCGGCGTCGGATTGTCGGTGGTGTTCCTGGGCGAGCGCCTCGACCCCGCGCACTGGGTGGGCCTCGCGCTCGTGGTCTGCGGCGTGGTAGCGATGACGATCCGGAGAAAGGGACTTTCATGATCGAGCTGCGGGAGATCGACACCGACAACCTGCACGACATCCTGCGGCTCAAGGTCGCGCCCGCGCAGGAGCCGTTCGTCGCGTCCAACGCGGTCTCGATCGCGCAGGCCTACTTCCATCGCGACACGGCGTGGTTCCGCGCGATCTACGACGGCGACACGCCGGTGGGCTTCGTGATGCTGGAAGACAAGCCCGACGTCCCCAGCTACTCGCTCTGGCGCTTCATGATCGACGCGAGCCACCAGCGCAAGGGCTACGGGCGGCGCGCGCTCGAGCTGGTCTTCGCGCACGTGAAGGGCCGGCCCGGGGCGAAGGAGCTCCACACGAGCTGCGTCGACGCGCCCGGCGGCCCGGGCCCCTTCTACGAGGGGCTGGGCTTCACCTACACGGGCGAGCTCGACGAGGACGAGCGCGTGATGCGCCGGCCGCTCTAGCGGCGCTCAGAAATCCGCGTCGCCCTCGACCGGCACGCGCTTCGCCTGCATGCGGCGGTGCTGCCAGATCGAGAACGCCACCGAGGCCACGGCGAGCGCCAGCAGCGCGCCCGAGATGGGCCGCGTCACGAAGAGCCACGGATCGGCGTCGCTCATGATCGCCCGGATCAGGTTGATCTCGATCTGGTCGCCCAGGATCACGCCGAGGATGAAGGGCGCTAGCGGCAACCCCGCCTTGACCATCGCGTAGCCCAGCAAGCCGAAGATGAGCAGGACGTAGACGTTGGCCATGGTGTTGTTGAGCGCGTAGGCGCCCACCACGCAGAGCACCAGCACGACCGGGTAGAGCAGCGTCTTGGGCACCATCACGACGCGCAGCGCCCACCGCGCCGCGAGCCCGGTGACGATGACCATGATCGGGTGCGCGATGAGATAGGCCGCGAAGATGCCGTAGGCGAGCGTCGGCTGCTGAGAGATGAAGAGCGGCCCCGACTGGATGCCGTGGATCGCCAACGCCCCCAGCATCACCGCGGTCACCGCGTCGCCCGGGATGCCGAAGGCCATGATGGTCACGAGCGAGCCGCCGACGTTGGCGTTGTTCGAGGCCTCCGAGGCGATGATGCCCTCGGGGTTGCCCGTGCCGAACGTTTCCGGCGACCTGGAGAGTTTCTTCGCCTGGTCGTAGGCCATCATGTTGGCGGCGCTGCCGCCGATCGCCGGCAACACGCCGATCCAGACGCCGATGAGCGAGGTCCACAGCAGCAAGAAGGGCTTGCGCAGGATCTCGCCGATCACTCTCAGGTGCGACACCGCGAGATGCGTCGCGCCCACCACCACCTCTGCCGCCCGGCGCGCGCGCCCCATCTTCTCGACGTCGGTCATGATCTGCGCGAAGGCGAAGACGCCGATCAGCACCGGCAGGAAGGCGATCCCGCCCTCGAGGAACGCGATGCCGAAGGTGAGCCGCGGCGCGCCCATGAGCGGATCGTTGCCGAGCACCGTGACGACGAGCCCCAGCATCCCGGCGAGCAGGCCCTTGGCGAGCGAGGACTCCACCAGGCCCGCCACCATCGAGAGCGCGAGGATGAAGAGCGAGAAGAACTCCCACGGACCGAAGCGCAGGGCGAATGCGGCAAGCGGCCCGGTGGCCGCGATCAGGAAGACGCCGCCCAGCAACCCGCCGAAGAACGACGCCCAGATGCCGAGCCAAACCGCCCTGCCCGGCTCGCCCTTCCTGGCCATCGGGAAGCCGTCGAATATCGTCGCGAGCGACGAGGGCGTCCCGGGAATGCCCAGCAGCGTCGCGGTGATGAGCCCGCCCGCCGAGCCGCCCACGTAGATCCCCGTCATCGCCGCCAGTCCCTGCAGCGGGTCGAGACCGAACGTGAACGGCAGCGCCACGATGATCGTCATCGTGATGGTGACCCCCGGCAGCGCGCCGCCGATCACGCCCACCACCGTGCCGACGACCAGCGGCACGAGGTACTTGAACTGCGCCATCGTAGCGAGGCCGGTGGCGAGGTGATCGAGCACTAGAAACCCGTCCAGCGCCCGCGCGGCATCAGCACGTGCAGGTAGTGCTCGAACACGTAGTAGACGACCCCCGTGGCGATCACGGCGATCGCCACCACGAGCAGCCATCGCCGCGGCGCGGCGGGCCGCTCCAGCACGGCGGGCATGGCCACGAGGAAGAGGAAGGTCGAGATGCGGAAGCCCAGCCACGGCAGCGCCAGCGCGTACGCGGCGAACACGCCGAATGCCAGCGCGACGAGTGGATAGTTGCCCTCCCCGGCAGCCGCCACGGATGCCGGAGCGCGCCGCCTGTGCGCCACGACGTCGGCAACCAGGAGCCCGAGCGCGAACAGCGCCGTGAGGCCGAGCACGATGCGCGGATAGAATCCCGGCCCGACCGGCACCATCGGGTGGCGCTCGAGCCCGAGCGTGGCCCAGAAAAGACCGAGGCTCGCCGCGAGGACGGCGAGCCCCGTGTAGCCGTCGCGGCCCACGCGACTAGCGCTTGAGCATCCCCAGGTCCTTCGCGAGGTCGTGGTTCAACTTGTCGTTGCTCTTGAGGAAGTCGGTGTACTCCTTCACGCCGAGGAAGTTCACCAGCGTGCCCTGGGCCTTCATCCCGTCGGCGAATCCCGGCTCCTTTGCGGCGGCCGTGCACGCCGAGCGCAGCTTGGCAAGCGCTTCCGGCGGCGTGCCCTTGGGCGCCAGCAGCCCTCGGTTCACGGCGTAGGTCACGTCGATGCCCAGCTCCTTCAGGGTCGGCGTGGTGGGCAACTCGGGCACGCGCTTGTCGGTCGCGATGGCGAGGAACTTGAGCTGGCCCGCATCGGCCTTGCCCTTCTGCGTGAGGTTCGACTCGCCCATGTCGATGTGCCCCCCCAGCAGGGCGTTCATGCGCGGCGCCGTCCCCTCGTAGGAGACGTACTTGAACTTGATCCCCGCGGCCTTCTCCACCAGCGCCGGGAAGAAGTGGCTGGTGGAGCCCAGCGAGGCGCCCACCGAGACCTGGCCCGGGCGCGCCTTGGCGTCGGCCACCATCGCCTTCATGTCCGCCCACGGCGTCTTCGGGCTGGCGGTCACGATCGAGGGGGTGGACGAGACGAGGCACAGCGGCTCGAAGTCGTCCCACTTCACGTCCGCCACGCCGGTGTAGTAGGTGGAATGCAGCGAGTCGTGCACCGCGAAGATCGTGTACCCGTCCGCGGCCGAATCCTTCGCCTCCTTGGCGCCCTTGGTGCCCGAGGCGCCGCCCACGTTGGCGATCACCACCGGCTGGCCGAGGTGCTTCTGCATGTGCGGCCCGAAGGCGCGGTAGATCACGTCGGTGTCCCCGCCGGCGGCCCACGGCACGATCAGCTTCACAGGACGATCGGGAAAGGCCGCCCATGCGGGAGCGGCCAGGGTGCATAGCGCGAGCAACGTGACGAATCGATTCATCGCGACCTCCTCTTGGGATTTGCCGGACAGTTTAAACTCAACTCCATGCGCATAGGGCTCCTCGGCGGCGGCGTGATCGCCCGGCTGTTTCTCGAGCAGCTGCGCGCCGGCGCGATTGCCCAGGCCGAAGTGGTCGCGATCGCGGGGCGTGGCCCCGCTTCGCGGGGCGCGGCGCTCGCGCGCGAGTTCGGCGTTCCCTTCGTCGTGGGCACCGAGGCGCTGGTCGCGGCGCGGCCCGACCTCGTGATCGAGGCGGCATCGCACGAGGCGGTGCGCGAGCATGCCGAGAAGCTCCTCGACCAGCGCATTTCGATCATGCTCCTCTCGGGCGGCGCGCTGGCCGACGACGCGCTGCGCGCGCGCCTCGAGCACGCCGCCCACGCCAACCGCGCCCTGCTCTATGTGCCCTCGGGCGGCATCGGCGGCCTGGACGCGCTCAAGGCAGCGTGCGCCGCCGGCGTCGACGAGGTGACCATCGCGATCACCAAGCCGCCGGCGGCGTGGAAGGGAATCGCCTATGTCGAGCGGCTCGGCATCGACCTCGACCGCCTCGACGGAGCCACCACCCTCTTCGAGGGCAGCGCGCGCGAGGGCGTGCCGCACTTTCCGGCCAACGTGAACATCGCCGCGGTGCTCGCCCTTGCGGGCGCCGGCTTCGATCGAACGCGCCTCAAGGTCGTGGCCGACCCGGCGCTGCGCTTCAACACCCACTTCATCCGCATCAAGGGCCGCACCGGCACCATCGACCTGCGCGTCGAGAGCGTGCCCTCGCCCGACAACCCGAAGACGGCCCTCCTCGCCTGCTACAGCGCGCTCGCCGCCTTCCGGCAGTACGCCTCGCCGGTGCGCTACGGCACCTGACGACTGCGGCAGGTGTAGGAGTTCGCCGACATTCCCCGCCCCACGCGGTGTGAATAATGGACCCGTTCGCCCGGACGCTCGGGCGCCATCCACGACCCCGGAGGCACGCATGGATACGACCGCCCCCGCCGCCAGCTCGAGCCTTCCGATTCGCCTGGCCGGACGGACCCTCACCCGCCATCGCCATATCTGCGCGTTCTTCAATTCGCGCGAGGAGCAGGACAAGGTCCTGATGCCCTTCTTCAAGGAAGGCCTGGAGCGCGGCGAGAAGATCTTCAACATCATCGACGCGCGGCGGCACGACGAGCACGTGTGCGCATGCGAAAAGCACGGGATCGACGCGGAAGCGGCGCAGGCGAACGGGCAGCTCGAGGTCCTCCATTGGGAGGACGCGTACCTGAAGGACGGATACTTCGACGGCGACCGCATGATCCGCGTGCTCGAGGAAGTCGTGGAGGGCAACCGGTCGCGCTACGGGCTGTCGCGCCTCATGGGCAACATGGAATGGGCGCTGGAAGCCGCCCCCGGCGTCACCGACATCGTCGAGTACGAGACCAAGCTCAATTACGTGCTGCCCAGGTATCCGGATCCCGTGGTCTGCGTCTACGACCTGAACAAGCACAGCGGCAGCGTGGTGATGGATATCCTGCGCACGCATCCGATGGTGATCATCGGCGGGGTGCTCCAGGAGAACCCACTGTATGTCGCCCCCGACGAGCTCCTCGGCGAGATCAGGTCGCGCAAGGCAGAGCCCGCCGAAATGGCGGCCTGAGCGGGGCCCCGGGGCGGCATGAACCAAAGGCTCGACATGGGAGGGCAGGCCGTCCCGTCGCCGGCCTTGCCGCCGATCCTCGACGACCTCGCGGTCCTGAAGCGATGCTTCCGCGACATCGTCGCGCTGTCGACGTTGCCGGCCATGTGGTCGGGGGCCGATCCCAGGCGGATCGCCGAGAGCCTGGCGTCCTCCCTTTTCACCACGCTGGATCCCACACTGGTGTACGTCGGCATCCTCCCCGGCGTCGGGGACCTGCCGATCGCGGTCGCGCAGACCGGTCGCTACCAGGTCGACCCTTCGGTCGCGGCCGCTCTTGGATCCGACATCGCCGCATGGACGCGCACGCATGATCCGCACGAGCCGATGCAAGTCCCGGCATCCGCTTGCTGCGGCGCGCTCAACGTGTTCACGCGCGCCGTCGGGCACGAGGCCGAGCTGGGAGTGATCGCCGTCGGCTACGCCCCCACGCGCGAGTTCCCGGCGCTTCACCACCTCGTCCTCAATGTCGCCGCCACCCAGGCTGTCACGGCGATCCAGAACGCGCGACTGCTGAGCTCGTTGCGCAAGAGCGACGAGGACCTGCGGGCGGCGATCGGCTCGCTGCAGGAGGCCGACCGGCGCAAGGACGAGTTCCTCGCCACACTCTCGCACGAGCTTCGCAACCCGCTGGCGCCGTTGCGCAATTCGCTGCACCTGCTGCGTCTGGGCGGCAACGAGCGGGCGAGCGCCGGCATCCACGAGATGATGGAGCGCCAGGTCAACCACCTGGTACGGCTGGTCGACGACCTTCTCGAGATGTCGCGCATCAGCCGCGGCACATTCGAGCTTCGCAGGGAGCGGATCGAAGTTTCCGCGGTGGTTCGCCATGCCCTGGAGACCAGCGGGCCTTCGCTTCAGGAGGCGGGCCATCGGCTTGTCGTCTCCTTGCCGGAGGAAGCGTTGTGGGTCGACGGCGACCCGGTGCGCCTGTCACAGATCCTGGCCAACCTCCTGAACAACGCGGCGCGGTACACCGAGGCTGGAGGTGAAGTGCACATCCAGGCGCGGCGTGAGGACGGCTCCGCGCTCATCAGCGTGCGCGACAACGGCATCGGAATCGCTCCCGACGCGATTGCACGCATCTTCGAGATGTTCAACCGGGGAACGCAGGCCGGCAGGAGCCCGGAGGGCGGGCTTGGAGTCGGCCTTGCGCTCGCAAGGAAGCTCGCCGAGATGCACGGCGGCAGCGTCACGGCCCACAGCGACGGCCCCGCGCGGGGCAGCGAGTTCGTCGTGCGCATCCCGCTCGCGCCGGCGAAGCGCGAGGCAGCGCCAGCCGACGCATCCCCCGGCTCCGCAATTGGGGTCCGGCGCATCCTGGTCGTGGACGACAATCACGACGCCGGGGACAGCCTTGCCATGATCCTCAAGCTCCTCGGCGCAGACGTGCGCGTCGCCCACGACGGCCCCGCGGCGCTCGAGATCCTGAAATCCTTCGAGCCCAACGTCGTCTTGCTCGACATCGGCATGCCCGGGATGGACGGCTACGACGTAGCGCGGCGAATCCGCAGCGATTTCCCCGAACGCGGCGTCATTCTCGTTGCACTGAGCGGGTGGGGACAGGAAGAAGATCGGCGGCGCGCGCGCGACTCGGGCTTCGATCACCACCTGATAAAGCCGGCGGAAGTCGCGACCCTCGAGGCCCTGCTTCGCTCGCTCGAGCCGGAGCCGACGGTCCTTCATGACCGCTAGCCCGCCCGCGCGCCTGTTGCCGTCTCGGGCGATCGACTGATATGTTAGCTGTAGATCACATGGACAAATACGTCATCGACATCGGCGAGCGCCCGTCGCTTCCCGTGGATGGGAGCGACGCGCGCTTCCCTGTCGGCCGCATCTACTGCGTCGGCCGCAACTACGCCGACCATGCGCGCGAGATGGGCCACGACCCGGACCGCGAGCCGCCCTTCTTCTTCATGAAGGCGGCCAACTCGATCGTGCAGAACAACTCGACCATCGGCTATCCGGTGGGCACCAAGGACGTGCACCACGAGATCGAGATGGTGGTGGCGATCGCGAAGGGCGGCAAGGACATCCCGGTGGACAAGGCGCTCGAGCACGTCTTCGGCTACGGCGTCGGCCTCGACATGACGCGCCGCGACATCCAGGGCGAGGCGAAGAAGATGGGCCGGCCGTGGGAGATGGGCAAGAGCTTCGACGAGTCGGCGCCGGTGACGGCGCTCAGGCCGGCCTCGAAGGCCGGGCATCCCGCCAAGGGCGCGATCTGGCTCAAGGTGAACGGGCAGGTGAAGCAGCAGGGCGACCTCGCGATGCAGATCTGGACCGTGCCCGAGCAGATCAGCTACCTCTCGGGCCTCGTCACGCTTCAGCCCGGCGACCTCATCTTTTCGGGCACTCCCGCCGGCGTGGGGCCCGTGAAGGCGGGCGACAAGCTCGAGGGGCACGTCGACGGCGTGGGCGACCTGGTCGTCACCTACCGCACCTGAGTCACCCCGGCCGCTGCTCCTGCAGCGATGGGCTGGGGTCCGTTTTCAGAACAGCTGCGTTCCCACCCACCAGCTCACGGCCGCGATGAACGCGGCCGCGGGGATGGTGAAGATCCACGCCCAGACGATGTTGCCGGCCACGCCCCATCGCACGGCGGAGACCCTGCGCGTGGAGCCGACGCCGACGATGGCCCCCGTGATCGTATGCGTGGTCGACACAGGAATGCCCAGGCTGGTCGCCATGAACAGCGTGATGGCGCCGCCGGTCTCGGCGCAGAAGCCGTGCACGGGCCTCAACTTGGTGATCTTCTGCCCCATCGTCTTCACGATGCGCCAACCCCCGAAGAGCGTCCCGAGCGCGATCGCGACGTAGCAGGACACGATGACCCAGTAGGGAACGTGGTCCTTCGCGCCCTCTACGTTCGCGGCGATGAGCAGCATCCAGATGATGCCGATGGTCTTCTGCGCGTCGTTGCCGCCGTGCCCGAGGCTGTAGGCGGCCGCGGAGACGAGCTGCAGGCGCCGGAACCAGCGGTCGATGCGCGACGGCGCCATCCGGCGGAAGACCCACGCGACGATCACCAGCAAGAGGCCACCGAAGACGAAGCCCATGAGCGGCGAGACGAAGATGAAGAGCAAGGTCTTGCCGACTCCCGAGGCCACCAGCGAGGAAAAGCCCGCCTTCGCAACCGCGGCGCCGATGAGCCCGCCGATCAATGCGTGCGACGACGATGACGGCAGCCCGAAGAACCAGGTGATGGCGTTCCAGCTGATGGCGCCCACGAGCGCGCCGAACACGATGTAGTGGTCGATCACCAGCGGGTCGACGATGCCCTTGCCGACGGTGGCGGCGACCTTGAGGTGGAAGACGAAGAGCGCGGCGAAGTTGAAGAACGCGGCGAAGGCGACCGCGTGGTGCGGCCGCAGCACCCCGGTGGAGACGACGGTGGCGATGGAATTCGCCGCGTCGTGCAGGCCGTTCATGAAGTCGAAGGCGAGCGCGAGCACGACCAGGAAGATCAGCACCCCGAGGGTGATGTCCACCTCAGGTGTTCTCGAGCGAGATGCCTTCGGCCAGGTTGGCCACGTCGAGGCAGCGGTCCGTGACCGTCTCGAGCAGTTCGTAGATCGCCTTCATCTTGATGACCTCGCGCACGTCCTGCTCTTCGCGGAAGAGCCGCGAGACCGCCGAGCGCAGCACCCGGTCGGCGTCCGACTCCAGCCGGTCGATCTCCTCGCACGTCTTGAGGATGACCTCGAACTTGTGGTTCTCGACGCCCAGGTGGTGCACCACGTCCTTCACGCGCTCGCAGCACTTGACGCCGATGTCCGCGAGGCTCACCGCCTCGGGCGTGATCTTGCGGATGTCGTAGAGCGTGACCGTCTCGGCCGCGTCCTGGATCAGGTCGCAGATGTCGTCCATCGTGTTCACCAGCTGGTGGATGTGGTCGCGGTCGAGCGGCGTGATGAAGGTCTTGTGCAGCAGGCGGATGGCTTCCGCGGTGATCCGGTCGGCCGCGTGCTCGGCCTCGTCGATCGTGCGCGCGTGCGCCTCGCGGTTCTCGAAGTCGTTCATCAGCGCCTTCAACGCGTGCGCCGCGCGCACGACCTGCTCGGCGTGGGCGTTGAAGAGGTCGAAGAAACGGCCTTCCTTGGGCAGCAAGCGTCCGAACATGGCCGGCAGTTTAACGGATGGCGGCACCCCCGCACTTGCTGCATAGCGCCGCTAGTGGCTCACGTGGCGAGCTTAGCCCTACATAGGATCAGGGGGAATGATGCTCACCTTTTGCTATCGCCTCCTGCCCTCGAAGCGCCAGCACGAGGCGCTCGAACACATGTTGGAGGCCCAGCGACAACTTTACAACGCCGCCCTCGAGGAGCGCATCGACGCATTTCGTAAGGCGGGGATCAGGCGAACCTACTTCGACCAGTGCAAAGCTCTTACCGCGTGGCGACGGAGCGACCCTGAAGGGGCAGCTTTGCCCGCCAATCTGCAGCGTTGGACCTTGAAGCGCCTTGACGAGGCGTACAAGGGCTTCTTCCGGCGATTGCGCGTAGGCGGAAAACCGGGGTTCCCCCGCTACCGCGGTCAAGGCCGTTTCGATACGTTCGGGTTTGCGGCGTTTTGCGGGATCCAATTGGAGCGTGACCGCATACTCTTCAAGGGCATGCCTGGGACCTTGCGCCTACACCTTCACCGGCCTCTTCCTGATTGCGCTATCCGATGCTGTGTCTTTCGCAGAGACGTGAAGGGATGGAAGGTTGGATTCGTTGTGGAGCTTCCGGATGTCGTGCCGCGACGAGGCACTCGAGTGGTCGGTATAGATCTGGGCATCTCCACCTTTGCCACTCTCTCCGACGGGGATTTGATCCCGAGTCTGAGGGCGGCGCGACGGGCTGCACGGAGGCTGCGGGTCGCGCAGCGCGCTCTAGAGCGCAAATCGCAAGGGTCGCGTGGACGGAGTAAGGCACGCGTCCGGGTTGCGAGGATACACGCCGCAACCGCTCGCGCGCGGGCGAACCATCTCCACCAAGCCAGCGCTCGCCTGGTTCGCGGCTACAATGTGATTGTGGTTGAAAAGCTCAATGTGGAAGCCCTGGCGCGAAGCGTGTTGGCAAAGGACGTACGCGACGCATCATGGGCGAAGTTCATCTCGATGTTGCGGTACAAGGCAGAGTGTGCCGGTAGCCGCCTGATCGAAGTGGACCCGTACTACACAAGTCAGGAATGTTCCTGCTGCGGCGCAAGAGTCTCGAAGCAGCTCAGTGAGCGGCTTCACAAGTGCGGCGAATGCGGGCTCGTGCTGGACCGAGACCTCAACGCGTCACGCAACATCCTGAACCGGGCCGGAGTGGGTCCGGGCTTGCTTAACGTAGCCGATTTGGGCATGCGTGCAGGCGGAAACCTCGATGAACTGCAGCCGTCCCTAGCAGTTCGTTGAAATTCGTTTCAATGAAGCCAATTTTCGCGTTATCGTCGTCACCATCGCATAGCAGCGAGATTGATAACGATGCGCGGGCCTGACGTGATGCAAGACGCGTTGTTCACGGTGAGAAGCCTCGATAGCTTCGTGCCTGGAGATCACCCGCTGCGGCCGATCCGGGAGCTGCTCAATGTGGCGCTCAAGGAGATGGACGCGGCCTTCGAGGCGATGTACGCCCCGGGCGGGCGCGATTCGATCGCGCCGGAGAAGCTGCTTCGGGCGCTGATGCTGCAGCTGCTCTACGGGATTCGCAGCGAGCGGCTGCTGGTCGAGCAGCTGGGCTACAACCTGTTGTTTCGGTGGTTCGTGGGCGTGTCGATGGACGACGAGCCCTGGGATCACTCGACGTTCTCCAAGAACCGCGACCGTTTCATCCTGTACGACGCGGCCGGATTGCTGTTCGACGGCGTCGTGGCCCAGGCGAGGGCGAAGGGTTTGCTCTCCTCGGAGCACTTCTCGGTGGACGGCACCATGGTTCGGGCGTGGGCCTCGCTCAAGAGCTTCGTACCGAAGGATGGACCTCCGCCGCCGGAAGGCGGCTCGAAGAGCAACCCCGAAGTCAATTTCCGCGGCACCAAACGCACCAACGAGACTCACGAAAGCCGCACCGATCCGGACTCGCGGTTGCATCGCAAGAGCAAGAACGCCGAAGCCATTCCCTGCTACTTGGGCCACGTTCTGATGGAGAACCGAAATGGCCTGGTGGTCGACGAGCGTCTCACCAAGGCCACGGGCAGAGCCGAGCGCGAAGCCGCCCTGGAGATGCTCTCCGAGCTGCCCGGCGAGGGCCGCAAGAGCGTCGGCGCCGATAAGGGCTACGACACCGCCGAATTCGTCGCCAACTGCCGCGCCATCGGAGTCACGCCGCACGTAGCCCAGAACAATACCAACCGCTCGAGCGCCATCGACGAGCGCACCACCCGACATCCCGGCTACGCGCTCAGCCAGGTCATTCGCAAGCTGATCGAGACGGTTTTCGGAGACGCCAAACAGCACGGCGGGTTTCGCCAGTTGAAGCTCAGAGGCGAAGGGCCGGCGCAGCAGGCGTTTACCCTCGCCATGACCGCGGTGAATCTTCGCCGCATGCCCGCGCTTTTTGAACCCTCCGGGTAATCGACAGGAGAGATGCCTGTGCAGCGCCTGAATCGACTCACAAACGGCTTCTCGAGCAAGCAATTCAGGCTTGCTCGAGGCAAAAGCCGCTCGTTCGCCTTGATTCAGAAAGTGCATCGGGGGCCGGAGATTCTCAAATTGCCGCGTTTTTCAACGAACTGCTAAGGCCTCCGTGACCGCCATGGAATGCAGCCAACATCGTGTCGGCCTTGATCACTCCGCCGGGTCGCATCCCCGCAAGCGGGGCCCCTGCTCCGCCTCTGGAGTGATCTACTGATGCAGCTCGTGCTCCTGTCGGGCGTGTCGGGCTCGGGCAAGAGCGTGGCGTTGAAGGCGCTCGAGGACGCCGGCTACTTCTGCGTCGACAACCTGCCGGCCGACCTGATCGCGCCACTCGCCGACTACGCCAGGGCGCGTGGCGAGGAGCGCGTTGCGATCAGCGCCGACGCCCGCAGCCGCGAGAGCCTGGGCGGGCTGCCCGAGATCGTCGAGAAGGAGCGTGCGCGCGGCACCGACGTGCGCGTGATCTTCCTCGACACCGCCGACGAGAGCCTGGTGCGGCGCTTTTCCGAGACACGCCGGCCGCATCCCCTCGCCGAGGAGGGGCGCACGCTCGCCGAGGCGATCGCCGAGGAGCGGCGCGTGCTCGCGTGGCTCGCCGAGATCGGCCAGCGCATCGACACCAGCCACCTCACGCCCAACCAGCTGCGCGGCTGGATCCGCGACCTCGTCGTCACCGAGCCCTCGCGGCTCACTCTCATCTTCGAATCCTTCGGCTACAAGGCAGGCGCGCCGCTCGACGCCGACTTCGTGTTCGACGCGCGCGCCGTGCTGCCCAACCCGCACTACGACCCTGCGTTGAGGCAGCTCACCGGCCACGACCAGCCCGTGATCGAGTTCCTCGAGCGCGAGACCCAGGCCAACCTGCTGGTGGAGGACATCCAGCGCTTCCTGCAGGCGTGGATACCGCGCTTCGCGCTCGACCAGCGCGCCTCGATCATCGTCGCCATCGGCTGCACCGGCGGGCGGCACCGCTCGATCTACATCGCCAATGCGCTCGCCGAGCGCTTCCGCTCCGAGTATCCCGTCGGTGTGCGCCATCGCGACACGCGCGACTAGCGCCTCCTATGCGCTACGAGAAGTGCATGCAGTGTCGTGTCGGCGCCGGGCATTCTACGGGGTCGCATCCCCGCAAGCGGGGCCCCTGCTCCGCCCTCCGAACGCCCTAGCCCTATGCTGCTGATGAATCTCTTCTCGGCCGGGGGCCGGCGCGAAAGCGTGCCGCTCTTCCCGCTGCAGGCGGTGCTCTTTCCGGGCTCGCTCCTGCCGCTCCGGATCTTCGAGGCGCGCTACATGGAGATGGCGAAGGAGTGCCTCAAGGCGGGCACGCCCTTCGGGGTGTGCCTCATCCGCGAGGGCGAGGAGGTGGGCGTGCCGGCCGTGCCCGAGCCGGTGGGCTGCCTCGCGCGCATCGCCGACTGCGACATGGAGCAGCTCGGCATCCTCAAGGTACGCGCCGAGGGCCTGGAGCGCTTCCGCATCCTCGACTCGCAGGTCAACCGCCAGGGACTCGTCGTGGGCGAGATCGCGCGCCTCGAGCCCGAGGCCGCCGCGCCCGACGCGCCGGGCCTCGCGGAGTGCGCGCAGTTCCTGCGCAAGGTGATCGCCGGCATCGGCACGGATCGCTTCGCCGGCGCCGCCGCCTACGGCGACGCCACCTGGGTCGGCTTCCGCCTCGCCGAGATCCTCCCGCTACGCAACGACGTGCGGCAGAAGCTCCTGGAGCTTACCGACGCCACCCTGCGCCTCGCGATCCTGCACCAGTTCCTGCGAAAGCAAAAATTATTGGGGTCAGACTCCAATTGAGCTGATACGACCAGTTTCGCTCGGTGAAGACTCTGCGATCAACTTGATTGGAGTCTCACCCCAATTATCGTTTTCAGGAGCTTGCGGACCGGAGCGGGAAGTGCGGCGCCGGCCAGGTCGGAGAGCGGCAGCCAGGTGGCGGGGCGATCGGCGGCGAGCGACGCGCGGCGGCGCGGGTGCATCAGCCAGGGGGTGACCTCCAGCGTGAAGTGGGTGAACGCATGCTCGAATGCGGGTAGCGCGATCGCGCAAGCAGGCTTCAGTCCCCACTCCCGCTCCAGCACCCGCGCGGGATTCGCGCCGGCGTCGGCTTCGGGAAGCGACCACAGCCCGCCCCAGATGCCTGCCGGCGGCCGTTTCTCCAGCAGCACCTCGCCACCGGAGACCACGACCAGCATCGAGACGCGCTTGCGCACGCTTGCGCGCCGCGCGCGTCTGCCGGGGAACTCGGCCACGCGGTCCTCGATGCGCGCGGCGCAATCGGCCGCCACCGGACAGGCGCCACACGCCGGCCGCCGCGTGGTGCACACCTGTGCACCAAGGTCCATCATCCCCTGCGTGTAGGTCCCTATGGCGCGCGCGGGAAGCCTTGCATCGGCGAGCGCCCAGAGCCGCGATGCGACGCCTGCGCTCGCCGGATCCCCGCCAATGCCCGCATGGCGTGCCAGCACGCGCCGCACGTTGCCGTCCAGGATCGCGCGCCGCTCGCCGCCGGCGATCGCGGCGATCGCCCCCGCGGTGGAGCGGCCGATGCCGGGCAGCTCGACCAACTCCCCGAACCGGTCGGGGAAGCGTCCCGCGTGCCGCTCGGCGACCGCGCGCGCGGCGCGCAGCAGGTTACGCCCGCGCGCGTAGTAGCCCAGCCCGCTCCAGAGCGCGAGAACCTCGTCCTCGGAAGCTCGCGCGAGCTCGGCCACGGTGGGGAAGCGCGCGAGGAAGCGCTCGTAGTAGGGGATCACCGTCGTCACCTGCGTCTGCTGCAGCATGATCTCGGAGACCCACACGCGATAGGCATCGCGCGTCCCCTGCCACGGCAGGCCGTGCCTGCCGTGGCGGCGTTGCCAGCGAACGACGCGCGTGGAGAAGCCGGGCGAACTCACCCCGCGAGTATGTCACCCCGCGCACCGCCCCTGCTCGTCGCTCCGCCCCCGCTCGTCACCCCGGGCGCCGCCTTGCGGCAGAGCCTGCCCCCGGCTCGCTACTTGGCCGGGGGCCCGGGGCCCAATTTCCTCAGTGCCGCAGCGTCGGGGGCTCCGCGCGCCACGCCCCGCCGTCGCGCGGCGCGCTCCCGGTCTCGATCGCCACTTTCATGCGCCCGAGGTCGTCGTCCATCTCGCTCTTCGGATCGACGCCGAAGGCGCGCGCCACCGCGTGTCCCACGATGCCACCGGGCGGCGAGTAGCGCATCTGAACGTGGATGCGTGTGCCGCCATCCGCCTCCTCGAAGCGGATGCGCCCCACGTGCTCGACCTGCGAGTCGCCTACCGAGCGCCAGGTCATCTCACGGTTTTCCTCCATGTTGAGCAGCTCCGAGTCCCACTCCACGGGCGTGCCCGCGGGCCCGTCGACCACCCAGTGGAAGCGGTCGCCGCCGAGGCTGCGCACCTCGCGCACGTGCGACATCCACTGCGGCAGGTTCTCGAGGTTGCGCCAGTACGCGAACACCTTTTCGACCGGTGCGTCCACCGCGATCGACTTCTCGACCAGCACGCCATGGTGGCGCAGGACGTCGGCGAGCTGCTCGTTGGCCGTGGAACGCGCGACCAGCGCGCTGCCGAGCGCGCACATGGCCACGCCCTTCACGCCTCCCCGCAGGTAGCCGAACATCGCCAGGCCCGCGCCCGCCGCTCCCGCGAGCGCGCGCTGCGCCGGCGACCAATGGTTTCGGCGCCAGGTGCCGGCGGTGTCCTGCGCCAGGCTCGCGAGCGAGGTGCCTGCGGACGCAAGGCCGTCGCGCCGCCCGGTATCGATCACCTCGCGCGCCTCCGCCGCCAGTCCCTGCGCGCGATTACGCGCGTCGCGCACGACCACGTCGCGGGTGTGTTCGAGCTTGCGCACGGTCGAGTCGACCTGGTCCTTCAGCCCGGCGCGCCGCCGGCGGCCGGTTTGAGGGTCGTAGAAATACATGAGGGCCGCACCGAGCCCGAGAAACAACAGCCGGTTCGCCATGGAAGCCTCCGCAGGGGGGAAATGGAGCGTGGGCCGGTTCGACCGCGGCCGGGGAGGTCGCGTTTCCCGCGTAGTCAGGACGGACCGGGAGGGAGCGAGGCTGGAGCGGGTGAAGGGAATCGAACCCTCGTCGTAAGCTTGGGAAGCTTCTGCTCTGCCATTGAGCTACACCCGCGTTGCCGGGCCAATTGGCACAGCCGTCTGGGCCGGTCAATTGGACGCGGGAGCGAACGGAGATTGACCATGGGCAAGCCTGGCAAGGTCGGATGCATCGCTGCCGGTGGGCCGCTGCTCGCGCTTGCCGCGAGCGGCCTGCAAGCGGCGGGCGGGGTCCCGACACCGGCGAAAGCATGGGATCATGAGAGCCAGTGCGGTTGGTGGCTCAGCGATGACGACGGCAAGTCGCTGCGCGCATCGATTGGCCTCGGCGATGGTACGCTGCTGCTGACGCTAGCCGATCCGGCGTTTCTCGCTTGGCCCGAAGTGGACCGTCCGGTGGTCGAGCTGATCTTCAGCGGTGAGGAACGCAAGAGCGTCGAAGTCGAGGGATGGACGAGCCACGGAGGCGGCGACACGGCGATGCTTGGCATGAATCTCGATGCGCCCGCACGCGCGCTGATGAGCGGCGCCACCAGCGTCGAAGTCCGCCGCGGCGGCCGCACGTTCTTCTACCAGGCGCTGGCGAACTCGCCGATGCAGCCGAGCCTCGAAGACTGCGTGCCACCGCCATCCGGGCCCAACTCGGACAGCGAATGACAACGCAGCAGACTCCCAATGCGCACCGTATTGCCCTACGTCGGCAGCCGGCAACGCAGCAGGGGACAGACGCATGGCCACCTCGATTGTTGACGGCACCGTGGAAGAGGCGATCACTGGCCGCTCGCGCGGCGGGGTGACCCTCTTCAAGAGCATCCGCTTCAAGCTCGACGACGGCTCGAGCCGCACGATCATCAAGTCGGCGGTCAAGCAGAACGTCGCCGAAGAGATCACGCCGGGCGCGAAGGGCCGGTTCTATCTCTACAACGCCTTCGACCTCAAGGGCGTACACGGGGTGCGGACGCCGGACGGCCGGGCGATCTACGGCTTCCCGGGGAACAACCGGAAGCTGTTCCTGATCTTGGGGGTGATCAACGTGCTCTGGGTCGGGTTCAAGGTCGCAGTCGACGGCGAAGTGCCGCTGCTCGGCGCCGCCGTGTTCATCCTGGCCGTGGTCGGCTGGATCCTGATGGGCAAGGGCGAGCGCGACGCGCAGCAGCAGTTTGAGGGCGACGCCGGCTACGGAGGCGCTGGCGGCGTATGACCGACGCCAGGCCGGTCCGCGATATCGCGTCGCTCGGCCGCTGGGGGATTCGGCTGCTGGTCTTTCAGGCAGTGCTTTCGGCGATCGCCTTGGCTACCGCGCTTGCCCACGGACCGGGATTCACCGAAGACAGCGTGGCGTACGGTTTCGTTGCCCTGTTGCAGCTGCTGCTTTTCCTGGTCGCAGGGATCGTCGTGCTGCGGTGGATCTGGGTCGCCACCGCCAACGCCCAGGCGTTCGGTGCCGAAGGACTGCCGTGCGGGCCATGGCTGGCGGTCGGGTCCTACTTCATTCCCCTCGTCAACCTCGCCATGCCGTTCCAGGCGATGCGGGCAGTGTGGAAGGCCAGCATCGAGCCTCGCGACTGGGAAGTCGCCGCAGCCCCTGCCCTGCTCGGCTGGTGGTGGTTCTTCTGGCTGACCGGCAACATTGCCGGCATCGCCGCATTCCGCTTGTCCGATACCGGGCGATACGGCGACATCGGCTCCGTGCCGGGTACGCTGACGATGAGCTCCGATGCACTGACCATCTTCGCCAGCCTCCTGCTCGCCATCATCGTGCGCCGGCTAACCGCCATGCAGCAGGCCCGTGCAAGCTTCGCCTGAACGCGCTTCGCCAGCTTCCGCACCGGCCCGGAATTTCACTGGGGATTGGTAACGCTACCACTCGGGTGAGCCCGAAATTGCCATTACCTGTGGCCGCAAATGGGCTGAATCGCTATTGGACTATCCATACTCGCGCTCTATGCGCGCCGAGTCTTTCCAAGGAGCAACTCACCCCCATGCCGCTCGTCAACATGAAGCCCCTCCTGCGCGACGCGATGGAGAACGGTTACGCGGTCGCCGCGTTCAACCTCGTCGACTACGGAACCACCAAGGCGATGGTCGCCGCGGCCGAGGAGCTCAACGCGCCGGTCATCTGCCAGACCTCGACCAAGACCATCCAGTACTGGAGCCACAGGGAGATCGTCTCCTGGGTCCGCACCGTGGCCGAGGAATCGCCGGTGCCGGTGGTGCTGCACCTCGACCACTGCAAGGACCTTGCAATGATCGAGGCCTGCGCGAAGGCCGGCTGGACTTCGATCATGATCGACGCCTCCGAGCTGCCGTTCGAGGAGAACCTCGAGATGTCGAAGAAGGTGCGCGCCATCGCCGAGAAGTACGGCGTCGGCATGGAGGCCGAGCTGGGCCAGATCATGGGCGTCGAGGACGACATGCACGTCGCTGCCGAGGATTCGATCCTGACCGATCCCGAGGACGCGAGGAAATTCTGCGACGCGCTCGACCTGTCGGCCTTCGCCTGCGCGGTCGGCACCGCGCACGGCTTCTACCACGGCGATCCGGTGGTCGACTTCGACCGCATCAAGCGCATCAACGAGCTGACCGGGACGCCGATGGCGCTCCACGGCGGCACCGGGCTGTCGGACGAGACGTTCGCCAAGGCGATCGCGCGCGGCAGCGCCAAGATCAACATCTCGACCAACCTCAA
>Ga0307505_10000864_pt1 | contig 29071 bp, 14 predicted proteins | sample 23_S_MG_FD_202183 | JGI IMG/M metagenome (GOLD analysis project Ga0307505, IMG submission 202183) | Soil microbial communities from Populus trichocarpa stands in riparian zone in the Pacific Northwest, United States - 23_S | ecosystem: Environmental > Terrestrial > Soil > Riparian zone > Trees... | reverse complement strand
GGGTGTCCAGCAGGCGCTGCTCAAGATCCTCGAAGGCACGGTCGCCAACGTTCCGCCGCAGGGTGGACGGAAGCATCCCCACCAGGAGTTCATCCAGATCGACACCACCAACATCCTCTTCATCTGTGGTGGAGCGTTCGTGGGTCTGGATGGAGTCATCGAGCGCCGTCTGTCGCAGACCTCGATGGGCTTCGGCGCCAAGATCGCCTCGAAGAAGGAAAAGAAGACCGGCGAGCTCCTCGCGCAGTCGCATCCGGAAGACCTCATCCGCTTCGGGCTCATCCCGGAGTTCGTGGGACGCCTGCCGGTCGTGGCCACGCTCAGCGAGCTCGATAAGGCCGCCCTCATCGAGATTCTTCGCGAGCCGAAGAATTCGCTGGTGCGCCAGTACCAGACCATCATGGGCTTCGAGAACGTCGAGCTGAAGTTCAACGACGACGCCCTCGAGGCCATCGCCGAGGAAGCGCTCAAGCGCAACGTCGGCGCCCGCGGCCTCAAGATCATCATCGAAGAGCTGATGCTCGAGCTGATGTACACGATCCCCTCGGAGCACACGTTCAACGAGTGCGTCATCACCCGCGAGGTCGTCGAGAACCGCAGCCAGCCGGTCACGCTCTACAAGAAAGCCGGATAGTCACCCGCATCGCTCACTCTTGGCCGCCTTCGGGCGGCCTTTTTTGTTTTAGTGGGACGAATGGGACCTATGGGACGAATGGGACCTATGGGACAAAATGGGACGGTTCTGCTCCTCCCATCGGTCCCATTCGTCCCATTCGTCCCATAGGTCCCATCGGCCCGCCCCAGCCGAGCGCTGAACACTTTCCTATTCCCGCCATCCGTCAATCGCGAGCGGGAAGTTTTTCGCCTGCAACCGGCGTATAACAGTCTCGAACATGTCCACTCCTGAACCGAGCATCATGCAACTCCCCCTTGTCCCCCTCCGGGACATGGTCGTGTTCCCGTCCATGATGGCGCCGTTCGTCGTCGGCAGGCGGGCTTCGATCATGGCCCTCGAGGCCACCCTTGCCACCACCGAGAAGCGGATCTTTCTGGCCACTCAGAAAGACCCGAAGATCGACGATCCTTCGCTGACCGAGATCTATCAGGTCGGCGTGATCGCCACGGTGGTTCAGAATCTCAAGCTCCCGAATCAGAACGTCAAAGTGATGGTCGAAGGACTGACGCGTGGCGAGATCATCTCCTCGCACGAGTCCAACGGCTTCGTCACCGTGGCGGTGCGGGAGATCGACACCAAGTATCCGCTCACGCCTGAAGTCTCGCAGTACATGCAGAAGCTGATGGAGCTCTTCGAGAGCTACGCGAAGATGTCCCATCACCTCGCCTTCGAAGGGGTGATGTCCACCCTCAAGCTGGACGACCCCGACCGCTTCGCCGACACCCTCGCCTCCCACCTCCTCATCACCACCACCGAGAAGCAGCAACTCCTGGAGACTCCTTCACCGTATGAGCGCCTGCAGAAGCTGCAGGACTTCATCGAGATCGAGATCGAGAAGATCAACATCGACAAGCGCATCAACTCCAAAGTCAAAAAGCAGATGGAGCGCGCGCAGAAGGAGTACTACCTCAACGAGAAGATCAAAGCCATCCACCACGAGCTGGGGCGGAAGGACGATCGCTCGGATGAGATCGAGGAGCTCCGCGGCAAGATCGAAGAAGCGGGCATGCCCAAGGAGACCAAGGAGAAGGCTCTCCAGGAGCTCAAACGCCTCGAGGCCATGCCCGGCGTCAGCGCCGAAGCCACCGTTTCGCGCAACTACATCGAGTGGCTCGTGGCCGTGCCCTGGAAGAAGTCTTCCAAGGAGATCAAAGACATCGAGCTGGCCGAGCAGATCCTGAACGAAGACCACTTCGGTCTCGACAAGATCAAAGACCGCATCCTCGAGTTCCTGGCCGTGCGCCAGCTCGTCAAGCAGCCCAAGGGCACCATCCTCTGCTTCGTCGGGCCTCCCGGCGTCGGCAAGACCTCACTGGCCAAGTCCATCGCCCGCGCCACGGGACGAAAGTTCGTGCGTCTGTCCCTGGGTGGCGTGCGGGACGAGGCCGAGATCCGCGGCCATCGCCGGACGTACATCGGCGCGTTCCCGGGCCAGATCATCCAGCGCATGAAGAAGGCCGCCACGATCAATCCGGTCTTCCTCCTCGACGAAGTCGACAAGATGTCCATGGACTTCCGCGGAGATCCCTCGGCGGCCCTGCTGGAAGTGCTCGATCCCGAACAGAACAACGCCTTCGTCGATCACTACATGGACGTGGAGTACGACCTCTCCAAGGTCATGTTCATCGCCACGGCCAACGTCACGCACACCATTCCCGCGCCTCTCAAGGACCGCATGGAGATCATCCAGCTCTCCGGCTACACGCACCTCGAGAAGCTGGCCATTGCCCGCCAGTTCCTGGCGCCCAAGCAGAAGCAGGAGCAGGGGCTCGAAGACGCGAAGATCCGCTTCGAGGACTCCGCGCTGGAAGAGCTCATCGACTCCTACACGCGCGAAGCCGGCGTGCGCGGCCTGGAGCGCGAAGTGGGCTCCGTGCTGCGCAAGCTCGCCCGTCAGGTGGTCAAGTCGGGTCCGGACTTCGAGACCACCGTCGACAAGGCCAAGGTCCGCGAGCTCCTCGGCAAGGCCAAGTACCGTTCGCACCAGATCCACGACAAAGCCGAGATCGGCTTGGCGACCGGTCTGGCCTGGACGGAAGTGGGCGGCGAGATTCTCTCCACCGAAGTGGCGCTCTCGCGCGGCAAGGGCACGCTCACGTTGACGGGCAAGCTCGGCGACGTGATGCAGGAGTCGGCGCGCGCCGCGCTGTCGTACGTGCGTTCGCGCGCGGAGCTGTTCGGCCTCGACCCCGACTTCCACTCCAGCCTGGACATTCACATTCACGTGCCCGAGGGAGCGATCCCGAAAGACGGACCGTCGGCCGGCATCACCATGGCCACGGCGCTGCTCTCCGCAGTCACCAAGATCCCCATCCATCGCGACATCGCCATGACCGGCGAGATCACGCTGCGTGGAAAGGTGCTGCCGGTGGGTGGCGTGAAGGACAAGGTGCTCGCCGCGGCGCGTGCAGGCATCACCAAGGTGATCCTGCCCGCCGAGAACGAGCGCGACCTCGACGACATCCCCGCGGACGTCCGCGCGCGGATGGAGTTCACCCTCGTCGAGTCGATGGACGAAGTGGTGCTGGTCGCCCTCGACGGCACCATCGTGCCGCTGGCCGCGAAAGAGAAGTTGCCCGATCCCGAAAAGGTCATCGGCGCCGAGCCCCCCGTCACGCATTGAGTACACCCTGTCCCGTACTGAGAGCGGTGGCGCAAGCCACCGCTCTTCGTTTTCCCGGACGCTCGTGGCATGGCGGTCGCACGACGACTGGGCTTCCACACCTCGAGGTGCCAGTGTGAAACCGATGGTGAACTGGGTCCTGCTTCTGCTCTTCACTGCGTCTGTGGGAGCACAGGATCGGACACTCTCCGACAGCATTACCGTCAATGTCGTCGAGGTTCCCGTGTACGTCGAGCGTTTCGGCGTGCCGGTGACCGGCCTCGCGCGCGAGGACTTCGAGCTCTTCGTCAACGGCGCATCACAGGCCATCGAATCTTTCGACGCGCAGGATGAAGGGCGTGATGCTGCCGCGACGGGCGCTTTTGCCGTCTCGCCGCCTCTCCACCGGCGCCGCCTGGTCCTGCTGCTCTTCGACATTGCCGCCTCATCAACTCCCGTCCTGGTACGCGCACAGTCTCATGCGGCCAGAGTGGTCGAAGAGGCAGCGCCTGGAGACACGTTCTCGATCGCCACCCTCGGGCGCGACGGAGTTCGCTTCGCCGTTCCTTTCACCAAGGATCGGAAGGCCATCCAGTCGTCGATCACTACGCTGGCACCCAGTCGCGTCGGTGACCCGTTCCGCCTTGCCTCACTCGAGATCGAGCGAGTCCGAAGCCTCGTGTCCGGTGCCGAAGCAGGGATAGGGAACTTCGAAGACCTTTGGGACAAGGACGGGCAAGGGTTGGCACCCGGCGGGTTGGGAACCTCGAGCGCTGCGTCGAATGCGGCAGACGCAAATGCGGTGGCCATGCGTCTGCAGGAGGAGGAGATTCAACAGCAAACCCGCGGAATGACGGACGAACTGGGCGCGCTCGCCGAGCGTCTCGCGCCGCTGCCTGGGATCAAGCACGTGGTCCTGCTGACCGAGCGCAGACGATCGGACAGTGGGTGGATGTCCGGCTATCTGCGAGCGAGCAAGATGCACGAGCGTTTCAAGAAGGCGGGAGTGATCCTCGATGCAGTAGACATCGGCTTCGCGAGGGCGCCGAACGGCGAGAGAATGCCGGATCTTGGTCCAGCGCCGTTCCTCTACACCCTCGCGTTGGAAACGGGCGGGGCGGTGACCTCGTCGCTGCAGGCCTTGCGAGAACGGAATCGTTCCGTATACGTGCTGGGCTTTCAGCCACGCGGGATCCAGAGGAAAACGAACTCCATTGAAGTGCGGGTGAAGGGGCAGCCCTTACTCACAGATGTTCGATACCGGCGGTCCTACTCCCTGGACGCCACGATCCCTGACCAGCCCGACGGGCTACTCCTCGCGGATGCGTTGATGAACGACATCCCTCAGGACGGAGTGAGCGTCAAGCTGAGAGCGGGGAGTGTGCGTGGGGCAACGTCGCTCGTGGCGAGCGTCCCGGGTGTGGAGTTGCTCGCGCGGCCCGCGGGTGAGCCGGTGGTGCTCGACGTCTATTTCTACGTCTTCGACGCGCAGGGCAGCGCGGTCGCATGGAGCCAGTCGCGCGTGGCCATCGATCTCGAGAAGGGGCGGGACTTCCTCCTTGAGAATGAGTTCACAGTACGCCAGGAGTTCCGGCTGGCTCCCGGCCAGTACGTTGGGAAGGCATTGATTCGCGTCGTCGGCACCGAGCTCACCGGATTCCGCCGGGCAGAGTTCTCGCTCCCTGGCGCGGAATGAAGTTCGCATCCTCTCTCGACCACTCCTCTGGTATGCGGCCCGTTTCTTGTAAAGACAGACCATCGTCCTTCAGAGATGTGACAGATGCGCCATAAAGGCGGCAGGCCGGACGCTTGACCGTCCGGCAGAATAACTGCACAATCCCCGGCGTTACCCGAACAACTTCAGAGTAGCAATCACCGAACTCACCAGTTTGCTGTCGCGCAGCCGCGCGATCTCTCGCCACGACATTCTCGGGCTTCCAGTTTCAAATCGCTTTGGACATCAAGTCAGCAAGTTTTCATCGGGCGGCGTACCAGCCGGCGGATTTTCCGCGCGACCGCAGACCGCAGTTTGCGATGGTCGGACGATCCAACGTGGGAAAGTCCTCGCTGATCAACGCCGTATTGAATCGGAAGGGCATTGCCCGCGTGAGCCAGACCCCTGGGAAAACGCAGGCCATCCAGTTCTATCTGATCAATGAAAAGTTTCACCTGGTCGACCTGCCCGGTTACGGCTATGCGAAGGTTCCGAAAAGTGTCGCCAACACGTGGGGCGAGCTCATTCGCGGGTATCTCGAGAACGCGGAAGAGCTCAAAGTGATCTTTCTCCTGCTCGACATCCGGCGCGATCCGGGCGACCACGACCTGGCCATGCACGGATGGGCGCGCGCGCTGGACGGTCTGGACGAGAAGGTCGTGCTGACCAAGAGCGACAAGTTATCGAAGAATCAGGTCGCCGCGCGACGCAAGGCGATCTCCGAACAACTCCAGATGGACGACGAGAACCTGATCACCGCGTCCACCGTCACGAAGCAAGGAATCGATCAGATCCGCCGCGAAATGATCGTGCGGCTCTGAAGAAGAAGTCGTGAGTCCGAAGCTCGGAGCTCGCATCGACACGAGGACCTACATGGCACACAAGGAAAGCAACGACACCGCCGCCGTTCTGGACGCCGAGGCGCCCGCGGAAGCTCCGGTCAAACCGAAGCGCGCACCCCGCAAGAAGAAGGAAGTGGTCGTCGAGGAAGCTCCCGCCGAGGAAGTGGCCGCGGCCGAGGCCGCGCCCGCGCCCGTTCAGGCCGAGGAGCCGCCGCCCGTCGAGGACGCCGCCCCCCCTGTGGTGCGCGACGCCGCCGAGCCGGTCCCCGCTCCGGAGCCCGTTGCCGCCGAACCTGTTCGCGAGGCGAACGGCAACGGCAATGGAAACGGCAAGAACAAGGGCACGCAGCCGAAGCAGGAGGTTGCCGAGCTGCTCGACATCCGCATGCTGAAGGAGATGAAGCTCCCGGATCTCACCAAGCTCGGCAAAGAGCTCGGTCTCGAGAACGCCTCGGGGATGCGCAAGCAGGACCTGATCTTCGGGATCCTCGGCGCGCAGACCGAGAAGTCCGGTCTCATCTTCTCCGAGGGCGTGCTGGAGTGCCTGCCGGACGGCTTCGGCTTCCTGCGCGCTCCCGAATACAACTACCTTCCGGGTCCGGACGACATCTACGTCTCGCCCTCCCAGATCCGCCGCTTCGACTTGCGCACCGGCGATACCGTCTCCGGTCAGGTGCGTCCGCCGAAAGAGGGCGAGCGCTACTTCGCGCTGATCAAAGTCGAGGCGGTCAACTTCGAGCATCCCGATGTGGCCCGCGACAAGATCCTCTTCGACAACCTCACCCCGCTCTACCCGCAGCACCGCATCAAGCTCGAGACCGCGACGCACATGTCTTCGCGCGTGCTCGACCTGATCGCGCCGGTGGGCAAGGGCCAGCGCGGTCTGATCGTGGCGCCGCCGCGCACGGGCAAGACCATGTTGCTCCAGTCCATCGCCAACTCCATCACCGCGAACCACCCTGAAGTCACGCTCATCGTGCTGCTCATCGACGAGCGACCGGAAGAAGTCACGGACATGCAGCGCAGCGTCAAGGGCGAGGTCATCTCCTCGACCTTCGACGAGCCCGCGTCGCGTCACGTGCAGGTCGCGGAGATGGTCATCGAGAAAGCCAAGCGCCTCGTCGAGCACAAACGCGACGTGGTCATCCTGCTCGACTCCATCACCCGTCTGGCCCGCGCGTACAACACCGTCGTGCCACCGTCCGGCAAGGTCCTCTCCGGCGGCGTCGACTCCAACGCGCTGCAGCGCCCGAAGCGCTTCTTCGGCTCCGCGCGTAACGTCGAGGAAGGCGGATCGCTGACGATCATCGCCACCGCCCTCATCGACACCGGCTCACGCATGGACGACGTCATCTTCGAAGAGTTCAAGGGCACCGGCAACCTGGAAGTGCACCTCGACCGCAAGCTCTCCGACAAGCGCGTCTTCCCGGCCATCGACATCAACCGCTCCGGCACTCGCAAGGAAGAGCTCCTGCTCGAGCGTCAGGAGCTCAACCGCATCTGGGTCCTGCGCAAAGTCTTCTCGCCCCTCTCCACCGTGGAGTCGATGGAGCTCCTCGTCGAGAAGCTCGACAAGACCCGCACGAACAGCGAGTTCCTCAACGCCATGTCGTCGATGTAGTCCGGGATGGTGGGTGGCGAAAGCGGAGCGCTGGCGTCCCGCCGGCTGGCGGGGGAACGCGCACTGCGCGAAGGACGCTCGTCTCGAGATGCTGGATTTTGGCTCGAATGCCCCTGCCCGACGCGGTTGTCAGTTGCAGGGGATCCTTCAGCGCGGGCTGCACAACCAACGATGCATTGGCCTGTCATCCCGAGCCGACCCACGCCGCGCGCGGCGCGCCTGAGAGAACTCTCGGTTCGACTCCCTCGCGATGAAACAGAAGCCTGCGTACCTGCCACGAGGGCGACCCCTCATCCGCCTTCGGCACCTTCTCCCCTCTGCGGAGGGGAGAAGGCTCTCGGTGTGTGCTCATCGCGAGCTGAAGTGTTCATCGCGAGAGTGTTTCAATCGAGAGGTGGCCATCGGCCGGATGAGGGGACGATGCAGCCTCCAATCAGTTTGCATTCTGCCCCTGCAAACATTGGAAGCTTCTCGACGCTCGGGATGACAGCTACTTCATCTCGAATCTGCGCAGCGAGCGAAGAAGCTCCAGGTTGGCAGCACAGAAGGAGCGCGTCGGACTGTGGCGTCGCGGCCGCGGAAGGCGCGGTACATTGTCCGTCCGGAGTCAGCGCTTCAAATTCGAGGGCAGCATGGGTTTGGACAGCAGTTCCCGGAACGCGCCCCAGCGGTCGGGGCTCTTCTCGATGTACTCGCGCACGAGGTCCTGCCCGAGGGTGTAGTTGATGACGTAGCTGCGATAGCGCTCGGCGAACTTGAGCTGCTGCTCGGCTCGCTCCGGTGTCGAGAGGCCGTATCGCACCAGCCACGCCTTTGCTTCGTCGCGCGCCATCTCGCCGTCGAGATAGCGCTGAGCCGCTTCGGAGGACGTGTACCCGAGGGCGGCGAGCAGGCGCAGCGTGCGGTGGTACGTCTCCGCGTCGTTCGGGTCGAGACCCGCCAGCGGAAAGAGCACGTCGCGGTCGAACTTCATCCGCTCGTCACCGGGGAACGCCATGACCAGGCCGTAGTTTCCGCTGCCTTCTGCGATCAGAGACTGCGGACTGTTCAGCGGATAGACCGAGAATTCGACCCAGCCCCGATCGCGCACGAGGTTCTTCTCGAGCAGGACGTTGTACGCGTGATGTCCGGGATAGCCCTCGTGGCAGGCCAGGTCGAGGGCCCGCGAGATCGCCATCGGCAGGTCCGTGTTCACCTGAATGAGACTGGTGTAGTTGCCCTTGTACCAGTTGTATCCGCTCCAGGGCTGGTTGGTCACGTACTCGAGGGTGAAGGCCTCACCCTGGGGGAGCTCGATGTGCCGCAGCGTTCGGACCCGGCACTCCTGCAGCGCGGCGCGCATCACCTCGTCGCGTTTGTCCGGCGGGATGTGAAAGCGTGCGCGAAACCGTTCGACACGCTCGGCGAGCGAGCCTTCCCCGGGCAGCTCCTTCTCCAGATTGCGGATCGCCTCGGCGAAGAATGCGTCGTCATGACGAGCCGGCGTGACGCCGTACAGTCGCCGGGCCTCCTCCTCGAAGGAGAACTTCTTGCCCTGCAGCATCTCTGTCTTGGTGATGAGCGAGCCCAGTTGTTCGATGAGGTAGTTGCGGCGCAGCGCGAGCATCTGGTCTCGCGAAACCGGCGTGCTCTGCACGCCCGCGAGCAGTGCGGAGGCCTCGGCGTGAATGGCTTCGAGGTTCTTCTTCTCGCTCTTGACGGACTCGCGCCATTCCGGCGGGCCGTAGTAGGCGTCGACCCAGTCTGCATCGTGCTCGCCGAGGGCCAGGGCCAGCTTCACGTAGGACGTCGCGTGCGCATCCATGGAGATGGGAGGCTGGTGGGCGCAGGCGGCCAGGAGGAACAGAACCATCACAACGGTGAGCTTTCGCATGCAGTCGGATCTTATACTTCGCCGCGATGCGAATGTGTGGGCGGCCCCACGAGAACGAAGTGCTTGCCGTGGCCCGTCGATTCACTCAATGATGCGCCGGACGCCCGCTTGGCGTCATGGCATCCACGACCCGATTCGACAAACTCTTGCAGGAGCTCTCGATGAAAACGTTCCTCACCTTGGTCCTCGCCGTCGTTCTGCCCCTGACCGCCGCATGGACCGCCGCGGCGGATGACGGCATGTGGATGCCGCAGCAGGTCCCCGCCCTCGGCGAGGAGCTGAAGAAGCTGGGTCTGCAGATGGACCCCGCGCAGTTCGCCGATCTCACCGCGTTTCCCATGGGGGCGATCGTGAACATTGGCGGATGCAGCGCCTCGTTCGTGTCTCCCGAGGGACTCGTGGCCACCAACCATCACTGCGTCGCCGGGGCGTTGCAGTACAACTCCACGGCCGCGAACGACATCCTCACCAACGGCTTCGTGGCCCGCGAGCGCTCCCAGGAGATCCAGGCCACGCCGGACTCACGGGTGTTCGTCACGACGAACATCGAAGACGTGACCAAGCAGATCCTGGCCCCGTTTCCGGCCAAGAGCGGCGACGCGGAACGGGCCCGGACCATCACCCGCCGCCGCCGCGAGATGATCAATGCCTGCGAGCTGGGTGGCGGCAAACGTTGCCTGGTCTCTTCCTTCTTCGAAGGCGGCCAGTACCTGAAGCTCACGCAGATGGAGATCCGCGACGTGCGCCTGGTGTACGCGCCGGCGCTGGGCGTGGGCAACTTCGGGGACGAGGTCGACAACTGGATGTGGCCACGCCACACCGGCGACTTTTCCTTTTATCGCGCCTACGTCGGGCCGGACGGCAAGCCCGCGGACTTCTCCGCGGCGAACGTGCCGTACCAGCCGAAGCACTGGCTGAAGATCTCCACCCGCGATCTCGATGAGGGCGACCTCGTGATCGTCATCGGGACGCCCGGCGTCACGCATCGTCACGAGACCCCTGCCGAAGTGGCCGGCGCGTTGGAGTTCGACCTGCCGACGGACATCCGCTACCGCACCATGCTCCGCGACACACTGCAGGAGCGCGGCAAGGACGACCGCGACATCGCGCTCAAGAACGCCAGCCGCATCTCCGGTCACGAGAACTATCTGAAGAAGCACACCGGCACGCTGGAAGCTTTCGCACGCGCGAACACGGTCGTCGTCAAACAGGACGCGGACAAGGCGTTACGCGGTGCGTTCACTCCGGAGCTGGCAGGAGTGTACGGCCCCGCCCGCGAGGAATTGGACCGGATTCTGGCCGCGCAGCGCGCCACCCGCGAGCGCGACCTGGTCTTCGAATGGCTCTATGCGGCTTCGCCCATGCTGTCCCAAGCGAACAACCTCTACCGCCTCAGCGTCGAGAAGACGAAGAAGGATCTCGATCGCGCCGAGGCCTATACGGAGAGGAACCGCAAGCGATTGGCACAGAGCCTGACGCGCAATCGCCGCAACGTGGAGCCGGGCAGCGATCGCGCCGGCCTGCGCCTGTTCCTGCTCGAGGCCACCAAGCTTCCCGCCGGCCAGCGCATCCCGCCGGTGGACGCGGCGCTCGCAGCCACGAATGCGGCCACGCCGGAGGCGCAGATCGACGCGCTACTGGACCGGCTGTACGGAAGCACGAAGATCGGGGACAAGGACGCGGAAGAGAAGATGTTCGAGGAAACCACCGCGCAGCTCACGGCGCGCAAGGACTCGATGATGGACTTCGCCGCGTCGCTGCGGCCCTTCGCGAATCAGCTCGATGAGGAGAAGACCGCACGCGACGGGGCGATGTCCCGCTTGCGTCCGGTCACCCTCGAGGCACTGCGTGCCTCGCGGGGCGGCCGGCTGTATCCCGACGCCAACGGCACGCTCCGCTTCGGCTTCGGCCAGGTCAAAGGCTACTCACCTCGCAATGCGGTCTGGTATCAGGCACAGACCGACGTCCGCGGGGTCGTGCAGAAGGAGAGCGGGGAGATTCCGTTCGCCTCGCCCGCGCGCCTGCTCGATCGCGCCCGCAAGGGCGAGTTCGGTCCCTATACCGATCCCGATCTCGGCAGCCTGCCCGTGGCGTTCATCTCCACGAACGTCGTCACCAACGGCAGCTCGGGCTCGGCCACGCTCAACGCCTGGGGCGAGCTCTGTGGCCTGGCCTTCGACTCGAACTGGGAAGGCGTCGGCTCGGACTATCTCGTGGAAGAAGAGATCACCCGCACCATCCACGCCGACTCCCGCTACTTCCTCTGGGTCATGGACGCCGTCGACGACGCCGACAATCTTCTGCGCGAGATGGGCATCGAACCGAAGCTGTAATGGAGTCGATTACGCCCGCGTAGCGGGCGAATCGCCCGCTACGCGGGCGCGAAAGCGGAGCGCCGGCGTCCCGCCGGCTGGCCGGGGGGCGTCCCCGCCCCGGGCGGGGGAGCGCGCCTTGCGCGAAGGACGTTCGTCTCGCGATGCAGGGTTTCGGCTTCGAATGCCCCCGCCCCGCGGCGGGACGTCGGTGCTCCTCGGCTCGATGCAGCGCTCAATGCCCAAACTCCAGACGCCCGCGGTAGCGGGCTAGCGGGGCTTTGGATCGACGATTGCGGCGATGCGTCGTGTGCGTAGCGTGCGACAGCCGCGCTGCGAAGTTCTGTCGCAAGCTCCCCCGATTCACCCGGCTTGAAGCCGGGTGCTCGGTTCTGCTGCCGCCGACGGCGGCTCCAGCCCGCTGACGCGGCGCGATGAGGGGCCACTCTCTCTCTGTACCGCGCACGCGGTACCCCGCGGTTGCACGAATCTCTTTCCATCCACCGCAGGAGAGAGCCGGAAACGTGTCGGTGAACGACGGACGGACATCCTCATGACGGGCCTTTGATCCTATACGGCGGAAGCCTGCCGAACCCACCATGAAGAGACGAATCAAGGTCCGGACTCATTGATGTGTGCTCCGCTTTACCGCAACCCCATTGCCGGAAAGTGTTGAACCGGTAGCAGTGCTGCATCTGTGTCGTGAAGTGCGTTGCGTACGTTGTAGATGACTTTGACAGCGAAACGGGAAGGAGGGTCTGCACATGAGGAGATTGTACGCAGTGACGATGTTGCTGCTTTCGTTGTTGCTCTGCGGTGGAGAAGGTTCGGCGGCCAGCATTCAGATCTCGAATGACGACTTCGACACTCGATATGTTGGCTACAACCAATGCGGCGCCTACTACGGAGCGGAGTACTCTGGGCCGATGGGCCACTGTCTCGGCAGCAATGCCGTGACCGAGGCTTTCTGGAGTACGAGCCCGCGGCTCCCGGGCTGCTCGGCCAAATCCGAACGCACGTGCGTGAACAGCGCTGGCACGACGAGCGTCGTGAGGCTCAGTTGCACCGGAGTCAACTATTGTGTGTCTCATGACGGCTTTGTGGAGTGTGACGGGGTGATTCAAGAGCGTTCGTGCCCCGCGGGCTTCTTTTAGCCTTGCAAGGCGCCGCGGAGTGCAGCTCCGACTCGGCGGCGCCTTTCGTTGATCTCCTGGTTCCAGTCACTGCAAGACTGACGCTGCCATAACGAATCCCTGCATTAACGGACGGTCCCGCGGCGCGCGAGCGTCCGCATTGACGGTGAGAGGTGTTCCATTCGGAGGATGAATGTCGCGTGAACGAGCAGCGCTGATCCTGACACTGTCGCTTTCACTGATGGCGATGCTTCCCAGCCGCGCGGAGAACGCCTGCGGCATTCAGTCCTCGCCGATTGGCCAGCCGGGAGCAACGCCGATCGCAGTGGATGATTACGGGTCGTTTCCCGTCAACACTTCGTCCATTCTCATTCCCGTTCTTCAGAATGACGTCACTCCTTCCGGCACCACGATCATCGGGACGGCCGGTGCGTCGCGGGGCGTGGCCAGTATCAGCGGAAGCCAGATCTCCTATCAAGCGACCGCCGCCGGCGCGGGCCTGACCGACGAGTTCACTTATACGATCCGTGCCGGCAGTTCGACGTCCACGGCGCGAGTTCAGCTCGGCGCCGCGGCGGGCACGGTCACGTTTGACTACTCCTGCGCCGGCACCTTGTGCACGTTTCTGCCACAGCCATCGATCCCCGCGGGTCTCACCGGTTACGAGTGGAACTGGGGCACGAACACGGAATCGATGCCTCCGCGTCAGACCGTGACTCACAACTTCCCCACCCTCGGTTCGTCGTGGACGGTGAGCCTGACCGCCGTCTATCAGTCGGGAGCAAGAGTGACCGGCTCGCGGCTGGTGACCGTCAGCGCGCCGCACGTCGTATGGCACGTGGCGACCGCCGACCTGATGGCCGGCGTCGACGTCGACTCGATCAATACCAGCGTCTGGAACAACGACCCGGTCAATTACAGGATCGATTGGGGCGACGGAATCATCACCAACGAAACTGGCGGCCCTCACGGGGTCTTTCATGAAGTGGTCTGGCACACGTACGCCGCGGCGGGGGTCTACCAGATCACCTTCATCGTCAACGACCTGCAAACCGGCGCGCAGTACAGGTTCCCGCAGATCGCCACCGTCGTGAACTCACCACCCGTACCGGCCATCCACACCGCGCATGTCAGTGGCCGGCGGTACTCCTTCACGGCGGCAGAAACCGCTGATGTGTCCGCGGGCGGGCTGAAGTACACCTGGGAGTTTCACATCGAAGGAACCCAGTCCAGCCAGGTCGTGACGTCCTACAATCGAATGGAGACGCACACCTACACGTTTGCGCCGGGCCGGAACACGATCCGCTTGACGGTCACAGACACCGACGGAGTGAGTGCTGTCAAAGAGGCCGTGGTGGATGTGCCCAATCAGGCGCCGGCGGTCAATGGCTTCCTTTGGGAGTGCAACGATCTGACGTGTGTGTTCTGGACCGATGGAACTGTCCGCGATCCCGATGACGCCAGTCAGGTCCTGTCGTTGCGTTGGAAGTTCGGTGATGGCGAGGAGACGGATTCGGACGGCTCGCAGGTCGCGCACACGTATGCCGGGTATGGCCCCAGAAACGTCGAGCTGACCGCGACGGACGGCCTTGCCTCGAGTGCGCCCCGAATCAACCGGGTGACTCCGAGTCCCCTATCGTCCGGCCCACTGCATTTCTTCGCTGTCGCCCCGTGCGAGCTCTATGACTCGGAGAAAGAGTCCATACCTTCGTGGAATGTGCGGTCGATCGACGTCACCCAATCAACTTGCGGGATTCCCGCTCACGCAAAGGCGGTCGCGGCGAACATCACGGTCACGACAGCTACGGGAACGGGCTTCCTTCAGGTCGACGATCAAGCGAATGGGGCGGCGTTTGCGCGCGCCAGCATTCTGAACTTCACCGCGGCCAATGTCCCTCGGGCGAATGCCGTGATTGCTCCGGTGACGAACGGGATGATCCACGTCATGCCGAGCGTTCTGCCCGGACCGGACGGCAAGGCGAATGTCGGCGTCCATGTCGGAGTCACCGGATACTTCGCCGCGGACACTCAGCCCGCGGGTGGGGCGAGTGGCCCGCTCGGGTTCAATCCCTGGTGGTTCCCGCAGCGCCTGTACGACACGCGCCTGATCAGTGCGCCTCTGGCCGCCAATGAGCCTCGAGTGGTGTCTCTTCCGAGCCCGGACGACGCGGAAGTGTTGGTGGGGACGCTCACGGCCGTCAGTCCCACCGAGAAGGGAACCATCAGCCTGTTTGCCGGCGCCCTTTCCCGGCCCCCGTCAGCAGTGACGATGCCGGTCGCGGCGGGCACTACGCGCGCGAACGGATTCATCTCGGCGCTCTCCACGGCCGGACTGGCCGGTTTGAGCTACGTGAGCCAGGCTGGGGCGAGCACGCACCTCCTGGTGGACACGACCGGCTACTTCGGGCGCACCGGAATGCAGTACTACCCGCTCCGTCCCTGTCGCACCGTGGACACGACGGATCCCTATCAGGACCGGATCGGATCGTTCCCCGGCTGGATGTCCTTTCGGCTGGCCGGGAACTGTGGCGTGCCCGATGGTGCCTATCCGTTCGTGGTGCTGACCGTCGTCAATCCTTCCTCCGCGGGCTGGGGCGTGATTCAACTGCGATCGACCGCGAATCCGCAAATGATCGAAACGTCCACGATTCAATACGGGACGGGAGAAGTTGCCATTGCGGCGGGGACGGTCACCAGCGGCGGCGATGTCTACCTGTCGTCCGGTGCGCAGGTCCTGATCGATGTCTATGGCTACTTCGACGTGGCGCAGGGGGGTGGTCAATGAGAATGCACGTGATCTCGAAAGCGATAGCCTTTGTCAGCCTATTGGCGCTGGCAGCCTTCCATGCTTCAGGGTCGCCGGATCCGGTAATGGCCCGAGGGTTCAATAAGAACCAGGTGTATTCATTCGAGGGCTTCGACAGTGTGAATGCGTACAACGGAAACCTGATGGTGACCGTGCCGTTGGGAAGAGAGTACCGGACGAACGGGACCCTGTCGTATGCGTTCGTGCTGCAGTACAACGCGAAGTTCTGGGAGTTTCACAATCATCCGGTGGGACCGACGTCGCTCGAGCAGGGAGTGACCTCGCATTTTCTGGTTCCCAGTTTTGCGGAAGTGCAAAGCGGGGATGGAGGAGCGCCCGGAACGGGAGCGGCGCAGAGGATGGAGGCGTACCCCAGCCGGATGAACAACGCCGGGCTGGGGTGGATGCTGTCGTTGGGCGAGGTGAGGGAGAGGGCCCTGGACTCGCTCAAGCACGAGGCCTACATCGACGAGTCCGGAGCGGAGCACCCGTTCACGGGGAACACGCTGCACGGAGCGCGGACGGTTGCGGACGGAGCCTCGCTGACGCAGGACGGGTCGTACCTGCGGCTGACGAGGAACAGCGCGGTGACGCGGACGGTGGAGTTCCCGGACGGAACCCGGAAACGTTTCACGTGTGCCAGTCCGAACGCGGGGAACACGGCATGTCAGAGCTCGGGAATCGGCCGCGTGTGGCAGTTGGACCAGATCACGGACCCGCTGGGGAACGTGCTTTGGGTGACGCGTTCCGCGGATCGTCTGACGTGGACGTTCAAGGAAGGAACGCTGAGCGCGGATCGTCACGCCAACATGCCGGCGGATCTGAGCGCGGTCACGACGGTGCGCGAGCACACGCTGTATTTCGAGTTGGCGAACGAGCTGCCGCGTCTGAAGAGAGCGCGACTGGCGGCGCCGCACGGCCAGACGGTCGATTACGAGCTGGAGTACGAGACGCGCAAACTGGCGCGGCCTTCGGGCTCGCAGTACATCGGGCCGGACCAGGTGGCGGCCCTCAATGGAGGGAATGGCCAGTTCGACGTATCGTGGCTGCGGCGGGTGAAGTTGCCGGAAGATGCAGGGAAGTGGGAGTTCGACTATCTGCAAGGAGATCCGTGTCCGATCGGAGCGCCGGCAGGGGAGTGCACGAGTTTCGTGTTGCCTCCGTCAGGACAGTTTCCGCAGGCGCCGGTGTCGAATCACTCGGGTCTGCTCAAGCGGCTGAAGCTGCCGCTGGGGGGCGGAGCCGAGTACACGTGGGGAACGAGGACGTTCCTGAACCAGAGATGCGTGACGGGCGCCTCGGCGAAACTGCACGGGTACCGTTCGGCGGCGGTGACGCGGCGGCAGTTGATCCAATACCGGAGCGTGCAGGATGCGGTGAACGCGACGACCGCGCAGACGGTGGGAGAGCCGTGGCTGTACTGGGGAACGACGGCGCCGCTGATCTTGAACCGGGAGATCGGCGTACCGCCGCAGAGCGGGAACCCGGACTGCACCGAGCAGCGGCAGTACGTGGCCGCAGTGGTGGACCCGCTGGGGAATATGACGGCGACGTATCACTCGCTGTACCGGTACGACGCGAGCGCGGGATGGCTGCAGGACGAGCACTCGCTGCCGTTCAGCCGGCTGCGCCCGGACCCGGATGACGCCTCGCTGTTTCTGTCGAAGCGTGAGTACAAGTGCACGCTTCCGAACGCGAGCATTCCCGCGAACGATCTGCTGCACACCGTGTGGTTCGAGCCCGCGGCGGGAAGCGGAGCGGGAACGCCGGGACCGTGCGGACATCCGTTCAAGGAAACCTATGTCCGCTATGTGAACCAGGGCACGCCGTGCGCGATGCTGGGACCCTCCATGTGCCAGGTCGGGGACGCGCGGCTGGAAGTGGAGAAGACCAGGTTCTACCGGGAAGACTCCAACGGGCTGGCCACGGCGGTGCTGGACAGTCACAGCAAGACCGAATTCCAGGAGTGGAACGGAGCGAGTCAATACAAGGTGGTGCAGAGCAGCGGGACATTCGGTCGGCAGAACTTCGGGAACGTGGCCAGCAATGACGCGCTGGACCAGAGGACGGAGCGGACGAACTACACCTACGCGTTCAGCGCGTTGCCGAGCAGTCCGTGGCTGCTGAACCTATACGACCGCAAGGAGACGACAGACCCGAGCGGTACGCAGGTCAGGACGTTCCAGTTCGACGCGGCCAGTGGGGTGCTGCTGTCCCAGAGAACCCTGGCCGGAGCCGTGGCGAACGACAGCAAAGACTTGACGGTGCGGTTCGAGAGAACACGCGATGCCTTGGACCCTGCCGCGGTGACGACGGTGGCGCGATATGCGGGAGGAGACGAGCGGGATCAGAGCGAAGTGCAGTACGTGATGGCGCTGACGAAGCGATACGGCGAGACGGCCCGGACGGAGTACCGGAGTTGCAACGCCGGATCGTTGATCGAGCCGCGTGAGAACAACGGGATCGACAGGAATACGGGCCTGGTGGTGTGGAGCGATCCGTCAGGGGACCGGCATGCGGACGACATGAGTCCGGGAGGAAGCGCCTCGACGACGTTCTATCAATACGATCTGCTGGGCCGGCTCGAGACCATCCGGGCGCCGGGAGACGCACCTTCGATGTTCACCTACCAGACCGGAGCGGAAGACTCGGTGGGAGCGAGGGTCGAGCAGCATTACAGCAGCAGCGCTCGAGGGCCGTCGGCACAGTACGTGTTCGATGCCTTCGGCAGGTTGACCGTGGAGAGGACGATGCAGCCGCGGGCCAATGGCGGCGGAGACGGTTGCACGACCAACTGCGATGTGTGGACCGAGGTCGAGCGCGCGTACAAGCCGAATGGCTGGCTGGAGTCGGAGACGACGCGGCACGCGCGGGGGACCACGGGGAAGCGTACCCAGTACGAGTATCGCAACCCTTCCGGCAAGCCGTGGAAGATCGTCAAGCCGGACCACTCCAATACGGGGATCGATCGGTTCGTGCTGTATGCATACAACGGGACGCGGGAGCGGCAGACGACGGTGAGGGGGCTGGCGCTCGAGAGCGGAAACCTGTCCACTGTGACCGAGAAGTACGACCGTTTCGGACGGCTGGTAGAGGTGACCGAAAGCTCGAAGTCCAACACTCCGGCGGCCACCCGTTACGAGTACGACGTGGACGGAAAGCTGACGAAGGTCCGGAGCATGGAGGGCACGTCGGCGGCGAACCTGGACCGGAAGTTCGTCTATGACGGGCGGGGACTGTTGCTCGAGGAGTCGTATCCGGAACTGGGAGTGGGCGTGAAGATCGTGCACGACCAGTATGACGCCCGCGGAAATGCCGGGCGGTCGGAGACGCTCTCCGGCGGCACGGCGGAGACCCTCGAGCGGCGGATGCTGTACACCTACGACGGGTCGGAACGGATCCTGTCGGTGACCGACGACGGACAACCGTATAAGGCTTACACCTATTACGGGTCGACCGCGCCGGCGATGTCGCGTTGGAAGCTGGAGAACGCGATCCGATTCAACTATGTGCGCGACGTGGAGAACAGCGCGTCGAGTCTCGTCGCGCGCCAGGTGGACAAGCAGCATGAATACTCGAGCGAGCATGGCCGTCCCTCGGCGATGACGCTGAGTGTGGGCTCGGCGCTCACGGCACGGACGACGTTGGACTACGACGACTTCGGGGGAGTGGAGAGAGTCGGGTATCCGTCGGTGACCGCGGGATGCGGCACGACCTGTCCTCCGTCGCGGGAGGTTCGTTACCGGCAGAGCCGCGGGCTGGTGACCAGCATCCTGCAAAACAACCAGAACGTGGCCACGCTGGACTACCACCCCAACGGAATGCTGTGGCACGTCCGCCACGCCGACACTTCGGTGGACACGCATGGGCTGGATCCGAGCGGACTGCCACGTGTGGCATCGATCACGACGGACTTCGGAGGCACGAGCGCGAACTGGACCACGGGCACGTATGTGTACGACGGAGCGGGGAACGTGCGGGAAATGGGCAGCGACGAGTTCCGGTATGACCAGGTGGGCCGGCTAACACAGGCCAGGATCGGGAATCAGACGCAGACGTACGGGTATGACCGCTATGGAAACATGACCAGCCGAGGCACGGTGGACGTACAGACCAACCAACTGCGCCTCGCGGACGGTTTCGCGTACGACAGGAAGGGCAACCTGGTCCGGATGCCGGGCATCCAGACGGCGGTGAGCTACACGTACGACCCGTTCAACCGGATCACGGAGGTGAGCGGTGACGGACAAGGTCGTGTTCATCTGTATGACGCGGATGACGAGCGGGTCGGGACCACCGACTACACGCAAGCGGCAATCAAGCAGTTGTGGACCTTGCGTGGCATGGACAATGCCGTGTTGCGGGAGCTGACGAAAACGGGTACGGGCGCTCTGAGCTGGTCGCGCGACTATGTCCATCGCCCGGGCGGCCTGCTGGCGCAGATCACACCCACGGAGACGCTGCACTTCCATCTCGATCATCTGGGCACGCCACGCCGGGCCTCGAAACCCTCGTCCAATCCGGCCAGCAACGGGGCCCAGGCCGGTGCGTGGAACTATTTCCCCTTCGGCGAGGCCATCGTGGCCGATCCCAACGCTCCCCGGCTCCGCTTCACCGGCCACGAGCGCGATGACGACGGCACGGTCGCACAAACGACCGACCTCGACTACATGCACGCCCGCTATTACCGGCCCGTGTCGGGACGGTTCTTGTCGATCGATCCGGTCTTGAACGTGACGGAAGCGGTGGGTGAGCCGCAGTTGTGGAATCGCTACTCCTATGTGACCAACAACCCGATGAGCTCCACCGACCCGGACGGTCGGTATCGGACGTTCTACAAAGAGAAGAAGCTGAGTGACGTCGGTAATCCTCCGCCCTTAATCAAGACGGTGTTCGCCATCCAGGGCGGCCTACTGATGCTGCCGGCTGGCGGTGCGGTCTTACGTGGCGGAATGGTGGCCCATAGGACCAATCAAGCCGTAGCCGGTTCCGAACTGGCACAAACGGCAGTCATCTACAAGGGGGGAAAGGGACTCATTGGCGCTGCCGTGGGGGGTGCTATTGAGTATTACCGAGAGAGCGACCCTGACAAGAAGGTCGCCAGCGCTCTGAAGGGCGCTGCGGTCGGGGCGCTACTTGGCTTGGGAGTACCTGACAAATCAGTAGCGATGGCGGAGGAGATGGTGACAGGCGCCGCTGCGTTGGGCGCCCTATACACGGGTACAGCGGCCGGCCAAATGCAGGATGGTCTGGCACCGCAAAACGCGAGCCCCTGCGCGCCGATGTGTCCACCGGTACTCGGGACCAGCGAGACACCCGCGCAACGCCTGCAGAACCGCCGCATTCTCGAGAGTTACAACGCGCAGGCGAGAGGGAGTGAAAGCCAGTGAGTGAACTGACATCTCGCGAAAATGAGCGCTGATAGCGATATGTGAGAGCCGTCATGACGAATGATGCGTCGATGCCGGAGTGCGTCGCTTTGGACGCACTCCGGTTGCCGGGTGTGACGATCCGGCGAAAAGCGGTCGCAGCAAAGTGACGTGCCGGTCACGTCGGAGCTTCGATAGCGGAGTCCGTCCGACGGCGTGCGGCTGAATCGCATTTGTGGTGAGCACGGTGTTCGGAAATGAACGGGATCTCGGGCTCCGCGACTCGTTCACTTCGTGCAAGTGTCTGTGTTCATTGATGCCGGATCATTCGTTCGATTGTGACGATCGCCGACAGGCCATGGCATTGCCGTTGCGCCCGCAGCGCGCCATGCAGCCTCATTTGCCGGTAGTCGTTGAAGACAGTCCTCTGCGTCCGCGGACGAATCCATCGCTTCCGGAATCCGAAGCGGGACCGCCTGTGGGCTGCACGGTTCTGGGAACTGCCTCTCCTGCGGGCTTCACGATCCTCGAAGTCATTGCGTCAATCGGCGCGCATGCGGAGGTGACGCCACCCGCGGAGCTCGCGCAGATCACGGTCGTGCTGGAAGGCGCGCTGGAGACTGCATTAGGGATGGACCTCTCGAAAGGCCATCTGATCTTCACCCCGCCGCAATGGATGCACTCGTTCACGACCGTGGCAGACCCCACGCACCTGCTGCTCATTCGCCCGCAGCCCGAGCGCCTCCAGTCGTTCGCCCCGTATTTCCCACAGCCGTGGGCGTGCGCGGTCCTGCGGCTGGGCGAGATGGGTGACCATGCCCATCGCGTGCTTCGACAGCTTCATCATCGGTCGCACGCGCAGGACATTGCACTCGAAGCGGCTGTGCTCGCGCTCATCGCGGAAGGTTTGGAAGCGCAGGCGCGCAAGGGACGGGCGAGGGAATCCGCTGCCACCCGGAAAGCCATCCGCTATATCGAGGCCCACCTCGAACGGCCCATGCGCCTGCAGTCCATCGCGGCTGCGGCCGGGGCTTCCCGTTCGCGCCTGGTCGCGGTCTTTCGCCAGGACATGGGAATGGCCGTGGGCGAGTTCATTCGCGCGGCGCGGCTGCGTCGGGCGTGCAGACGCCTGCGCGAAACGGATGATCCACTCAAGGAAGTGGCACTGGCGTGTGGCTTCTACGATCAGTCCCACATGACGCGAGTGTTCCGCGAAGAGCTCGCCCTGACACCGAGCCTGTACCGGAAGTCGCCGGGCGCCTGACAGCGCGCGCGGCGGCGTGGGCTCGCGCAGAGGTTGTGAGGAACGATGAGCGTGCGGTACGAGAACCGCGGCTTCTCCAACCTGCGCGGATTGCGTTGACCGCAGGGGATCCCTTGCACCCCTGGGAGCACCATCCGCTTCCAAGAAAACTTCCAATGTGTGCAGAGTCAGCATGCAAACTCATCGGAGGCTGCATCGCCCCCCTCATCCGGCCGTTGGCCACCTTCTCCCCCCAAGAAGCCGGGGGGAGAAGGCTCTCGATTACACGCCCTCGCGATGAACCAGTTCAACGAATGATGAACCCAGCTCGCGATGCGCACACACCGAGAGCCTATCTGTTCGCCTACTCCGGACCATCGCTGGTCGATGCCACGCCCGAAGCCGTTGCCGCAACGGTGTTCGGCTGGTTCAACGCGAACGGCGGCACGGACCGTCCCATCATCGGAGCCGCGCTTCCCGGCGTGAACTTGCGACTGACGGACACTCTGGACTCGCCGAGCGTGGACGAGTGGAGTGTCAATGCCAGCACGCAGTTCGCCGCCGGCTTCCTCCGCGTCGACTACATCCACCGGGACTGGAAGGACTTCTACGGCCGTAGCGCGAACCTCGGGCTCGGAACCGTCACCAACGCGCTCGGCCAGACCTTCGACCTCAACCTGGTCGAGAACACGAATGATGGCGTGCGTCAATACGACGCACTGCAGATGCAGGGTGGCTATCGGCTGATGAATCGCTTCAACCTGGGCGGCAGCTACACGTGGAGCGAGCTGGTGGGGAACGTCGTCGGCGAGACCGCCGCTTCCGGCCCGGTCACCGTCAACAGCGACGCCTACTATCCCGAGTACCTCGATGTCGAGCACAACAACCCTGTGGGATTTCTTCCCCAGGACCAGACGCATAAGCTCCGTGCCTGGGCATCGGCCGACTTTCCCACGGCGATTGGCAACTTCAACGTTGGCGTCTTGGAGCGGTGGGACTCCGGCACGCCCTACTCCCTCCTGGCGTCCATCAACGTGGCGGCGAACGCCAACTTCTACGGCGCCGGCCAGCCCGGCGGGGTCGCCAATCCCGGCTACGCGCAGGCGAGCACCGGTGCAGTGCAGACCTATTACTTCAGCGATCGCGGTGAGTTCCGGTTCGATGACCTGTGGGCCACGGATCTTGCGATCAACTACGACACGAATCCAGCATGGTTGCGCGGTGTAGCAGCCTTCGCACAGGCGGAGGTGCTGAATGTCTTCGACAGCCATGCCACGCTCTCCTGGGATACCAATGTTCTGACGCAGAACAGTGGCGCGGCGGGCGCGGGCCTGGTGCGCTTCAACCCTCGCGCAGGAGATGTGCCGGTGGAAGGCGTGCATTACCGGCTCGGGCCCCTGTTTGGGCGTCCGACGTTGGCAACGACGCCGAGCACGCCGGGTCATTATCAACTGGCGCGGACTTATCGTTTCTCCATGGGGCTGCGCTTCTAGTCCGGCACGGCCGGTCGCTCCGAGACAACGGTGTCCGGCCGCACGAGCTTCTGAACATTCAAGCCTTCGTAGTTTCGCGAACGGGCCCCGGCGCAACCGGGGCCCGTTCTGTTTGAGGGGTTCGCGTCCCATTAGTGGCGCGGCGACTGTCCGTAAGCGAACGCCGCGCACCATTGTGAGCAGCGCATGGATGCTGCAACTCGTTGAGTATGCACGAGCACCGATCGTGGCATTTCGGTTGCGGAAGGAGGGGGTCTGATGGAGATCGCACGCTCTCACGATTCGATGAACCCGCAGCCGGCAACCGATGATCGCGCTGCACACAATGTCCACGCTCAACGCATTGACAAAAAAGCGCTCGCAATCGCGCCTAGGAGGGACGGCTTTGCGCTTTCCGAGGGAATCCCCTCCGGCATTGGAGCGGCTCTTGGCATTCTGGTCGATCGACCGGAACGCGACACGTTGGCCAGGGCGGTTCAGGAGATCCGGCATCACTACGGGGCCGACGCCTGTCTGCTCGTGGAGCAACGAAAGCCTGGAGACCTCACCCCACTCACCTCATCGGGCGAGAACATTCCTGCCGACATGAGCGTGGCGGTGGAGACCTTTCTCCAAGGACGCACGCCACATCCCGCCGGCGGCTCTCCCGTCGTGGAGATGCTTTACCTCGATCCTTATGCGAGGCAGCTCTGTGCTGCGCTTTTTCATGGCGAATGCAATCCGCTCGTGACGCTCCTCTCATTCGAGGAGCCATGTCCGATTGCGGGCCGGGCCATGCCGCTCGAAGCGCTCCTGAAGGCTCTCGATGCCGTGCGGCACAGGGGCGGTCTGCCCGTGGGGCAGACCCTGATCGGTGAGGATCTCTGCGCGCAGAGTCTCGGCGCGCGATCCTTCTCCATGCGCCAGTTGCATCGCTACATCCGAGCCGCGAAAGATGGCATTGGACCGGTGTTGCTCGTAGGGGGTCCGGGCACGGGCAAGACTCACGTGGCGCCGAGGCTGCACGGTGGTGGAGCGTTCGTGGTCGTCGATTGCTCGGCGGAGATCAGCAAGCCACTCCTCGCCGCGAGGCGTCGGGAGGCGGCTGGCGGCACCTTGTTCCTGAAACGCGTCACGCAGTTGCCGCTCGATCTGCAGGTGGAGCTTCTCGACACGAGGGGCGGTGCCGCGCGCATCGTTGCCTCTGCGAATCTCGATGTCGCCGGCGCAGTCCGGCGGGGTCATTTCCAGGAAGAGGTTTACACCTACCTCAGCGAAACCGTGTTGCGCGTGCCTTTGCTGTGCGACCGGCAGGAAGACTTTCTCGACCTGGTCGAGCTCTTTCTCCAGAGAGCGTCGCGGCGAACGGGGAAAGCCCTCGAGGGCGTGACGGTCGGAGCAATGGACGCGTTGATGTCGAGGCCCTGGCCGGGGAACGTCCGTGAGCTGGAGCAGGTCATCCACCATCTGGTGGACGTGCTGCCGCACGGCGGGGTGATCACGGAGGATCAGGTTGCCGCGGCCGGGTTTGGATGGGACGGGATCAGTCTCGACCGTCTCCAGGCATCGAGCAAGGCTCTCGGAGATGCCGGGAAGGAAGCGATCCTGTCCGCGCTGCAGCACACGCGCGGTGACGTCTCGCGGGCGGCCAGTCTGCTGGGTATCTCGAGAGGACGCCTGGTTCAACGCCTGAAACGCCGAGGCATCAGCCGGCAGCCGTTGTCTTGAATCCCTGCGGTCAGAATTGGTTGTCCGATGTCACGTTGTCCGTTGTTTGGTGGTCGGGTTGTCTGGGATTCAGAGCGACTCCTCACGGACAACCGACAACCGACAACCGCCTCGGGAAACAAGCCGCGCCCAGTCGAGTGTGTGGACTGTTCATGAGCGGACGCGCGCGTCCCACAAACGGACACTGGAACCGCGACGAAAACGGCTCCTTGTCAGAAGACTGAGAGAGCTGCGGCGTGGTATCGCGCTTGCGCATCGCGGCGCTGATGGTCCTCTCGCGACAACTCGTCAGGCACCCGGTGGCCACGGCGGTGATGATGCTCTCGCTCAGCATCGGCACGGCCGTGAGCGCCTTGACGTTCATCGTGGCCTGGACCATGTTCGTCAGGCCGCTGCCGTACGCGAACGACAGTCGTCTGGTGACGTTCTGGGCCAGCGCGTCCTCGCATGGCTTGCCGCGCCTGGAGCTCACCTGGCAGGAAGTCGAGGCGCTGCAGCACAGGTCCTCCCTCGAAGGCTTGGCCGCGTTCGCCGCGGTGAACAACACCGCGGTCGTGCGGAACGGCCAGCTTCCGATCCAACTCGCCTCGAACGTCGTGTCCCGCGGCTTCTTCGAGACCCTCGGCGTTCGAGCCGCGATGGGCCGCCTTCCCGTCGCCGCCGACCATCTGCCGGAAGCGCCGATCGTGGTGGTCTTGACGTGGGACGCGTGGCACCGGCACTTCGACGCCGATCCGAACGTCATCGGACGAAAGCTGACCTCGGGCGACCAGAGCGCCGAAGTGATCGGCGTGCTGCCAGCTCACGTCGACTTTCCCCGCGGCGCGGAAGTCCTGTTGCCTCACCTGCCTCTGCGTCACGACGCAGACCGTCTCAATCGCGTGTGGGCCGCGGTCGGCCGGCTCGCGCCCGGCGTTTCGCTTGCAGCGGTCGCGGCGGACGCCCGGCAGGCCGCGTCGGAGCTGCACGCGGGCGCGTCGCAGGATCGGGACGTCACCATCGAGACCCGATCGCTGCGCACCGACGTCCTGGGACCGGTCCGCGATGCCGTGCGCATCCTCCTGCTCATGGGGATGCTCGTCCTGGCCGTGGCGCTGTTGAATGTGGCCGCGGTCGCGCTCGTGCGCGGGACGAGAAGCAGCGGAGAGCTCGGAATCCACTGTGCGGTCGGCGCCACACGCGCCGCGATTGCGCGCCGGAGGTTTCGCCAGACCATCGGCGCGACCGCGCTGGCATGCGCGGCGGGATGGCTGATGGCCGCGGCGGCGATCGAGACCATGCGAAGCCTTGCCCCGCGCGACATTCCTCGGCTCGCGGAGATCGACGCGAGTCTTGCCAGTGCGGTCTTTGCGCTGCTGGTGGCCATCATCGCCGCGGCACTGTCCGCCATCGTGCAGACGTCCTCGGTCACGGAGAGAGAGATGGCGAACGCCCTCGCGCCGGCGCGGTCCACGAGCACGCGGCGCACCATGTGGGTGCTCGAGCTCCTGGCTGTGGGACAAGTGGCCGTGGCCATCGTCACCATCGTCGTAGCCGCGCTGCTGGTGGAGAACTTCCGCGGTCTCGTCCGCCTCGACCCGGGCTTCCGCACCGAAGGCGTGCTCACGTTTCACCTGCCCCTGGGGTACACGCTCCCCGACGACCGGGAGGCCGCACATGCCTGGTTCGACGAGCTCCTCGGACGCCTGCGCGCACTGCCGGGCGTCGTGGCCGCAGGCTCGGTGCTGATGCGGCCCCTCGAGATCGAGCACGGGTGGGACGTTGCCTATCGCGTGGAAGGCGCGGCCCTGCCGCAACACGGGCAGCCTCCCGCGGCGGGCCTGCTCGTCGCGACGCCGGGCTACTTCGAGTCCATGGGGATCGAGTTGCTCGAAGGCCGCGGCATCGAGGCCACCGACACTGCGCGGTCGACGCTCGCCGTCGTGGTCAGCGAGTCCTTCGCGCGGCGCTTCTGGCCGCGCGCGCCGGCCGTGGGCCGGCGCGTGCGCATGGGCGAAGGCGCCTCGACTTCCGTGACGCGCACCGTCGTGGGAGTGGTGAACGACGTGCGCAACCGTGGGCTCGCCGCGACGCGAATGGATCTCTACGTGCCGTTCTCGCAGTCGAACTGGAGCCCGAACTACTTCGCGGTGCGAACCACCGGCGATCCCCGGGCACTGCTCCCGTCCGTTCGCGCCGTGGTGGCCCGATCCGATCAAGAGCTGCCTGTGGCCTCGCCGCGCACGACGGCGGATCTCATTGAAGGCCGCCTGGCCTCTCCGCGGGTGGGCGCGATTCTCGGCGCCGTCTTGGCCGCCGCGGCGTCGCTCCTCGCCGCGATTGGTCTGGGAGGCGTGCTGGCGTGCAGCGCGGGGGAACGCTCGCGCGAGCTCGGCGTGCGCATGGCCATGGGCGCGCACGGCGGGCTGCTGCTCCTGACGGTCATGCGAAGGGCGCTCTGGATCGGAGTCGCGGGCACCGCGGTTGGATTGGTCTTGAGCGTGGCCGCGGAGCGGATGTGGGTACGCGAGGGGTGGTCGCAGGCCGGAATCGATCTGAGCGGAGCGATGGCCATCGCCGCGTTGGTCTCCGTGGCGATCGTCACGGGCAGCATCGTTCCCGCGTTGCGCGTGGTCCGTGCGGATCCCGCGCAGGCATTGCGCGGGGACTGACATGGGACTTGAGATGGAGTGGATCGAGACGATGAACGAGTCCAGACAAGGAAATGACCGATGAAAGCCTCCCCGGAGAAGATCCGCGTGCTCGTAGCCGATGATCAGCCGCATGTCCTGGAGGCGTTGCGGATCGTTCTGCGTGCCGAGGGGATCGAGGTGGAGACGGCCATCTCGCCGGCAGCCATCTTCAACGCGGTCGAAAGCCAGGACTTCGATGTGGTCCTGCTCGACCTCAACTACCGGCGGGACACCACGTCGGGAGAAGAGGGCCTGGACATTCTCTCGCGACTGCAGGCTCGCGATCCGGCGCTGCCGGTGGTGTTGATGACGGCCTGGAGCTCCGTCGAGCTCGCCGTCGAGGCCATGCGGCGCGGCGCGCGCGACTTCATCGCCAAGCCGTGGGACAACGCACGCCTGCGCGCGGTGATCCGCACGCAGGCGGAGTTGAGCCGCGCGTTGCGGAAGGGCAATCGTCTGGAGATGGAGAACCGTTTGCTGAGCGCCGACGGCATGCCCAGTCTGATCGCGGCCTCACCGGCCATGCAGCCAGTGCTCGCGCTCATCGACCGCGTGGGGCCGTCCGACGCCAGTGTGCTGATCACGGGCGAGAACGGCACGGGCAAGGGAGTCGTCGCGCGCGCCTTGCACGCGGTGTCGCGGCGTGCCAGTCGGCCGATCGTGTCCGTCAACGTGGGCGGACTCTCCGAGACGCTGTTCGAGAGCGAGTTGTTCGGTCACGTGCGCGGCGCGTTCACGGACGCCAAGGTCGATCGCATCGGCCGCTTCGAGCTGGCCGACGGTGGGACGCTGTTCCTCGACGAGATCGCCAACATCCCCGCGCCCCAGCAGGCCAAGCTCCTGCGCGTGATCGAGACCGGGGAGTTCGAACGCGTCGGTTCTTCACGCACGCGAGCGGTGGACGTCCGTCTGCTCACCGCCACGAATGCGCGGCTGGAGGAAGAAGTCGCCGCGGGACGATTCCGGGAGGATCTCTTCTTTCGGCTCAACACGGTCACCATCGAGCTG
>Ga0307505_10000863_pt1 | contig 29212 bp, 22 predicted proteins | sample 23_S_MG_FD_202183 | JGI IMG/M metagenome (GOLD analysis project Ga0307505, IMG submission 202183) | Soil microbial communities from Populus trichocarpa stands in riparian zone in the Pacific Northwest, United States - 23_S | ecosystem: Environmental > Terrestrial > Soil > Riparian zone > Trees... | reverse complement strand
CTGTTTTCGGCGCCCAGTCCTGATGAAGTGGTCCGCGCTGCTACCGACCCCTCAAATCCCGGCTCCTTTCCTGTTCTAATCGAGTTTGATCGTCGGCGCATAGCCGATTTGATATCCGTGCCCACGGGCCGAAAGGGCAAGGCCGCGGCGGCATCGGCCCCGCTGTCGACCAATCGAGTGGTTGTAATCGATGGACCGATTCCACTGTCGGCCGCGCTGGCGGTGCATTTTCGAACGCAACGTGAAAAGGACGAACATTCAGCACGGCGCTACAACAACGTGTTTGATTCGGTGATTCCACTGAGTGTCAGTCCGGACCTGTTCACCGCCGATAGTGATCCCGCAATCATTCATCAGCTGGCCGCCCTTCCCGCCAGCACGTTTGACGCGCCGCGAGTGGCCACTTTGGACCGCTTCTCTGGCGCGCTCGCGTTGTTGGCACGGGTTCTACCCGCGCGCGCGGAGATTTTGGAGCAATACGTCGGACTACTGGGTGTCGCTACAACGAAGGCTTCTAAAGAAAAAAAGCGCGGCGCGGCGCTTGGTGGCACGGCGCAGGGGATACCGCAGGTTTTGCGGCGCGTTCTAGACGGCGATGGCGCCAAGAAGGGAGACTCCTTGGACGATGCTCTCTTCCTATGCGCGACCAGCGTCCTTTCTTCGATCAATCCGAAAGAACGTTGGCGGCCGCTTGAGGTGCTCGAAAACATCGAGCGGCTGACTAAGGACGGGATCGGCGATGAGGCCACGGCCGAGTTACGGCGCACTTTGGACGGTATCGGCGCGATTGTTCGTGGCGATCGCGAGTTCCGGCCGTTCTCGCCATCAAAGGGTCTAGCTTCGGCCAAAGCGATTTTAATGGTCCTGCTGCGCGAGGACCCCGACAGCCTGGTCTCATGGGAGGCGTCGGAGTCGGGCGCGGACGCCAAGACGAGAATGCTTGCCGTATTTCTGTGTGGCGTGCTCGTCGGCCACAAACAGCTATCCACCACGCTTCGTTCGCCGCTTCTGGATCGAGTGCTCGCCAATCGCGCAAGCGCAGCGTTGTACGGGAGATCGATCTCGCCGCCGTGCGACACTAAAGTTGTTGCCGGCACTGGCAACAATGGCCACCCGATGGTGAGCATTACGGTCGACGGGGAGGTTGCCCTTTCCTTCCGCAAGGCACCGCCCTCTGTTGAAGAGACCCTGAGCCAGTATTCCTTCGAGCAAGAAGGCGAGCTGAAGATCGGTCTCGCCGTCGTCGATGCGCTTGGATGGGAAGACTGTGTACGCACGGTGGTAACAGTTCCCAGCGCTGATATCAGACTTACACGGGGCAAAAAGGGCATCGTCGCGGACTGCGCGGGTACCGTTCTCGTTGAGCGGCACATTGACAGTCAGCGTTTTGTGGCTCATCTGGCAGATGGCATCTCGCCTGATCGAATTGACCGAGTGCGCGCGATCTTGACCGAGTCGCGGACGCGATGACCCTGCAGCTTGACGCTGGGGCCGCTCACATCGAAATCTTCGCGGGCGGCGGGGGTATGGCGGTTGGTTGCCAACAGGCGGGATTCGACGCGAGCGAATTGCATGAGATTGACACGCATTGCTGTCATACCCTGCGTCACAACGCGACATCAATCAGTCCCACGATTCGAGGCTCCGTCGTGGAAGGAGATGTGCGCGAAGTCGATTGGGAGATTCGCGGCACAGTCAGCCTGCTGTCCGGGGGCGCGCCATGCCAGCCATTCAGCAATGCTGGTCGGCACGAAGGTCATCGGGATGACCGGAATCTGTTTCCTGAAGTTGTACGCGCCGTTCGCGTTGCAAGGCCGTATGCCGTTGTGCTCGAGAACGTCAAGGGCATTCTGCGCGAAGATTTCGCGCCCTATCTATGGTACATCCTCCGTCAGTTGTCGTACCCAAGCATCGCGCGCAAGAAGGGCGAGCAATGGCGGTCGCACAGTGATCGACTACTGCGGCATGATTGCGCTAAGGGCTCCACGCCGGAGTACCACGTAGACATCGCGCTGCTGAACGCCGCTGACTACGGGGTGCCGCAGATACGCGAGCGGGTGTTTATCTTCGCCACACGCGCGGATGTTCTGCCACCATACACGGCAGCGCCACCAACGCACAGCCGCGATGCTCTCGTCGCCGCGCAAAGCGATCCTGCCTACTGGGAGCTCAGAGGACTTTCTGCACCCAAGGGCGCTGTGAATCGGACCTTAGGTCTCGGCACCACTGGACTTGAACCCTGGGTCACTGTTCGAGACGCGCTCGCGGGTTTACCACCCGCAGCAACGACCGAAGCCGAATCATCGTTCAATCATTGGATGATACCCGGTGCACGAGCATACACCTCGCATTCCGGCAGTCAGATGGATTGGCCCGCGAAGACTATCAAGGCCGGAGTCCACGGTGTGCCCGGTGGCGAGAACACAGTCGTCGAGGACAATGGCTGCTTTCGCTATTTCACCCTTCGAGAAACGGCGCGCATTCAGAGCTTTCCCGATCATCACGTTTTCTCTGGCCGTCGTATTCACGTGACTCGACAGATTGGGAACGCCGTTCCCTGCGGATTGGCGCGTGCCGTTGCCGGGCCATTGCGTTCGGTGATGGCGGATTACGGTCTGCTGCGGCACGCTAACGCGGCGCCGCTGATGGACGATGGGTATACGGGAGCGGCGGCGTTCGCACGCGCCGTCGCGGTCTGACCGCGCGTTCCGCGACACGTGCGAAGCGAGATCCATTAGCGGGCGAAGCGCGGTCCGAGCGGATGTCGCGGGTGCGCCATCGAGGCAACGCCTCGACTGAATTGGCAGTCCTGCGTGCACTGCGACAAGGGAAGATCACCGGATGGCGGAGACATACCGCGCACCCGGGACGTCCGGACTTCTACTTCCCAGCAGCGCGACTAGCGGTATTCGTGCACGGGTGTTTTTGGCACATGTGTCCGTTGTGTGCGCGACGTATGCCTCGCGCACGCGCCCGGTTCTGGGCACAAAAGCTCGCCGCCAACGCCGACCGTGACATCCGCGTACGACGGAAGCTCAAGGCTCGTGGCATCCGATCGTTGGTTGTTTGGGAGCACGAGTTGCCGGCGCGCGGATGGATTGCCCGGCTTAGGAGGGCATTGACCTGAGCCGCGCGTCATAGGTATTGCGCCAGCCACGCACCGGCGTACTTTGGCAGGGTCTTCACAAGCCTTAATGACGGCCGAACGGGGTACCTTCGCATATTCGCCTGAGAACGACCGTCTCGATGAGGTGAGTCGTGAAGGCGCCTGGCAAGAAGGCCAGCTGCGGACTGCGTCCGCGCGCCAGGAAGTACTGCGCATCGCGAGCATTCTCGACCTCATCGATTCCAGACTTCAGGCGGCGCGCCGACGGAAACGGACCGCGGCCCACAACTTTGAATGCAACAGAAATGCGGCAGCGGCGAAAGGACGGTTGTCTTCGCCCATGACGCAGGCAAGCCTCACGAACTTCGAGCGGACAGTCCGCGCCGCTCAGGCCGAGGCAGCCATGATTATTGAAGAGGCAGCGCCGTATTGCGACTCGTTCAACAACGCATGCAACGCGTTTCGGACCGCGCGCCTTGCCGAACAGGACGCACTGCGGGCTTACATGGCCGTTAGGGAGTTACGTGAGCTGGTGGAAGAACAAGACCGGCGCCGGACTGTTGAGCTGCGTGCGGAAATGGAACGTCTAGAGCACTTGAAGCGGATGGAGGAAGAGCAGGTCAAACGCGAGCGTAGTTGGTCCGATAATGCTCACTATGACCCTGAGTACACCGAGTTCGAGCGCCTCATCCGACGAGTTCGTCCCTGGGTATAGACGCGACACGCGTGTCAATCGATCAGTACTGTGAGGCTCAGATGCATCAGTCGCAGGAATTGGTGTTTCCGCTCGATGAAGCGACCGCGGCGCAGGTCTGCGATCTTGACTACGGACTATGGGTCGCTGCCCGCGCAACGTCGCCAGTCGAGGGTGCGCTGGCGGAGGAATACCGCCGAACGTACAAACGCCTCTTTGGTTACGAGCCAGCGGGACTTCATCTCATTTCTGTACCGGGTAACACCGAAGGCCTCCCGGTCCTTTTTCACTCAGACCATTTGTTTCGGCTCCGCCCCCCTCCAGGACTCACGCGCATTTGCCACTAGCGACAAACGGGCATGTCTTCGGCACTGCCCTTTGCCCGCAACGTTTTTTCTCAAGAGAACCGTAAGGGGTAGCAAAGACTCGGCCACCCTGCCCTTCGGTGACAATCGAGGCCAACGCGTGAACAGCGAGATTATTGCCAAGTTTCATATTGTTGTTGGCGCGTGCCCGTGGCCGATCACATTTACGGACGAGGAGTTAGCTCGAAGAATCACCTCATATTTGAGGAGATATCCTCAGTGCACGGTGACCGAGCTGACACTGCGGTTGCAACTGCCGGTCTCACGCGCGATTAGTAGCCGCTTGATTGGGCAGGTCTTGAGACGTTTCAGAAATACAAAGTATCGCGCGGATAATAGGCAGCCCCGTCGCTGGCGCGTGATCGCGCGCTTGAAGCGGAAGCGACGTTCGCAAGGCGCCAAATAGCGCGTCGGTGGCCCAATCCGAGGCGAGCACGGACTTGTTCTTGCCGACGGCTTCGACTCGTCGCCCGGCAAGGATTCCAGTATGACTACGTAATCGTGCTTCGGATCTACGTAACGCTACCCATCGATCGGCGATCGATCAGCGCGTAGCGTTGGCCCATGCACAACAGGCCCCTGAACCGGCGCGAGTTCTCGAAGAGGGCGGTGGGAACCATCGCCGCGCTTGGCTCCCTCGGGAGCGTCGCAAGCGCATGCGCCTCGCTGCCCACGGCAGCATCCATTCGCCCCGATCCCACGCCGCTCGACGCGCGGCGAGCGGCAGCGCTGTCTGGTGCCGACATGGCTGCGTGGCGGCAGGTCGCCCAGCTCGCGCGTCTCGTGCCGACTCCGCACAACACCCAACCCTTCCGCATTCGCCCGATCGACGCGCGAACGGCGGAGATCGTCGCACTGGGCGAACGCTTCCTGCCAGCGGAGGATGACGGCAACCTTTACATGGCCAGCGCCTTCGGCATCATGGCGGCCACGATCGAGATGGCGGCGAAGGCCCACGGCCTCGACGCGCGCGTGTCCCCCGTTGCGTCGCTCGACGTCGCTGCATTGCACACGGCCACGTCACCCACGCTCCTCGGAACCGCGTCGATCGTCGGGCCGGAGGACATGCAAGTGCAGATCCCTCGCTACGCTCGGGATGACAACGAGCTGCTCCACATCCGGCGCACGTCGCGAATCCCCTACGACGGCCGCCTCGTTCTCCGGGAGACCTGGGAGCGGCTCGCCGCGGCAACCGCGTCGCACGGCCACCAGCTGATCGAGCACCACGACCCGGACGTGGTCCGGCGCACGCTCCGCCTCAACGTGGACGCGCTGCTCGACAACCTTCGCCTCACGGACGAGCGCCGCGAGATCCAGCGCTGGTATCGCCTGGGCCCCACGCCGCAATTCGGCGATGGCCTCTGGGAGAAGCCGATGAACCAGGACTCCTTCGAGATCAAGGCGGCCTTCGGCTCGCCCGGCTTCTTCGGGCTGCCGGTCGTCCGCCAGGTCGCACGGCGCGACTACCTCGCCACGCAGCGCGGCACCCGCCACATCCTGCTGCTCCACGGACCCTTCGCGGGCTGGCCGGACCTGGTGGCCGCGGGGCGCGCGCTGTTCGGCCTGTGGATCGGCATGGCGCAGGCGGGCGTGTACGTGCAGCCGATGGGGTCCATGCTCACCAATCCCAGGTACGCGGCGGAGGTCGCGCGCCGCTTCGATGTCACGGACTGCTGGCTGGTGATGCGCGCCGGCTACAGCGCCGAGCCGCCGCGTGCCCCGCGACTCGCGTCCATCCTCATATGAACGAGACCTTCGATCGCGCGTTCGGGTTCCTCGCCAGCACGACGGGGAGCGTCACCAACGCCTCCTGGATCGCGCACCGGATGCTGTTCGCGCCCGGGATGATCGGGCCGACCAGGGAGTGGATCAGCCGCCACCGGGCCGCGGCGGCGTTCTTCAACGCGCGCCGGCGGGTGCCGGCATACCAGGAGTTCCTGGCGGCGCACGGGGCGATCCACGTCGCCCGCTTCGAGGACATCCCGCCGATGGACAAGCAGAGCTACATCAACAGGTGGCCCATCGAGATGCTCTGCCAGGGCGGGCGCATCCCGATGCGCAATGCCGTGATCGACGAATCCTCCGGCTCGAGCGACCGGTGCCGTGACGGGTGGGAGCGCCGCATCCATTGCCAGCGGAATCCAGACACGTGGACGATGATGACATGTGTCGCTGGCGAGTAACCCGTTCGCGGCCCCGTTGCGGCATCAGGCGCCGGTGCGCGCGGATTCGATGACGCTGGTCTGGCCCGGCAGGCGCATCATGGCCGGTGCCGAGTTGCATGATCTCACCGCCGCCGAGCACATTATGGGCATGCCAGCAGTCGCACGGCATTACTGGACCGCGGCCGACGTCCGCGCGCTCATCGAGGAGTCGCGCCACTGGCCGCGCTACGAGCTGCTCCGCGGCGAGCTGCTCGTGACCCCCGCGCCCGAGCCGCGACACCAGCTCATCGTCGGGGAGCTCTTCGCGCTTGTCCGGGAGTACGTCGAACGCGAGCGGCTGGGCGTGACGTTCACGTCCCCGGCGGACATCGAGCTCGCGCCCGAATCCATCATGCAGCCCGATGTCTTCGTGGTGCCCAATGACTGCATTCCCCCCGAGCCGCCGATGCGGTGGTCGCATGTGCGCCGCCTGCTTCTCGCGGCCGAGGTGCTGGCGCCGTCCAGCCTGCGCCAGGACCGCATCGAGAAGCGCGACCACTACCTGGCGCACGGCGTCGCGCAGTACTGGATCGTGGATCCGGACGCGCGCGTGTTCGAGTGCTGGGCGCCGGAACGCGCCGGGCCCGTGCTCGTACGCGACCGACTGGCGTGGCAGCCGCTTCCCGGTGGCGCGCCATTCGAGCTGGACGTGCGCGAGTTCTTCGAGCGCCGTTGCCGCCTGCCGCGGCTGTTCTGATCAGCCGGTATTCTGTCGGGACTGCCTGGGCGCGTGGAAATCGGTACGACGTGCCGTCTTTCGGTGCGGTCCTTGCCGAGCATCGGTTGTAGACCGGGCCTCCACCACGGAGGCTTGCGACGCGCTAGCGCCACGGCGCGACGACATGCCGAAAGCCCTAGCGCGACACTGTCCGCGCCAGCGTGCTCGCCGCCCGGCTCAGCTCGAGCGCGATCTCGTTCCACCATGACCCGGCCCGCGGGCCCCCGCCGCAGGTCCCGTCGCTCTCTCCCGGCACCTTCACCCACAGGAACGCGTCCACCAGCGGGTGCCCGGTGTTCGTCGTGGGCGACACCCCCAGCGCCTGGCCGCGCGCATTGCACCAGTCGCTGGCCTTCCCGATCCCGTTCCGGCTGGTGTCGATGAGGAAATGCTTCCCACCCACCAGCTTCGAGAGCTTCTCCCCGTACGCGATGCTCGCGTCGTTCGCGATGTAGTTCGACACGTTGAGCGCGAAGCCGTCGGCGCCGGCGATGTCCACCTGCCGCAGCCGTGCCGCCATGACCTCCGGCGTCTTCCACTTCGCGTTCCCCGCGTCGATGTACACGCTGGCCTTCGCCGCCTTGAGCACCTTCACCGCGTCGCGCATCAGCGCCAGGCGGTCGGCCTGCCCGGCGGCGCTCAGGCACTCGATCCCCGACAGCGCGTCGGGCTCGAGGATCACGATGGCCTGCCGCCCGCGCAGCCCCGCGGCGAAGTCGCGGATCCATTTGCGGTAGGCGTCGCTCCCGCGCGCGCCCCCCGCGGAGTACAGCCCGCAGTCGCGCCCCGGGATGTTGTACGCCACGAACACGGGGAGCGCGCCCGAGCGCGTGATCGTGGACACCGCGGCGTCCACCTCGCGCGAGACGTCGCGCGCCCACTCGCCGAACCACCTCGCCGAGGGCTGGTTGGCGATGTGCATCAGCAGCTCCGCGTCCTGGGGACGCGACCGGCGCAGCGTCTCAGCCTGCCGCCTGGCCTGGGAGTTCGGGTCCACCCACAGCCGCTTCCCGGCGAGCGGGTTCGCCTGGCGCAGCAGCGTCATCAGCGTGCCGGGCGACGCCGCGGTGGTGGCGGCGAGCAGGCAGACGATGGACGCCGCTGTTCCGGCGAACCGGTGGGCGCGCCGAGACCACATGGACGTCAGTCCTGGCGGTCGCTGCGCGAGCCTTCGCCCGGCTTCAGCTGCCCGCTGCCCTCGCCGATCTGCCGGACCATGTGCACGAGCCTCGCCGTGAGGATCCGCGTCGCGCGCAGGTCGTGGTGCGACCGGATGAGCAGCACCGCCAGGTTCCCCCCGCCCCACAGCAGCCCCGCGAAGATCACCAGCCGCACCGCGTCGGCGAACACCACCCCCACCGACAGGGGCACCGTGCTGGTGACGGCGAAGATCACCTGCATCACCATCAGCATGAGCAGCAGCAGCGCCATGCCGCGGAACAGGATGGCGATCGCGCGAATCCCCTTCTCCGGCTCCACATCCTCTTCCCGCACCGCCACCCCGCCGATGACGTGGCGGTGTTCCTCGGTGTCCGGGAGCGTGTCGGCGGCGCGCGAGCCGGACTTTCGTTGCGACGTTTCCATTGGTATGTCCGTTCAGGGTGCCGGCCGGACCGTCCGGTTCGGCGATTCTGGCCGCTACGCGTGCAAGGTTCGCACCCTTCAGCTCGCGTCTACGTCCACGGCCATCGCGCCAGGAGCAGGCGAAACGGCCGCCTTCACCCCGGAAACACCATCAAGGGCGGCGCGATGGGATTCCTTGCGGGCATGCTTGCCCCGGCAGCCAGCGCCGAGTTGACTCGGCGCGTGTGCCAAGGGTATGCTCGGCTGTTCTCACCGACGCAGCCGGGATCAGCATGATCCGGGGTGCCGAGTTGCACTCACCCGCGAACGCCGAGCACATTATGGGCATGCCTGCAATGGCGAGACGGCGCTGGACCGCGGCCGACGTTCGCGCCCTTATCCAGGGGGATCGCCACTGGCCGCGCTACGAGCTGCTGGACGGCGAGCTGCTGGTGACGCCGTCTCCCGAAAGCCCGCATCAGTTTGCGATTACCGGCTTGCTCGTCGAGCTCGATGGCTACTGTCGCCGTGAGCGGGTCGGCGCCGCGCTGGCCTCGCCAGCGGACATCCAGCTGGCGCCCGAGTCCATCATGCAGCCGGACGTGTTCGTCGTCCCGGAAGCGCTCCTCCCGCCGGACCGCCCGCCGCACTGGCCCGAGGTGACGTGGCTGCTGCTTGCGGTGGAGGTGCTCTCGCCGTCGTCCATGCGCGACGATCGGATCCGCAAGCGGGACTTCTACCTGGCCAATGGCGTGCGCGAGTACTGGATCGTGGATCTCGACGCGCGCATCGTGGAGCGGTGGACCCCCGAGCGCGACCGGCCAGACGTGGTTCGCGACACCCTGGAGTGGGTGCCGGAGGGCGCTCGACAGCCTCTGCGCATTGACCTGGACGAGTTCTTCCACGCGCGCTGCCGGCTGAAGCGATACGGATAGCCAGGCGTCGCTCAGCGGAACAGGGCGATTGCGTCGAGAGGCTTGCGCCCGATGTCCGGCACGCGCGCGCCGGGCGCGGGATAGCCTACCGGCATCACGAGCATCGCCTTCTCGTTGGGCGGCCGCTCGAGCAGCTCCCCCAGGAAGCCCATGGGGCTCGGCGTGTGCGTCAGCGTCACCAGCCCCATCAGGTGCACCGCCGCGATGAAGAAGCCGGCGGCGATGCCGCACGATTCCTGGGAGTAGTAGTGCGTGCGCCTGCTCCCGTCGTCGCGAAGGCCGTATGACTGCCGGAAGAGCACCACCACCCAGGGCGCGTCGGTGAGGTGCGTCTTGTGCTCGTCCGTGCCCAGCGGCGCCAGCGCCTCGAGCCATTCCTCCGGCGCGCGGCCATGATAGAACTCGCGCTCCTCATCCTCCGCGGCCTCGCGGATGCGAGCCTTGAGCCCGGGGTCCGAGACCGCGACGAACGTCCACGGCTGCTGGTGCGCGCCGCTCGGCGCGGTGCCGGCCACCCGGATGGCCCACTCGATGGCTTCGCGAGGGACGGGATCGGTGGCGAAGTGCCGCGTCGTGCGGCGGCGGTCCATCTCGGCGTGGAAGTCTCGGCCGCGAGCAAGGATCTCCTCCACTGGGCGGCGCTCGTGGCGGAGGGGGATGGTGCGCGGCTGCGAGGGCGGCGTGGTCATGGTGCATAGCTTAGCATCGCGCCCCCGGAGCGACCGCCCGCCTTGTCGCGGAGCACCCGGCTCAGCCGAGCCGCTAGTATCAGAACTGATACTGGCAAACGCCGAGTCGCCAGTATCAGAACTGATACTGGCAAACGCCGAGTCGAAATGGCTCCGCACCTCCTGAGTCAGGGCTGCAGTTCGTCGGCCGCAGCGCCGCTGCGATCACAATCCAGCATGCAGGGGGAATTTCAACATCGCGTTCGATCGGCACTCTCAGCGGGAAAACGATGCGTACCGAACGAACACCGTTGTACCTTGAGCGGGTGACCGACGAGCTCCGCATCTATCCGCGCCGCGAACGGGAAGTACAGCCCACCACCGGCCGCGACTTCTCCGCCGAGCTCAACGCCGAGCAGCTCGCCGCGGCCACCCATGGCGACGGACCCCTCCTCATCATCGCCGGCGCCGGCACGGGCAAGACGCGAACGCTCATCTATAGAGTGGCGCACCTCATAGACCGGGGCGTCGCTCCCGAGCGCATCCTCCTCCTCACCTTCACCCGGCGCGCCGCGCAGGAGATGCTCTCCCGAGCCGAGCGGCTGGTGGGGTCGGCCAGCGCCCGCGTGCACGGCGGGACCTTCCACGCCACGGGGCACCGCCTGCTCCGCCGCTTCGGGCAGTCCGTGGGCATGCCGGGCGACTTCTCCATCATGGACCAGGGGGACGCGGTGGACCTGATGGGGCTCGCTCGCGCCAACATCGGCGTCCCGAAGAAGGAGAAGCGCTTCCCGAAGAAGGAAACGCTCCACTGGATCTACTCCTCGCACGTGAACACCGAGGTCCCGGTGGACGACCTGCTCCACAAGGAGTTCCCCGCCTTCCTCGACTTCCACGAGAACATCACCCGCATCTTCGCCGACTACATCGCGCGAAAGCAGGAGCGCGCGCTCGTCGACTACGACGACCTGCTCCTCACGTGGGCATTGATGCTCGGCGACGGTGCTTTGGGCTCCGGGCTCTCGGCTTTGGGAGAAAGGATCGCGGGATTGTACGATCATGTGCTGGTGGACGAGTTCCAGGATACCAACAGGCTCCAGTCGCGCATCATCCACGGGATGTGCCGCGGCCACCGCAACGTCACCGTGGTCGGCGACGACGCGCAGTCCATCTATTCCTTCCGCGGGGCCGCCCCGCGCGTGCTCCTCGAGTTCCCGAAGCAGTACCCGGGCACGACGCTCGTGACGCTGGAGCAGAACTACCGCTCCGTGCAACCCATCCTCGACGTCACCAACACGGTGATCTCGCGCGCGCACGAGCGCTTCACCAAGAACCTCTGGTCCCAGCGTGCCGGCGGCGAGAAGCCCTGGCTGGTCACCCTCCGCGACGAGAAGGAGCAGACGCGGTTCGTGGTGGACCGCGTGCTCGAGCTGCACGAGGAGGGGATCCCGCTGCGCGAGATGTGCGTGCTCTTCCGCGCCGGCTACATGAGCGCCGACCTCGAGGTGGAGCTCGCGAACCGCGACATCCCCTTCGACAAGTGGGGGGGACTCAAGTTCCTCGAGGCGGCGCACGTCAAGGACGTGGTCGCCTTCCTGCGCGTCATCGAGAACCCGCGCGACGAGGTGAGCTGGTACCGCATCCTCATGCTCATGCCCGGCATCGGCGACACGACCGCCCGCGCGCTCATGCAGAGCATGGCCGACCGCGGCTGGGACCCGGACGCGCTGACGCACTGGACCGCCCCGCCGCGTGCGCGTGACGCCCACAGGCAGCTCTCGCAGCTGCTGCGCACGCTGCGCGGCTCTCGGCTGTCGGCTCTCGGCTCTCGGCCAGACGACTCACAGCCGAGAGCCCAAAGCCGAGAGCACTCGGTTGGTGCAGAGATCGATCTCATAAGACAGCTCTACGACGATCTCCTGCGCGACAAGTACGACCGTCCGGAGCCGCGCCTCGCCGACCTCGACCAGCTCCGCGCCATCGCCTCCGGCTTCCCCGACCGCTCGACGTTCCTCTCCACCATCGCCCTCGAGCCGCCGGCCAGCAGCCAGGACCTGGCCGAGGGCGGGAGCGAGGCAGAGGACGACGCGCTGATCCTCAGCACCGCCCACAGCTCGAAGGGGAAGGAGTGGGACGCCGTCTTCCTCATATGGGCGGTGGACGGCTGGTTCCCGCTGGCGCGCACCACGGAGGACGAGGAAGAGCTGGAGGAGGAGCGTCGGCTCATGTACGTGGCCATGACGCGCGCGCGGAACCAGCTCGCGGTGACGTTCCCGATGAACAGCTACTCCAACCGCCGCGGCGCGGATTATTCCATCGACCAGCTCTCGCGGTTCCTGGACAATGGGGTGCGCGCGCAGATGCAGCGCGTGGTGCTGGACCCGCCCTCCGACATGCCCCCTCCGCCCGAACACGCGCCTGCCGCGCCGGTAGACCTTCTCGCCCTGTTGCGCGGTCGCTTCGGCGCCGGGGCGAGTCCGCCGAACAAGACCTGATCAGGTCCATCGGCAAATGACGGCGACCACCACAATGACCATGGTCGATGGCGTGCGGGTCGTCGTCCCCGACTCCCTGCAGCTCATCACCCCGTACGTCCTGCGAGAGCAGCAGGACTGGTTCGAGGACGAGATCAAGGTCCTGCGCCGCCTGCTGCAGCCCGGGCAGAAGGTCATCGACATCGGCGCCAACTACGGCCTGTACACGCTGTCCATCGCGAAGACCGTGGGCCCGGCGGGACGCGTATGGGCGTTCGAGCCGGCGTCGGGCACCGCGAACCTGCTGCGGCAGAGCATCGCGGCCAACGGATTTTCCCAGGTCGTCCTCGAGCAGAGCGCGTTGTCCAGCGCGCGCGGCAGCGCCCTGCTGTCGTTGCACGCGAACTCCGAGCTGAACGCGCTCGTGCGCGACGCGTCGCCGGAAGGCGCCAGTGAAACCGTTCCCGTCGTGACGCTCGACGACTGCCGCGAGCGTCTGGGATGGCGGGACATCGCGTTCGTGAAGATCGACGCGGAAGGCGAGGAGGCGAGCATCCTGAAGGGGGGCGGCAGGTTCTTCGCCGAGGAGTCACCACTGGTGCTGTACGAGATCAAGGCGGGGAACGACGTGCGCCTGGAGCTGGCGGACGATTTCGCCGCGCTGGGCTATGACTCCTACCGCCTGGTTCCAGGGCTCGACCTGCTCGTTCCCTTCGACGCCGCCGCGCCCGACGCATACCTGCTCAACCTGTTCTGCTGCAAGCGCGATTGCGCCGATCGCCTGGCCGCGCGCGGATTCCTGCTCACCCCGGCCGCCAGGGACGCGGGCGACGCCCGGCCCAACGTCCCGGACCGGAATGCGTACGGCTGGAGAAACACGCTCGGCCGGATGCCCTATGCCGCCCAACTTGGCCCGGCGTGGGAAAGGACGATGGCGACGGGAACGAGCAGCGACGTGGAGCAGGCACTGTCGCTCTACGCGCTCAGCCGCGACTCGTCCGTGGCGTCGGCCGCGCGTTTTCGCGCGCTGGAAGCGAGCTTTGACCTGCTCACGCGCCTGTGTGAGCGCAATGCGTCGCGTCTTCGCCTAGTGAGCCTGGCGCGCGTGGCGCGCGACTATGGCGCGCGGGGCGTCGCGGTCAGCGCGCTCGAGCACCTCGGCAACGCCATCCTCGAGGGCAAGCGCGTCGATCCCGGCGAGCCGTTCCTGGCGCCGAGCCCGCGCTTCGAGTCGCTGCCGATCGGACCGGCGATGGAAGACTGGGTGCGGGCAGGCGTCCTGGAAGCGCTCGAGCTGCTCGTGCACTATTCGTCCTTCTACACCGGGCCATCGGCGCGGCAGCGGCTGGAGCTCATCGCCAGGATCGGCCTCGGCAGCGAGGAGATGGAACGCCGGTTACGCTTGCTGCAACAACGCTTCGCCGTTGGGGATGATAAGGCCGGGACCTAGAGCCGATGACAGTGCGCCGGGTTGACTCGGCGCGGCCGCCGAGCGTATGCTCGGCGATCGTACTTCAGGAGCCCGTCATGCCGGCAAGCAGGGAGCCTGCGTTCGGAAAGCACCGGCCGCGTTCCATTGGTGCCGAAGGATCAGGGGATCATGGCACCATGGATGACATGGGAACATTCCGCATCGACGTCGAGATCGAGAATCCCGCGCAGGCGGGAAAGCGCGCGCCCGTGTCAGGCGTGCTCGTGGACACCGGCGCCGAGTTGTCGGTGTTTCCGTCGCCGGTGCTCGAGGAACTCGGAATCCATCGCCGCAAGACGCTGGACTTCCGGCAGGCCGACGGCACCGTCTTCACCCGCTGGACCGGATCAGCACTGGTATACGCGGCTGGAACCGTAGCGACCGATGACGTGGTCTTCGGAGAGCCCGGTGACCTCACGCTGCTTGGCGCCCGATCGCTCGAGGGGCTGAACGTCCGTATCGATCCGATTTCCAAACGACTCGTGGATGCGGGGCCAATGCCGCTGGCCGCCTACGACATCCCGATCGTCGCCTCGTGAAATTCCGGCCGGCGCGTGCGCGCTAGGGTGTCGCGCCCCTGAGCTGCTCGAGCGCGGCCCTCACCTCGGCGCGCTTCGCGTCCCACACGGGCTCGGCGTCGCGCATGATCTCGTGCCACGTCGTGTACGCGCGGATTGCCCCCGTCGTATCACCGAGCTGCGCGGCAAGCCGGCCCTCCTCGGGATAATTCCAGACGTGGTCCATCATGCCATTGCCTACCGCTGGCGTGCGATACCGCAAGGTGGCCAGGGCGCGATCCGGCCGACCAGCCTTCTCCCACGCTTCCGCGAGGATCGTGCTCTCGTATCCCTGCGCGTTGGCGCGGAAGAACCGGCGCTGGATTGCCGTGTCGAGCTGTGACAGGACACTATCCGCCGTCCGGCCAGGTGGCAGCGGCGCGCGGGCCAGGAAGAGTGTCCAGGCACACGACGCGTTGGTGCGACCGAAGTTCGTGGTGTCCACGTCGATGGCGCGCCCGCGGCGGGCCTCATACGCGGCGATGAGGCACCGGCGCGACCGCCGCGCGGCCACGCTGCCTGAGGTGTCTGCCTGCACCCGCTGAATCACGCCCTGCTCGTCCGCAACGCTCACTCCCACGAGCAGCAGGTGGAGCGCAGTGATGTCCAATGCGCTGCGGCGACCTGGCGGAAGCGACGCCGCGATCGATTCTGCGGCGGCCGGCCGTCCCCGTGCGAGCATCCGCATGGCATGCCAGTGACGGATGGCCGGCCCCAGGCTCCCGGCGCGAGTGCTCCACCGCTCGAACATCTCGTCCAGCAGGGGCGCTGGCACGGTGCTGATGGTGGTGGAGTTGATCGACGCCGGCACGGTCTCCGAATCCGGTTCCTCGGCGCGAAGCCGCTGGAGCCAGCGCGCGTCGCCCAGTGTGGCGGCCGCCAGCCAGCTCAACGACCATCGCCCTTCCGCGTCCGTCCGCGTGTACGCTTCCGTGGCGCGCCGGATCAACGCCGTGTCGCGCATGCGGTGCGCGAGCTCGACGATGTGCTGGAGCACCATGGCCTGGCTGTCCACCGACATCGCGCGCGCGAAGTACGCGAGCGAGCGCTCGAGATGCCGCGCGGGATCGACGGTCGCGCCGAAGTGGAACCAGGCGTCGCCCGCGTTATACAGCACGTCGCCGTTGTCCGGCATGAGGACGGCCAGCTGGTCCATCTCGACGACGTAACGCGACGCCACCCGCGCGTCGTTCGCGGAATCGCCGTACGTCGTGCGGAGGATCATGCGTTCGACAGGCGACAGGCGATCGCGGAGTGCCATCAGCCTGGCCATGCTGACGGCGCCGGGAACACTCCACGTCGAAGCGATCTGCCGTCGGTACAGCGCCCGCGCGAACATCGAGTCCCGGCTCAGCGCACGGTCCCAGGCGCGCGCGGCCTCCAGCCGCTTGCCGCGGCGCCAGAGCGCCATCCCCTCGAGATAGTCACGCAGCGCCTCCGGCGAGCTCGTGTAGCGGGCCTCGTCGGTGACCACGATAGTGCCCGGAGCGTTGACGTTGGCGCTGAGGATCGCGGTCACCTGGCGAAGCGCAAAGTCGAGGCTGTCCGCGTGCACCGTGATGCGCGCGGAATTGCCTCGCGCGCGGCCAGTGGGGACATGCAGCAGCGCCGCAGAGATGGTGATGCGGTTCCCGAGGGGGACGATGCTTCCCTCGCTCACCAGCCCTGCACCGAGTCCGAGCGCGACCTCCATGGCCTTGGCTCGCGTGAGTGGCGTGCGCGGTCGTCCGCCCGCGCGGTGCCAGGCGCCGAGCGCTGTGCCCATGTCCACGGCGCGCGGCGTGTCGTCCCCGGTGAACTCGGCCGCGAGCAGCTCGGCGAATCCTTCGCCAAGCAGGGTGTCCGACGCCGTCACGCGGAAGGGAAGGATCGCTACCCGATTCGGGTCGATCGTCGGGGCCGCCGAGGCAACGCGCCGCGTTGGGCACGGCGGCGGCGAGCCGTCGGCGCATTGGGCGTGGAGGTCCGCCGCGATCAGGGTTCCCGCGACGAGCAGGGGCATGAACCGCATGAGATAGTCTGGCCCGCGGCGCGGTGTTGCGCGAGTAGGCGCCTCGCATCCCGCCCCCAATAGCGTTGGGGGAGTGCCGTGCGTGATTGACCAATGTGGTCAATTCTCCTAGCTTGCACGCATGGGCAAGCGTGTGCGCGAGGCTGTCTCCCTGTACGACGCCAAGACGAACCTGTCTTCGCTGGTCGAGCGCGCGGCGCGCGGCGAGGAGATCGTGATCACCAAGTCCGGGAAGCCGCGGGCGGTGCTCGTCCCGATGAGCGACGTTCGGCCACTTCGGGTGGCCGGCAAAGGGCGCGGCAAATGGCGTGTGAAGCGCGGCTTCGACGCATCATTGCCCGACGACCTCCTCGCTGATTTCGAGCGGTGAGGCTCCTGCTCGACACCCACGTCCTCATCTGGTGGGACGAAGGCGCGCGCCTCTCGGCGAAGGCGCGCTCCGCCATCGAGACGGCGGACCAGGTGTACGTGAGCGCGGTGTCAGGCTGGGAGATCGCGATCAAGATATCGCTGGGCAAGCTCCGGCCGTCGCGCACAGTCCTTGAAGCTGCCGCGGAGTCCGGGTTCGAGGAACTGCCGCTCCGGCTGCGCCACACGGAGGCGCTCGCGCGCCTGCCCGTTCTTCACCGCGACCCGTTCGATCGCATGCTGGTGGCTCAGGCGCAGTCCGACCGCCTCACCATCGTGAGCCGGGACCGTGCGCTGGCCGCCTACGACGTTCCAATCATCGCCGCGTGAGATTCCGGCCGGCGCGTGCGCGCTAGGGTGTCGCGCCCCTGAGCCTCTCCAGCGCGGCCTTCACTTCGGCGCGCTTCGCGTCCCACACGGGCTCGGCACCCTGCATGATCTCCAGCCACAGCGTGTACGCGCGGATCGCGCCTCCGGTATCGCCGACGATCGCGGCGAGCCGTCCCTCTTCCGCGTAATTCCAGGGCGCCTCGCTGTACCCGTCCCCCACCGCGCGATACCGGATCGCGCGCAGCGCGCGCTGCGGCTCACCGACGCGCTCCCACGCCCGCGCCAGCAGCACCGCCTCGAATCCGTCGAGAGGCCTGTCCACGATCGCGAGGCGCACGATCGAGTCCATCTCGGCGAGCTCGCGCTTCGCGCCCTCCCCCTTCGACTCGGCGCGGAGGATGCGAATCGCGCGGAGGCATCCGATGTCGCCCCGGCCGAAACCGGTGGTGTCCACCTCCACCGCCTGTCCGCGCTTGAGCGCGACGGCAGCGCGCATGCAGCGGCGGGTCACCCCACCAACGCTGTCGGCGGATGCGCCCGGGGCGTTCATCCAGGCCTCCGCCGCCGCGGGGTCAGGGTGGGGCATCTCGGTGAGCAGCGTGGCGTTGATGGCCCGGTCGAACCCCGCGTTCCGCGCCGCGGGGTCTGTCGGTCCCACCATCGTCCGGCTGGCGGCAGGCCGGCCGTGGCCGCGCAGCGTGATGGCCGCGAGCCACCTGATCTCAGCCGCTGTCGCGGAGTCCGCGACCGCGATCCAGCGCGCCCACATCTCGTCATACAGGGCAGGCGGCGCCGCCGCGGTGATGCCGAGGAGAAACGGCGCCGGCCCACCCTGCGGATCGGGGCTGCCCGCGCGCAGCCGGTCCAGCCAGCGTTCGTCACCGAGGTACGCCGCGGTGAGCCAGGCAAGCTGCCAGCGCGATCGGGCGTTGGTGCGCTCGAGTGCCGCGCCGGTCTGGCGCATCAACGCCGTGTCGCGCAGCCGGTACGCGGCCTCGAGCATGTGCTGGAGCACCGTCGTCTGGCTGTCGATTGCCGCCGCGCGACTGAAGTAGCCGACGGCACGGCGCAGGTGATTCACGGGATCCATCGCGGCGCCCCAGTGGTGCCAGAGGTCCCCCCCCGTATAGAGCACATCGGCGTTGTCCGGCAGCAGCCGCACCGCGGTCTCGGTGTCGGCAAAGCGGTCTTCCACGGAGCGCCGGACGCCGGGATCGCTGCCGTAGCGCGCGAGCAGCACGGTGCGCTCCGCGTCCGACAGGCGGTCGCGCAGGTCGAACACCTGTCGCACGCGCACGTTCCCGGCCATCCCCCACGTCTGCGCGATGAGCCTGCGGTACATCGCGCGCGCGAACAGTGAATCCAGGGCGATCGCGCGGTCCCACGCGCTTGCCCCCGCGCTGAACCGTCCGCTGCGCCACAGCGCCAGCCCCTCGAGGTAGTGTCGCAGCGCCTCGGGATTCTCGGTGAAGCGGGCGTCGTCGGCGATCATCACCTGCGACGGCGCATTCGACGGCGCCGCGAGCACCGCGGCGACGCGCCTGAGCGCGTAGTCGATGCTGTCCGCGGGCACCGTTACGCGCGCGGTGGCGCTCCGCGGGCGTCCGGTCGCGACGTCCACGAGCGACGCGGTGATGGTGAGCTGCCGGCCCAGACCGACGATGCTTCCCTCGCTCACGATCCCCGCGCCGAGCGAGCGGGCCAGCGCGATCATCTGTCCGCGGTTCAGCGCCGAGCGGAGGCCGCCGCCGGCGCGTCGCCATGCTTGGAGCGCGGTGCCCATGTCCACGGAGCGAGGCATGCCCTGCCCCGTGAACTCGGACGCGAGGAGCTCCGCGAACCCTTCGCCGAGCAGCGTGTCGGATGCGGTGATGCGGAAGGGGAGGATGGCCACCCGGTTCGCGTCGATCGGCGGCACGACCGGCGCGACCGCCGCGGGCCGGCGCGTCGGGCACGGGGGCGGGGAGCCGTCAGCGCACTGGGCGTGCGCCCGGGCGGCGAACATCGCCGCAATCGTCGCGGCGAGGAGCATTACTCGCATGGGAGAACATGCCGACCATGGCGGCCGCTGTCGAGCCTCCGCTCGACTGGCGTGACCGCGCGGGTTCGCGTATTACAGCAGCATGCGCCCCACCCTCCTCATCGCGCTCGCCGCGCTGCTCCTCTCCGCCGCCGTCCATGCGCAGCAGCCAGCGCGCCCCAACGTGGTCCTCATCATCACCGACGACCTCGGCTACGGCGACCTCGGCTCCTATGGCGCCACCGACATCCGTACCCCGCATCTCGACAAGCTTGCGCGCGAGGGAGCCCGGCTCACCCAGTTCTATGCCAACGCGCCCACCTGCACCCCGACGCGCGCCGGGCTGATCACCGGACGCTGGCAGCAGCGCGTCGAGCTCGAGCAACCCCTGGGCATGGTGCGCCCCGCCGATTACGACCGCGGCCTCGTCGCCACGGGACGCACCTTCCCGCAGCTCATGAAGAACGCGGGCTACGCAACAGCGCTCGTCGGCAAGTGGCACCTCGGCTGGAAGCCCGAGTTCAGCCCCACCCGCCACGGCTTCGACTACTTCTTCGGCCTCAAGTCCGGGTTCCACGACTTCTACACGCATACCACGCCGGACACGCCGCTTCCCGGCGGCCACGACCTCTTCGAGAACGACAGCGCCGTGCACGTGCCGGGCTATACCACTGACCTCATCACCGAGCGCTCCATCAGGTTCATCGAGCGGAACGCGGGGCGCCCTTTCTTCATTGACGTCTCCTACAACGCGCCGCACTGGCCCTACCAGGTGCCCGACGAGCCGAGCGTCGCGCGCGACAGTGCCCGGCACCTGCGGCCGTGGGACGATTCCACGAGCACGCGCGCGGACTACGCCGCCATGGTCGAGCGCATGGACCTTGGCGTCGGGCGCATCATCGAGACGCTCGACCGGCTGGGCCTGCGCGAGAACACCATCGTCATCTTCACGAACGACAACGGCGGTGAATGGCTGTCGCGCAACGCGCCCTTGTTCCACCACAAGTTCAGCGTGTGGGAAGGCGGCATCCGTGTGCCGATGATCGTGCGCTGGCCCGGCCACGTTCGCGCCGGCACCGTGTCGCACCAGGTGGGGATCACCATGGATCTCACCCGCTCGATCCTCGCCGCCGCGCGCGCGCAGGTTCCGGCCGATCTCAGGCTCGACGGCGTGGACATCCTGGCCATCCTCGCGGGTCGCTCACCCGAGACCGAGCGAACGCTGTACTGGCGCACCCTCAACCCGCCGCGGCGTCAGGGCGCGATCCGTTCAGGCGACTGGAAGCTGGTGATGGACGCCGGGAACCCGATGCTGTTCAACCTGAAGGACGACGCCGGCGAGCGTGTGAACCTCGTGAGCCGCGAGTCCGCGGTGGCGCGGCGGCTCTTCGCGCTCTACCGGGCGTGGGAGGACGAAGTCACGGCCGAGGCGAAGAAGCGCTAGCGGCGGGCGAGCACGATATCCCGCGATTCCGGTTTGGCCAGGCCAGCGTGGTCGGCTGAAGCAGGCTGTTCCTCCGGCGCCGACAGCGTGAGGGTCAGCGTCGAACCCTTCCCCACCTCGCTCGTCGCGGTCAGGTCGCCCCCCATGCCGCGCGCCAGATCGCGGCTGATCGCGAGTCCAAGTCCCACCCCGTGCCCGATGCTGCTGTGCGAGGACGACACCTGAATGAAGGGCTCGAAGATGGCCTGGACCATGTCTGGCGGGATTCCGATGCCGGTGTCCATCACGCGAATGGCCGCCGTCCCTCCCCCAGGCGCCAGCTCGCACTCGACCTGAACGTGGCCACCGCGTGGCGTGAACTTCACGGCGTTGGAGAGCAGGTTGAGCAGGATCTGGTGCAGCTTCGAGGAATCGGCACGTACCGCCACGCGGCACTGGTCAGCGCGCAGGTCGTGTGACAGACCCTTGGATTGCAGCTGCGGCTCGATCATCCCGGCGATCTCTTCCAGGACGTCCTGTACCATGACGGTGGTGATGTCATAGTCCATCCGGCCCGCCTCGATGCGCGACAGGTTCAGGACGTCGTTCACCAACGCCTGCAGCCGGCGTTGACTCGCATCGATCCGCAGGAGGGCTTCCCGCTGCTGGGGCGTCACCGGACCGTGGAGGCCGAGATCGAGGAGTTGCACGTGGCCCTGGATCGCGTTGAGCGGGGTTCGCAGCTCGTGGCTCATCGTCGCGAGAAAATCGGATTTCGCGCGGTTCGCCCGCTCCGATTCTTCACGCGCGTGCTGCAAGGCCTCGTTTGCCCTGAGGAGCTCCTTCTGCGCGACCTCCATGTGCTCGGCCTGTGCCTCCAGCTCCGCTTCGCGATCCTGTGCCTGGTAAAGGGCACGCTCCAGCTGTTGACGCGCGTGGTCGAGGGCACCCGCCAGCGCCGAGGCGCGTGCCGCGGCCTCGGTGGCAATCCGCTCCTGTGCCCGGGCAATGACGGCCACCTGGTCCGCGGACAGTGCCCGCGCCACCATGGGCATCAACGCCTGAAACCACGCGGCATCAGCCGACCCGCGGCTCCCCACGAGCACAAACGCGGCATCCGGTCCCGCGCCGAAGGCAATGCAGGGCCGCGGCGGCGCATCGCGCGTCACGGCCAGCATCGCGCGTTCCGTCCCGTTCGCGACGGCCGCTTCGACCAGAGCGCGCCAGGCGCGGCCGTCCGGCAACGTTTGCGGGAACCCCTGCGCCGGCAGCATGGCGCGAAGCTCGTGGTCCCGCACGAAGATCAGCAGCGCCTCCGCGTCCAGCGCGTCCGCGAGCCCGGCCGCCGCGCGCGCACGCGTGCCCGGATCCGCGAGCTGCGCCGCCAGTTCCAGGAGATCCGTTCGCATGCGCCGCTCGCTAGAAACCCGGCTACCCGGGAACTACCAGCACCACGGCGGTACAGTTGTGGAAGCCGCTGAACTGGCCGTCGGCGCGTACGATCTGGCCATACGAGTTGAACCCGGCGAACGGCGTATCCCCGAGCGCGCGCCGCACCGCATCGAGCTCCTGGCTGAACTCCTGGCCGAGCCGCAGCCGAGTGGCCACGCAATCCATGAAGAGCGCCGCCTTCGGTGTGTGCCCGGAGTCCTTCACCTGCTGCACCGCGTCGCGCGTCGCCGCCGCCGCCGCGTCCGCGGCGTCGGGCGCCGCGGTTTTCATGATGTGCGCGGTGGCTCCCGTCGGCACGTCGGCGGCGCAAACCACCCCGCCCTCCGCGGTCATCCCCAGCGGCACGCGCAGCTTGTGTCCGTCGTCCGACTTCACGCCCACGATGTTGTTGAGAAAGAACGGCATTGGCTGTTCACGGTCGAACCGCTGCCGTGTTGCCAACGCATGCTCGGCGAAGGCCTCTACCGCGGGTGAGACGTTGAGGCTGACGAGGCACGCATCAGCCGCCTCCGTGACACGCATCGGATCGCTCGCGGGCACCCAACCGTGCCGCGCCCCGATACCGAACGGCTTGTTCGAGAGAATCTCCAGTGCAACGGCCGCATCGCTGTGCGCGTCCGTCCCGTGAAACACGTGCGTACGCTGGAAGAGCCCGTCGTCGCCCGCGCCACCGCCCATGAAGCGATACCCCCCGCCCGTGGCCGTGGTGAGCCGATTCACCAGTTCCTCGGTATGACCGGCCAGGGCATCCACGAACAGCAGCGCCATGCGGTGGCGATACCGGAGCCCTTCGCTGCGCACCCCCACGAAACCGCGCACGATGTCGTCTCCCGCCTCCCCGCGCCGGCTGGAGATCCCGGTGGCGAGCGATGCGCTGAACCGCATGTCATCGGCCCGCAACGCTATCGCGCTCGACATTCCGGTGCCCTCCGCCTCGGCCGTGAATTCCCCCGCGGACGAACAGCCAACGAGCAATTCGGGCGAACAGCGCTCCTGCAAGGCGCCCAGGAGGGCTTTGTAATCGTTCTGCGGAGAGGTGAAAACGATGACCGCGTTTGCGGCACGACCGTTCAGCTGCTCCGCGATCTGCGCCCCAAGTGCGGTGCCGGCGGCAGCATCGCGCTCCGTGGTGGAGGCCGTGGCGACATCGGTCATGCGATCACCGGGAAGTGTGGGCGAAGCGTGCTCATCGTTTGTCTCATGACGAATGTTGGCGGAACCTGGCAGCACGGTTCGCGGGCGGGATCATGCTCGAAGACCGAAGATGTTTCGCAAAATTTACGCCTCTCCCTGAGAACGCCTCGCCGCCGACCGGTCTGCGCTCCGCCCGGAATCGCTCTCTTCAACGAGGCGGGGCCTGGAGCGCCACCCGAGTGAGCGATCCTGTCAGGGTCTCCCCGGCGACCACGACGTAGAGCTGGCCGTCGGTCACCGTGATCTCGAGCTTCATGCGGCGGTCGAGCCGGTCCTTGAGCGCATCGATCAGCTCCCGGTCGATCGTGTACACCTCGATCGCTTCCCTCTTGTGAATGCGCTCCCTCTCGAGGCCACCCAGCCACGACCGTGGATCCTTGTGCAGGTAGATGGCGACGCGCGGTGACGCCTTGCTGGCCTTGTGCAGCCGAGCCGGATCGGGGGCTCCGATCTCGATCCAGGCCTGAAGCGCGCCCGTGAGATCGCGAATGCTGATGGCCGGCTCGTCCGGCTCCGCCAGCCCGCGCGAGAACGCGATCCCCTCACGGTACTCCAGGCAGTACGCGAGCACACGCGCCACGAGGTACTCGCTGGTCTCGGACGGGTGCTGCGCCGCCTTGAACGAGAGCGTCTCGTACACTCCGCGATCGACGTGCGAGAGCTGGACTTCGAAGGTGTAGATGAGCGCCGTCAGCGCCATTCAGTTCCTGGCGCCCAACAGGGCTTCAACACTTTCGCAAACGCGATGAGCCTGATGAGCCTGATCCTCCTGAGGAACTGCGAAACACTGGGCACACGGGTGACACGGGAACCGCCACTGAACAGCAAAACTATTTTGCTTGTTTTTCAGTGTGCACGTCAGTGTGCAGGTACAGTGTAACCCCGTGTTAATGGGTTGCGGGTTCGCTGATCTTCGCTCGATGGCCCATCCTTACCGAGGAGCTGAGAGCCAGCGACGCACCGCGTCATACGGGTTGTCCTTCCCTGCGCGAGCGAGCTCGATGATCCGCCACGTCGCCTTCCGGATGTCCCGCCCCTCCCGCGCATACACCGAGTCGAACAGCGCCACGTCCGTCAGATAGATGCGCCGCGACATGAGCGCCGCGTTGTCCAGCCGGATCCGCTCGACGTACGTCGGCGCCATGGTCCGAAGCTGCGGCCCCACGCGGAAGATGAGCTGCTCACGCGCGGCTCGGTACACGCTGTCGCGCAGCGCCAGCCGGCGCGCCACGAGCGAGTCCCCCGGATGTGCCCTGAACACCGAATCGACGTCGTTGTACAGCCGCTTCCAGAACGCGGCCATGGTCTTCTCGTCGCTCCATCGCGCCTCGGCATGCGCCACCGCCCGCGGCTGCCCGCGTGACGCGAAGAACGCCGCCGACCCCCGCGCCCCCACGAAGTTCGCGAAGCTCTCGTTGAACTCGGCTTGCCCGCTCGCGTAGAAGCTGTTGTGCAGCAGCTCGTGGATCACCGTGTTGGCGAGCGAGAGCGTGTCCGCGCGCAGCGTGGTCGAGACCAATGGGTCGGGCAGCCAACCCAGGGTGCTGAACGCCGACGCGGGGCGCAGGTAGGTGTCGAACCCGCGCCGCTGAAAATCACGCTCCTGTCGCCTGGCCTCCTCGAAGTCGAACCATCCTTTATATGGAACGCGCCCCACCAGCGGGAACCACCAGCGATGGTACCGGAGCCGGTCCCGGTACGCCGCCGAGAGCACGAGCACGAGGGTGTCGCGCTCGAGCTGCGAGAAGGTGGCGAAGCTCTCCCCGACGTCGAGGTCCAGGGAATCGCGGGCGTAGGCGCGCGCGTCGAGCACGAGCTGGAGCTTCTGCCGGGTGAGGGGCGCGACGGTGGTGTCCGCGATCATCTCGGAGATCGGGCGGCGATTCCACAGGATCTTCGCCTCCTCCCACCCGGCGCGCAGGAGATAGCGGCCCGTGGGGACGAGCGCGAGGTAGGCAGCGGCGAGGATGGCAACGCCCATGATCCCGCGGAGCAGCCACTTCCGGCCGGTCCGAAGCCACGGTCCGATTCGACTCACTGGCATCCCGCGGTAACCGCAGAGACGCAGAGACGCAGAGAAGTGCAAGACCTGTGGTTTGTTGGTACCGGCGATTCAGACTCGACCGCCAGAATCAAACAACCCCAATTTCTTGCAGTTCTCTGCGTCTCTGCGCCTCTGCGGTTGCAGTGTCCAGGGTGGTATCTTGCAGTGTGTCCTTCGTGCATCTCCACTGTCACTCGGAATACTCGCTCCTCGACGGCGCGAACCGGGTGGACGACCTCATCGCCAGGGCCCTCGAGCTCGAGCAGCCCGCGCTCGCCATCACCGACCACGGCAACCTGCACGCGGCCTGGGAGTTCCAGGAAAAGGCCAGGAAGGCGAAGCTCAAGCCGATCATCGGGATGGAAGCCTACGTGGCACCGGGCGACCGGCGCCAGCGGGGACGTGACCCTTCCGGGAAGAAGCCCTACTACCATCTGGTACTACTCGCCCGGGACGCGGTCGGTTACAGGAACCTGATCAAGCTGTCGTCCCTCGCCTTCACCGAGGGCTTCTACTCCAAGCCCCGCGTGGACCGCGAGCTGCTCGCGCAGCACAGCGAGGGGATCATCGTCTCCTCCGCCTGCATGGCCGGGGAGATCGCCACCCACCTCCTCTCCGACGACTTCGAGGGGGCCCGGGAGGTGGCGGACTGGTACGCCAACGTCTTCAGGGACCGCTACTACCTCGAGGTCCAGGCGCACGCGTCGGAGGGGCAGTCCCAGCTCAACGAGCGCGTCTTCCGGCTGGCGAAGGACACCGGGCTTCCCGTGGTGGCCACGAACGACGCCCACTTCCTCAACAAGTCCGACCACGACGCGCACGACGTGCTCCTCTGCATCGGGCTCGGCAAGGACCGCTCGGACCGCGACCGCATGCGGTACGACGACGGGCTGTACTTCAAGTCGCACAAGGAAATCGCGTCGTCGTTCCCGGACCGGCCGGACGTGCTGGAGAACACCCTCAAGATCGCCGACGAGGTCAGCGATCCGTTCTCGAAGAAGTCATACCACCTGCCCTCCTTCCCGCTCCCGGCCGGCGTGGAAAGCGAGAACCAGCTCCTGAGCCGCCTGGCGCTCGAGGGCGCGACGAAGCGCTACGGCTCGCCCCTGCCCACCGCGATCCAGGAACGGCTGGACTACGAGCTCGGCGTCATCACCAAGACGGGCTACGCCGGCTACTTCCTCATCGTCGCCGACTTCATCGATGCCGCGCGCTCCCGCGGGATCCCCGTGGGACCGGGACGCGGCTCCGCGGCGGGATCGCTCGTCGCGTACGCGCTCCGCATCACCAACGTGGACCCGCTGGCGTTCGACCTGCTCTTCGAGCGCTTCCTGAATCCCGAGCGCGTGTCCATGCCCGACGTGGACGTGGACTTCTGCTTCGAGCGGCGCGGCGAGGTCATCGAGTACGTGCGCGAGAAGTACGGACGCGACTCGGTGTGCCAGATCGTGACGTTCGGTACGCTGAAATCGCGCGCGGCCATCAAGGACGTGGGCCGAGTGCTCGGCTTCACCCCGCCCGAGACGGACGCGCTCGCGAAGCTCATCCCGAACCAGCCGAACTTCTCGCTCACCGTGAAGGAAGCGGTGGACGAGATCGCCGAGGTCAAGAAGCTCTACCGCGACGACAAGCGCTACACGCAGCTTCTCGACTATGCCATCGCGCTCGAGGGGCTGAGCCGCCACACGGGCGTGCACGCCGCCGGCGTCGTCATCGCGCCGGGCCCGGTCTCGGAGTACGTGCCCGTCTGCACCCAGGCGTCGAAGGGCTCCGGCGCCGGACGCGACGACGAGCAGGTGGTGGTGAGCCAGTACGACATGAACGCGCTCGAGAAGGCGGGCATGCTCAAGATGGACTTCCTCGGTCTCACGACGCTCACCGTGATCCACGACGCGCTCGTGATGATCGAGGAGCGCCGCGGGGAGAAGATCGATCTCGACGCGCTCTCGCTCGAGGACCAGGACGTGTACCGGATGCTGCGCGCCGGCCGCACCGTGGGCGTGTTCCAGTTCGAGTCGCCCCTCGCCACGGACATGCTGCGCGGCATGCGCTGCGACCGGTTCGACGACCTCGTGGCGAGCAACGCGCTCATGCGCCCGGGGCCGCTCGACGCCGGGATGCATCGCGTCTACCAGCGGCGCAAGAAGGGCGAGGAGGCGGTGTCGTACCCGCTCCCCGAGCTGAAGGCGGTGCTCGAGCCGACGTACGGCGTCATCACCTACCAGGAACAGGTGATGCGCATCGCGCAGATGCTCGCGGGCATCTCGCTGGCCGAAGCCGACGTGCTGCGCAAGGCGGTGGGCAAGAAGGACGCGGACCTCATCCGCGAGGAGCTCGACAAGTTCATCAACAAGTCGGTGACCCGCGGCTACGACGAGAAGGTCATCCGCGAGCTCGCCGCGCAGATCGAGACCTTCGGCCGGTACGGCTTCAACAAGTCGCACTCGGTGGCGTACTCGGTCATCTCGTACCACACGGCGTGGCTCAAGACGCACTACGCCCCCGAGTTCATGGCGGCGCTGCTGTCGTCGTCCATCGGCGACACCGACAACGTCGTGAAGTACATCGCCGAGGCGCGCGAGCTCGGGCTCGAGGTGCTGGCGCCGGACGTCAACGAGTCGGGCTACAAGTTCACCGTGGTGGGCGACAAGCGCCTCCGCTTCGGACTCGGCGCCATCCGCAACGTGGGGCACTCCGCCATCGATTCGATCCTCGCGGCGCGGAAGGAGCGGCCATTCACCGACCTCTTCGACCTGTGCGAGCGGGTGGACCTGCGCCTCTGCAACCGGCGCGTGTTCGAGGCGCTGATTGCCAGCGGGGCGCTGGACTCGCTCGGCACCGACCGCGCGCGCTGCTGGGCGGCGCTCGACACGGCACTGGGTGAGGCGTCGCTCAAGCAGCAGGAGCGGGAAACGGGGCAGACATCCCTCTTTGGGGACGATGCTCTCGGCTTTGGGCTCTCGGCTTTCGGTGAGGGCGGCACGGCCGAGAGCCGGGAGCCGAGAGCCGGGAGCCCATTGGCCGAGAGCCGAGAGCCGAGAGCCCAAAGCCGGTTCCCCAACATCCAGCCCTGGTCGGAAAGCGATCGCCTCTCCAAGGAGAAGGAGATCCTCGGCTTCTACATCTCCGGCCATCCGCTCGAGCCCTACCAGATGGAGTGCGAGCTGTTCGCGTCGCACACGGTGTCGCAGCTCGGACCCTGGACGCAGGATCCCATCAAGCTCGGCGTCGTGATCACCGCCGTGAAGCGCCAGATCAGCAAGCGATCCGGCTCCGAGTTCGCCCGACTCACGGTGGAGGATTTCACCGGGTCCGCGGAGGTCCTGATCTTCCCCGAGAAGTGGGCTACCCTGGCCGACCGGGTGAAGACGGACATTCCCGTCCTGCTGGCCGGCGGCTATTCCAAGCGCGACCGCGACGCCGACGCCCCCACCTTCATCATCGAGTCGGTCACCCCCTTCGCCGAGATGGCCTTCTCCGGCCAGCTGGGGGTGGCCATCACCCTCGGGGCCGCGGAGGACGTGACCGCCGAGGTGCTGCGGGACGTGCGGGCCGTGGTGGAGGCGCATTCCAAC
>Ga0307505_10000862_pt1 | contig 29217 bp, 28 predicted proteins | sample 23_S_MG_FD_202183 | JGI IMG/M metagenome (GOLD analysis project Ga0307505, IMG submission 202183) | Soil microbial communities from Populus trichocarpa stands in riparian zone in the Pacific Northwest, United States - 23_S | ecosystem: Environmental > Terrestrial > Soil > Riparian zone > Trees... | reverse complement strand
TGTCGAAGTCTGACGTGTCCCACACCTTGACTGTATGATCCTGGGTCTCCTCGGTGGTGACCGCGTGTCGGCCGTCGTCGGTCGGCCAGATGTTGTGGACGTAACCCGAGCTGGGAATCGGGACGCGCGAGCGCATGCCGGGAGCACCCTTGTCGCTCACGTCCCAGATCGAGAACGCGCCCTGGTTGCCTTCCGCGACCCACAGCGTGTCGTTCCGGGCGAATACATCGTGGAGCTCGCCCGTCGGCACGGTGCCCACCACCTCCGGCCGCGCCGGCTCGCGGACATCGACGATGACAACGGCGTTCCCGTTCGAGTTGAGCACGTACGCGTACCCGGTGGCGACGTCGATCGATAGGTTGTGCGACGAGATGAGCTCTCCGCCGGCCACCGCTACGACGGGCGCGGACTCCGGCAGTCCGGAGAGGTCGGCGACAATCAGCCCCTCGTTCTCGCCGTAGTTCTCCGCCGTGATGAAGGCGTGGTGACCGTACGTCTTGATGTCGCGGTGATACCAGGCATCCTCCAGCTCAGGCCCGGGGATGTGAGCCACGATCTCCATCGACGGAACGGCGACGACCGCCACCCCATCGAGCACGCCCATCAGCGCGTACTCGCTGCCGTCCGGCGCCGTGTATGCCCAGACATCGGAGCCGCCCGAGCCCTCGGCGTTCATGGTGGTGTCGACCGGGAATCGGAGCTGTCCGACGAGCTCGAGAACCGGCTGCTGCGCGCCTGCCGGCGCGGCACAGGCGATGGACAGGATCAGGGCGAGATGGCGCATGGCAGTGCGAGGCGGGTGGCCGGCGCGAATGTAGGTGACGGGGGATGTTAGGTGTTTAGCATGGTGGAGGGGATCAGGGATTGGGGAATGGGGATTGTGGCGACCACACAGGTCGCCCTGCGCGTCCTTCGTCGATCGCCTCGACGCTTGTCTCGCAGCGCGGCCGGGTCTGAAGGCCCGCCCCTACGTTTCCTTCCGCGTTTCCCTCGACTCCCTCGCCGCCCTCGACCCATCGCCTACCTCTACTCGCTCTCTCTCCACACGCCCCGCGTTGACTCCCCGGCGCCGGCCGGCGTAGGTTCGGCCTCCCGCGGCTCCGTAGCTCAATGGTAGAGCAGCGGGCTTTTAACCCGAGGGTTGGGGGTTCGAGTCCCTCCGGAGCCACGCTCCCAGCCCCGCCGGCGCGCCGGCGCGTTCTTTCTGCCCGGGTGGTGAAATTGGTAGACACGCACGCTTGAGGGGCGTGTGCCAGAAATGGCGTGCTGGTTCGAGTCCAGTCCCGGGCACTGAGTGAACAATGAAACGGCCTCTGCGGCAGCGCGGGGGGCACGGGCATCTACCGGTTGGACGTCACACCTGACGGCTTGACCGCCGAGGCTAGGGCGGCTGGCATCGGCACGTCGTGCCAGTCTCCACGTCTGTAAGTGGCGACCGTATCTCGCATCGAGGCTCTGATAGCCTCCCTCGCGGCCGGGTTCTGGGCGCGAATCGTGGCAGCGGCGCGGACGCTGCCCTCGGCGAGGCTCCTAAAGATCTCGTCAGGATCGGAAACGCGCCACACCTGGGGCACCTGACTACAGGACGGCGAGACGAAACCAGCAGCCAGAAGGGCTCTCGTGCTCTGCTCAGGGTCGCTAAACATGAAGAAGCTCGGCCCGACCGGGAGCCCGACATCCATCGAGCCGTGATCGCGGACGGCGCCATACATCGCCCCGAAAGCCACCGAACGCTCAGGCACGTCCCAGACGGTGAACGCCACGCGGCCGCCGGGCTTCAATACCCGAAACGCCTCCCGCAGAGCGAGGTCCGGGTTAGGAAGATGACACATGCCGAAACCATTGACGACCGCGTCGAAGGACTCGACATCGAACGGAAGGGCTTCCGCGTCAGCCTGCTCGAATCGGACGGCGGGGTAGTTCTCGCGGGCCCGTCGAACCTGCGCTGCAGAAAAATCGACCCCAATCGCTTCGGCCCCACGCTGTGCGGCGGCCCCCGCTATGTAGCCTGCGCCTGTCGCCACGTCCAGTAAGCGCGAACCGCCGCGAACGCCGGCAGCCTCGAGTAGCGCATCGACGGACTGCGTCGTCACACCCGACAAGTGCTCGTCGTAGTTCGCGACAACGCCAGCATCCTCCCAGCCGGCCTGCTCAAACTCGCGGAACGTTCGATCCGGACTGGTCACGTACGGGTGCCCGCTGTGCAGCTAAGAGGCGGCCGGTGGCTCGCGCGACACGGTATGCCAGGTGGTCTGACCGCATTCCGGACAGGTCGCGTAGTAACGCGGCTGGCCCGTGGCTTTCCATCGAATGCCGCCCACGTCCCAGACGGACCTGGCAAATCCGCAAGAGCAGCGCACCATCCATGACCGAGACTCGCCCTCGATGTCCGCGGCATAACGCCGTGGGAGGAGTGCCAGCAACGTTCGTTGAATGAGCCCCATAATCTTATGGTACTAGGCAGCGACGCCGCGTATTAGCCTGGTGCCGCGCATCCGACTCCCTCGAGAGCCAACTCCTGATCGGCAGGGGTGGAACCGGTGCTGCGTCCCGTGGTGGCGACCCTGCGTGTCATCGGACATCGTGTCCCTCTCCGGCATGTGAGGTAGCAGCTTGCCGCTTTCGGGCCCCGTTCGGCGTCAATGTATTCGTCCAATGTATTCGTCGCCGACATGCCGACCGACAAGCTGCAGCGCGGGCCGGCGCTGCGGTGCACCATGGCGTGGGGCGGAACGTGGCTCTTCGGCGGCCTGCGTGCTCCACGACATTCCGCCCCGCCAGCGCCTATGGGACCGAGGCCCACATAAATCCGGGCACCGCCGGCGCCGGCGGCACCAGGCGGCGTTAGTTCCCCCGATGAGCGAGCCCGTACCCATCCAGCGCCACGGGCGCGGCGCGGCCGAGAACCCGCCCAACCGCTTCGAGCGCCGGCACACCGTCGAGGACCCGGAGGCCCTGGAGGAGGACGAGCTTCGGCGCGTCCCGACGGAGTTTCTCCGCGACGCCTCGCGGAACGTGCTCTCCGAGAACGACAGCCCTGACGTGGGCTTCCGCTGGAGCGTCAACCCCTACCGCGGTTGCGAGCACGGGTGCGTCTACTGCTACGCGCGGCCGACGCACGAGTACCTGGGCTTCTCAGCCGGCCTCGACTTCGAGACGAAGATCGTCGTCAAGCACGACGCGCCGGCGCTGCTTGCCAGGGTGCTGCAGAAGCCGTCGTGGACGCCCGAGACGATCGTCATGTCCGGCAACACGGACTGTTACCAGCCCGCGGAGCGCCGGCTTCGGCTCACGCGTGGGTGCCTTCAGGTTCTCGCGCGACACCGCCATCCGGCTGGCATCATCACCAAGACACACCTGGTGACGCGGGACCTGGACGTACTCCGCGAAATGGCCACGCTCGACCTCGTCGGCGTGCACGTCTCGATAACCTCGCTACGCGATGCTATCACGGCGGCGATGGAGCCGCGGACCTCGCGGCCGGCGCGCCGGCTGGAGGCCGTGGCCCGCCTGGCCGACGCCGGCGTGCCCGTCGGTGTGATGGTCGCGCCCGTCATCCCGGGGCTCACCGACGAGGAGTTGCCCGACATCCTGGAGGCGGCCGCCGCGGCCGGCGCGCGCAGCGCGAGCTACCAGCTCGTCAGGCTCCCCGGCGCCGTGCAGGATCTCTTCCGCGCGTGGCTCTACCGCGCATTCCCCGGTCGAGCCGACGCGGTCTGGAACCGCATCCTCGACATCCGCTCCGGCAATCCCGGCGAGTCGCGCTTCGGCGTCCGCATGCGCGGCACGGGCCCCTGGGCCGGCGTCCTCGATGGCCTGTTCCACACAGCGCGCCGGCGCCACGGGCTCGAACGGACCCTGCCTCCGCGGGCCACCCACCACTTCCGCCGGCTGGCGGGGGGGCAGATGGGGCTGTTTGAGGAGCTGAGCGATTGAGCGATCGGGCGATTAATCGATGGCCGAGGACCTTGGTCAGTCGATCAATCGCTTGATCGCTCAATGGTCAGCTCCTGATTCGAATGAATCGACCTCGATCGGTCGCTCGCGATCGTCGAGTAGCCCCACCAGATCAGCAGGATGCCCACGAGCTCGGTGACGTACAGCACCTCCACGTACCCGGCGCGTGTGAAGCTGCCCCCGATGCCAGGTAGGATCGCGCCGACGGCGATGAGCGCGTTGCCCACTACCCGCCCGCGGTGCTCCGGTCCGGCGTTCCTGTATCGCCAGGCCGACCAGGCCGCGCCGCCCACGAGGAACACGACGGCGTAGAGGTTGACAAACGGCGAGAAGCCCCGCACCCAGGTCTATTCGAGCACGCGTCCCGAAAGCCGATGCGGCTCAACAAGGGAGTAGTCCAGCGGCGAGAGCCACACCATCACGGACGCCACCGCCACGAACGTCATGACGACTGCGGTGAGCAGGTGAGCCGTGCCGGCGTAGCAGGAGGTAGACCGTCCCCTGGGCCAGCGGCAGCCCTCCGAGGAGGGCGCCGCTGACGTACCAGGCGCGGAAGACGCCCGGGCTCCAACCGAACAGTGTCGTCAGACTCTCCGTCAGCGTCCCGACTCCGTAGGCAATCGCCCCGAACGTCCACCAGGCGAGGTAGAGCGCATCCGGCTTCCGGCGCCAGTGCCGCCACAGCACGACCGCGAACGCCGCCGCAATCGCGGTGGTCGCTATGGGCAGGTAGTGGACGAGAGTCGGCATGCGAGTCGGCGGGCGATCGGGCGACGGGCGAGGAGACGCGCCATCCGCGCATCACCATCGCCCATAGCCATCACCAGCCCTCAGTCCACGAACGAACGCGTGCCGTCCTCCTGCAGGACGAAGTCGAACGTGTAGTACCGCGCCTCGTGCGTCGTCGCATCCGGTGCGGCCGGCGCGCCCCGGTAGTAGCTGAGGACGCTGATCTTGGCGTACCGCCCGTCGGCGGTGCGGAGCACGATGACGCGGCCCGGGATCGGCGTGATCAGGTTCAGCGGCGGGTTGTAGTTGTACCAACCGTTTCCGGACCCGATCGGGATCGCGTTGCCTGCCGCGGCGTCGACCGCGTAGCCGTCGGCCGGGGCCTCGAGGAGGTCGTCGAAGACGCCGGTCCACACCTGCGCGGCGCCGGCGCCGGGGCCGCTCGTGCCGCCGTTCACGAGGATGGTTGTTCCACGCAGCGCGATGTCCCAGCTCGCGGTCGCCGAGTCGCTCGACGGTACAACGGCGTTCTCGCGCAGGCTGTAGAAAGTGAACCGGCCCGTGCCGACGGGCTGGCCGGTGGTGCTATCGATGCCGACGATCGGATCGGCGGCGAGGTCACTGACGCGCTGGGCGTCGATGGGCTGCGGGTCGACGTCGGGGCCGCTTCCGTCGCAGGCGGACAGGGCGCCGGCGACGCCGAAGAGCAGCACGGAGGCGGTAAGGCGAGTGAGTCGGTACATCGTCGGGGGTGTTGTTCGGTTGATCAGAGGAAGACCCGCGTGACGCGAACGCCGGCGAACCAGCGCCGGCCCGGCAGCGCCGGCGCGCGTTGCGGATCGGTGTAGTCGAGGACGTTCTCCACGCCGGCCTGGAGCGCCAGCCAGCCCGTCGCGGCGTAGCTGAGCGTGCCATTCAGGAGGACGTAGCCGCGGACGTACTCGGAGGCTTCGTCGAGGACCAGGTTGCCGTTGCGATCGAAATCGCCGTAGCGGCTTCGGAACGCTCCGCGCAGTGACGCCTGTAGCCGTTCGATGGGCAGGCGAGCGCGGACGTCGATGCTCGCACTGTGGCGCGAGCGGCCGAACAGGCCGCCGTACTCACCCCGCCGCAGGCGGCGGTCGGCGCCGTCCACGCGGCGGAAGACACGGCCGGCGTCGATGTCGTCGAGCACGCCCAGGTCGACAGCGTCCAGGTACTGGTAGCGAATGCCGACGCCCAGCCACGAGGCTGCGGTCCAGTCGGCACCCAGCTCCAGCCCGCGTGTCCGCACGCGTTCGATGTTGACGTAGGTATAGACCTGCCTGCCGTTCGTCAACGTCGCGACCGGCACGATGTCGATCAGGTCGGCTACGTGGTTGTGGAAGGCATTCCCGCGGAGAGCCAGCTCGCGCGCCGGCGTGATCTCGGCGCCCACGTTGATGGCGCGGGACGCCTCCGGTCGCAGCGTGGCCGCCAGGTCGACCGTGTTCTCGTAGCGCTCCACAAGCCCTTCGGCCTCATAGCGGGCCAGCACCTCAGCCACATCGCTGGCGCCGATGACTGTGTAGCCTGCGGGGGCGTTGGTGAAGTCCAGGTACCGCTGCTGGAACGTCGGCGCCTTGAAGCCGCTGCCGAGGGACCCGCGCACGGACAGTGCTGGCATCGGCCGGACCACCACGGACGCAGCGGGGCTCACGCGCGCGCCGTAGTCGCCGGGCGCGTCGAGCCGTGCGCTAACCGTCACGTCGACCCGCTCCGACGCGCGCCACTGCTCCTGGGCGAACACGAACCCGCCCCGCGTATCGCGGCCGCCGCCACCAATGCGATCTGCCGCGACGCTCTCGAGCACAACGCCCGCGCCGGCGGTGACCAGGTGCGCCGTACCCAGCACGCGCTCCACCTGGGCCTCGCCCTTGTGGTACCACTGTTCGAAGCGGCTGACCAACGTATCGCCGGCGCCGGACGAGAGCGCCGTCTCCGTCCTGAAACGGGAGGAGTAGAACCGGGTCCCCACACGGACGCCCCGACCCATGGCGCGGTCCAGCGCGACCGAAAGGCTGGCGTCGGTGCGGAGGCCCTGGCCCGTCAGCGGCGCCGATCCGAGGGGGAGACTGACGTCGGCGCCGTCGCGCTGGTCCTCGAGGCCGGCGCGGCCGCGCGCGCGCAGTTGTACGCCGGCGGGCAGGCGGACCTCGAGGCGCAGCGCGGCCTCTGCGCCGGCGTACGCCGGGAAGGTCGGCTCGGGCGTCACCGGGTCGAGGTCGTAGGCGCCGGACCTGTAGTGGCGGAGGGTGAGGCCCACGTGAGAGGACCCCGTCGCCGCCGTGACGTCCGACGACGCATCGGTTGTGCCGTGCGACTCCACGCGCACCGCGCCTACGGCGCGCAAGGGCTCGGCCGGCGCTCGAGAGATCAGGTTCACGACGCCGGCCAGCGCGTCCGAGCCATAAAGAGACGAGAACGGACCGCGAACCACCTCCACGCGCTCCACGCCGGCCAGGCCGAGACGGTCGAGGTCGAGCGTGCCATTCAGCCGGCCGATGACGGGCTCCCCGTCGACGAGAACGAGTGTGTACTCGGGCCCGAGACCCTGGATCTGCAGACCGGTGCCGAACGCCTGCACCGTTGAGTAGCCGCCGAGCTCCGCGAAGACGTCTCCGAGCCGAACCAGGCCTCGCGCCTCGATGTCCTCATCCGTAATGACATCCGCGGGAATGGCCGGGCCGCCGAGAGACCGGGCGCCACGCGTCGCGGTCACGAGCACCTCGTCGAGGTGTCGGACGGCCGCGGTGTCCGTCGGTAGGTCCTGCGCGCGTGCGCCGGACGATGCGAGTAAGGCCACCACGATCCACACCCCGCGTGAGGCAGGGTGCGACGGGGTAGCGGCTACATTCGCCTTGCGCACGCGATTCGGGAATCCCGGCAGACGGGGCCGAATCTACCGTGCTCATGTACAGATTTGCTAAGATTCCCACAGGTTCGGCAAAACCCGCATGGCGTCGCCCACGGCGGACCTCCTCTCCCTCGGTGAAGCCGCCCAGAGGCTGGGTGTCCATCCAACCACGCTCCGCCGGTGGGCGGACGAGGGGGACGTGCTGGTGATGGTCACGCCGGGCGGACACCGGCGCTTCCCGGTCGCCGAGATCGAACGCCTGCGAGGCATCGGAGCACACGCGGACGATGAGGCCGTCGTCGCCGAGCAGCTCGTGGCCCGGGCGCTCGTGACGACGCGGGTCCACCTTCCCGAGCACGCCGGCGCGGGCTGGGTCGCGGGGTTCGATGACGAGGAGCGCCGCGCGAAGCGCGAGTCGGGCCGGCGCCTGATGGCCCTCCTACAGGCCTTCCTGGCCGCCGCCCCCGATCAGCGGGCGTCCATACTCGACGAGGTGCGCCGGATCGGGCTCGCGTATGCACAGGACGCCCGGGCACACGGCCTGGGCCTGACGGATGTCCTTCGCGCCGTGACGTTCTTCCGCGACCAGACCATCGAAGGGGCCCTCTCCGGCGGGAACGACACGTCGGACTCGCAGGCAGCGCGTAGCGCCATCCAGCAGGTGAACGCCTTTTACAACGCGGCCCTGCTGGCCGTGGCAGAGGTGTTCGACTAGCGTGCCGGGACGAGACTTCCGCTATTGAAGGCGTTCGCGATAGTACCCGGGCGAGGCGACGATTCGCGGGTACGGACTCGCGCGTAATCGGCGGCCGATGTCGGAAGGCCTCGTGGCGCGAAGAATCAATCCAAACCGGCACGCAATGCAGCGCAGCGCGCCGGCGGATAAGCTCCGGTTCACTTCGTCGAGTGTTTGCGTTGCATGTCGTTTCGGACACACCTTGACTGGCCAGCGCGGGAGTCGACGAGCCCGTCGGCTGGCTGCACGGCGAGGTGAAGACCCCGCCGTTCTCGCTCGCCGCGAGGCTCGAGGCCGGCGAACTCCTCCGGCGACTGCAGCGCGGAGAGCACCTCAGCCTCCCACGGTCACGCCGCATGCCGTCCATCGGTCCGCGCTGCCACGAGCTCGGAATCGTCGACCGTGGCATCTCCCGGCGCATCGTCTATCGCACCGACCCCGATGCGATCATCGTCGCCGACGTGTTCGCGAAGAAGGCCCGTACCACGTCGGCCGGCGCGATTGTGGCCAGCCGACGCCGGCTGCGTGGCTACGACCAGGCCACCCGATGACATGCCTGCAGCCATGACCCCCGCCAAGCGCGCGAAGCTCATCGCCTCTGGCTGGGCCGTCGGCAACGCCGGAAAGACCCTCGGCCTCACTGACGCCGAGGAGGCCCTCGTCGAGATTCGCCTCGCGCTCTCGGACGCGCTTCGCACCCGCCGCGCGGCTGCCGCGGTGGCGCAGTCCGCCCTCGCCGGCCGGATCGACTCGAGCCAGTCCCGCATCGCGAAGGCCGAGGCGGCCGACCCGTCGATCTCGATCGAGCTCCTCCTACGCGCCCTATTCGAGACCGGCGCGACCCGCGCCGACATCGCCGCCGCAGTCGCGGCCGGCGCGCCCGGTCGGCGCGACGACGATGAGCGGGCGACGTAGCCCTGAGAGCCGCGTTACTAGTGGCTCATTGTTCTCTGATAGCTGACAGCAGACAGCTGCCTCTCAAGCTCGTAGGAATGCTCCGGAAGCAACCCCATCAGCGAGCAACGGGCGACGAGCAAGCACACGTCACGCATCACCAATCACCTCGTCCAGCACCCTCGCCGATGACAGCACCCCCGGCATCCCGGCGCCGGGGTGGGTGCCGGCGCCAACGAGGAACAGTCCGTCGATATCCTCGCTGGCGTTGTGTGGGCGGAAGTAGGCGCTCTGCGCCAGCGTGGGCTGGAAGGAGAAGGCCGCGCCCTTGATCGAGAGGTACTCGTCAAGGAAGCCGCGCGGCGTTAGCGTAAGGCTTGCCGTGAGGTTCTCCGCGAGGCCCGGAAGGAGGGTCTCCTCCAGCTTCGCGGCTACGGCCCGACGGTAGCGTTCCGTCTGCTCGTCGTCCCACACGTCCCCGCTGTCGAGGTGCGGCACCGGCGAGAGGACGTAGAACGCGTCGTGGCCGGCCGGCGCCATCGCGGGGTCCGTGGCGGTCGGACGGTGCAGGTAGAGCGAGAAGTCGTCGGCGAGGTGGTGGCGGTCGAAGACGTCGCGCAGCAGCCCGCGGTAGCGCGGACCCAGCAGTATGGTGTGATGGGCAACGTCGTCGTAGCGCCGGCGCGTGCCGAAGTACCACACGAAGAGGCTCATCGAGTAGGCCGCGCGATCGAGGCGGGCGTCGGTCCAGCGCCGGCGGAACTCGGGCCGGATGAGCCGGCGGTACGTCCACGCCGCGTCGGCATTCGACACGACGATGTCCGCCGTCACGTGCTCTCCTCCCTCCAGCCTCACGCCGGTGGCACGCGGGCGCCGGCCGGCTCCGTCCACCGCGATCTCGGCGACGGTCGCGTCGTACCGGATCTCCCCTCCGAGGCGCGTGACGAGCGCGGCCAGCTCGCGAACCAGCGCGCCGGTCCCGCCCATTGCGTACCAGACGCCCCATTTCCGCTCCAGGAACGCGATGAGGGCGTAGATCGATGTCGTGTTGAACGGGTTGCCGCCTACAAGGAGCGGATGGAACGACAGGACGGTCCGGAGCCGCGGGTCAGCCACGTGCCTCTTGACGAGGCCGTAGACGGTGCGCCAACTCTCGAGAGCGGCCATCGCCGGCGCGATCCGGACCATGTCCGACGCGCGGCCGAAGGGCACATGGCCGAGCTCCTCGAAGCCCACGCGGTAGATCCGCTCGCTCTTGCGCAGCAACGCCTCGTACCCCTCGACGTCGCCGGCGTTGAAGCGCGCGACCTCGCCGCGCATCGCCTCCGCGTCGCCCGAGTACTCGAATGTCTCCCCGTCGTGGAAGCGGATGCGGTAGAACGGGTCGATCGGAACGAACGCAACGTGGTCCTCGCGGCGCTCCCCGGCGAGCTCCCACAACTCGTCGAACAGGAAGGGCGCCGTTATGAGCGTCGGGCCGGCGTCGAACGTGTTGCCGTCCTGGCGGAAGACGCGCGCGCGCCCGCCGGGCTGGTCGAGCCGCTCCAGGATGGTCACCCGGTAGCCGCGGACCAGCAGCCGCACCGCCGCCGCGAGACCGCCCAGGCCGGCGCCGATTACCACGACGTGTGGCGCTCCGCGGGCTCGATCGGAGCGAAGTAGAGAAGTGTCGTGCCGGCGTGCGGCACGCTTGATCCAGTTCACGAATCGGCGCGACGGGGCGCGAAGGTAGCCGGCGCCCTCGCCCGCGGGGACCGTCCGGTACCGCGTGTTCCCGAACGAGGGGGATTGCTCATCGGACCGCGCCGCGTACACTCGCCGTGAGTAGCACCTCTCCTCGACCCATTCGGCCGGTTCACGCCGACTGCTTCGCGGCCCGCACGTCCTCCAACCTCCTATCGCAATGCGCGTCATCACTATAGCCATGTACGTAGTGGTCGCGGCCATCGCGGCTACCGTCCTCCTAACCGTTACGTCGTCGGGGCGGATGGGGTGGGATGAATCGGCCCTGGCCCTGGTCCCTCTCGGCGTGCTGTTCCTGGTGCTCCGCGTCCTCCGTCAGCGCGCAGCGAACCGGGAGGGCGCCTGATGGGAGAGACGCGGGTTCGTCACGCTGTCCCCCGCGCGGCGCTACGAACCCGTAGCCCCGTTCCGCGGATGTCAGGTTTGCATCCCACAGCACCCGTGCGCGTACGGCCGACCCCCACACGCCAACTGCGATGAACTTCGACATCTCCGGCCCGCCCGTTTCCGAGCCGGCGCGCTCGACCGTCCTGATCCTCCACCTGAGCGCGCTCGCCGGCCTCGCAACGGGCATCGGCTTCCTTCTCGGGCCCCTGGTCGTATGGCTTCTCAAGAAGGAGGAGTACCCCGAGGTGGATGCCGCAGGAAAGGACGCCGTCAACTTCCAGTTAACGATTTTCCTGGCGGGCATCGTGGCGGCGATTCTCTGCATCACGATCATCGGCCTGATCATTGGCATTCCACTCGCTATAGTGGTCGGCCTGGCCGCCTTCGTGATGCCCATCATCGCTGCAGTGAAGACCGCCAACGGCGACGGCTTCCGCTACCCGTTCGCGTATCCGTTCATCAAGTAGAGGGGTAGGTGATGGGTGATGGGATGGGCCCTCCGAGAGCCGCTACCCACTGTCGCTTCGCCCGTCACCCTTCACCCATCACTCAGCGCCATCGCGCGGACGATCGACTCCATCGTGTCGCCGCCGTAGCGCTCGAGCGTCGCGCCGGCCAGGACCCACGCCACCATCGCCTCGGCGACGATGCTGGCGGCGGGGACGCTCGTAACGTCGCTCCGCTCGTATCGCGCCGGCACGGCCTCTCCGGTCGCGAGGTCGACCGACCCCAGCGGCTTGACCAGCGTCGGGATCGGCTTCATATAGCCGCGGACGATCACGGGCATGCCATTGGTCACGCCCCCCTCGACGCCGCCGGCGCGGTTGGTCGTGCGGCTGGCCGACGCAGTGATCTCATCGTGCACCGCCGAGCCGCGCCGGCCGGCGCCGGCCACGCCGTCGCCCACCTCCACGGCCTTCTGCCCGGGGATCGAGAGGATCGCTTGCGCGAGGAGGCCGTCGAGCCGGCGGTCCCAGTGGACGAACGACCCCAGCCCCGTGGGCACGCCGGTGGCGACAATCTCGTATGCGCCACCGAGGGTGTCGCCGTCGGACCGTGCGGACTCGATTCTGGCCACGGCTGCGTCGGTTAGCCCGCCGTCGAGCATGCGCACGGAGCTCGCGTCGGCGGCCGCGTTGAGCGCGCGGGCGCCGTCGGCAAGTAGTCCGTCGCGCAGGGCGTCGCGCTCTTGGTCTTCGGTGTAGGCGACGTCTCCGAGACGGATGATGTGACTCGCGACGTCGATTCCCAGCGCTGCCAGCATCTGCCGCGCGACGGAGCAGCAGGCGACGCGCATCGCTGTCTCGCGTGCACTGGCCCGCTCGATCACGGGCCGGAGGTCGGGCCCGCGCGGCGGCGCGTCGAAACCGTACTTGGCCGCCCCGGCGAGGTCCGCGTGCCCGGGTCGCGGCAGCGTCACCGGGTCCACGCCGGCGCCGTCGCCGTCGACGGCGAGGACCTCCGGCCAGCCGGCGCGGTCCGCCAGGTGCGCCGCGTTCTCGATCATCAGCGCGACCGGCGCCCCCGTCGTGCGGCCGAAGCGGACGCCCGCGAGGATCCGCACCCGGTCGGCCTCGACCTTTCGCCGGCCGCCCCGCCCCACCCCGAGCCAGCGCCGCGCGAGCTGCTCGTCGACCGCGCCGGTGCGCACCTCCACGCCCGCCGGCATCCCCTCGACGATGCCGACCAGCGCAGGGCCGTGGGAGTCGCCGGCGGTGAGGAGTCTTAACATCGTGGAAGGATTCAGCGATTCAGCGATTCGACGATTCGGCGATTCTCAATCGGGAGACGGCCGTTCTGCGCGATGCGCTGAAGATCGCCGTCAACTGGTGAGCCTCGTCTCGAAGCGGCGCGATCTGCGCAGCGGGGACCAGCCCGACTTCCGCCAGAAGGCCGACTCGTCGACCTCCTCCAGTGCCACACCGATCCGCGCTGCGAACTCGCGAGGCGAACGGGCGCGCACCGCCGCTCGGAAGTTGGCGGCCGTGCCGGTGGCGGATCGGAGGAGTTGCCGGCCGAAAACTCGCGCAGCGTCCTCGCGGGGCAGCCTGCGGCACATACGCACCACGCTCACGGCGAATCGGCTTGAACGGGCGGCATGCTCCTCCGCGCGGTTGACCGTATCCGGGGCAGCCATGATGCCATGGGCAGTTCTGGCTTAGAGTCGCGGGCGCCGGCGCACGAATCACTGGTGGCACGTTGGCGCTGCCGTCCGTGCCGTTCTCCCGTTTGTTTGGTCCTCAAAGCGTCAAGCTCCAGGGCGGCGAATCGCTCAATCGCTGAATCGCTCAATCGATTCATTCGACCAACGGCGACGCCAGGTCATAGAACGCCGTGAGGCCGTCGGGGCGGCGCACGCGGAGGAGGGCCGGGCCGCCGGCGCGGGCGCGGGCGGCGAGGGCGGTGCGGGCCTGGGCGGCGGTGGAGACGACGGTCTGCTCCACGCGCGTAAGCACCGTGCCCTCGCGAAGGCCGTCGACCTCGGCGGCGCTGCCGGTCTGAACCGCCGCCACGTAGGCGCCGCCGGAGACCCCGTAGCGCCGGCGCTCGGTCGCGGTGAGATCGCGGAGGCGGATGCCCCAGTCGGCGGAGACCTCGCGCGGGTCGGGCGCCGGAGCGGGCGCCGGCGTGGGCGGGGGCGACTCGCGGGCCTCGCCGAGCTCGGCGAGCCAGCGCCGGAAGGCGGCGTCCTCGCGGCCGATGAGCGCTGCCTCCATGTGCAGCACGTCGCCGGCGCGGTAGACATCGAGGCCCACCTGGTCGCCCGGGCGGCGGAGCGCGACGCGCCCCTGGAACTGGTTTGGAGCGTTGACCGGCTGCCCGTCTACGCGCAGCAGCACGTCGCCCGGCCGCAGGCCGGCGCGCGAGGCCGGGCCGTCGCCGGCGACGCTCACGATGAGCACTCCCTCGACTGTCTGCATCGCACGTTCGCGGGCGTCGGCGGCGGTGACGGGACGGATCTCGACCCCGAGGTAGCCGCGGACGACCTCACCGCGCTCGATAAGGTCCGCCGCCACGCGACGGGCGAGGTTCACGGGCACGGCGAACCCGTAGCCCTCGTTGACCCCGCTCTCCGTCGCTATCGCCGTGACGATGCCGACGACCTCGCCACGGAGGCTCACCAGGGCCCCGCCGGAGTTGCCGAAGTTGATCGCGGCGTCCGTCTGGATGAAGTCCTCGACGCGGAAGTTGTCGTCGATGATGTTGACCTGGCGACCGACGGCGGAGACGATCCCGGCGGTCACGGTGCTCGTCAGCCGGAAGGGGTTACCCACGGCGACGACCCATTCACCGACCTGCAGTTCGTCGCTGTCGCCCAATGCAGCCACTGGAAGCGGACTGTCCTCCTCGCCCGGGCCGGCGTCGCCGCGGACGAGGCGCAGCACCGCCAGGTCGGTCGTCGGGTCGACGCCCACCAGCTCCGCGTCGAACTCGCGCCGATCGTTGAGCAACACCCGGATGCGTCCCGCGCCGCCGACGACGTGGCCGTTCGTCAGCACGTAGCCCTGGGGCGAGACGATGACTCCACTGCCGGCCTGCACCTCCCTCGGCAGTGACGCGCCCTGCTGACCCTCAGCCGACGCGCTCCCGTCGACGTCTGCCCGAACGAAGACCACCGAAGGCGTAACGCGCGCGGCGACCGTGGTGAACAGGCTGTTGAGCGAGGTCGCCTCCGGCAGCGCCAGTGGCGGCGGCGCGTCGGGGTCGCCGATCTCGATAGGCGCGGCCGCCGCCGGCGCCGGGGGCTCCGCCCCGGGCACCCGCCGGCCCGTGGGCCCGCCACGCTCGGCAGGTCGCAGGAACCAGCTCGACGCCAGAACACCCAGGCCGATACCCACCACGAGCCCCCCGATGCCGAGCAGGATCCAGTGGCGCGCGAGCCACCGGCGCGAAGGAGAGAGCCGTCGTAGAGCGAGCATGACGCCGTGGTGGTTTGAAGCTAGTGAAACGCCCCGCGAGGCCCGTTTCCGCGGGCGCCGCGACCCGCGATTTCGCCGTCCCTCCGCCGGGCGCGAACTTCCGCTGTCCCACCCCCGGCCCGTGCGCCCCGACGTTCTACTCGCGCTCCTGGGCGACGTGACCGGATCCTCCCGGGCGCTTCGCCAGCTGCGGGCGCTGGCCGGCGCCGGCGCATCGATCGAGGTGGCGATGGTCGGGCAGGCGCGATGGCCCGAGGCCCTTCCGCGCGGAACCGTGCTGCACGCGCTGCCGGCACCCGCAGGCCGAGGACCCGCCTACTTCTGGCGCGCGCATCGCGCCCTGGCCGAGCACCTCGCGGCGCGGCCCGCCTCCGTGTACCACGCGAGCGACCTCCACGTGCTCCCCGCCGCAGCCGGCGCCGCCCGGCGCCGCGGCGCGCGCCTCGTCTACGACGCCCGGGAGTGGTACCGCGGGGTGGACGCGGCCGCCGGCCGACCGTGGGTCGGCTGGGGCTGGGGAGCGATCGAGAGGCGCTACGCCCCTCGCGCCGACCTTGTCCTGACGGTCAACGACGCCATCGCGCGCCTGCTCGTGGACCGCGCCGGCGCGGAGCGCGTCACGGTGATGTACAACGTGAGCGCGCCGGCGCGTGGCGGGTCGCCGGCGCCCTCCGGAGCGCTTCGCCGGCGCCTGGGCATCGACGACCGGGCGCCCCTCGTGCTCTACCAGGGCCTCCTCCGCGCCGGCCGCGGCCTCTTCGAGCTCCTGTCGGCCGTCGCGGAAGTAGACGGCGCGAACGCCGTTCTCATCGGCGACGGACCCCTCGCCGAGGCGCTGCGCCAGCGCGCCGGCGCGCTCGGAGACCGTGCGTTCCTGCTACCCTTCATTCCGCCGGACGAACTGGCAACGCTCACGCCGGACGCCGACCTCGGCGCCATCCCCCTCGTTCCCCTTACCGAGAGCCTGCGCCTGTCGCTCCCCAATAAGCTGTTCGAATATGCCGCGGCGGGGCTCCCGGTGCTTGCCGGCGCCGGCGCCGAGCCACTGCGGGATCTCGTGAAACGCTACGACGCCGGCGTCGTCGTGGACCCCACGGACCACCGCGGGATGGTCTCGGCCGTTCGGCTTGCGTTGTTCGACGACGACGCGCGAGCTCGCTTCCGCGCCGGCGCGGCCCGGCTCCACGCCGACCACGACTGGGAACGGGAGCGTGACCGTTTCCTCGCGGCGTACGGCGAAGTGTGGCAACGCGCTGCCGCCGCGACGAATTGACCTCTTGGCGGCAACCGCACGCGGGCCGGCACGCCACTCGCCTAACTTGCCGCGCAATCCCCGCACCGATGCAACGTCTCCGATTGGCCGCCCTCGCGGCGCTGTGTTTCGCGGCCGCACCGGCCGGCGCTCAGACCGACGCCTCGGTCATCCCCGACGACGCGCCGGACTGGCTGCCGTTCGCCGAAGCCGTACAGGTCGCCCGCGCCGATTCGTCGATCCTGCTCGTCCACCTCTACGCCAAGTGGTGTGGCTGGTGTGTCCGGCTGGATCAGGACGTGTACACCGACGACGCCGTCCAGGATTACCTCGGCGACCATTACGTGCTAACGCGCGTCGACATCGAGGGGGAGGAGACCGTGCCGTTCTTCGGACGTGACATGGCCGAGCGCGACCTGGCTTCCGCGTTCCAGGTGACAGGGACGCCCACCACTGTGTTCATCGGACCGGACGGCACCTATCTGACGAAGCTTCCGGGCTACGCGCCTGCCGATCAGTTCGCGCTGATCCTGCGCTACGTGGGCGAGGGCGCTTACAACCGGATGCCCTTCCCGACCTGGGTGGAGTCGCTCGACCTGGCGCCGACGCTGGAGAACGCCGGCGGGGGCTGAACGTGCGCTAGGCCGTGGGTCGCGAAGCGGTGACGATCCGATCGCGGCCGGCCAGGTCGGTCCGGAGCGCTGCGTCGTGCAGGCCGGCGCTGGCCAGGAGTGTGTGAACCGCCGCGCCGTGGTCCGCGTGCGTCTCCACGACCAGCACGCCGCCCGGTTTCAGCATCCGCCCGGCCGCTAAGCCGAGGGCGCGATAGAACAGGAGAGGGTCATCGCTCGGCACGAACAGCGCGCCGGGCGGCTCCCATTCCCTGACCTCCCTCTGTAGCGCCGCCCGCTCGTTCTCGAGGACGTAGGGCGGATTCGAGACGATCGCGTCGAACATGGCCTCCTGGGCGGCCCCGAAGTCGTGGGCCAGCGCGTCCGCCGGCGCGAACGCAACGTCGAGGCCCAGCTCCGCGGCGTTCGCGGCGGCGACCTCCAGTGCCGCGTCGGACACGTCGCAGCCGAAGACCTCGGCGTCGGGGCGCTCCTGCTTGATCGCCAGCGCGATCGCACCGCTGCCGGTGCCCACATCCAGGACCCAGGGCTCCGGCCGGCCGGCCAGCAACCGCAGCACCTCGCCGGCGACCTCCTCGGTCTCCGGGCGCGGGATGAGCACCGCCGGCGTGACGCGGAGGTCGAGCCCGCGGAAGGCGGCGCGCCCCAGCACGTACTGCAGCGGCTCCCCCGCGGAGCGGCGGCCGACCGCCTCCTCGAAAACCGCTAGCGCGCCGGCAGGCACCTCCTCCTCGGGCCGCGCTACCAGCTCGGCACTTCCGACGCCGAGCGCATCCTCCAGGAGCCATTCGGCGTTCCGCCGCGCGTCGTCCACGCCGGCCGCTTCCAGGCGCGCGACGGCGTCGGTGAGGAGAGAGCGCCGGGTCACGGGCGGGGCGATCTTCGCATGCTGAGGGGCGATTCGAATATCGCCCGCGTCCGTTCGCCCGACCCGTGATTGCCGATGTCGTACTACAGCGGGATGACCGCACTCGTCACCGGAGCCTCGGCCGGCTTCGGAGAGGCCTTCGCACGCCGGCTGGCGGCGGCCGGCGCGCGTGTCGTCCTGGTGGCGCGCTCCGAAGACAAACTGCGAGCGCTGGCGGACGAGATCGGCGGCGGCGCGATTCCGATCGCGCAGGACCTGGAGCAGCCCGGCGCGGCCGGCGCGCTGTGTGAGCGGCTCGAGGCCGAGGGCGTCGAAGTCGATGTGCTCATCAACAACGCCGGCTTCGGTCTCAAGGGCAGGTTCCTCACCCACGACCCGGACGCCGTCGAAGGGATGGTCGCGCTCAACTGTGGCGCACTGGCCGGCCTCGCGCGCCGCCTCCTGCCGGGAATGGTCGAGCGTGGGCGCGGGGGCGTCCTGAACGTTGGCTCGATGAGTGCCTACCAGCCTACGGTCGACTTCTCGACCTATGCAGCGACAAAGGCCTTCGTACTCTCACTCTCGCAGGCGCTGCATTACGAAGCAAGGGGTACCGGCGTGCACGTTTCGTGCTTCCTGCCCGGGCCAATCCCCACATCCTTCGGGCCGCGCGCGAACATGGACGAGGCGTGGCTGAACCGCGGACAGACACCCGATGATGCCGCCCGCGCCGGCCTGGACGCGCTCGCGCGAAACCGCCGGGAAGCGCCGATGGGCATCAAGAACACGCTGCAGGCTTTCGGGACGCGCCTGACGCCCTACTGGCTTCTACTGCGCCTCTCGGAGCGCTACATGCGCGGCCGCGCCTAGCGCGTCGGCTCGACGTCGAAGTCGTCGAAGGCGCCGGTCGGGTCCCCGCGGCGCACATCGACATCGGCCACCACGGCGCCGGATGGACCTACGCGGAGGCGGGCCTCAAGCGCGTCCAGCGCCTGCTCTTCGCCCTCGGCCGCGACGCGGACGCTCCCGTCGACGGCGTTGCGGACGCGGCCGGTGACACCAAGCGAGCGCGCTGTGCGGACGACGAAGTAGCGGAAACCCACGCCCTGCACGCGGCCGGTGAGTACCGCATCAAGCCTTTCGGCGCTCACGCCTCGATCAGGCCTCGTCCGGAGGCCCAGCTGCGGAACTCGGTAACCAGCTGGTCGAAGCTCTCGAGCACGAAGAGGATCGGCTGCAGGTGCCATACCTCGTAGTCCTGGTTGATCACCGCGTCGATCGAGAAGGGTCGCTGTTCGACCTCGTCGCCGAGGGCATGCCCGACCTCGCCCTTCGACGAGAGCACGCCGGCGCCGAAGATGCGGATCTCGTTGGGGTCACGGATGAGCCCGAACTCCACCGTGAACCAGTGCAGGCGCTCGAGGCTCTGGCGGTCGACGCCCTCCGCGTTGAGCGCGGCCTGGCCGAAGAGGTGGTAGAAGTCCGCGAACGCCGGCTCGGTGAGCATCGGCATGTGGCCGAAAATGTCGTGGAAGAGGTCCGGCGCCGGCGTGTAGTCGAGCTCCTCAGTACCCCGGATGTAGTCGGTGGACGGGAAGAGGCGCTGCGAGAGGAGGCCGAAGAAGTCGCGCTCGTGGAGCAGGCCGGGGATGCGAGCGACGCGCCAGCCGCCTTCGCGCTGGAGGGCGGCCGAGAGGTCGCGCAGCGCCGGGATGCGGTCGGCGGTCATGTCGAGCTTGCCGACGCCGCGCAGGTAGGCCGCGCCGGCGCGGCCCGGCAGCAGCTGCATCTGCCTGTCGAAGAGGAAGCGCCAGTTGTCGTGGTCGCTCTGGGGATACTCCGGGTAGGCGATCTCGTCGCCCACCGGCGGCGCACCGTCGAGCTTCTGCGGGATGCACCGCGGGTCGATGTCGGCGACGCCTTCCTTCTCGTAGGCGGACTTGTATTCCGTGGAGGACGGGTCGTTCATGGGGCCATGGGGCGGAGCTGTTCGGAAGGTAAGTGGTGAGCGTGGAGCGGTGGGCGAGGGAGAAGAGCGGCGAGAGAGGGGAGAGAGAAGAGGACGGACGCCGGCTATCCACCTGTCCCCCGTTTCCACACCATCCACCCTGTCCTCTTCCCCTATCGTCCTCCCAGCAACTCGGCCAGTGCCCACTGCGACGCCGGCACGTCGGAGTACGCGCAAACTTCTGCCGCCGCGCCGCGGAAGCCCTCCAGGCCGCGCGGGCTGCCCAGCGCGGCGAGGATCGTGGGGTGCATCTCCAGGAGGCGATCCACGAGCCGGCGCTCGCGCGCGGCGAGGCCGAACGCGCGCCACGCGGCGGGCCGGACGACCATCGCCACAACCAGCCGCTCGGCCTCGCGCGCACGGGCGATGACGGACTCGAAGGCGGCGTCGTCGCCCTCGTCGGCCGGCTCGAGTTCGCAGTAGGCGGCGTCGGGCAGGTGCCGGCGCACCGCGTCACCCAGCGCCAGCTGCTCCGGCTCGCCCGGCCGCGGCGCCGCCTTGACGAGCACGACGAGCGTGCGCCGGCCGTGGCCGAGTGGCTCGATGCGCCCGTGGAGCACCTCCACGGCGTCCCACGCGACGGACTCCGCGAGGGCGGCGTGCCCGGCGTCGCCGACGGCGGTGTGCGCGATCGGCGGCTCCCGGAAGACATCCGCCCCGAATCGCTCGCGCAGCCGGCGCCTGAGCGCCTCCACGCGTCCGAGCGCCTCGTCGAGCCGGGCCTCGGGCAGCTCGCCGGACTCGACGGCCCGCGCGATGCCCTCCGCAACGGCGACGGGGTCGCGGGCGTCGAGGATGAGGTCCGCGCCGGCCGCGACGACTTCAACGGCGACCTCTGCCTCGGTGCGGCCGGCGTCCTCGATGCCCGCCATGTGCAGGCTGTCGGTGACGACGGCGCCGGCGAAGCCCATCTCGCCGCGGAGCAGGTCGGTGAGGATGCGCGGGGAGCGCGTGGCGGGCAGGCCGGCGCCGTCGAGCGCGGGGTACGCGACGTGGGCCGTCATCACCAGGTCCGCGCCGGCCGCGATGGCCGCGTTGAACGGCGGGCGGTCCTGCGCTTCCCACACCTCGCGGTCGTCGGTTACCAGCGGGAGCTCGGCGTGAGAGTCCTGGTGCGTCCCGCCATGGCCTGGGAAGTGCTTGGCGGTGACGAGCAGCCCCTCGCTGCGGGCGCCCTCCACGTACGCGGCCGTCAGCCGCGCCACTTGCGCGGGCTGGTCGCCGAAGGCGCGGGTCGAGATGATGGGGTTGCGCGGATTACGGTTGACGTCCGCCACCGGCGCCAGCGCGACGTGCACGCCGCACGCGAGCGCCTCGCGAGCGGACGCGGCCGCGAACTGTCGCACCGCGTCCGCCGCCCCTTCATCCCCGCGCCGGCGCGCCAGGCGGCCGAATGCCATAAGGTGCGGGAAGGCGGTGGCGCCGGCGACCTGCTGGCCGAGGCCGCGCTCCATGTCCGTCGCTACCAAGAGGCCGGCGTCGCTGCTCGCCTGCAGGCCGGCCAGCGTGTCGCGCGTCACCGGCCAGCGGCCGTTGAAGAGGATCAGCCCCGCGAACGGCAGCCGGTCGAGCAGCTCCGCCACCGCGCCGGCGTCCTCCTCCGCCGCGCGCGCAGGGAGCATGTTGGATCCCAGCCGGAGGACAATGAGGCCGGCAGCGCGGTCGAGGAGGGACATGGGGCTTGGAGTCGAGGGGAGCGAGGGAGGCGATGAGACGAGGGAGACGAGGGCAACGGCGTATGTGCGACCCTCGTGGTCGCCCGCGGGACTGGCGAGGCATCGGCTATGGAAACAGAGCACCGTTCTCCCTGTTTCCCTCAATCGCTCAATCGCTTAGTCGCCCGATACCCCGCTCCCCGATACCCGCTAGGACCACCCTGTCCCGTACAGCCCTTCCCTCCCGATGTACTCCACCACCGCGTCCGGCACGAGGTACCGCACGGTGCGGCCGGCGGCGATGCGCCGGCGGAGGGCGGTGCCGGAGAGCTCGAGCGCCGGCGCGTCGACGAACGTGGCGTTCTCCAGCACTCCCGGCGGGACGCCGGTCTCGTCGAACCCCGGCCGGCGGTAGACGACGAGGCGCGCGAGGTCGAGGATCGCCTCCGGGTCGCGCCAGCTGTCGAAGCCGGCGAGGCTGTCGCCGCCGACGATGAGCGCCAGCTCGCGGTCCGGCTCCTCCGCGCGCAGGGCCCGCAGGGTGTCGACGGTGTAGGACGCGCCCCCGCGCTCGATCTCGATCGCCGACACCTCGAACATGGGGTCCCCGGCGATGGCCAACCGCACCATCTCCAGCCGGTGCTCCGGCGCCGGCGCGTCGGCGGCGAGCTTGTGGGGGTTCAGCGCGGCGGGCACCCACAGCACGCGCTCGGCGCGGACCGCCTCCGCCGCGGCCGCCGCGACGGCCAGGTGCGCGACGTGCGGGGGGTTGAAGGTGCCGCCGAAGACGGCCAGCGGGCCGGCGCCGGCGGCCATCTACGCGCCGGCTCGCGCCTCGGCCGCGCGGCGACCTGCGTCCGCGCGGTCGCGTATCGAGACCGCTTCCGCGAGCACGGGACTGCCGGGAAAGAGCTCCTCGATGCGCTCGTACAGCGCTATCGCCTCGGCGAACCGTTCGGCCTGCCGCGCCAGGATGCTCTCCTCGGCGAACCGGGTCTGTGCCCGCAGTGCGCCCAGCAGCGCATCGTCGGCCCACGTCGACGCGGGATAGTCCTCCAGCACGCTTCGGAAAGTGATCACCGCCGCCTCGTAGAGGCTCCGCCGCTCGTACAGCCGCGCCGACTCGAACCGCTTGCGGGCCAACTTCTCCGTGAGCTCGTCCAGCATGGCCGCAGCCCGCGCCGCGTTGGCGCCTGTCGGGTAGCGCTGGACATACAGCCGGATGTAGTCGATCGCCGTGATCGTGTCGGTCTGGTCGAGTTCGTAATCGGGGCTCAACGCGGCGTAGGCCTGGAGTCGCTCGAACTCGATGGCTTCGCGCTGAGGATCGTCCGAGTAGAACTCGATGTAGCGGGTGTACTCCTGACCGGCGCGGAGGTATTGCTCGTCGCCTGCGAAAGCGCGGGCGAGGCCCAGCTGGGCCTCACGGGCGACGGTCGTCGCGCGGCCGAAGGCCAGGGCCGCCGTGTAGTGTTCGGCGGCGCGGTCGTAGCGGCGCTGCTGCATCGCCTCGTTGCCGCGGGCGAGTGCCTCGTCCGCTGAGGCGGCGACGGACTGCGCAGCGCCGGAGCACGCAGCCAGCGATAGGACGCCGGCGAGTGCGGCAAGGCGTAGAAGCATGGGTCAGGCGGGCGGCTGGCGAACCGAGGCTTTCGGGCGGTCGGGCAGCGATTGGATAACGAAGAGGATCAACACGAGCACGGACGGCCTCCGCCAGCGCTCGGGTCACTCACCCACAAGCACGGCCTCCGTTCCTCTGAACGTCATGAGGAAGAGCGCAGTATTGACCTGCCCCCCGTCGAAGTGGATGCGGTGCCCGAGGCCGCGCAGCGCCGGCGCCGCGCGGAGGCGGTCCGCGAGCGCCGCGCCGGCCGCCGGCGTGCCGGCGTCGGTGAAGGCGGCGGCCAGGATCATGCGCGTCGCGTCGTGGCCCATAAGGGCGAGGCGGTCGGCGCGCACGCCGGCGAGCGCCCGGTAGCGGGCCGCGAAGTCGCCGGCGGAGTCGTCGACGTAGAAGTCCTGGTCGAAGACCGCCCGGAAGCGCGCGGCGCGCGTGCGGGAGGCGTCGAGGCCCTCCCACTCGGTGTTTCCGAGCGCCTGGATGGTCAGGTTCATCTCCTCGAGCCCCCGGAGCGCGTCGGCCGCGTGCTCGGGTGCGTCGGCGCCCGTCACCGGCAGGTAGATCGCGCCGGCGCTGCGAAGCTGTTCGGCGCCGATGAGGTCCGGCAGGACGCTCCAGCCGGCGGGCCCTCGCAGGCGGTTCGTCGAGACTACCGTCGCGCCGAGGCGGGCGGCCTCCGCTTCGAACGCGTCGGCCATCACCGCGCCGAAGGTGCCGGACTCGGCGATGACGGCGAGCCGGCTCGCGCCGGCGCGGCTCACGGCGTAGCGCGCCATCTGCCGGCCCCTCACGGGGAACGTGGGGTTGGCCTGGAAGACGAAGCGCCGGCCGGCGGACACTACATCTTCGGTAGCGAGCGGCGCGACGAGTACCGCGCCGGCGCGCTCGGCGACGGCGGCGGCCGCCGTGGCCTCGCCGCTGAAGAGCGGCCCCAGCACGGCGTCGGCGCCGCCTGCAAGCGCGCGCTCGACGGCGGCCACCGCGCCCTCGTCGGTGCCCTCCGTGTCGCGGAAGAGCATCCGCACCGGGCGTTCCGGGTGGCGCGCGTTGTGGTCGTCCACTGCGAGGCGCACGCCGTTGAACATCGCCTGCGCGAGGAAGCCGCTGGCGCCGGTCGCCGGAAGGACGATGCCGAGGTCGAACGGCGCCCCCCTGCCGGCGATGGTGTCGAGCAGCGCCCGGGCGTCCGGAGCGTAGCGACTCTGCGGGTAGTCCTCAACCAGGGTGCGGAGCGAGGCCGTAGCCGCGGCCGCGTCGCCGGCCGCGTGGGCCGCACGGCCCGCCATGAGCAGCGCCGCCGTCGTGCGCTCGTGGTAGTCGAACTCTCTCGCGACGCGCGAGAAGATGCGCCCCGCCTCGATGTACCCGCCGGCGCGGTAGGCCGCCAGGCCGCTCTCGAAGGCCGCCTCCGCGTCGGCGATGCGCGGTGCCGCGACCGGCTGCGCCGGCGCCGCGCGCGCGACGACGACGAGGACCAGTACGAGGGCGAGGCGGGTCAAGGAGGGCATCGGGTGAAGCTAGCGCGGTGGGCGGCGGGTGGTAGGGGGCAGCGGGCAGCTTGCAGCCTGGTGCGCGGTGCGCAGGCGGCCCGGACTCAGGCTCAGGGCTCAGGGCTCAGGGCTCAGGGCTCAGGGCTCAGGGCGTTACGGAGCCTGCCTCCTGTCCGCCGTCCCTGCCCGCTCGCTCGGCCCAGCTGCCCGCTGCTAGCGATAGCAGACAGCTGATAGCCGATAGCTGTTGGCGAACAACTACTCCCACTCAATCGTCGCCGGCGGCTTGCTCGAGATGTCGTACACCACCCGGTTCACGCCGCGGACTTCGTTGATGATGCGGTTCGAGACGCGCCCGAGGAAGTCGTAGGGCAGCGGCGCCCAGTCGGCCGTCATGCCGTCGGTGGAGGTGACGGCGCGGAGGGCGATCGCCTGCTCGTACGTGCGGTAGTCGCCCATGACGCCGACGGACTGCACGGGCAGCAGCACGGCGAAGGCCTGCCACACGGTGTCGTACAGGCCACTCGATCGGAGCTCATCGATGAAGATGCGGTCGGCGCGCCGTATGAGGTCGAGGCCCTCGGGGGTCACGGCGCCGGGGTGCCGTACGGCCAGCCCGGGTCCGGGAAACGGGTGCCGGTGGACGATCGCCGGCGGCACGCCGAGCGCGCGGCCGACGGCCCGCACCTCGTCCTTGAACAACTCGCGGAATGGCTCGATCAACTCGAAGCCCAGCTTCTCCGGCAGGCCGCCCACGTTGTGGTGCGTCTTGATCGTCGCCGAGGGACCGCGGAAGCTGACGCTCTCGATCACATCCGGGTAGAGCGTTCCCTGCGCTAGGAATCGCGGCCGGAAGCCCAGGGTCTGGGTCACGGCGACGGTCTCCTTCTCGAACACCTCGATGAAGGTCCGGCCGATGACGCGGCGCTTCTCCTCCGGCTCTGTTACGCCGTCCAGGCGCGAGAGGAAGAGCGCCGACGCGTCGGAGTGGACCAGCCGGACGTGGAAGCCCTCCCGAAACGTGGCAACCACCTGCTCGGCCTCCCCGTCGCGCAGCAGGCCGTTGTCGACGAAGACGCATGTCAGCCGGTCGCCGATGGCCTCGTGCAGCAGCGCGGCCGCGACGGACGAGTCGACGCCGCCGGAGAGGCCGAGGATCACGTGGTCGTCGCCGACGAGCTCCGCGATCTCCCGGCGCTTGTCGTCGATGAACGAGCCGGTGGTCCAGTCGCCCCGGCAGCCGCAGATGTTGAGGACGAAGTTGGAAAGGACCTGCGGCCCGATCTCGGTGTGCACCACCTCCGGGTGGAACTGCACGCCGTGGACGGTGCCGTCGTCGGATGCCACTGCCGCGATGGGCGCGTTGTCCGTCTCGGCAAGGGTCCGGAATCCCGGCGGAAGGGCCGTAAGGTGGTCGCCATGGCTCATCCACACGACCGAGCCGTCGAGCACGCCGGCCAGCAGCGCGCTGGGTTCCTGCACGAGCAGGTGGGCCCGGCCGAACTCCCGGTGGTCACTGGGCTCGACGCCGCCTCCGAGAGCGTGCGCGATGGCCTGCAGACCGTAGCAGATGCCGAGCACGGGTGCCGGCGCGTCGGTGCCGGGCTGGCGCAACTGGAGCAGCGCTGGGTCCACCTGCGGCGCGCCCTCGTCGTAGACGGAGCACGGCCCGCCGGAGAGGATCAGCCCCATCGGGGCCATGTCCGCGACGCGCTCGGGCGCGATCGTGCAGGGGTGGATCTCGCAGTAGACCCCCGCCTCGCGGACCCTCCTGGCTATCAGCTGGGTGGTCTGGCTCCCGTAGTCGAGGATGACGACGAGCTCGTGCTGCATGTCTCGGGGCGGCAAGCCCAAGGCTACGGCGCTGGCAGCCGCCGCGCCGGCGCCGGCGCGCCCTTCACCCATTCCGCTCCGTTCGTCAGCCGGCGACGGTGGCGGCGTACTCCTCGGCGCTCATCAGCCCGTCGAGCGCCGCCGGGTCGTCGAGCCGCAGCGAGACCATCCAGCCGGCGCCGTAGGGGTCCTGGTTAACGGACTCCGGCGCGGCGTCGAGGGCGTCGTTGACGGCCTCTATGGTGCCGTCCACCGGCGCGAACAGCTCCGAGACGGTCTTCACGGCCTCCACGGTGCCGAACGACTCGTCGGCCTTGACCGCCGTCCCGACCTCCTTCAACTCGACGAAGACGATGTCGCCGAGCTCGCCCTGCGCGTAGTCCGTGATCCCCACCCGCGCCGTTCCGTCGCCGGCGGGGAGGATCCACTCGTGGTCGCTGGTGTAGCGGCGGTCGCTGGGGAAGGTCATCTCGGTCCGGGGAGTCTTGGCGGAGACGTGATTGGTGATGGGTGCGCGGCGCGGCTCGCACGTGTCTGCGAACCCGTGATCGGTGATTCGGGTGCCGAGTGCCAGTCTAGTCACACGCCCGTTGCCTATTCACCGCGCCGCTCACCGTCTTGGCGCCGTCGCCGCGCGCCGGTTCATTGAACCACGAGGTCCCTCGACAGGCTCGGGATGACATTCCGTCGCGCATCACCACTCACCAACCACCAATCACCCGAGGGCGCTACACGCCACCAATCAACTCAAAACGCTCCAAGAACTTGGTATCGAAGTCGCCGGCGCGGAAGCGCTCGTCGCGGAGGAGCTGGCGGTGGAAGGGGATGGTCGTCTTGACGCCCTCGACGATGAACTCGTCCAGCGCGCGGGTCATCTTCTCGATCACGCGGGCGCGGGTCTTCTCGCGGACGATGAGCTTCGCGATCATCGAGTCGTACGTCGGCGGGATGCGGTAGCCGGCGAAGGCGTGGGTGTCGCAGCGCACCCCGAGGCCCTTCGGCGTATGAAACGCGGTGATCGTGCCGGGGCTGGGCGAGAAGTTGCGGAAGGGGTCCTCGGCGTTGATGCGGCACTCCATCGCCCAGCCGACCGGCTCCTGGTTGCCGAAGGTGATCTTCTCGCCGCCGGCGATGCGGAGCTGCCACTCGATCAGGTCGGTGTCGGTCACCTCCTCGGTGACGCAGTGCTCGACCTGGATGCGGGTGTTCATCTCCATGAAGTAGAAGTTCCGGTGCTTGTCCACCAGGAACTCCACCGTGCCGGCGCCGGCGTAGTTGACCGCCATCGCGCCGGTCACGGCGGCCTCGCCCATGCGCGCCCGGAGGTCCGCGTCGACGATCGGGCTGGGCGCCTCTTCCAGCAGCTTCTGGTGCCGGCGCTGGATGGAGCACTCGCGCTCGCTGAAGTGGACGACCGTCCCCTGCCCGTCGCCGAGGAGCTGGATCTCTATGTGGCGCGGCTCCTCGACGAACTTCTCGACGTAGACGCGCGAGTCGCCGAAGGCGCCGAGGGCCTCCGCGCCGGCCTGCGCGTAGAGCGCCTGGAACTCGCCGGCATCGCGGGCCATGCGCATGCCGCGCCCTCCCCCGCCGGCGGCCGCCTTGATCATGACCGGGTAGCCGATCTCGCCTGCGACGGCGAGGCCCTCCTTGACGTCCGCGACCTCGCCGTCGGAGCCCGGCACGACGGGCACGCCGGCGGCCTTCATCGTGTCCTTGGCGACGCTCTTGTCGCCCATCGCGCGGATGGTCTCCGGCGCCGGCCCGATGAAGGTGAGCCCGTGGTCGGCGCAGACGGCCGCGAAGTCCGCGTTCTCCGAGAGGAAGCCGTAGCCCGGGTGTACCGCGTCGGCGCCGGTGACCTCGGCGGCCGCGATGATGCGGTCGACCCGGAGGTAGCTCTCGCTGGACGGCGGCGGCCCGATGCAGACGGCCTCGTCGGCGAAGCGCACCGGCAGCGAGTCGCGGTCGGCCGTGGAGTAGACGGCGACCGTCTTCAGGCCCATCTCCTTGCAGGTCCGGATGACGCGGAGCGCGATCTCGCCGCGGTTGGCGATGAGGACTTTGGAGATCATATAGCTATCAGCTTTCAGCCGTCAGCTGGGCCTCCGACGATGCGAAAGAGGACGGGGGCGAGATGACGGATATCTGACAGCTAATAGCTGCTAGCTGATAGCTCATCCAACCGCCACGACGAACAACGGCTGATCGAACTCCACCGGCTGGCCGTTCTCGACGAGGATGCGGGTGACGGTGCCGGCGACCTCGCTCGGGATCTCGTTCATCAGCTTCATCGCCTCGATGATGCACAGCACGTCGCCGGGGCGGACGGCCTGGCCCTCGCTGACGAAGGACGCGGCGTCGGGGCCGGGCGCGCGGTAGAAGGTGCCGACGATGGGTGCGAGGACGATGTGCTCGTTGGCGGCCGGCGCGGCCGGTGCGGGCGGGGCCGCGGGATCGACGGGCGCCGGCGCAGCCGGGGCGGGGGCCGGCGGGGCGGCGGCTGCCGGCGCCGGCGCGGCTACGGCGTGCTGGGCGCGGACCACCAGGCGGAAGTCGCCCTCCTCCATCTCCACCTCGGCCATGCCGCTCCGGGCGACGATGTCGATGAGCCGTTCGATCCGTTCGGGGTCCATGG
>Ga0307505_10000861_pt1 | contig 29219 bp, 31 predicted proteins | sample 23_S_MG_FD_202183 | JGI IMG/M metagenome (GOLD analysis project Ga0307505, IMG submission 202183) | Soil microbial communities from Populus trichocarpa stands in riparian zone in the Pacific Northwest, United States - 23_S | ecosystem: Environmental > Terrestrial > Soil > Riparian zone > Trees... | reverse complement strand
CGCCGACCGGCAGCGCGTCGACATAGTCCATGCCGCTCTCGACCTGCCCCCAGACCGTATATTGGCGGTCGAGGAAGCTGGCGTCGTCGAAGCAGATGAAGAACTGGCTATTGGCGCTGTTGGGGTCGCTGGTCCGCGCCATGGAACAGGTGCCGCGGCCGTGCGGCAGGTCGTTGAACTCGGCCTTGAGGTCCGGGAGGTTGGAGCCGCCGCTGCCGCGCCCGGTCGGGTCCCCGCCCTGGGCCATGAAGCCGGGGATGACGCGGTGGAAGACGATGCCGTCGTAAAAGCCGTCGCTGGCGAGGCCGGCGATGCGCTCGACATGGCCCGGCGCGACATCCGGGCGAAGCCGGATGACGACGTCGCCGCCGGTGGAAAGCGTCAGGGTCAGGGTTTCGGCGTTCATCATTCGTCTCCGTCGATATTTGTCGGCGCGCTTTAGGCAGGTGCGCCGGGTTGCGCCAGAGCCGGTGGAGCCATAGGAGGGCGCACACGCCACGTCTTCCGGGGGATCAGGAATGAGCGAGAGCGAGCCCATCGCCGCCGCCCCCGCGACCGACGCCGGCGCAGCCGTCATGGACGAGGAGGACCGGCTACGGCCCGATTTCGTCGAGCGCGTGCTCGATGCCGTCGAGGCCGGCGACCATGACACCGCCCGGGCTTTGGTCGAGCCGTTGCACCCGGCCGATATCGCCGATTTGATCGAGCTCGCCGCCCGCGACGAGCGCGAGGGGCTGGTCAAGGCGCTCGCCGAGATTGTCGACGCCGACGTCTACGCCGAACTGAACGAGCACGTCCGCGAGACCCTGATCGACGAGATGGAGCCCGAGCAGGTCGCCGACCTGGCCGGCCAGCTCGATACCGACGACGCCGTCGCCATCATCGAGGACCTCGACCGCGACGACCGCCAGGCGGTGCTTGCCAGGATGGAGCCCGACGACCGCGCCGCGGTCGAGGAAGCGCTCACCTACCCCGAGGAGACCGCCGGCCGCCTGATGCAGCGCGACCTGATCGCGGTGCCGGAGCATTGGAAGGTCGGCCAGCTGATCGACTACATGCGTTCGAACGACGAGCTTGCGACCGATTTCTGGGAAGTGTTCGTCGTCTCGCCGAACCATCACCCGGTCGGCACCTGCAAGCTGTCGACCATCCTGCGCTCGCCCCGCTCGTCGATGGTGCGCGACATCATGATCGACGACCAGACCCTGATCCCGGCCGACATGGACCAGGAGGAAGTGGCGCTGCGCTTCCAGAAATATGCGTTGATCTCCGCCGCCGTCGTCGATCCCAGCGGGCGGCTGGTCGGCATGATCACCGTCGACGACATCGTCCACATCATCCAGGAGGAAGCCGGCGAGGACGTGCTGCTGCTGTCCGGCGCCGGCGAGGGCGACATCAACGAGCCGATCGTCGACACCTATCGCAGCCGGGTCCGCTGGCTCGCCGCCAATTTGATGACGGCCCTGGTCGCCGCCACCGTCATCCGCTTCTTCGAACATTCGATCGAGCGGCTCGCCATCCTCGCCGTGCTGATGCCGATCGTTGCTGGCGTCGGCGGCAATGCCGGTACCCAGACTTTGGCGGTGACGGTGCGCGCCATCGCCACCAACCAGCTGACCGGATCCAACCGCTGGCGCGCAGTTGGCCGGGAGCTGCGCGTCGCTACCCTGAATGGCCTGACCATCGCTTTCTTGATCGGCGTTGGCGTCGCCGTGGTGCTGGGCAGCTGGCCTTTGGGCGCGGTGATCGCCGCCGCCATGTTGTTCAACATCATCATCGCCGGCCTCGCCGGTGTGCTCGTGCCGCTGACGCTGGAGCGCTACGGCGCCGACCCGGCGGTGGCCTCCTCGGTCTTCGTCACCATGATCACGGATTCGATCGGCTTCCTCGCCTTCCTCGGACTGGCGACCGCGGTCGGAGTAGTCCGCTAAGCGCTTGAATCCACGCGTCTCCGCGCCCATTCGGCTCAAGTGCCGAAGCTTCACTTGACCAAGACTGCCGTAGGTTGCGCCAGCATAGAGGCGTTGCAGAACCGCGTCGCCCGCCGCATCAGCCGCGGCGAGGTGCGCATCCCGACGCGCATGCGCCCGAAGCGCGCCGCCGAGCTTGTCGGCGGCTCGCTGCACTGGATCGTTAAGCACCGCATCGTCGCCCGGCAGGAGATACTGCGGCTCGACGACCGCAGCGACGGGCGCATCGACATCGTCTGCTCGGCCGACCTCGTGCTGCTGCCGCCGGTCCCCAAGCGCGCCCATCAGGGCTGGCGCTATCTCGAGATGGAGGTGTCGGAGGAGGCGGACCCGAGCGGCGTCGGCGACCTGCCGCCGAGGATGTACGCCAAGCTGGCCGGACTGGGCCTGGTCTAGCGGCCCGCCTTCCAGAACAGCGCCGCCGACGCCAGCCACAGTGCGCTGAACAGGCTCGTGCCCCTCACCACCTCATAGATGCCCTGCGCCCCCGGCGAGCTCCAGCCGGCGGCGAAGCCGACTGCGCCGGCAATCACCTGCGCCCCAGCCGCAAGCAGCATCGCATGGGCCATCGCTAGCGGTCGTGACCGTGCCACGATCGCGCCCATTGCAGCAACGCCGATGACACCAAGGAACATGAGGTTCGCCGGATTGCCCTCGTCGCCCAGGAAGCCGACCGCGAGGTTGACCCAGACCAGCAGGCAGGACGTTGCCACGGCCGCGGTGACCCCAAGTCGGTGGAGCAGGTTCGGAGCCTTGCGTGTCGCCAACTCGAGCACCAGGCCGGACCCGCCGAGCAAAGCGCCCATCACCACGAAATCTCTCAAGGTCCAATCGACGTCGGACGTGAACCGCATCGCCACCAAAGGCAGCGCCAGCAGCAGCGCCGCCGCAGTCCAGCCGGCGGCCCGCAGCCAGTTCCAGGTCCGCTCCTGATTCATTCCCGCGACCATCGCCATTGCCTGCACTCCGTTCATTTCAGGCGGGCAAGCTGGCACGACCGTCGATGAACGCCATGAGCAACGCGTGAGGATTTGCTGAAAAGCGGCCTATTTGCAGCCGCTGACGGTCGACGATCCTTGCGCCTTGACGGTGCAGGACGGCGATCCGGCCAGCGTCACCGACGCCAGGCCGAGCGCGTCGACCTTGGCGGTGCCGCTGATCGAGGCGCGCACGGTGGCGGGACCTTCGGCGCCGATCACCGCGTCCTTCACGGCCAGTCCTTCAGCGTCGAGCGTCGAAGTGCCGCGCACCGTCGCCGTCATCTTCAGTGCCTTTCCGGCCAGCTGCGTCGATCCGGCTCCCGACAGGCCGATGCGCAATTGGTCGATATTGACGTCGTCGATCCGCGCCGTTCCCGACCCCTGGATGGCGAGCTCGAAGCTCAGCCCTTTGACCTTGTCGATGCTCAGCGCGCCCGGCCCGTTGACGTAGGCTGTGCGCAGGTCGTGCGTGCCGACATTGATGGTCACCGGCCCGCGGCTCTCGCCCGGATAGCCGCCCCAGCCGCCGCCGCTGTCGGCGCGCACCACCAAAGTGCGGCCCTCGACCTTGATCGACACGCCGTCGAGCGCCGCCTGCGTGCCGGTCACCTTCGCGAACGGCGCGACGTTGGTCTTCAGCGTGACCTGGTAGGGTCCGTCGATGCGGATTCGGTCGAAGCTGGTGACCGAATAATTGCGCTCCGCCGCCCCGGCGGGCGCGGCGACGAGCAGCAAAGCGGCGAAAATGGTATGTTTCATGGCTGCTACTTGTCGCCGTTCATGGTTAACAACTCGCTAGCGCGCGCAACTCAGCGGCAGTCGACCTCGCCCGATCCCAACTTCGAGACAGTGCACTTGGCGCCGCCCGTCAGCTGAATCACACCGGACCCCGCCGCCTGTATGTCTGCGCTCGTCCTGACTTCCGCCCGGATCCGCGCCGAGCCGCCCGAGATGATCGTTGCATGGTCCGCGATGAAGGCGGGATTGTCGAACGAGCCGGCGCCGGCGAGCCGCAGCGTCGCTTTCCCCGTCCGGCCGGTCGCTGTCATTCCGCCCGACCCGGCGGAATCGACCTCTACAGTCTGGGCGTCGATCCTGCCGATCGCGAGCGACCCTGACCCGGCCAACTGTGCGCGGACGGTCTTTGCAGTCAGGTCCTCGATCGTGACGTTACCTGAGGAAACCAGCTGCGCGGCGAACGAGTCGCCGCTGATCCTGTCGATCGTCAGCGAACCCGCGCCTGCCATCATGGCTTCCCGAAGAGCTGGAACCGTGATGTCGATATCGACGCCATGCTCGCCATTGCGCGACCAGCTCGCACCCTCTTGCCAGCCAACGATCAGCTGGCCGTCACGAATCGACAATTCCGTATCGTCGAGCATGGTGCGAGGACCGGCCAGGCTGATCTTGGCCGCCTTGCCGGTCCTGACCTTCACCACGAACGGGCCGGCCACTGCAATTCGGTCGAAGGCGCCGATGTCGACTTGCCGGTTGTCGGGGGGGCCGGGATCGCGGCTCCTGGCTTGTAAGCCGCCAGCCATCAGCGCCGCGGCCGTGACGGCCAGAATATGCTTGCGCATCCGGTTGCTCCTCTAGCGTGACCCGGCTCGGCATAGCTTGCCGTTCGAGGCCGCATCGTCAACCGCAGGTGACGTTGCCCGACCCAGCCTTGGACACGCTGCACTTGGCGCCGCCGGTCAGATCGACGTCGCCCGATCCCATGATCGATACGTCAGCTGTCTCGCTGGCATTGGCGACGACATTGCCGGAGCCGGCAATCGACACGTCGGCAGTGCGCGCCGCGAGGCCCTTGGCGTCGACATCGCCCGATCCGGCGATGGCGATCTCGATCCTATCGGCCTTGCCGGCGGCGTGGACCTCGCCCGATCCGGCGACGCCGATCTTGATGTTGCCGCCGTTGACGGCCGGCAGCCGCAGGTCGCCCGACCCGGCGATGTCGCCGTCGAAGTCGCCTGCGACCTTGTCGACGGTGATGCCGCCCGATCCGGCGATGGAGGCGGCGCGCAGGGCCGCGACGTTGACCGTGAACTCGGCGACGCCGTTCGACCAGCGCCAGCGGAAGCCCTTGCGTTTCTTGGGCCGGATCTCGAGCGTGTCGCCGTCGACCACCACCTCGGTCTCGTTCAGCAGGTTCTCGCCGCCGCGGGCGCTGACGGCGGTCGCGCCGCCGGTGACGACCTTGACCGCATAGGGCCCGGCCACCTCGATCTTGTTGAACGCCGCGACCTGGTAGGTCCGGTCGACCTTCGGCCCGGAATCACGCTCCTCGGCCTCGGCGGACCGGTGGCAGCCGGCCGCGGCCAAGGCGATCGCGGTGGAAACAGGGATCAAGTAGCGGCGCATGATGTTCCTCCCAATGCGTGTTATTGGACTAATACAGTAGGCCCCGGCCTGCGCGCAAGCGGAAAAAAAGCGCGGCGGCATTTCGGGGTCAGGGCAACGACAGTCGGCCGGCCATTGGGGAAGCGAGATCCTTTGCACTGCGCGACCAGGTGATCGCCCGCGACACATGGTCGGTAATCGTCCGGATCGCCTTGATCTCGTCGGCGGTCGGGGCGCGCGGCGTCAGGTGATAGACGGCGAACGTCCCGAGCACGGCTGCCTGGTCGTCGAAGATCGGCGTCGACCAGCAGGCGCGCAACCCATGCGGCAATGCGAGCTGCTTGAAGTCGGCCCACAAAGGGTCTGTGGCAATGTCGGTCACATAGACCGGCAGCGCCGAAAAAGCGGCGGTCCCGCACGACCCGGCCCGCGGTCCGATCTCCGACCCATCGATCGCCGCACAATAGTCGGGGGGCAGGGTCGGCGCCGCGCCGGTTCGCAGCCGGTCGCCATCGAGCAACAGGATGGACGTCAGGATATAGCTGTCAGTTTCCGCTTCGACCGCCAATAAGTAGCGGGTGAGGATAAGACCGAGCGCGTCACCCTGGTCGAACTCGGCTCGGACTTCGCTTTCGCGAAGCCGCAATCGGTCCTGGAGTTGGTGCGCAAAGGCCATCTGCCTCTCCCCGGCACAACCCATATCACGAACCGCACCGGCATAGAATGACAGGCCTCGCCGATTGCGTTGGCAGTGCCGGGGTGCGAGAGTTTGCCGATGGTCGGCGGCTATCTCGCGGTTTTCCTTGGCGGCGGCATCGGCGCGGCGCTTCGCCACGGCGTCAACCGCGCCTCGCTAGCCTCGTTCGGCCCGGGATTCCCTTACGGCACCCTGTTCGTCAATGTGGCCGGAGCAATGGCGATCGGCGTCCTTGCCGAGCTGTTCCTGGTGAAGGGCGGCGGCGGCCAGGAATTCCGCCTGTTCCTGACCACGGGCCTGCTCGGCGGGTTCACGACCTTCTCGGCCTTCAGTCTCGAATCGGCCCTGATGTGGCAGCGCGGCGACCATGCCGCGCTCGCCGCCTACGTGCTCGGTTCCGTCGTCCTGTCGATCGCCGCCGTCTTCCTGGGCATGGCCGCGGCCCGGGCGTTTAGCTGAACCCTCACTCGCCGATCTTGAAGTGCGTCGTGACGCGCGCGGGGCCGGCAACCCGCCAGACATCGCCGAAGTCCTCATGCACCAGCGGCGCGGGGCGCTGGCCGCCCAGCTTCTCGACGATGTCGGGCACGGTGTTGCTGTGGCCGACGACCAGGACGGTGCCGGTTTCCCGAAGCACGGAGGCGACCAGTGCGTCGCTATCGGCGGGGTCATAGACCTTTGGCGTCACGGCGTAGCGCACCGCCGTCGGCGCCGCCGTTTGCTGGGCGCGCTTGGTGCTGCTGACGTAGATGGTGCCCGGCGGGTCCTTGGCGAACCAGGCGGCGAACGCCTGCGCGGTGGCTTGCCCCTCGGGCGTCAGGTCGGGGTTGGTCGCGCCCGCCGGCGTGTTGAGGTGCCGCATGACGTAGATGTTCGGCTGCGGCGGGGCGGGTGGAACGCTCGCGCAACCGGTAATCGCCACCAATGCCGCCAGCAGCAATGTCCTGATCCCCGCCATGTTCGTCCCCTTTACAACAAGAAAGGGCGCCGCCGTTGCCGGAGACGCCCTTCTTTTCCCGCTCTCAGTGAGAGTATTTAAGCAATGGCTTCCTTGGCTTTGTTGTGGATCGCCGCCGCCGTGTTGAGGATCTCGAGGATCTTCACCAGCGCCGTCGGCTCGTCCACCTGCTCCATGGCCGCCAGCTCGCGCGCCAGGCGCGATGAGGCCGCTTCGAAGATCTGCCGCTCGGAATAGCTCTGCTCCGGCTGGTCGTCGGCGCGGAACAAATCGCGGGTGACTTCGGCGATCGAGGTCAGGTCGCCCGAGTTGATCTTGGCCTCATACTCCTGGGCGCGGCGCGACCACATGGTGCGCTTGACCTTGGGCTTGCCCTTCAGGGTCTCGAGCGCGTCCTTCATCGTCTTGTCGCTCGACAGCTTGCGCATGCCGACGCTGTCCGCCTTGCCGACCGGCACGCGGAGCGTCATCCGCTCCTTCTCGAAACGAAGGACGTACAAATCCAGGCTGGTGCCGGCGATCTCGGTGCTCTGCAGCTCGACCACCCGGCCGACGCCATGCTTGGGGTAGACAACATAATCACCAACATCGAAGCTCAACGCTTTCGCTGCCATTTTAAGCCTTTCTCTGGTCAGGCGGGACCACAAAGCCTCTTCAACGCCGCATCGCCCCCAAACGATCTGCGGCCGGGCTCCCCCGCCTCTCGATGACATTCCTGCAATGGGCCGCCGCAGGCCGCGACGGCTTTCACGTGCGATTCTATAACATAGTTGTCATTAAATTTCCAGCCCAAGCTGCATCGGCTCGCCATCCGCGGGCTCGGCCAGGTTATGCAGGCCAAGGCCGAGCAGGCGGATGCCCTTGGGCGCCGGCACCAGCGCTGCAAGCAAAGCCTGGCCCGCGGCCAAAAACTCGCCTTGCCCGTCGATCGGGCGCATAAAGCTCTTCGACCTGGTGATGATCGTGAAATCCGCGAACTTGACCTTCAGCGTCACCGTCCTCCCCGATACCTCGGCCCGCTCGATCCGCGCCCAGGCATGGCCGGCGACGCGCTCCAGCTCGGCCGCCAAGGCGCCGGCCTCCGACAGATCCTCGTCGAACGTCCGCTCGGCGCTGACCGATTTGTAGGGCCGGTCGGGGCGTACCGGGCGCTCGTCGATGCCGCGGGCGATCTTCCAATACCATTCGCCCGAGCTCCCGAAATGCGCGTCGAGCTGCTCGCGGCTCCAGGCCGCGAGGTCGGCGCCGGTCAGGATTCCCAGCCGCTCCATCTTCGCCGCGGTCACCGGCCCGACGCCGTGGAAGCGCTTGACCGGCAAGGTGGCGACGAAGGCCGGACCCTTCTCCGGGGTGATGACGCACAGGCCATCGGGCTTGTTCTGGTCGGACGCCAGCTTGGCGATGAACTTGCAATAGCTCACTCCGGCCGATGCCGTTAGCTGGCACTCGGCGCGGATCCGCCGGCGGATGTCCTCGGCGATCGCCCGCGCCGTGCCCAGCCCCAGCCGGTCCTCGGTGACGTCGAGATAGGCCTCGTCGAGGCTCAGCGGCTCGATCAGCTCGGTGTAATCGGCGAAAATGGCCCGGATTTGCTGACTGACCGCCTTGTAGGCGTCGAAGCGCGGCTTGACGAAGACCAGGTCGGGGCAGCGCCGCTTGGCGGTCACCGACGGCATCGCCGACCGCACGCCATATTTGCGCGCTTCATAGCTCGCCGCCGCGACGACGCCGCGATGGCCGCCCCCGACCGCCACGGGCAGGCCTTTCAGCTCCGGATGGTCACGCTGCTCGACCGACGCGAAGAAGGCGTCCATGTCGATGTGGATGATCTTGCGGATGGGCGGGGCGTTCACGCCTCGTTCCTAGCCTTTCATTCGGCCGCGAGAAATGCTTTAGGGCGCGCCCATGAACATCCACGAATATCAGGCGAAAGAGCTGCTCGCGAAGTTCGGCGTCCCGGTCCCCGCCGGCCATGCCGCGATGAGCGTCGAGGAAGCGGTCGCCGCTGCCCAGAAGCTGCCCGGGCCGCTCTGGGTCGTGAAGTCGCAGATCCACGCCGGCGGCCGCGGCAAGGGCCGGTTCAAGGAACTGGGCCCCGACGCCAAGGGCGGCGTCCGCCTCGCGCACTCGATCGACGAGGTTCGCGGCCATGCCGCCGAGATGGTGGGCAAGACCCTGGTCACCGTCCAGACGGGCCCGGAGGGCAAGCAGGTCCAGCGCCTCTACATCACCGACGGCGTCGACATCGCCAAGGAATTCTATTTGGCCTTGCTCGTCGACCGCGAAAGCGGCCGCATCGCCGTCGTCGCCTCCAACGAGGGCGGCATGGACATCGAGGCGGTGGCGCATGACACGCCCGAGAAAATCGACACCATCACCATCGATCCAGCCACCGGCCTGATGCCCCACCACGGCCGCGCGGTCGCCGCCGCGCTTGGCCTCTCGGGCGACCTCGCCAGGCAGGCCGCCAAGGTGCTGGCCAAGCTCTACGATGCCTTCATCGGCACCGACGCTTCGCAGATCGAGATCAACCCTTTGGCCGTCACCGACAAGGGCGAATTGCTGGTGCTCGATGCCAAGGTCGGTTTCGACAACAATGCCGAATTCCGCCACCCGGACCTGGAAGCTCTGCGCGACATCAGCGAGGAAGACCCGATGGAGGTCGAGGCGTCGAAGTACGACCTCGCCTACATCAAGCTCGACGGCGACATCGGCTGCATGGTCAACGGCGCCGGCCTTGCCATGGCGACCATGGACATCATCAAGCTCGAAGGCGCCGAGCCGGCCAACTTCTGCGACGTCGGCGGCGGCGCCAACAAGGAGAAGGTGACGGCGGCCTTCAAGATCATCCTGTCCGATCCCACCGTGAAGGGCATCCTCGTCAACATCTTCGGCGGCATCATGCGCTGCGACATCATCGCCGAGGGCATCGTCGCCGCGGCGCGCGAGATCGACATCAAGGTGCCGTTGGTCGTCCGCCTCGAAGGCACCAACGTGCGTGAAGGCAAGGACATCTTGGCGATGAGCGGCCTGCCCATCGTCTCCGCCGACGACCTTGGCGACGCGGCACGCAAGATTGTCGCCGAGGTCAAGATCGCGGCTTAGATTTTCCAGGAGTGCTGAACCGATGAAACTCTTAGTCGCGGTCAAGCGGGTGATCGATTTCAACGTCAAGCCGCGCGTCAAGATGGACGGCTCGGGCGTCGACCTCGCCAACGTCAAGATGAGCATGAATCCGTTCGACGAGATCGCCGTCGAGGAAGCCATCCGCCTCAAGGAAAAGGGCATCGCGACCGAGATCGTCGCCGTCTCCATCGGCCCGGCCAAGGCGCAGGAGACGCTGCGCACCGCTCTCGCCATGGGCGCCGACCGCGCCATCCTCGTCCAGACCGATGACGAGGTCGAGCCGCTCGCCGTCGCCAAGATCCTCGCCAGGATCGCCGAGGAGGAGCAGCCGGGCCTGTTCATCCTCGGCAAGCAGGCGATCGACGATGACAGCAACCAGGTTGGGCAGATGCTGGCCGCCCTGCTGGGCTGGCCGCAGGGCACCTTCGCCTCGAAGGTCGAGGCGCTCGGCGACAAGGTCCATGTCACGCGTGAGGTGGACGGCGGTTTGGAAACCGTTGCACTGTCCACTCCGGCAGTCGTCACCACAGACCTGCGCCTCAACGAGCCGCGCTATGCCTCGCTGCCGAACATCATGAAGGCCAAGTCGAAGCCGCTGGCGATGAAGTCGCCGGCTGATTTCGGCGTCGAAACCGCGCCTCGGCTGGAGGTGCTGAAGGTCACCGAGCCGCCCAAGCGCCAGGCCGGCGACAAGGTCGGCTCGGTCGACGAGCTGATTGGCAAACTGAAGACTTTGGGAGTGGTGGCATGAAGACTCTGGTCCTGGTCGAACATGCCGGCGGCGCCATCAAGGATGCGACCCTCGCCGCGATCACCGCCGCTTCGAAGCTCGGCGAGGTCCACCTGCTGGTCGCCGGCAAGGGCATCGACGGCATCGCCCAGTCAGCGTCGAAGATCGCCGGCGTCGGCAAGGTCCATGTCGCCGACGACGCCCACCTCGAGCACCAATTGGCCGAGGACGTCGCGCCGGTGGCGGCGCAGCTGATGGGCCATCACGACGCCTTCCTCGCGCCGGCCACCACCTTCGGCAAGAACATCGCGCCGCGCGTCGCCGCCTTGCTCGACGTCATGCAGATCAGCGAGATCATGAGCGTCGAGGGCGAGGACACGTTCACGCGGCCGATCTATGCCGGCAACGCCATCGCCACGGTCCGCTCTCGGGATGCCAAGAAAGTCATCACGGTGCGCGGCACCGCCTTCGAGAAAGCGGCCCGCGAAGGCGGCAGCGGCACGGTCGAAGCCGTCGATGCGGGCAGCGCCACGGGCAAGTCCGGCTTCGTCTCGGCGGAAATGTCGAAGAGCGAACGGCCGGAGCTGACCAGCGCCAAGATCATCGTCTCCGGAGGGCGCGCCTTCGGCAGCAGCGACCAGTTCCACAGCCTGCTCGACCCGCTCGCCGACAAGCTCGGCGCCGCGGTCGGCGCCAGCCGCGCCGCAGTCGATGCCGGCTATGCCCCTAACGACTACCAGGTCGGCCAAACCGGCAAGATCGTCGCCCCGGAGCTCTACATCGCCATCGGCATTTCCGGCGCCATCCAGCACCTCGCTGGAATGAAGGACGCCAAGACCATCGTCGCCATCAACAAGGACGAGGAAGCGCCGATCTTCCAGATCGCCGACATCGGCCTGGTCGGCGACCTGTTCAAGATTGTGCCGGAGCTGACCGGAAAGCTTTAGGCGGCGAGGACTTTAGGCGCCCTCTTCTTCTTCCTGGGCGAAGATGCGGCGCGCCTCCGCCCGTTCGGACTCGTCATAGGCGGACGACGGAGCGAAGCGCAGGACAAGGTAACCGAGGCAGCCGGCCACCAGGCTGCCGGCGAGCACGCCGATCTTGGCCTCGTCGGCCAGCTCTGCGCTTGTCGGGAATGCCAGGGCGCCGATGAACAGGCTCATCGTGAAGCCGATGCCGCAGAGCAATGAGGCCCCATAGATCTGCAACCAGCTTGCTTCCTTCGGGCAAAGCGCGAAGCCGGATTTGCAGGCCAGCCAGATCGCCCCGAAGACGCCGACCTGCTTTCCGATGAGCAGGCCGAAGGCCACCCCGAGGGGCAGCGGCTGCATCAGGTCACCAATGCCGTCGATGACGACTCCGGCACTGGTAAAACCGAACAGGGGGACAATCCCGAACATCACCCACGGATGGATTTCATGCTCCAGCGTCGTCAGCGGCGAGTGCGCTTCGCCGCGCCCGAGCGGCACCGTCAGCGCGGCAAGGACGCCGGCGATGGTGGCATGGATGCCGGACTCGTGGACGGCCAGCCACAACGCAACGAAGCCGGCGAGATAGGGCCACAGCCGTCGGACGCCTAACAGGTTCATCGTGGCCATCGCCGCGACAATGCCGGCGGCAATGGCGAGAGCCATCCCGTTGAGGCCTGCGGTGTAAGCCAGTGCGATAATGACGACGGCCCCGATGTCGTCGATAATGGCGATGGTCACCAGCAGCAGCTTGATCGACGGAGAGGCGCGTTGGCCCAGCAGGGCCAGGACGCCGAGCGCGAAGGCAATGTCCGTCGCGGCGGGTATTGCCCAGCCGCGGTGGAGCGCTGGATCCCAGCCGGTCACGACCAAGAAAACCAGTGCCGGAACCGCCATGCCGGCCACGGCGGCAATGATCGGGAGCCGGCGTTCGGCTGGGGTCGACAAGCGGCCGACATACCATTCCCGCTTTACCTCCAGCCCGACGAGCAGGAAGAATACGGCCATCAGGCCATCGGCCACCCACTGATGGACGTCCAGCGGCCCGAGTCGCGCATGAAGCCCGGCCTCGTAGGCGGCGCCGAGCGGTGAATTGGCGATCACCAGGGCCGCGGCGGCCGCGGCCATCAAAGTGAGGCCTGCGACCCGTTCAAGATGACGTTGTTTCGACCCGGGATTTGTCACCACGCCCCGATAAGGAATTCGATCGCCGTCGTCCAATCCCGGCCTTTCCGCCGTCGCAGCATGCTTCAAGCAAGGGTTGGCGGCCCGCTAGAGGAGGAAGGGACAGCGGGCCGCCGGCTTAAGGATTGGGGCCGTTTAGCGGCGGTCGTCGCGACCCTCCGACTCCGCCTCGGCGCTTGCATCGGCATTCCCCCACACCGACAGGGCAGTGTTGCCGCCCAGGTCGCCAGCAGCGTCGGCGACGCCGCTGACGGCGCCGTTGGCGCGACCAGAGGCATCGGCGGCGACGCGGCCAGCCGTGCCGATTGCAGCATTGGCCGCGGCACGGCCGGTCGCGGCGACGCTGCCGGCAAGGGTTTGCGCTTGGTCGGTCCCGATCGCCTGCAGGCCAAAGCCGGCATTGCCGCTCGCCGAGCCGTTGCCAGTAACGGTGCCGGCGAGGCTGGACGTCTGGCCCAGGCCGCTGACGTTGCTTGCGGCATCCGCCGCGCCGCTGACGGTTCCGGCGAGGCCGGCGTTGCCGCCGACGGTGCCGCTGCGAACGTCGACGGAGCGGCTGACATTGAGCGATCCGCTGCCGCCCAGTGTGCCGTTGACGGCGCCGCCGGCGCTGCCGGCCGAGCCGAGCACGGAGCCGGAGCCATTGACCGCGCCTCCAAGCGAGCCGCTGGCGTTGGTCGAGCCGCTCAGCGCGCCGTTGACTGCGCCGGTGACGTTACCGAGGATCTGGGCGCTTGCGGGCGTCGCGCAAATGGCGAGTGCGGCTGCACAGAGGAGGATGCGATTCAGCATTGATAGTTCTCCGTTGCGAATAGGTCAGGGGGAATTGACCCCGCCCGGAGAACGACAGTCCTGCTGCATTTCATCCGCGCGTGCGGACACACCCCCTCCGTTTTGGAGGGGGTGCGCACGGTTCATGCTAATTGGCGTTGCAGTAATGGTCCGAGCTGTTCTGCGACTTGCCGTTGTCGCACGCCCTCAAGACCATGCCGTCACTGGGGCCGCCGCGCCCAGCGCTTCCGGCGCCCGCCGGCGGCTGTCCGCCAGGACCCGAGGTGGTGCCAGGGCTAGTGCCGGCGGCGGTTCCAGGCCCTGTCCCGGCGCCCGTTCCGGGGCCATGTCCGGAGCCAGAGCCCGGCCCGGATCCACCGAGCCCGGTGGCCGCCGCGATCGAGGCGTGGAGGTTGGCGCGCGCCGCGACATTCTCGGAGACGTCCGGGATGCGGGCCTTGATCTTGCCGACCGGGTTGCCGGAGGTGCCGACCTTCACCGCAAGCGTGCCGTGAGTATCGCCACCGGTGCCGACTTTGACCGTCGCACGAGCGCCGTTTCCGCCAATCCTGACTTTCGCCAGATTGCCGGTGCCGCCGACTTTGACCGTCGCGAGGCGGTTGCCCGCGGTTCCGACCTTCACCGATGCCAGCGAGTTGCCGTGGCTTCCGCCGATCTTGACGGTCGCCAACCGGCCGCCGGCATTCCCGACCTTCACGGTCGCAAGCCGATTGGCAGCGGTGCCGACCTTGACCGAGGCGAGATTTCCGCCGGCCCTGACCGACAGCAGCTTGCCGTTGGCGCCGACCGACGAGGGAGCATGGACCTTTCCGGCCAACCCGATGCCGATCTTGGCGCCCGCCCTGACGCCGGTATTGGCTAGGCCGCCATGTGGCGCATTTTGCCCAACCCGAACCCCGGCGCCCAGCTTGGCGCGAACGGAGGCAGAAGTGGTGTCATGGACTCGGCTTGCGAGGCCACTGGCTACGCCCAGCTTGCCGCGTACGGAGGCCGATTTGCTGCCGGTGACCCGTCCGGCGAGGCCGACAGCAGTGCCGAGCTTGCCGCGGACTGTTGCGGCGCTCGAGCCGACACCCCGCACCGACCCGGCGAGAGCGGCATTGGCGCCGCCATGGATCGAACCGTTGAGCCCATGGCCGCGGATTGAGCCCGTCGCACCGGCAGCGGCCCGCGCCTGAGCCCGCACGCCGGCAGTTGCATGCTGCATGCCGACGGCCTTGCCGGAGACGGCGCCGGTGGCGTGGCCACTGACGCTCGAGCCCGCACTGGTCGCGTTCGCAGGAGTGGCGGTTCCCAGGCCGCCGAGCATTCCCCCCGCCTGAGCCGGCGCGGCGATCATCATCGCGGCGCCCGCCATCCAGACGGATTTGGTCATCGTTCAACTCCTTAGCAACTGAGGGGCATTAACCCTCGTTAAAGAGAACGATTCCAAGGCTTCACTTCATCCGAGACTCATTTCGCTCCGACCTGTTTGGGAGCGACCCGGCATGCGCCGCAGACGATGCCGCGGCCGATTCGACCGTGGCCTTTCCTGCTTGCTTCGGCGTCGAGCAGTGCAGTCGAGCCGCGCAGTGCCAGCCGGGAGGTGATAAAGGGGGCAGCAAAGCTGGTGCCGCGAACCTTGGCATAGCCCTTGCCGGGCAAGGCGGCGGCCATGTCGGCGCCGGGCGCAGCATAGTCGAGGTGGGCAGATCGGCCGGCCTCCGCAAGCGCGCGGTTGGTGGCATCGACCCCGGTCACGGCGATGACTCCCGGCTGGCTGGCCGGGTAGAGGGGTGGAGCGGCAGGGCCGTCATTGCCGACCGCTGCAACGACCTTGATGCCTCTCGCCTGAACTGCCGCAATGCCGCGTTCGACAACGCGGTTCCGCGGTCCAACCAGGCTGATGTTGATCGCGCTTGGCCGATGCGATGCGATCCATGACAGCGCCTTGACGATCGCCAAGGCTGACCCCGCTGCCGGATTGCCTCCATAAACGTCGCCGACCAGCAAGGCGGAACCGGCGGCAGCGCCGCGGAACTTGCCGTGCGAACCGACGATGAGGGAGGCGATGGCAGTGCCATGGCCGGTCGCCTGCGGCGGGCCGGCAAAGCCCTTCTGCTCGATGGTCGCCGAGGCGAGAGCCGGGCTTTGGGCGACGCCGCCGTCGATCATGCCGATCAGCGGACGACCGCTGGCGGCCACGGCGGCGGAGCTTGCGGCCAGGGCGACGCTGCTTGCGGCCAAGGCTCCGCCGGCGGGCTCGAAGACATGGTCAAACTCCGCATTCATCGTCGGGGCCGCCCGCCTCAACAGCGCCAAAGCAGCGGCGGTCCGCATGCCGCGCGGCGCATCGAAGACGACAATGGTCGCGCCGATGACCTGATCCTTTTCGGTCGCGGCCACTGAGAAGCCGGCTCTGCCCGCGGCACTGAGTTCGGCGCGGGTCGGGTCGAGCGCGATCAGCCGGCCACGGACGATTGGGTTGCCGGCGCCGTCCATCTCCAGCCTGCCGCCGCTATCCTTGACGAGCTCAGCCAGGCGCAGTCGACGAAGGTCGAGGAGGGTCGCCGGCGGCGCACTGTACGCCCACAAGCTGTAGCCGAGCTGATTCAAGTTGGATTCGAGCTCAAGCTCGATATCCCGGCGGGTGACTTTGACCGCCTCACCGGCCTGATTGATGCCGCCCACATTGCCAACCTGGCCCACTGTTCGGCCAATGTCGTTGACGACGCCGCCGACGGCACCCGTTCCAACGCCCCCAGGGATGCCAGCATTGGGCACGGATACTTGCGGCACCAGCTGCGCGGTCGCCGGCGCCAATGCTGCCGCGGCGGCCAGCAATGCGATACAAAGGGAATGGGCGTACTTCGGCATTGTCTTCCTCGAGCCTCGACATTTTTACCGGGCTTAGGGATGAAACGAAATGCGGCGCTCGTTTTATCCCGCATGAGCAGGTTGGGATCATCGCTTGGACTTCGACAGCGGCTTGACGCAATGCCTTCCGCGCCTGCGCCGGTTCGCGCATTCGCTGAGCCGCGACTCGGCCGATGCCGACGATTTGACTCAGGCGACCATCGAACGCGCCTTGCTGGCGCGGGCGCAGTGGCGGCCCGGCACGCGCCTCGATTCCTGGCTCTATCGGATCATGCGCAACCTGTGGATCGACACGGCCCGATCGCGGGCGCGCAGCGCCAAGCGGGAGGCGCCGCCAGAGGCGGGCGACAGCGTCGGCATCGATCCTCGCCCGGGCATGGAAGCCTCGATCGATCTCGCCAGAATAATGGCCGCCATGTCCGGATTGCCGGACGAGCAACGCGAGGTCGTCGCGCTGATCCTGGTCGAGGGGTTCGGCTATCGCGAAACCGCGGAGATGCTCGACCTGCCGATAGGCACCGTCTCCAGCCGGCTGGTGCGCGGCCGCAACGCACTCCTTGATTTGGTGGGTGAACGATGATCGACGACGAACAATTCTTCGCCTGGCTGGACGGCGAGCTCGACCCGGCGGAGGCTGCCTCGGTCGAGGCCATGGTGGCGGCCGATCCGGCCCTGCAGCGCCGCGCGAAGGCCCATCGGGCGCTCGCAGGGCGACTGCAGGCCGCGTTCGAGCCCATCGTGCGCGAAGCGGTGCCAGGAAGGCTGAGCGAGGCTGCCTCGCCGCGCGGCTCCGAAGTCATCGACTTCGCGGCTGCGCAACATCAGCGGCCGTCCCGCCCGAAATCCGTTGGGCTGCAGTGGGCGGCCATGGCCGCGACCCTCGCCATCGGCCTGGTCGCGGGATCGATGATCAGCGGCGGCGGCGTCTCGCCCATCGTTCAGGAAGACGGCCGTCTCGTCGCTTCCGGCGAGCTTGAGCAGGCGCTCTACACGCGGCTGGCGAGCGCGCCTTCCGACGAGGGGACGCGCATCGGCCTCACCTACCGCGATAAAGGTGGCAACCTGTGCCGCAGCTTCGCCGGCGCGGGCGCCGCCGGGCTGGCTTGTCATCAGGGCCGGGATTGGCGAATCCGGGGCCTTTTCGAGGCCGGAGAAGGCCAGCAATCCGAGTTCCGCATGGCGTCCGGGCCGGACCCGCGCCTCGCCGAGCTCATCGACGCCACCATCGCCGGTGAGCCCTTCGACGCCGCCGCCGAACGCCAGGCGATCGCCGCACTGCGCTAGGCCTCGCTTGCCATCGCTGAACGAACGCGCCTTAACTGGCGGCAGGGAAGGCGGGGCATGGGCGATCGGCTGCTGGTCATCGATGAAGGCACGTCGAGTACGCGCGCCATGCTCTTCGGCTTGGACGGGCGGATCCTTGGACTTTCCCAGCATGCATTGGCGAGCGCCTTTCCGCAGCCCGGCTGGGTCGAGCAGGATGCCGAGGAGATCTGGCGGCTGACCCTCGCCGCCGCGCGAACCGTCGTCGACGACGCTGGCGGCGCGGAAAGCATCGCCGCAATCGGCATCACCAACCAGCGGGAGACAATCGTCTTCTGGGACCGACGCAACGGCCGGCCGCTGGCTCCGGCGATTGTCTGGCAGGACCGCCGTACCGCGCCATTGTGCGACGAGCTTCGCGACGCTGGGCATGAGGCAGCGATTCAGGCGTGCACCGGACTGCTCCTCGATCCTTATTTCAGCGCCTCCAAGATTCGCTGGGCGCTCGACCATTGGCCCGAGCTTAAGGAAGCGGGCGCCAGTCTCGCCGTCGGCACCATCGACAGCTGGCTGATCTTCCGGCTGACCGGCGGCCTGCACGTCAGCGACGCCACCAACGCCTCGCGCACCGCCCTGATGGCGCTGACCGGTGGCTGGGACGACGGGCTGGTTGATCTGTTTGGCATTCCACGCTCGGCCCTGCCGGAAATCTGCGACAGCGCCGGCGAATTGGGCACGGCCTTGCCCGAGCATTTCGGCGCCGCCATCCCGATCTGCGGCGTCGCCGGCGACCAGCAGGCGGCGGCGATCGGCCAGGCCTGTTTCGCCGCGGGAGAGACCAAGGCAACGTTCGGCACCGGCGCCTTCGTCCTCACCCACACAGGCGAAACCCCGCCGGTTTCCAACCACCGCCTGCTCGCCACCGTCGCCTGTCAGCTCGGCGGCAAGCGCCATTATGCGCTGGAAGGCTCCCTGTTCGTCGCCGGCAGCATGATGCAGTGGCTCCGCGACCAGCTCGGCCTGATCGACACGGCGGCGGAAAGCGAAACGCTCGCTTGTTCGGTCGACGACAGCGGCGGCGTCACCATCGTCCCGGCTTTCAACGGCCTCGGCGCGCCGCATTGGGACCCGGACGCGCGCGGCGCCATCTTCGGCCTGACGCTGGGCGCCGGCCGCGCCCATATCGTCCGTGCCGCGCTCGAGGCGGTGGCCAATCAGATGTTCGAGCTGCAACGCGCTTTCGCCGCCGACGGCATCCACTGGTCGTCGCTGCGGATCGACGGCGCCATGGCCGCCAATGGCTTCCTTGCCCAGGACCTCGCCGACGTGCTTGGCCTCACCGTCGAGCGGCCGGCGAATGTTGAAACCACAGCGCTTGGCGCCGCCATGCTCGCCGGCGTCGGCGCCGGGCTGTTCTGCTCGCTCGAAGCGGCGGCAACCGCCGTCCGCGGCGAGGTCACCAACTTCGCAACATCGATGGGTGCAGCGGTTCGCGCCGCCCGTATCGCCGCCTGGGACAAGGCCGTCGCCGGCGTGCGCGGCCTCAGCTGAACTCCAGCGTTTGGTCCTCGATGCGGCCGAACCGCAAAGTCACCAGGTCGAGCGCATAATTCTGGTACAAACGCCACGGCCGCTTGGCCCCCTGTTTGGGCAGCATCGGCAGCGCCTGCTGGACGTAGGTCGAGGTGAAGTCGAGGAACGCCCGCTCCGCCATCGCCGGGTCGGCGCGTGGCACGACGACCTTTGCGCCCCGTTTGTCCATCCGCCGCAATAGCCGCAGCAAATAGTCGCAGCTGAGGTCCGCCTTCAGCGTCCAGCTGGCATTGGTGTAGCCAAACAGGAACAGCATGTTGGGCACGCCGCTCAGCATCATCCCCTTGTAGATCATCCGCTGGCTGAGATCCGCCGGCGTCCCGTCGATGGCGAAGGTGACGCCGCCCATCAGCACGACCTTCAGGCCGGTTGCGGTGACAACCAGGTCGGCCGCCAGTTCCTCGCCATTGTCGAGCCTGATGCCGGCGGCCGTGAAGCGATCGATGCCGGCAGTGACGATCCGCGCCCGGCCCTCGCGCAGTGCAATGAAGAGGTCGGAATCCGGCACTAGGCACAGGCGCTGGTCCCACGGTTTGTACCGCGGGGTGAAGTCCGCCGGGTCGAAGGCATCGCCAACTTCCCCCCGGGCCATGTCGATCAGCTTGCGAGCCGTCGCTCCCGGCCGCTTCCGCGACAGATTGAAGAACAGCATCGTTAGAAGCACGTTCTTCCATCGGGTTAGCGCATAGGCGGCCCGCCTCGGCAACAGGCGCTTCAGCCATACTGCGATGCCATCCACCGACGGGCGCGAGACGATGTAGCTGGGGCTGCGCTGGAGCATCGTCACTTGCGCCGCGGTGCGCGCCAGTTCCGGCACCAGGGTCACTGCGGTCGCCCCGCTGCCGATGACCACCACCTTCTTGCCTCGAATGTCGAGGCCCTCGGGCCAAAACTGCGGGTGGATGAAGTCTCCGCTGAACTCCTCCTCACCGGCCCATTGCGGACGGTGGCCAGCGCCATAATCGTAATATCCGCTGGCCATCACCAGGAAACGGCAGGTCAAAGTGGCGCCGCCCTCCCCGGTTTCTACCGTCAGGGTCCACAACGCTTCGTCCGTCGACCAATCGGCGGCGACCAGCCGATGCCCGAACCGAATGTGCCGGTCGATGCCGCGCTCGGACGCGGTTTCGCGTATGTAATCGCGGATCGCCGGGCCGTCGGCGATTGCCTTGGCGCTGGTCCACGGCTTGAACGCATAGCCCAATGTGTACATGTCGCTGTCGGATCGGATGCCCGGGTATCGGAACAGGTCCCAGGTGCCGCCGATCGCGTCGCGGGCTTCGAGGATGGCGAAGCTCTTGCCGGGGCACCCACGTTGCAGATGCGCCGCGGCGCCGATGCCGGACAATCCGGCGCCAACGATCAGCACGTCGAAATGTTCAGGGCCTTTCACGCGTATGAGGCTAGCAGATCGCGCTGCGCGATCATCCCCCGCGCAAGGATGGTGCCCAGGGACGGGATCGAACCGCCGACACCGTGATTTTCAGTCACGTGCTCTACCAACTGAGCTACCTGGGCATGCCAATCCCGGCCGGTCGGCCGTTCGCAGCGGAGCGCTCCCTAGCCGTCGTCCTCTTGGCTGTCCACCCCGGCAAGGTCCTGCTCGTCGGCCGGCGGGCCGGGGATTCGATAGCCATCGCCAAGCCATTTCAACAGGTCGCGATCCTTGCAGCCTGGGGAGCAGAATGGTGCCTGCTCGACGCTCGACGGCTTGCCGCAATAAGGACAGCCCTTGGCGCTTGATTCAGGCTTTCTCGGCATGGCCGCCGGACATGGTGAGCTTCGCATCCGAGCGCAAGCCAACGCGGCCGCCGACCTGGCGGGAAAGCGCCTGCAGCCATTCCGGCCGGGCCTCGAGGGCCGCGATCACCGCCGGATGGGCGGTCAGCCGGACCGCGCCGGTTTCACGTCCGGCCGCCCGCAACAAGGCCCTCGCCTCGAAGCCTGGCCGGTCGGCGGCATGCTCGAACAAGGACGCGTGCAGGCGCGGCCGGATGACTTGCAGGAAACCGAAGCCATTGACCGCCGTCCGCTCGAAGGGATTGGGCAGGATGGCGTCGACGGCGGCGCCGATGGCGGTGCGCTGCTCCTTGCCCTGGACCGTGGGCAAGTCGATGCCGATCGAGCCGCCGATACCGTGGCGAAGGATCATCCGCGCCGCTGCTTTCGCGCCCGTCATCGCCAACTCGAAGGTCGGAATCGTTCCGTCGACATCGATCAGGGTCATGGCCGGGGTCGGCGACACCCTTAGCGCGCCGCCGGCAAAGGCGACGATGCCGCTGCGCGCCTCCTCGACCAGGTCGAGCCAGCCGGCCTCGGCCAGAAGGTCATGCGGCGACGGAAAGGGCAGCGCCTCTGCCTGCAGCTCAAAAGGGCCGGGCTGCTCGGCAGTCAGCCGGGCCAGCGGGCGCTTCCAGGGCTCCGCTCCAGGGATGGTCTCGCGGACAATCTCGATGGCGACGGACTGGCCTTCGGTCACGCCGGGCGCGCCGGCGCGTAGGATATAGTCCTGGTTTTCAGCGACAGCGATCGCCGGCTTGCCCGCCTTTGCCAACCGCGCCTCCAGCACCGTCCCGGCGGGCACGACGCCGTCTAGGAACAGGCGCGAAGCGACGATCTCGCCACCGTCGATGCGCACCGCCCGGCGCTCGCCGATGCCGGTCTCGACCAGCCAGTCAGGCGATGTCGAATCCGGCACTTTTCAGCAGCTGCCTGGTCTCGGCCAGGGGCAGGCCGACGACGTTGGAATAGCTTCCGGCGATGTGGCGGACATAGACTTCGCCATAGCCCTGGAGGGCATAGCCGCCGGCCTTGCCGCGCCACTCGCCATGGCCGGCATAAAAATCCACTTCCTGGTCACTCAGCCGCTTCATCGCGATCATGGTTTCGACCAGCCGCGCCCGCGGCTTGCCACCGGGAATGGCAAGGGCGATGCCGGTCAGCACGCGGTGCCGCCGCCCGGACAGCAGCTTCATGCAGGCGCGGAGGGTCGCCTCGTCCTCGACCTTGGGCAGGATTCGCCGCCCGACCGCCACCACCGTATCGGCGCCCAGCACCAGTGCGTCTGGATGGCGAGCAGCCACGGCTTCGGCTTTCTCGATCGCCAGCCGCAGCGCATGGGCGCGGGGCAATTCCCCCGCCGCAACGCTTTCGTCGATATGGGCGGGATCGACCTCGTCCGGCACGACTCCGATCCGCGCGAGCAGGTCGAGGCGGCGCGGGCTCGCCGAGGCGAGGATCAGCTTCATTTAGGTGGGGCCAGGGCCTCCGCGCCCGGGCATGAAGCGATAGGTGATGCGGCCCTTGGTCAGGTCATAGGGCGTCAGCTCGACCAGCACTTCGTCGCCGGTCAGCACGCGGATGCGGTTCTTGCGCATCTTGCCGGCCGTGTGGCCGAGGATTTCGTGGCCGTTCTCAAGCTTCACGCGGAACATGGCATTGGGCAGCAGCTCAACCACTTGCCCGCGCATTTCCAGAAGTTCTTCCTTGGCCATTCAAATCCTTGCCGGGGCTAAAAGGTGCGGCTGTTTAGCCGCGAAGGGGAAATAAGAAAAGGCGGGGGACACTCGGCCCCCGCCTTCGCTTGTTGGCTACACAAATCAGAGTGCCGCGCCGGTGCCCTGTGCCGCCAGGGCCGCCAGCAGCAGCAAGGCGACGATGTTGGTGATCTTGATCATCGGGTTGACGGCCGGGCCGGCGGTGTCCTTGTAGGGATCGCCGACGGTGTCGCCGGTGACGGCGGCCTTGTGGGCTTCCGAGCCCTTGCCGCCGTAATTGCCGTCCTCGATATATTTCTTGGCATTGTCCCACGCGCCGCCGCCCGAGGTCATCGAGATGGCGACGAACAGGCCGGAAACGATGACGCCGAGCAGCAAAGCGCCGAGCGCCGCGAAGCCCTGCTCACGACCCGCGACCCAAGAGATCAGGAAGAACACAAGGATCGGGGTCAGAACCGGCAACAGCGAGGGAATGATCATTTCCTTGATCGCCGCCTTGGTCACCATGTCGACGGTGCGCGCGTAATTGGGGCGGCTGGAGCCGTCCATGATGCCCGGGTTGGATCGGAACTGCTCGCGGACGTCGAGGACGACGTCGCCGGCGGCGCGGCCGACCGCGGTCATGCCCATCGCGCCGAACAGATAGGGCAATAGCGCCCCGAGCAGCAGACCGACCATGACATAGGGGTTCGACAGCGAGAAATCGACGCCGGCAGCGCCGATGCCAAGCTCGCTCGCATAATGCTCGAGGTCCGTGGTGTAGGCGCCAAACAGCACCAGCGCCGCCAGTGCCGCCGAGCCGATCGCATAACCCTTGGTCACCGCCTTGGTCGTGTTGCCCACCGCGTCAAGCGCATCGGTACGGGCGCGGACATCGTCGTCCATGCCCGCCATCTCGGCAATGCCGCCGGCATTGTCGGTGACCGGGCCGTAAGCGTCCAGGGCGACGACCATGCCGGCCAGCGCCAGCATCGCGGTTGCCGCAAAGGCGATGCCGATCAGGCCGGCGAGCAAATAGGAAGCGATAATCGCGACGCAGATTACGATCGTCGGCAAAGCGGTCGATTCCAGGCTGATCGCCAGGCCCTGGATGACGTTGGTGCCGTGGCCGGTTTCCGAGGCCTTGGCGATCGACTGCACCGGGCGATAGTTGGTGCCAGTGTAATATTCGGTGATCCACACCAGCAGGCCGGTGACGGCGAGGCCGATCATCATGCAGAAGAACAGGTCCCAGCCGGTGAAGCCGGCGGTTTCGGCAATCATCGCACCGCTAGCATCGAGGCCGGCCGCCTGGCCGCCGCCGACGACGGCATTCAGGTCTCCGAGCGCGAGCTGGGTGACGAAATAGAGCGCCGGGATCGACAGGATCGCGGTGGTCCAGAAGCCTTTGTAGAGCGCCCCCATGATCGACTGGCCCTTGCCCAGCCGGACCATGTAGGTGCCGATGACCGAGGTGATGATGCAGACGCCGCCGACCAGCAGCGGCAACGCCATCAGCGCCATGATATCGGCCGCGGCGGTGCCGATCAGCAATGCGGTCAGCACCATGGTGGCGCCGACGGTGACGACATAGGTCTCGAACAGGTCGGCTGCCATGCCGGCGCAGTCGCCGACATTGTCGCCGACATTGTCAGCGATGACGGCCGGGTTGCGGGGATCGTCTTCGGGGATTCCTGCCTCGACCTTGCCGACCAGGTCGGCGCCGACATCGGCGGCCTTGGTGAAAATGCCGCCACCCAAGCGGGCGAAGATCGAAATCAGCGACGCGCCGAAGGCGAGGGCGGTCAACGCAGTAACGACTTCGCGGCTCTGCGGCTCGGCGCCCTGGGTGACCATGACGTAGAACAGGCCGGCAATCGCCAGCAGGGCCAGGCCGGCGACGAGCAGGCCGGTGATGGCGCCGGCGCGGAACGCGGTGGTGAGGCCACCCTGCAGGCTGGTGCGGGCGGCTTCGGCGGTGCGGACGTTGGCGCGCACCGAAATGTTCATGCCGATATAGCCGGCTGCGCCCGACAGCAGAGCGCCGACGGTGAACGCGACCGCTGGGACGAGGCCGAGGAAAAGGCCAACGACGACCGCAACGACGACACCGACGATGGCGATGGTCGTGTACTGGCGGCCAAGATAGGCCTTCGCGCCTTCCTGGATGGCGCTTGCGATGTCGATCATGCGTTGGTTGCCAGCGGAGGCGGCAAGCACCTGGCGGCTGGTGAGGATGCCATACAGCACCGCGACGACGCCGCAGGCAATCGCAATTAGGACCAGGTTCATGAGCTAAAGTTCCCCTGTCAGACCGGAATAATGGCGGCCGGCTCCGGAACACGGGGCCGCCGCCAGGTGAAAGCCGGCGGACGTTTAGGGGGTGGACAAGCGCCTGTCCAGCGGGCCCAAAAACGTCAGTTTAACAGGAGGGCGGTGGCCATTCCGGAGGCGAGGCCGAGCACCGCGATGACCCATTGCCGGGTGCTAATGGCGGCGATGTTCATATCCCAGTGCCTCCGGCAGTTCGACGGCTCCGGCAGCGTCGGCGAGCCTGATGCCCGCCGCCTCCGCCAAGGTGCCGATCGCCGCGATTGTCGTCGGCCTTGGTAAAGAAAGTCTTAGCGGGTCGGCATCCGGGGGCAGCGCGGCGAGCAAGGCATAATCGTCGCCGCCGGTCGCCGCGAACAGGCGTGATTTCCGGCTTTGCCCCCGCTCTGCGATGAACGCGCGGGACAGGGGCAATGCGTCAAGGTCCACGTCCGCGCCGCAGCCGCTGGCTTCGCAAAGGCGGGCAAGGTCGAGCAGCAGGCCGTCAGACACGTCCATCATCGCCGTAGCTTCGCGTGCCAGCACGGGCCCCGCCGCCAGCAGCGGCACCGGCCGCCGGTAATGGTCGACCAGCGGCCCAGCCGACTTCGGATCATCCAGCAGTTGCGCCAGTCCGGCAGCGCTGTCGCCCAGCGTTCCGACCAGCCACAGCCGGTCGCCCGGCCGGCCCCCCGACCGCGCCGGGGTCCGCTCGCCGGCCTTGCCGATGGCGGTCAGCCCAAGCACCCGCGGCGCGCCGGGCGGCAAGGCAATGGTATCGCCGCCGATCAGCGCCACGCCATAGCTTTCGCAGGCGGCCTCGACCCCGTCGAGGAACAGCTCGTCCCATTCGCTGTCGCTGATGGTCATGCTGAGCAAGGCGGCGCGCGAGGTCGCGCCCTTGGCGGCGAGGTCGCTGAGGTTGACCGCCACCAGCTTCCAGCCGACCGACGCCGGCGGGTCGAAAGGCAGGAAATGCACGCCTTCGGCGATCGTGTCGTGGGTCAGGACAAAGCCGTCGAGCAGGGCCGCGTCGTCGGCCAGCCCGCGCGCTGCCGGGTCCGTCGCGATGCGCCGCAACCGCGCGATCACGTCGCGCTCGTTCATGCCTATTCCCGCGCCGCCTTGGCGATGGCGTCGAGCAGGCCATTGACGAAGCCGGTCTCGCGCTTGTCGTAGAAGGCATGGGCGACGTCGATATATTCGCTGATGACCGTCGCCACCGGAACGTCCGGCCGCGCGACCAGCTCGTAGGCGCCGGCCCGCAGGATCGCCCGCATCGGCCGGTCGAGCCGTTCCAGGCTCCAGCCCTCGGCGAGCCGCGCCGCAATCAGCGCATCGATCTCGGCTCGTCTTGCATCGACGCCGGCCACGACATCGTCGAAGAAGTCGACCTCGGCGTCGGCATAGGTGTCGTCCTCGATCGTCGCGCCCAGCCGGTGCTCGTGGAACTCGTGCAGCAATCTGGCCAGCGGCGTCGCCTCCATCTCCATCTGGTAGAGCGCCTGGACGGCGGCAAGCCGCGCGGCGGAACGGGAACGCGATCGGGTGGCGGACATGGCCGGCGCTGTAGCGGCGGCGGCGAGCGAAGGCCATAACAAGCGGAAAATCGACCGGGCGATTGAACCGAAGTCGGCGAGGCCGCCACCTTTATTGCGAACGAAGGGGAGGCTTTTAGGTGACACGCGGTACGGCGCGCATCCTGGACGAATATCTGGTGGCGTCGGCGCGTGCCGGCGACCGCCAGGCCTTGGCCATGCTCGCCGAGCGCTGGCATGGAAAGCTGCTTGCCCATGCGTGGCGGCTGACCGGCGACCGGGACTCGGCACGCGACGCCGCGCAGGCCGGTTGGGTCGAGATCGTTCGCGGGCTGCATCGCCTGCGTGACGAGCGCGCCTTCCCTGCGTGGGCATTCCGTATCGTATCGCGTCGCTGCGCGGGATTAGTCGGGGACTCGGTCCGCCGCCGCGAGCTTGGCGAAGCGCTGGCCGATCGGCCGGAAGAGATTGCGGCGACCGCCGACGAGGCGGTTGATCGCCGGCGGCTGCGCTCGGCCATCGCCGGCCTGCCGCCCGACCAGAGGAGCGCCATCGCGCTCTTCTACCTCGAAGACATGAGCGTGGCCGAAGTCGCGGTCGCGCTCTCCGTACCGGCGGGCACTGTGAAGACCCGCCTCATGCATGCGCGCCGCAAGCTGCGGGCCGCGCTCGAAGGAGACGAATGATGCCTGACCTGGACACAATGATCGACGAGGCGCTTGGGCAGGAGGAGCGCGAATTGCTGCGGAGCATCGGCGAGGAGCCGGGCTTCTTCCGCCAGACTTTCGGCATCTTCAGCGGGCCGACGGCCTGGGTGAACCTGCTGCTGATGGTCGTGCAGGGCCTGCTGTTCATCGCCGGCGCCTGGGCGGCGTGGAATTTCTACCAGGCGGGCGATGCGCTGACGGCCGTCCGCTGGGGCCTGCCGGCAGCGGTTCTGCTGCTCATGTCGCTGATCATCAAGATGGGGATGTGGCCGACGCTGCAGGCCAACCGGGTGATCCGCGAATTGAAGCGGCTTGAACTGCAGATCGCCCAAGGCTCGTCGCGGAAAAGTTAACCGCCTTCGGAAAGGAAAGGCCCGAGCGCGGCGGCGACCGCCTCGGGCTTTTCCCAGGGCACGAAATGGCCGGCGTCTTCAATTCGCGCGACGCGAAGGTCCGGGACCAGGGCATCGAGCCCGTCCAGCTGCACAGGCAGCAGCGCCTTGTCCTTCATGCCCCAGATCACCAGGGTCGGCACCTTCACCTTGGGGAACAGGCCGAGCACCCAATCGGGCACGGGGACCTCAATGCCCGGCGGCGGCACGATTAGCTGTGAGGCGCGGTACCAATTGAGCATCGCCGCGAAGCCGCCGGGCTCGGACCATTCGGTGATATATTGCGCGCGCTCTTCGGGCGGGATGATGGCCAGGTCGACATGGCCGCCAAAGCTCTTGTCGAACAAAGTTTCCCAACCCATCGCTTCGGCGGCTTTTTCGAAGCCCGGGGTGCGGAAGGCCGTGATGTATTGCGATGCCGCGCGCTGGTCGGCGTCCTCGATGACGCTCTTTTGGAAGATCACGGGGTGCGGCGCGTTGATGATCGCCAGGCGGCTGAGCCGCGGGTCGTTGCGCAGTGCCGCCGGCCAGCTGATCGCCCCGCCCCAGTCGTGTCCGACCAGTGCGAAACGCTCGATCCCCAGTGCCTCGGCCAGCGCGAAGATGTCGTCGACGAGCAAATCGGTGCGATACTCGTCGACGTCTTGCGGGCGGTCGGACCCGGCAAATCCGCGCTGGTCTGGCATGATCAGCCGGAATCGGTCCTCCAGCGACGGCGCCAGGCCCCTCCACGTCCGGTGCGATTCCGGGAAGCCGTGCAGCATGATCACCGGCGGCGCGTCGGCCGGCCCGGCCAGCGCGACGTTGAGCGTCACGCCGGTCTTCAGCGGAACCTTGCGGAATTCGGTCACGGATAGCTGACCGTCTTCGGCACGGCGGGGAAGGGGATGAACTCCTCCTCGTCTCCGGGCACCAGCGGGAAGCGGCGCTCGATCCAGTCTTCCTTCGCCTGCTGGATGCGGTCCTTGGATGAACTCACGAAGTTCCAATAGACATGACGCCGCGTCGCGAACGCTTCCCCGCCCAGCAGCATCGCCCGCGTCGGGCTGGTCGCGCTTAAAACGGCCTGATGACCAGGTGCGAGCACATAAAGCGCGAACGGTTCAAGCGGCTCACCATCCAGCGTCGCCGCGCCCTCGGTGACCATGACCGCCCGCTCGTCCGCATCGGCGTCGATGGCGAGGCTCGCGCCGCTGTCGAGCAGCAGGTCGGCATAGATGGTCGGGGAATGGCAGGTCGTCGCGGCAGTCGCGCCCCACAATGTCCCCATCAGCACCCGCGCCGAAACGCCCTCGCCCTCGACCAAAGGGAGGCCATCCCCAGGCACATGCTCGA
>Ga0307505_10000860_pt1 | contig 29231 bp, 25 predicted proteins | sample 23_S_MG_FD_202183 | JGI IMG/M metagenome (GOLD analysis project Ga0307505, IMG submission 202183) | Soil microbial communities from Populus trichocarpa stands in riparian zone in the Pacific Northwest, United States - 23_S | ecosystem: Environmental > Terrestrial > Soil > Riparian zone > Trees... | reverse complement strand
GATGGTCCGATGGCTGCGATCGACGTTCGGTTGGGTGGTCGGCGACGCGAAGCTCGCTGCGCCACCACCGTTCGCCGCGCTGCACAGCGCACTGCAACAGCCGTCGCACACCTGTGAAGAGCATGTCCGCGCCCAGCTCCACTGCCGGGCGGTGTTCATCTCCGACCTGCATCTGGGCACGCGCGGCTGCAAAGCGGCGTACCTGCTCGACTTCCTGCGACACGTCGAGTGCGATCGGCTGTATCTAGTGGGCGACATCATCGACGGCTGGGCGATGAAGAAGTCGTTTCACTGGCCGCAGGCACACAACGACGTGGTGCAGAAGCTGCTGCGCAAGGCGCGCAAGGGCACGCACGTCATCTATGTGCCCGGCAATCACGACGAGGCCGCCCGGCAGTTCTGCGGACTGGACTTCGGCGGCATCCGTATCCGCGAGGACGCCGTGCACCGTACGCTGCACGGCCGACGCCTGTGGGTGGTGCACGGCGACTTCGCCGACGGCGTGATGCTGCACGCGCGCTGGCTCGCGCACGTGGGCGACACGCTGTACGAATTCATCCTGTGGTTGAACGGCCACTTCAACCGCGTGCGCATCCGACTGGGCAGGCCGTACTGGAGCCTGTCGCAGTACCTGAAGCACCGCGTGAAGAACGCGGTGGGCTTCATCCTCGACTTCGAGCAGATCCTGATCCGCGAGACGCGCCGCCGCGGCTACGACGGCGTGGTCTGCGGCCACATCCACAAGGCCGAAGTGCGTACCGTCGACGGGCTGCTCTACTGCAACGACGGTGACTGGGTCGAAAGCCTGACGGCGCTCGTCGAGACGCACGAGGGCGAGCTGCGCATCCTCACATGGGACAGGCTGCTGGCCCCCGCTGCGCATACGCCGCGCTGGCACGACGACACGCAGTTGCCGCAGCCCGAAGTCGAGGAAGGCACGAGCGCGTGAAGATCATCACCGTCACCGATGCCTGGCGCCCTCAGGTCAATGGCGTGGTGCGCACTATCGAAGCGACCAACCGCGAGCTGGAGCGCCAAGGGCACCGGACGCTGGTCATCGGCCCGCAGAGCTTCCGCTCGATGCCATGTCCCGGCTACCGCGAGATACGGCTGTCGCTGTTCGCTGCGGCGCGACTGGAGCCGTGGCTGGACCGCGAAAGGCAGACGGCGGACGACGTCGCGATCCACGTCGCCACCGAAGGCCCGCTGGGCAGCGCGGCGCGTGACTACTGCGTGGCGCGGCGCCTGCCCTTCACCACCGCGTATCACACGCGCTTTCCGCAGTACCTGCGCGCGATGTTCCGATTGCCCGAAGCACTGACGTATGCGTTCCTGCGGCGCTTCCATGCCGGCGCCAGCGTGGTGCTGACGCCGACGCCGACGGTGGAGGCGGAGCTGCGCGCGCACCGCATCACGCATGTCGCGCGCTGGACGCGCGGTGTCGACGTACGCCGCTTCACGCCCGAGCCTGCCGCACGCCCGCGCGGCGCAGTGCCGGTGTTCCTGTACGTGGGCCGCGTTTCGGTGGAGAAGAACGTCACGGCTTTCCTCGGCCTTGACCTGCCGGGCCGCAAGGTGGTGGCCGGCGACGGGCCTGCGCTGGAAACGCTGAAGCGGCGCCATCCGGCCGTGCAGTTCCTGGGCGCGCTGCGCGAGGCGGCGCTGGAACGCGTGTACCGCGCGGCCGACGTGTTGGTGTTCCCCAGCCGCACCGACACCTTCGGGCTGGTGCTGCTGGAGGCGCTGGCCTGCGGCACGCCGGTGGCCGCGTATCCGGTGCAGGGGCCGCTGGACGTGCTGGGCGCGTGCGACGTGGCTGTGCTGGACGAGGACCTGCGCGCGGCCGCCCTGCGTGCGCTCGCCATCGATCGCGACCGGTGCCGGGACTTCGCCGAGCAGCACTCGTGGCAGGCGGCGACACGGCAGTTCCTGGCGGCTCAGGTGCCGCTGCCGCGGCTGCGCAGCGAGGGCGACGCGGCGCTTCTGCGCGCGGCCTGAGCGGCCGCCGCCGGTTTCAGCGCGCCATCACCGGCTGCAGGCTCTTTACCAGTCGGTGCGCGAACGCTTCGGCGATCTCGGCTTCGCCCGCCTCGACCATCACGCGCAGCACCGGCTCCGTGCCCGACGGGCGAATCAGGATGCGGCCTGCGCCCTGCAACTCACGTTCGACGGCCTGCAGTTCGTCCATCAGCGGCGGGCACGCCTTCCAGTCGAAGCCGCGCTCCACGCGCGCGTTGACCAGCGCCTGCGGCATCAGCACGAGGTCTGCCGTCAGCTCCGCCAGGCTGCGGCCTTGGCGGCGCATCGCGGCCAGCACCTGCAGCGCGCTGACGATGCCGTCGCCGGTGGTGTGGCAGTCCAGCGCCAGCAGATGTCCCGAGCCCTCGCCGCCGTACATCCAGCCCTTCTGCTCGAGCAATTCCAGCACGTAGCGGTCGCCGACCTTGGCGCGCGCGAAGGGCACGCCCAGTTCCGCCATGCGCCGCTCGAACGCGTAGTTGGTCATCAGCGTGCCGACGACGCCGGCCACCGGACCCTGCGTCATGCGGTCCCCAACGATGACGTACAGCAGTTCGTCGCCGTTGTAGATGCGTCCGTCGCGGTCGGCGACGATCACGCGGTCGGCATCGCCGTCCAGCGCCACGCCGACGTCAGCCCCCTCCGTGCGCACGGCGGCCGCCAGCGCGTCGGCGTGCAGCGCGCCGACGTTGTCGTTGATGTTGAAACCGTTGGGCGACGCGCCGATGGACACGACTTCGGCGCCCAGTTCGTGGAACACGTGCGGTGCGACGTGATAGGCCGCGCCGTGCGCACTGTCCACGACGATCTTCAGGCCCTTCAGGTCCAGTTCGGCCGGGAACGTCCGCTTGCAGAACTCGATGTAGCGGCCCGCGGCGTCGTCGAGCCGGCGCACCTTGCCCAGCCGCTTCGAATCGACACAGACCAGCGGCGCGTCGATCTCCGCCTCGATGCTCGCTTCCAGCGCGTCCGGCAGCTTGGTGCCGCGCGCGGAGAAGAACTTGATGCCGTTGTCCGGATACGGGTTGTGCGACGCGCTGATGACGATGCCGGCATCCAGCCGCAGCGCGCGGGTCAGGTACGCCACCGCCGGCGTGGGCAGCGGGCCGCACAGCACCACGTCGACGCCGGCGCTCGACAGGCCGGCCTCCAGCGCCGCCTCCAGCATGTAGCCGGACACCCGCGTGTCCTTGCCGATCAGAACGGTCGGCCGTCCCGTTGCCGCCGCAGTCCCCGCAGCCGGCGCCGCATTGCGCGCGATCACGCGTCCGGCGGCCTGGCCCAGCCGCATCACGAACTCCGGCGTGATCGGCGCCTCACCGACGGTGCCGCGCACACCGTCCGTCCCGAAATACCTGCGTGTCATCCCTGGCCTTTCTGTTCTTCCATACTCAGCGCGGCCCGGACCTGCAGGGCGTCGCGCGTGGCAGCCACGTCGTGGACCCGAACGATACGCGCCCCGCGCTCCACGGCCAGCAGCGCCGCCGCCACCGACGCCATCACGCGATCTCCGACCGCGCGGCCGGTGACGGCGCCCAGCATCGACTTGCGCGACAGACCCGCCAGCACTGGACGGCCGCGGGCGGCCAACGCGCCCAGTTCGCGCAGCAGCGTGTAGTTGTGCGCGACGGTCTTGCCGAAGCCGAAGCCAGGGTCCACGACGATGCGCTCGGCGACGATCCCCGCCTGCGTCAGCGCCGCGACCCTTGCCTGCAGGAAGTCGCCCACTTCGCGCACTACGTCGTCGTAGTGCGGATTGGCCTGCATCGTGCGCGGTGCTCCCTGCATGTGCATCAGCACGAGGCCGCAGTCCGAATCGCGCACCGCCTCCACCGCTTCCGGCGCCTGCAGCGCGCGCACGTCGTTGACGATCGCCGCCCCCGCCGCCAGCGCCGCGCGCATGACGGCGGGCTTGCTGGTGTCCACCGACAGCGGCACTCCCAGCGGACGCAGCGCCCGCAGCTGCGGCAGGATGCGTGCGATCTCGACGTCGGCCGGCACGTCCGCGGCGCCCGGCCGCGTGGATTCGGCGCCGATGTCGAGGATGTCTGCACCCTCCTCGATCAGCCGCCTTGCCTGCGCCTGCGCAGCCTCGGGGTCCAGGAAGCGCCCGCCATCCGAAAACGAGTCCGGGGTGACGTTGACGATGCCCATGATCAGCGGGCGCGACAGGTCGAGGACCCGGCCGCCGATTCTCCAGATCGGTGCGGCCGGCCCCACGCCGCTCACGGCGTCCATCGCCACAGGCGCCGCGTTCAAGGCGCAATCATCCTCAGCAGCGCGGCGATGTCCTCTGTCGCGGCGCTGCGGGCCGAGATTTCCATCGTTCGGTAGCGCCTGACCACTTCCTCGCCGGTCTTCGTCAGCCGCGCGCCGCCGCCGTGCGACCCCCCGGTAGCCGTTTCCACGACGGGCCGGACCAGCGTGTGGTTCATCTGATCGACCAGCTGCCACGCGCGCCGATACGACATGCCGAAACGACGTGCAGCCGCCGAGATCGACCCTGTTTCGGCGATGGCCTCCAGCAGATCCACCTTGCCCGGCCCGATCGCGATCTGGGCATCGCGGTAGATGCGCACGCGGAATTCGACCTTGGACTTCATGGGCAGGGACAGGCGGCAGGCATGGCGCTTTCCGGCGAGGCTCTTCTGTTGATAGTAAACGTGTCACAAGACGTGGCTTTCGTTATATTCTTTGCGATACAACGAAGCGCTCCATCCCGGGCGCTGTACCTATATCGTGCCTGGAGCCAAGGATTCCATGGACTTCCCTCCTCTGCAGATTTCCGCCCTGATGGCCGACGTCGGCATCGGCGCACTGGATAGGCCGGGCGGCGTCACCCGCCACCCCTCACGATCGACTCCGCCACGGCGGGCGCGACTCTACGAGCTGGATCCGCACATCCATTGCTCGGTGATCGGCACCTGCCTGGGCGCGCACGAGCTGCGCAAGCTGGTGCCGCGCTTCGCGGACATCGACCGCACGACCAGCGACCTGCAGATCCACCATGCAGCCGTGGAGCTGGCCAGCGGCGGGCCCGGGGCAAAAGTGCTGCACAAGGCGCTGGATGCGCGCTACGACGGGGTGATCCGGCGATTTCAGCAGGCGAAGACCGCCGAGGAAGTGGGTGCCTGCTGGGACGACTGTCTGCGGCGCGGCGAAGTGCCCGGCGCGTACTGGGCGCTGATGACGCATCCCCGGACCACGGGCGAGCTGCGCCAGCACGCCTTCGGCGAAGTGCACATGCTGTCGCACCTGGTGGGGGCTGCCAACCGGGCTGACATCCGGCGGCTTGTTGCGCTGGAAGAGGAGAACCAGGCGCTGAAGGAGAAGGCCGAACGCCAGCAGCTGCGCCTGCGCGACATGGCACTGCAGCTGCAGGCCGCCGCGCGCCGGGAAGCCGAGCAGACGCCGGCGCGGGACGCAGCGGACGACGGCGAGCGGCTGCGCGCGCTGGAAGGCCGCATCGAGAGCCTGAGCGCGGAACTGGCCGCGCGCGACCAGGCGGTCGCGCACCAGACGCGGCGCCGCGAAGCGGCCGAGCAGCGGCTGGTCGAGCAGGACCGGCAATGCGCATCTCTGCAGGAGCTGCTGGCGCACGCAACGCGGCTTTCGGCGACGATGTCGATCGAGTTGCAGGCGATGGAGGGTGCACTGACGGCGCGCCTGCGCGCGGACGAGAGCGACGGTCACGTTGCACAATTCCTGCGCGGCAAGCGCATCGTCTACGTAGGCGGGCGGCCCGGCTCCAATCGAGCGATCCGCTCGCTGGTCGAGGCGGCCGGCGGCGAACTGCTGCTGCACGACGGGGGCATCGAGGACCGCAAGGGCCTGCTGTCGACGGCACTGCCCGGCGCGAGCTTCGCCGTCTTTCCGGTGGACTGCATCGACCACGACTCGATGTCGCAGGTGAAACGGCTGTGCGAGCGGCACGGCATCGCGTTCCACCCGCTGCGCAGCGCGGGCGTCGCGAGCTTCGTCGCTCTGGTCACGCAGCTTGCGCAACCGCCCGCCGACCACGCGGCGCCGCGCTCGCGTTTCTGCCTGCGCAACGGCTGAGGGCTACGCCCCGGGGGCCAACCCTCTTGCCAACGAGCCCCCGTTACGCCATATTCCTGGAAACATAACGAAACGGAACGTCAGCCGCGGAGCACGGCACGCGTTCCGCACCACGGAGGAGGCCTTCATGCACGCAGCATTGCGCAGTTTCGGGCGTTCGGCGTTGAACCTTTGGACGGCGGCGGCGCTGCTGCTGCCGTCACTGGCCCTGGCGCTGCCCGTGACGCTGACCGGCAGCCTGACCAACGCCGGCACCAGCTACACCATCGCCGATCTGCAGACGGCTTTCACCGGCGAGACCGTGACCGTCGGCGGCAACACCTACGTCGGGGTTCCTCTGTGGGTGCTGCTGGGCGGCACGCTGGGCCTGGACAGCAGCACCAACGGCAACATCATTCCCAACGGCGGCGGCAACAACTCGATCCTGCGCACGCACATCACGGCGACGAGCAGCGACGGCTCGCGCTCGCTGCTGTCGGTGGGCGAGGTCAACCGCTGGTTCGGCGGCAACGGTCCCATCCTCGCAGCGGACGTCAATGCCACGCCCACGCTGGTCGCCTATCAGGTGAACGGCAATCTGCTGGATACCCCGCGGCTGATCCTGCCCACGGACCCCACCGGCACGCGCAACGTCGTGGATCTGGTGTCGCTGGACGTCGGCGGCCTGCCGCAGCAGACCGGGCCCGGCGAACCCAGCACGTCGCTCACCGTGAGCGGCGGCTCGAACGGAACGGCCACCTACGACCGCGCGGCGCTGGAAGCACTGCCGACGACCATTGCCGAGGACGTGGTCGCCCGGCAAGGCGGCAATCTGCTGACGCCCAACGACTTCACGGGCGTGGAGCTGTGGGAACTGCTGATGCTGGCGGGCATCTCGCACTTCGACGTGCTGACGAGCTATGTGGTCGCGATGGGCAGCGACGGCTACCAGACGCTGTTCTCCTTCGGTGAACTGCATCCGGACTACGGCGAGCGGCTCGCGATGGTGGCCTACGACGATGCCAACGGCACGCTGGCCGACGGCTCCGGCTTCGCGCGCCTGGTGCTGGACGGCGACTGGCGCGGCGGCCGCTACGTGTCCAACCTCACGTCGTTCTTCATCGTCGGCAACGTCGTGCCGGAACCCGGCACGCTGGCGATGCTGATGATCGGCGCCGTCGGCCTCGCAGCGAACCGGCGCCGGCCGCTGCTGCGTCGCTGCTAGCTCCCTCCCGCGGGGATCCGCAAGGTCCCCGTATCAAGTGCAAAGGGCCGGCGATGCCGGCCCTCTGTGCATTCGCGACGTCCCGGTTTACGCGGGTTGCGCGGCGCCTTCGACGTTGCCCGTCGGCGGCTTGCCCGCCGACGGCGTCGAGCCCGTCGACTTCGGCGGACGCGGCGGCTTGCCGGCCAGGATGTCGTCGATCTGCTCGGCGTCGATGGTCTCCCACTCCAGCAGCGCCTTGGCCATCGCCTCGACCTTGTCGCGGTTCTCCTCGATCAGCTTGCGCGCCAGCGCGTACTGCTCGTCGATGATGCGGCGGATCTCGGAATCGACCTTGCGCATCGTCTCTTCGGACACATGCGTGGTCTTGGTGATCGAGCGGCCGAGGAACACCTCGCCTTCGTTCTCCGCGTACACCATCGTGCCCAGCGCGTCGCTCATGCCGTAGCGCGTGACCATGTCGCGTGCCATCGCCGTGGCACGCTCGAAGTCGTTGCTGGCGCCGGTGGTCATCTGGTTCATGAACACCTCTTCGGCGATGCGTCCGCCAAAGAGCACCGCGATGCGCGACAGCAGGTACTGGCGGTCGTACGCGTAGCGGTCCTGCTCGGGCAACTGCATCGTCAGCCCCAGCGCGCGGCCTCGCGGGATGATCGTCACCTTGTGCACCGGATCGCTCTTCGGCACCAGGCGGGCCACGAGTGCGTGGCCGGACTCGTGGTATGCCGTATTGAGGCGTTCTTCTTCGGACATGACCATCGATTTGCGCTCGGCGCCCATCATGATCTTGTCCTTGGCCTTCTCGAAGTCGTGCATTTCGACGACGCGGCCGTTGCGCCGCGCGGCGAACAGCGCGGCCTCGTTGACCAGGTTCGCGAGGTCGGCGCCCGAGAAGCCCGGCGTACCGCGCGCGATGATGTCGGCCTTCACGTCGGCGCCGATCGGCACCTTGCGCATGTGGACATTCAGGATCTGTTCGCGGCCGCGGATATCCGGAAGCGGGACGACTACCTGGCGGTCGAAGCGGCCCGGGCGCAGCAGCGCCGGGTCCAGCACGTCCGGACGGTTGGTCGCGGCGATGACGATAACGCCCATGCCGGTCTCGAAGCCGTCCATCTCGACCAGCATCTGGTTCAGCGTCTGCTCGCGCTCGTCGTTGCCGCCGCCCAGACCGGCCCCACGCTGGCGGCCGACCGCGTCGATCTCATCAATGAAGATGATGCACGGCGCGTGCTTCTTCGCCTGCTCGAACATGTCGCGCACGCGCGCGGCACCGACGCCGACGAACATCTCGACGAAATCGGAACCCGAGATCGAGAAGAACGGCACCTTCGCCTCGCCGGCGATGGCCTTGGCGAGCAAGGTCTTGCCGGTACCGGGCGAGCCCACCATCAGCACGCCGCGCGGGATTCTGCCGCCCAGCTTCTGGAACTTGGACGGGTCGCGCAGGAACTCGACCAGTTCCTGCACCTCTTCCTTGGCCTCATCGCAGCCGGCGACGTCGGCGAAGGTGATGGAGTTGTTGCTTTCGTCCAGCATGCGCGCGCGCGACTTGCCGAAGGAGAAGGCGCCGCCGCGGCCGCCGCCCTGCATCTGGCGCATGAAGAAGATCCACACGCCGATCAGCAGCAGCATCGGGAACCACGACACGAAGATGGTCGTCAGCAGCGACTGCTCTTCCTCGGGCTTGCCGAAGACCTGCACGCCGGACCTCATCAGGTCGCTGACCATCCAGGCGTCGCCGGGCGAGGTCAGCGTGTAGCGCGAACCTTCGGCGGGCGTGACCTGCAGCGTGCGGCCCTGCACCTCGACGCGGCGGATCTTGCCGGCCTTGGCTTCTTCCAGGAACTGCGTGTAGCTCACCGTTTCTGCCGGCTTCTGCCGGCTTTCGAACTGCTTGAATACGGTGAACAGGACGAGCGCGATCACCATCCAGATGGCGGCTTTCGCGAACATGTTGTTGTTCAAGGAGTCTCCTCGGCCGCCGTCGCGACCTCTACCCTTCGATCAGACCTCTTTCGGGACCATTGTAGCCCCGTGACCGGCCTGCAGATTCCAAGTTGTGGGTCAAGTGGCGCCCTTTTCAACCACTGACTTGATCCGGATCCGGTCGTCGCGGTTTCAGCCCCCGGGCCAGCAGGAATACCTCTGCCGACGATTCCCGGGATGCAGCCGGCTTGCGGGTGGCCACGCTGCGGAAATCCCGCTTCAACCGTTCCACGAACTGGCTGTAGCCGCTGCCCTGGAAGGCCTTGACCAGGAAAGCGCCGTCCGGCTTCAGGTACTTGACGGCAAAATCGGCCGCGAGTTCCGCCAGATGCAGGCTACGCGCGGCGTCGGCGGCGGAAATGCCCGACAGGTTGGGCGCCATGTCGGACAGCACCACGTCCAGCCGCTCGCCTGCCAGCAACTCAGCCAGCTGGTTCTCGACCGCCTCCTCGCGGAAATCCCCTTCGATGAAGGCGACGTCGGGCAGCGGCTCCATCGGCAGGATGTCCAGCGCAACGATGCGGCCGCGCAGCGTGCCGTCCGGGCCGGTCAGCCGCCGCCGCACCACCTGCGTCCAGCTGCCGGGAGCCGCACCCAGATCGGCAACCGCCATGCCGGGCTTCAGCAGCTTGTCGGCCGCGGCGATCTCGTCCAGTTTGTACGCGGCGCGCGAACGGTAGCCCTCGGCCACCGAGCGCTTGACGAAGGGGTCGGTGACATGGCGCCGGATCCATTCCGGGTTCGATCGATGCTTCTTCTTGGCCTGCGGCATCCCTTTCGCAACCTTACACTGCGCGTTGGAGGAGAAGGAACTATGCCCGAGATTCAACTGACCCCGCGCGAGCGCCAGGCGCTGAAGGCGCGTGCGCACGCGCTGAAACCGGTGGTGCTGCTGGGCGCCGCCGGGCTCAGCGCCGCCGCGCTGAAGGAGATCGACCGTGCATTGACCGCGCACGAGCTGATCAAGGTGCGCGTGCCTGGCGACGACCGCGACGAGCGCGAGACGCTGTTCGCCGAAGTGGCAGAAACCTTGTCCGCCGCGCGCGTGCAGGCGATCGGCAAGCTGCTGCTGTTCTACCGGCCGGCACCGGACGAAGACGACCAGGCTGACGACGCAAGGTCTGCGGCGCCGCGCGCGAAGGCGCCTGCACGCAAGCGCAGCCCGAAGGCCCCGTCGCCCCCGCCGTCGCGGGCGCGCGCGCCAAGCGTGCGGGCGGCCGCCAAGCCTTCCGCGCCGAAGGGCTCGACGCCCGATCGGCGCGATGCCGAGCGCGTTAAGAAGGTGCCGGCAGCGCGCCGCGATCCGGGTGCCGCACACCGCGCGGCCGGACGCAGCAATGCACCGCGTCGCGGCGGCAGCCGTTCCCGCTAGAGCTTTGACGGCGTTGGCTACCGCGGTGTGTGGCGGGCCGGGCCGACGAATCGGCAGGCGCCCGAGGAGCGGGGATGACAGCGCAGCAGTGCGCTGCGCCCGACAATGCTGATTTCGTAAAGAAGCAAAGCGAAAGTGCTAAGCGGCGCCGCAACACCGCCGACCTATTCGTAGCTGATCGAGACGACCGCGTATTCGCGCTTGCCGGCCGGCGCCAGCACCTGCGCCATGTCGCCTTCGCTCTTGCCGATCAGCGCGCGCGCAATGGGGCTCGACACCGAGACCAGGCCGGCCTTGATGTCGGCCTCGTCGTCGCCGACGATCTGGTACTTGACCACGTCGCCGGAAGACTGATCCTCAAGTTCGACGGTCGCGCCGAAGACGATGCGTCCGGCCGCATCCACCGCGGCCGGATCGATGACCTGCAGGCTGGAGATCTTGCCCTCCAGTTCCTGAATGCGACCTTCGACGAAGCCCTGGCGCTCGCGCGCAGCGTCGTATTCGGCGTTTTCCGACAGATCGCCCTTTTCGCGGGCATCCTTGATCGCCTGGATGATCGCCGGGCGATCGACGGCCTTCAGCCGCTGGAGTTCGGCCTTCAGCTTTTCGGCGCCGCGAGCAGTGATGGGAATTGAGGGCATGTTCGGTAACGGACAAAACAAAAGCCCCGGCAGAGCCGGGGCCGCGGAAGCACTCTAGCCAAAGCCGACGCTCAGCGCAAGGCGCCGCCCGCCCCGGCTTTGCGGAGCTACGCCGCCAGCCTGCGGTGCAACCCCTGCAGGTCGTACACCTCGAGATGGTCGAGATGCTTCATGCCTTCGATGGCCGCACGGCCGCCGGCCATCGTCGTGTAGTAGGTGACGCGCTGCGCCAACGCGGTGATGCGGATCGAACGCGAATCGGCGATCTGGCTGCGCACCTCGCTGACGGTAGTGATAACGAGCTGGATGTCACCGTTCTTCAGCAGATCCACCACGTGCGGGCGCCCGTCCTTCACCTTGTGCACCGTCTTCACGGGAATGCCGGCATGTTCCACCGCCTGCGCGGTGCCGCGCGTGGCGACCAGCGAGTAACCCATGTCGTGCAGCAGCTGTGCGACAGCGACCACCTTGACCTTGTCGGTGTCTTTCACGCTGAGGAACACCGTGCCTTTCTCCGGCAGCGTGGCGCCGGCCCCGAGCTGCGACTTGAACAGCGCCTCGCCGAAGGTTTCGCCCACGCCCATTACCTCGCCCGTGGAGCGCATCTCCGGCCCCAGCAGCGGATCGACGCCCTGGAACTTGGCGAAGGGAAACACCGCCTCCTTCACGGAAAAATATGGCGGCACCACTTCGCCGGTGACGCCTTGGCGATCGAACGCCACGCCCACCATCGCCAGCGCGGCGATCTTCGCCAGCGGCAGGCCCGTAGCCTTCGACACGAAGGGCACGGTACGCGACGCGCGCGGATTGACCTCCAGCACGTAGATCGTGTGCTGGCCGTCGGCGGCCGTCTGTATCGCGAACTGCACGTTCATCAGGCCGATGACATTCAGTGCGCGCGCCATCTTCGCGGTCTGCGCCTTCAGCTCGGCGATGGTTTCGGCCGACAGCGAATACGGCGGCAGCGAGCAGGCCGAATCACCCGAATGCACGCCCGCCTGCTCGATGTGCTCCATCACGCCGCCGATCAGCACCTGCTTGCCGTCGGCCAGGCAGTCGACGTCGACTTCGATCGCGTCGTCGAGGAAACGGTCCAGCAGCACCGGCGAGTCGTTGCTGACCTTCACTGCCTCCCGCATGTAGCGCTCCAGATCGCGCGGCTCGTGCACGATGTCCATCGCACGGCCGCCCAGCACGTAGCTCGGGCGCACGACCAGCGGGTAGCCGATCTCGTCGGCCAGTTTCAGCGCATCGTCTTCGGTGCGCGCGGTACGGTTGGGCGGCTGCTTCAGCCCCAGCTTCATCAGCAGCTGCTGGAAACGCTCGCGGTCCTCGGCGACGTCGATGGAATCGGGGCTGGTGCCGACGATGGGCACGCCGTTGGCCTCCAGATCGCGCGCCAGCTTCAGCGGCGTCTGGCCGCCGTACTGCACGATGACGCCGATCGGTTTTTCCTTGTCGACGATCTCCAGCACGTCTTCCAGCGTCAGCGGCGCGAAATACAGGCGGTCCGACGTATCGTAGTCGGTGGACACCGTCTCCGGGTTGCAGTTGACCATGATCGTCTCGAAACCATGGTCGCGCAGCGCGAAGGCGGCGTGCACGCAGCAGTAGTCGAACTCGATGCCCTGGCCGATGCGGTTGGGGCCGCCGCCCAGCACGATGACTTTCTTTCGGTCGGTGGGCGCGGCCTCGCACTCGTCTTCGTAGGTCGAGTACATGTAGGCGGTCGTCGTCGCGAACTCGGCCGCGCACGTGTCGACGCGTTTGAACACCGGGCGCACACCCAGCGCGAGCCGCGTCGCGCGCACGTCGGCCGGCTTCGCCTGCACCAGCTTCGCGATGCGGCGGTCGGAGAACCCCTTGCGCTTCAGGTAACGCAGCTCGTCGGCCGTCAGATCCGCCAGCCGACGCGCGGCCAGACGGCCTTCGATCTGCACCAGCTCCTCGATCTGTGCGAGGAACCACGGATCGATCGCCGTCTCCTCGAAGATCTCCGACAGCGTCATGCCGATGCGGAACGCGTCAGCGAGGTACCAGATGCGATCCGGGCCGGGCTCGCCCAGTTCCTCGACGATCTCGTCGCGGTCGGTCGAACGCTCGTCCAGTCCGTCGGACCCCACCTCGAGGCCACGCAGCGCCTTCTGGAACGACTCCTGGAAGGTGCGGCCGATGGCCATGACCTCGCCCACCGACTTCATCTGTGTGGTCAGGTGGTTGTCGGCCTGCGGGAACTTCTCGAACGCGAAGCGCGGGATCTTCGTGACCACGTAGTCGATCGTCGGTTCGAAGGACGCCGGCGTCGCACCGCCGGTGATCTCGTTGCGCAGCTCGTCCAGTGTGTAGCCCACCGCGAGCTTGGCGGCGACCTTCGCGATCGGAAAGCCCGTGGCCTTGGACGCCAGCGCCGACGAACGCGACACGCGCGGGTTCATCTCGATGACGATCATGCGCCCGTCGTCCGGGTTGATCGAGAACTGCACGTTGCTGCCGCCCGTGTCGACGCCGATCTCGCGCAGGATCGCGATGCTGGCGTCGCGCATCAGCTGGTATTCCTTGTCGGTCAGCGTCTGCGCGGGCGCCACCGTGATCGAATCTCCGGTGTGGATGCCCATCGGATCGAGGTTCTCGATCGAGCACACGATGATGCAGTTGTCCGCCTTGTCGCGGACCACTTCCATCTCGTATTCCTTCCAGCCGATCAGCGATTCCTCGATCAGCAGTTCGCGCGTCGGCGACAGATCCAGCCCGCGCTGGCAGATCGTGACGAACTCCTCCATGTTGTAGGCGATGCCGCCGCCCGTGCCGCCCAGTGTGAAGCTCGGGCGGATCACCGCGGGAAAGCCCATCTTCTCCTGCACGACCAGCGCCTCGGGCAGCGAATGCGCGATGCCGGAGCGCGCCGAAGCCAGGCCGATGCGCGTCATCGCCTCCTTGAACTTCAGCCGGTCCTCAGCCTTCTCGATGGCCGCGGGCGATGCGCCGATCAGTTCGACACCGTACTTGTTCAGCACGCCGTTCTTGTACAGGTCCATCGCGCAGTTCAGCGCGGTCTGTCCGCCCATCGTCGGCAGGATCGCGTCGGGCTTTTCCTTCGCGATGATGCGTTCGACCACCTGCCACGTGATGGGCTCGATGTAGGTGACGTCCGCCGTCTCCGGGTCCGTCATGATGGTCGCCGGATTGCTGTTGACCAGGATGACCTTGTAGCCCTCCTGCTTCAGCGCCTTGCAGGCCTGCGCGCCGGAATAGTCGAACTCGCAGGCCTGGCCGATGACGATGGGGCCAGCGCCGATGATCAGGATGGACTTGATGTCACTGCGCCGCGGCATGCGTACCCTTGACGACATAGTTGCCTGGGGCGAGCCGCCGCTCGACCAGTTCGATCAGGATGTGGATGACCTTGATGTGCAGCTCCTGCACGCGGTCCGCGTATTTGCCGCCGGGCGTGACGATGGTGACGTCGGCCAGTTCCGTGATCGGCGTGCTGGCGCGGCCGGTCAGCGCGATCACTTTCACGCCGCATTCGCGCGCCGCCCGTGCCGCTGCGACGATGTTGCGACTAGTCCCGCTGGTGGTGATCGCCAGCAGCACGTCACCGGCGCGGCCGTGCGCCTGCACGAAGCGCGCGAATACCTGGTCGTAGCCGTAGTCATTGCCGACGCAGGACAGGTGGCTGGGGTCGCTGATCGCCATCGCCGCGTAGCCCGCGCGGTTGTCGCGGAAGCGGCCGGTCAACTCCTCGGCGAAGTGCATCGCGTCGCACATCGAACCGCCGTTGCCGCAGGAGTAAGCGCGGCCCCCGGCGGCGAAGGTGTCGGCCAGCAGCGCACCGGCGTCGGCGATGCTCCGCAGCGTCTGCTCGTCGGCCAGCAGGCGCGCCAGGCAATCCGCGGCTTCCTGCAGCGCCGCGCGCACCGGCGCGGTGTCGTTCGGAGCCGTACTCACTTCGCCACCTCCGCCAATGCCACTGGCGCTGCAGGCGCCGATCCTCGCGCCGCCATCGCATCGACGAAGCGATCGAACAGACTGCGGATGTCGTGCGGGCCGGGACTGGCCTCCGGATGCCCCTGGAAGCAGAACGCCGGCGCGTCGGTCAGTTCGAAGCCCTGCAGCGAGCCGTCGAACAGCGACACATGCGTCACGCGCACATTGGGCGGCAGCGTCTTCTCGTCCACCGCGAAGCCGTGATTCTGGCTGGTGATGTAGACCTTCTTCGTCGCCACGTCCAGCACGGGATGGTTGGCGCCGTGATGGCCGAACTTCATCTTCAGCGTGCGCGCCCCCACCGCGAGGCCCATGATCTGGTGGCCCAGGCAGATGCCGAACAGCGGCAGCTTGCGCGCGATGAACTCGCGCGTCGCGGCGATCGCGTAGTCGCAGGGCTCCGGATCGCCGGGACCGTTGGACAGGAACACACCGTCGGGCGCCATTGCCAGCACGTCGGCGACGGAAGTCTTCGCCGGCACCACGGTGACGCGGCAACCGCGGTCGGCCAGCAGCCGCAGGATGTTGCGCTTGACGCCGTAGTCGTAGGCGACGACGTGAAACGTCGTGGTGTCCGGTCGCGTATAGCCCGGCGTGCCGTCGGCGCGCGCGAGCCGCCAGCTGCCTTCGGTCCACTCATAGGGCTTCGTTACCGACACCACCTGGGCGAGGTCCTGTCCGGCCATGCCGGGATAGGCCTTCGCACGCGCGAGCGCAGCGTCGACCAGCGCGTCGGTCAGCGGCCGGCCTTCGTCGGCCGCCACGATGACGCCCGCCTGCGCACCCTGCTCGCGCAGGATGCGCGTGAGCTTGCGCGTATCGATGTCGGCGATACCGACGATGCCGTGCTCGCGCAGGTACGCGGTCAGGTCGCGGGTCATGCGGAAGTTGGACGCACGCAGCGGCACGTCGCGCACGATCAGGCCCGCGGCAAACGGTCGCACCGCCTCGACGTCCTCGTCGTTGACGCCGGTGTTGCCGATGTGCGGATAGGTCAGCGTGACGATCTGCCCCTGGTAGGACGGATCGGTGAGGATTTCCTGGTAGCCGGTCATCGCGGTGTTGAACACCACCTCGCCCAGCGTTTCGCCGGGACCGCCGATGGATCGGCCGCGAAAGACCGTCCCGTCAGCCAGCACCAGCGCTGCGACGGGGCGCGAATCGACGATCAGGGGGGGCAACGCGGCTCCTTGGGCAGCCCGCCCGGCCCCACGGTGTGGTGACGGGATGCCTTGACCGGCGGTCGATCGAGACGACCACCGGCGCTTGGCTCGCGATATGCGGGTTGTTCACCACCCAACCCCGCTACTACCGCAAATGGGCTACGGATAAACTCATCGATTATATCCTGCCGCGCACTGCGTACGCAGTGCCCTGTCATGACGACCTTGCTGGAAGGCCTGAAGCGCCATACGACCATCGTCGCCGACAGCGGCGACCTGGCAGCCATCGAACGGCTGCGGCCGCGGGATGCCACCACCAATCCGTCGCTGATCCTGAAGGCGGCGCAGCAGGCCGCGTACAGGCCGCTGGTCGCGGACGCGGTGCGCGCGGCCTCCGACGAAACGCCCGCACTGCAGCTCGACCATGTGCTGGTGGCTTTCGGTACGCGCATCCTGCAGCTGATCGATGGCCGAGTGTCCACCGAAGTCGACGCACGCCTGTCGTTCGACACGCGCGCAACCATCGAGAAGGCGCGCCGCCTGGTCGCGCTGTACGAGCGTCGCAGCGTCGACCGCAGACGCGTGCTGATCAAGATCGCCGCCACGTGGGAGGGCATCCGCGCCGCCGAAGTGCTGGAGCGCGAGGGCATCCACTGCAACATCACGCTGCTGTTCGCGCTGCCGCAGGCGGTGGCCGCTGCGCAGGCGGGCGCGACGCTGATCTCGCCCTTTGTCGGTCGCATCTACGACTGGCATCGCAAGACGGCCGGCAGTGCGTGGGACGAAGCCGCGATGCGCGGCCCTAACGACCCCGGCGTGCGCTCGGTGCGCACGATCCACGACACGCTGAAAGGCGCGGGCCACACGACCGAGATCATGGGCGCGAGCTTCCGCAACGTCGACCAGATCATCGCGCTGGCAGGCTGCGACCTGCTGACCATCAGTCCGGATCTGCTGGACCAGCTGAACGCCGGACAGGGCGAGGTCGAACGGCAGCTGTCCGCGCCGGGACGCGCGCGGCCGCTCGCGGAACTGCAGGAACCGGCGTTCCGCTGGGCGCTGAACGAGGACGCGATGGCCACCGAGAAGCTCGCCGAGGGCATCCGCATCTTCGCCGCCGATGCGCTGCGGCTGGAGGCCTTGCTGGCGGCCACGGCGAGCAGCGACGCGCCGCTGACCGCCGCCTGAGGCGGCGCGCCACGCACGGCCATGCTGATCATCCCCTACCAGACGCGCTTCACCGCCCGCTCGCTGCCGGTGGTGACGCTGGTGCTGGTGGTGCTGAATCTGCTGGTCTACATGCTGTTCCAGTCGGGCGACAGCAAGGCATACGAGCGCGCCGCCGACTATTACTTCAGCACGTCGCTGCCCCAGGTGGAGATGCCGCGCTACGCGGCTTACCTGGAGCGGCGCGGCGACCGGCGCTCCGCGCGCGTGCTGCAGGCGATCCGCTCCGGCCCGTCGGAGGAGAACGCGCGGCTCGTGCTGATCGTGATGAACAACGACCGCGAGTTCATGCGCGACCTGCGCGCGGGGCTGGTGGTGCGCAACGACGAGCCGGCTTACGCGGTGTGGCGCGAGCAGCGCGACCGCTACCAGGCGCTGATGGCGCAGGTCTTCGGCGAGCGCTACGCGCTGAAGCCCGGTTCGGCCGACCCGCTGCAGCTCGTTTCCTACCAGTTCCTGCACGGCAACGCCGCGCACCTGCTGGGCAACATGGCGATCCTGCTGCTCGCCGGGCCGTTCGTGGAGGCCGCGCTGGGGCGCTGGCGCTTCGTGCTGGGTTATCTCGCCAGCGGTGCGGTGGCCGGTGCAGTGCACCTGCTGGTCAGCGACAGCGGGCTGATCGGCGCGTCGGGCGCGATCTCCGGCACGATGGCGATGGTCGCCGTGCTGTACGGCACGCGCAAGGTGCCGGTGTTCTACTGGCTGTTCGTGTACTTCAACACCGCGCGCATTCCGGCACTGCTATTGCTGCCGGTGTGGCTGCTGATCGAAGCCATCCAGTGGGCACTGTCGCCCGGCGCACGCGTCGCCTACGACGCGCACATCGCCGGCTTCGTGTCGGGCGCGATCATTGCGTGGCTGCTGCGGCCGGCGGACCGCGGCAAGGTCGACCGCATTCTAAAGGAGCAGTATTCGGAGGCGCCGACCGAGCGCAAGTCCACGTTGCTGCAGGAAGCGCGCACCGCGGCCGCGCGGCTGGATACGCGCCGCGCTGCGCGTGCCTACTCCGAACTGCTGCAACAGGACCCCACCAACACGCAGCACGCCACGGCGTACTTCAACATGGCGCTGCTGGGCCGCGACAAGGAAACGCTGGCTGACGCGGCGCTGCGCGCGCTGTGGATCCGCACGCGCAACGCACGCACCGAACTGCGGCCGGTGTACACGCAGATGAGCCAGCCCCACCTGCTGGCCGTGTTGCCCGTGGACGAGCAACTGCGTCTCGCACGCCGGCTGGTGTCAACACGCGAGGACTCAGCCGCGCTGCGCGTGCTGGACACCCTGCTGAGCGACCAGTCGACAAAAACCCTGTACGGCCGTCAGCTGGCCGACTGTCTGCTGGGACTGTTCACCACCTATTCGCGACATGGGCTGAAGCAACAGGCCGACCAGGTCAGGCAGCGACTGTCGCAGTACTTCCCGACGCCGGGCACGCTGGGCGGCATCGCGCCCAACCGCGAACCGCCGATGACGATCCGCGGCGCCACGCGCGCCGGATCGTCGCGCGGCAATCCGACGACGGTGCCGGCAGGCGACCTCGAGCTCGATCTGGACACGCGACTGCACACGCGCTGGGGGCCGCAGTAGCGTGCCCCGCCGCATCGTCCATCACTGGCCGATGCGCTCCATCACCTCGAGATAGCGCCGCGCCTCCGCGGCGACCGGATCGGACGGATACTTCTGCAGCAGGAACTGCAGGATGCGGCGGGCATCCGCGGCCTTGTGCGCGTGCTCGGCCGTCAGCTGGGCGCCGATGAAGTAGATCTGCGGGATATCCGGGTGCCCCGGATGCTTCTTGTCGAAGCCGCGGATCAGCGTCGCCGCCAGTTGCGGCTGGCCCTTCTGCAGCGCGGCGCGCGCCAGCGGCACGATGGACTCGACCTGGCGCGGCGTCCAGTCGGCGCGACGGGCCAGCGCCTCGGTCACGAGGTCCAGCGCCTCGCGCCAGTTCTGCGACTTCGCCAGCAGCGCCAGGTATCTCTCCGTGTGGTCCTCGACGCGCGGCCCGTAGTTCTCGGCCAGCAGCAGCGTGTGCAGCCGTGCATGCAGCGACAGGTCGTGCGGTCGGTCGCGCAGATCGTCCTGCAGCAGCTGTATCGCCTCCTTGATCTCGCCGGAGCTCACCATCTGGCCGATCAGTGCGTCGCGCGTGCGCGCCTTGATGTCCGCGTGCCGCCCGGTGGAACTCATCAACCGCTCCTCGCCCGGGCCGACGACCGAGATCTCGAGCCGGTCCGCGTACTGGTACATCGCGTAGCCGATCAGCGCGCAGATCACGTAGCTGAAGTACCAGAAGCCCACGGACAGCAGGAAGACCAGCACGACGCCGCCGAAGCCCAGTCCTGCGCCCGCGCCGGCCGCATTGCCCGCCGCCAGGCCGGCGCCGAGGCCACCCGCCGCGCCCAGGAAGGCCATGCCGTAGGTGCGCGACAGGTCGGCGAAGAACACGAACGCGCACAGGGCCGCGTACGGCTTGCCGATGCGGCGTATCACTTTGACCAGTTCGCCGGGACTGAGCGCGCCGCGCAGACTGCCGGTCATCACCAGCCGCATCGTCGCCGCCGGCAGCAGCACGACGAAGGCGAGTCCCCAGATCAGCACGCCCAGCACCTCGTTGCGGCCCAGCACGTAGGTCAGCAGGCCGGCCGCGCCGCCGAAGATCATGTTCATCGCCACGTACTTGTAGGGCAGGTACGTCGCGACCAGATCGTCGTCGGTCAGCGGGTAATCGGAAGGAACCAGATAGCCCTTGGACGAGCGCTCGATGATCTTGAAGCCGAAACGTGCGCCGGCCACCAGCAGGCCGAAGACCGCGGCCAGCAGCAGCATCGCGCCCAGCCCGCCCAGCAGCAGCAGGAGCAGCGAGACGACCAGCCCGCCCGACAGGCCCAGCACGCGCAGCAGCACCGCCTTGTCCAGGGGCAGCAGGAAGAACTTCTGCAGGCGTTTCCAGAAAGGCTCGGCAGCCTGCTGGTTCGCGTATTCGTAGGTGGCGTCCATCCCCGCGCTACGCCTGTGGCGTAGTGGTAGCAGTTTGCGCAAGGCTAGCCGCCGTGCGCCTGCCCGGATCTTCGGCGGCGCCGGGGAAAACTACAGCTTTTCGGTCTCTCCGGCGCGCGGCTGCCACTTCATCAGGTGGCGTTCGACGCGGCCGACCAGGCCGTCCAGCACCAGTGCGAACAGCGTCAGCACCAGGATGCCGGCCATCACGGTGTTGATGTCGAAGGTGCCCTCGGCCTGCAGGATCAGGTAGCCGACCCCGCGCGCCGAGCCCAGGTACTCGCCCACCACGGCGCCGACGAAGGCCAGCCCCACCGACGTGTGCAGCGACGAGAACACCCAGCTCATCGCACTGGGCAGGTACACGTGGCGCAGCAGCTGGTTGCGCGACGCGCCCAGCATGCGCGCGTTGGCCAGCACCGTGGGACTCACTTCCTTCACGCCCTGGTACACGTTGAAGAACACGATGAAGAACACCAGCGTGAAGCCCAGCGCCACCTTGGAGGCGATGCCCAGGCCGAACCACACCGCGAAGATCGGCGCGAGGATCACGCGCGGCATCGAGTTGGCGGCCTTGATGTAGGGATCGAGGATCGCGGCGGCCACCGGCGACAGCGCCAGCCACATGCCGGTCACCAGGCCCGCAACCGTGCCGATGACGAAGGCCAGCACGGTTTCGACCAGCGTCACCCACAGGTGGCCATAGATGTCGCGGTCAATGAAGAACCAGTTCCAGACGCGCAGCAGGATCTTGACCGGCTCGCCGAAGAAGAACTTCGCGTCGTTGTCGCTGTTGAAGAAGATCGGTGGGATCAGGCCCGGTGCGGTCATCACGTGCCAGAACACGAACAGCACCACCAGCACGCCCACCTGCCAGATGCGCAGGTTCTTCGCGTTGGGCTTGATCGCGTTCCACATGACCGCCGCCCTACGCCGCCTGCTTCTGTTGCGCGTAGCCCTTCAGCACTTCCTCTCGCAGCACATCCCAGATCGCCTTGTGCAGGTCGATGAAGCGCGGGGTCACGCGCACTTCGGCCACGTCGCGCGGCCGCGTCAGGTCGATGACGAACTCGCCGATCACGCGGTCGCTCATCGCGATCGCCTCGTCCAGATCGTGCGTGATGAACAGCACCGCCTTGCGCTTGGCCGCCCACAGATCTAGCACCTCGTTTTCCATCAGCTGGCGCGTCTGGACGTCCAGTGCCGAGAACGGCTCGTCCATCAGAATGATGTCGGGGTCCAGCACCAGCGTCTGCGCGAGCGACGTGCGCTTGCGCATGCCGCCCGACATCTGGTGCGGATAACGGTCGCCGAAGCCGGTCAGGCCGACGCGCTGCAGCCAGTCGTCGACGAGGGCGCCCGCTTCGGCCGCCGGCATGCCGCGGAACTGCAGACCGGCCAGCACGTTGTCGCGCGCGGTGCGCCACGGCATCAGCGCCTCGGTCTGGAACATGTAGCCGGCGCGGCGGTTCACGCCGGTCAGCGGCTCGCCGAATACGTGCACCGTGCCGGCGCTGGGCTCCAGCAGGCCGGCGGCCATGTTCAGCAGCGTGCTCTTGCCGCAGCCGGTGGGGCCGACCACGCTGACGAATTCGCCCGGCGCGACCGTCAGCGTGACGTCGCGCACGGCCGTATAGCGTTGCGTGCGGTCGTCGCGGCTGACGAAGGTGCAGGTCAGGTCATGGAAGGCGAGCGCAGGAGTCACGGCATCAGCGAAGGCAGGTGCGCGTGCCGGCGGCGCCGCGCGGAGGATGAGTCACCGCCGGTCGGCACCGGCGGGGCTCTTCACGACGTTGTTCAGCCCTTCGGATACTTCGCGTTGGCCTTCTTCACGAAGTCGTTGGTGTAGACCGACTTCAGGTCGATCTTGGCCTTCGTCATCGCCGGATCGACGCTGGACAGCGCGCGCAGCGCGGTCGCGGGACCCTGCTCCGGGATCATGCCGTCGGGCGACAGCGCGGGCTTGGCCTTCAGGAACGCCTCGATGTACACCGCGCGGTCACCCAGCAGATAGCTCTCGGGCACCGTCTTGACGATGTCGGACGGGCCGGCCTGCTGGATCCACTTGTTGGCGCGCACGATCGCGTTGGTCAGCGCCTGCACGGTGTTCGGGTTCTTGTCGATGAAGGCTACCGGTGCGTACAGCGTGGCCGCGGGCATGGGTCCGCCGAACACGCGTTCCGCCTCGGCCACGTCGCGGGTGTCGGAGATGATCTTGATGTCGTTGCTGCGGGCCAGGATCGTCATCACGGGATCGAGGTTCGAGATCGCGTCGATCTGCCCGGAACGCAGCGCGGCCACCGCGCCCTGCGACGCGCCGACACCGACGTAGGACACATCGGTGGGCTTGAGCCCCGACTTGGCCAGCACGAAGTTCGACATCACGTTGGTGGACGAGCCGGGCGCGGTCACGCCGATCTTTTTGCCTTTCAGATCGGCCACCGACTTGAAGTTCGGCATCGTCTTGGTGTTCACCGCCAGCACGATCTGCGGTGCAAGGCCCTGCAGCACGAAGGCACGCATCGGCTGGCCCTTGGCCTGCATGTTGATGTTGTGCTCGAAGGCGCCGGACACCACGTCGGCGCTGCCGCCGACGACGGCCTGCAGCGCGCGCGCGCCGCCGGCGAAGTCGACGATCTCCACGTCCAGGCCCTCGTCCTTGAAGAAGCCCTTCTGCTCGGCCACCGTCAGCGGCAGGTAGTACAGCAGGTTCTTGCCGCCGACCGCGAGCGTGACCTTCTTCTTCTCCAGCGCCTGCGCGCCGACGTCGTGCGAAACCAGCAGCGCCGGAACGACCAGCATCGCGGCGCCGGCCAGCAGCACCGAACGCCGCGAGCGCTCGCGCGAGTCTCCATTACCGCGTGAAATCATCGTCTGTCTCCTCGGATGGGAATGCGGGGTCTACCCTCTGGCACCGATCTTAAATCACGCCGTCGCGCCGCAGCGCGTCAATCGCGGCCTGATCGCGGCCCAGCCGCCTCAGGATTTCCTCAGTGTGTTCGCCCAGCGCCGGCCCCAGCCACTGCGTGCCGCCGGGCGTGGCCGTGAGTTTCGGCACGACGGCGGGCACCTTCAGCGGCGTGCCGTCGGGCAGCACCTGCTGCTCGATCATCTGCCGGGCAGCGAACTGCGGATCGGCCAGCACGTCGGCGACGCTGTAGATGCGCGACACCGGCACGTCGGCCGCCTGCAGCACAGCCAGTGCGGTATCAATGTCGCGGCCGTTGCACCATTGCTGTATCGCGTCGTCGATGTCCTGCGTGCGCTTCACGCGCCCTTCGTTGCGTGCCAGCGCCGGATCGTCGCCCAGGTCCTGCCGGCCGATGGCCGTCATCAGGCGCCTGAAGATCGCGTCACCGTTGCCGGCGACGACGATGGCCGCGCCGTCCTGGCATGTGTAAGTGTTCGACGGCACGATGCCCGGCAGCGACCCGCCGGTGCGCGAACGCACGACGCCGAAGCGGTCGAACTCCGGCAGCGTGCTTTCCATCAGGTTGAACACCGACTCGTACAGCGCCACGTCGACCATCTGGCCCTGACCCTTGCCGCGCCCGCCGGTGGCGTCACGATGGCGCAACGCGATCAGCGCGCCGATGACGCCATGCAGCGCCGCGATGGAATCCCCGATCGAGATGCCGATGCGCACCGGCGGCCGGTCGGGATAGCCGGTGACGAAGCGGATGCCGCCCATCGACTCGCCGATCGCGCCGAAGCCGGGCCGGTCGCGCATCGGCCCGGTCTGGCCGTAGCCGGAGATGCGCAGCATGATGGTGGCCGGATTCGCGGCGGCGAGCTGCTCGTAGCCCAGGTTCCACTTCTCCAGTACGCCGGGCCGGTAGTTCTCGATGATGACGTCGGCGTCCAGCGCCAGCTCGCGCGCGATCGCCTGCGCGCGTTCGTCCTTCAGGTTCAGCGCGATCGACTGCTTGTTGCGCGCCTGCAGGTACCACCACAGCGACGTGCCGTCGTGCAGGTGGCGCCAGTTGCGCAGCGGGTCGCCGAGCTTCGGGTCCTCGATCTTGACGACGTCGGCACCGAACTCGGCGAACATGCGCGCGGCAAACGGGCCTGCGATCAGCGTGCCGATCTCCAGCACCTTCAGTCCGGCCAGCGCACCCGCCATTGCGAACCTAGGCTGCGCGGCGATCGAGCATCGCCTGCGCGATCGTGTTGACGTCGGTGTATTCCAGCTCCGCACCGGCGGGCACGCCGCGCGCCAGCCGCGTCACACTAACGGACGGGTCGCGCGCGCGCAGCAGTTCGCCGACGTAGTGCGCAGTCGCGTCGCCTTCGGGCGTGAACGACGTGGCGACGATGACTTCGCGCACGAAGCCGTCGGCGGCGCGCGCCAGCAGCCGCTCCATCTGTATCTCGCGCGGGCCGATGCCATCCAGCGGCGACAGCCGCCCCAGCAGCACGAAGTACAGGCCGTTGTAGGCCATCGACTGCTCGATCATCAACTGGTCCGACGGCGACTCCACCACGCACAGCAGCGAGGCGTTGCGCCGCAGGCTTGCGCAGGTTTCGCAGATCTCCGCTTCGGTCAGCGTGTTGCAGCGCGCGCAGTGGCGCACCGACTGCACCGACGCGAGCAGCGCCTCGCCCAGCCGCGTGGCCGCATCGCGATCGTGCTGCAGCAAGTGGAAGGCGATGCGCTGAGCCGAGCGCGGGCCGATGCCCGGGAGCTGCTTCAGCGCATCCACCAGGCGATCGATCGCGGGGCCGAGTTTCATGCTTGCAAGTTGGGGCACTGCGCGCGCGGCGCGCGGCGCGGAACGAACCTAGAACGGCAGCTTCATGCCCGGCGGCAGCGGCATGCCGGCCGTGATCGCCGACATCTTCTCCTGCGACACCGCCTCGGCGCGGCGCACCGCGTCGTTGAAGGCTGCGGCCACCAGGTCTTCCAGCATGTCCTTGTCGTCGCCGACCAGGCTGGGATCGATGACGACGCGGCGCACGTCGTGCTTGCAGGTCATCGTCACCTTGACGAGGCCGGCGCCCGACTGGCCTTCGACTTCGGTGGCGGCCAGCTCATCCTGCAGGCGCTTCATGTTCTCCTGCATCTTCTGCGCCTGCTGCATCAGCCCGGCCAGTTGCCCTTTCATCATCGTGCTTGCCCCTTGCCGTTGCTCCCGCCGTTGTTCTCGCTGCTGCCGTTGCCGTCGCCGCCCGCGCTGCTGCGCGGTCGTATCGATGCGGGATCGACCGACGCACCGAAGCTCGTCATCAATTCTCGCACGAAGGGATCGGCGTAAATGGCTTCCTCGGCCTGCCGCTGCCGCTCGGCCTGCGCCTGCGCGTCCAGGCCCGCCGCCGTCGGGCCGGTGGTCGTGCCCACCTCGGCGCTGACGCGCACTGGTCTGCCCAGCGCGCCCTCGATCGCCGCCTTCAGTTTCTCCACCGAGCCGGCCTCGATCAACGCGCGTATCGGCGCGCGCAGTCGGAAATGATCGCCCTGCGCCGACACCAGTTCACTGCGCTGCGCCAGTTCACGCACCAGCCCGCCGACCTTCAGCCGCGCGACCAGTGCCGGCCAGTCACCATCGAAGGCGGCGGCCTCATTCGCCGAGGCGGGCCGCGGTGCGGGGGATGCAGCGTGTGCGGGCTTCGTCGTGCGCGGCGGAACGGGCGCGCTGGTGCGCGCCGGCGCAGGGGCCTGCAGCGCAGCCACGCGCGGCGCGGGTGCCGGCACTGCATCGCCGGGCCTGAAGGCCAGCATGCGCAGCAGCGTCATCGTGAAGCCTGCATACTCGTCCGGCGCCAGATGCAGGTCGTTGCGGCCGTGCAGCGCGATCTGGTAGTAGAGCTGCACCTCGTCGGGCGCCAGCGCCTGCGCGAGCCGCGCGACGTCGGCGGCATTGGCGCCGCCATCGGCCGACTCGCCCACCTGTTGCGCCAGCGCGATCCGGTGCAGCAGCCCGGCGAGGTCGCGCAGCGCCTGCGCAAACGACAGGCTCTGCGTGTTCATCGCATCGGCCAGCGCCAGCACCGCTTTCGCGTCGCGGGCGGTCACCGCATCCACGAGCTGCACCAGCACGCCCTCATCGATGGTGCCCAGCATGCCGCGCACGGCTTCCAGCGTGACCTGCCCGCCCGCGTAGGCGATCGCCTGGTCCAGCAGCGACAGGCCGTCGCGCATGCTGCCGCGCGCCGCATGCGCCAGCATGCGCAGCGCTCCGTCCTCCGCCGCGATGCCTTCCTTGCCGAGGATGTCGCGCATGTGCTGCACGATGGCCTCGGGCGCCATCTGCTTCAGGTTGAACTGCAGGCAGCGCGACAGCACGGTGACCGGCACCTTCTGCGGATCCGTGGTCGCGAGGATGAACTTCACGTAGTCGGGCGGCTCCTCCAGCGTCTTCAGCATCGCGTTGAACGCGTGGTTGGTGAGCTGGTGCACCTCGTCGATCATGTAGACCTTGAAGCGCGCGGCGCTGGGCGCGTACATCGCCTGCTCCAGCAGCTGCACCATCTCCTCGACCTTGCGATTGCTGGCCGCGTCCATCTCGATGTAGTCGACGAAGCGCCCGGCGTCGATGGCGGTGCAGGCGTCGCACACGCCGCAGGGCGTCGCGGTGACGCCGCCCGTGCCGTCGGGTCCCGTGCAGTTCAGCGCCTTCGCGAGGATGCGCGACAGCGTGGTCTTGCCGACGCCGCGCGTACCCGTGAAAAGATACGCGTGGTGCAGGCGGTTGGTGGTCAGCGCGTGCGTGAGCGCGCGCACCACGTGCTCCTGTCCCACCAGCGTGGAAAAGTCACGCGGCCGCCATTTGCGCGCCAGTACCTGATACGACATGCGGCGATTCTACGTGGCGGTCATTGACTTGCTGCCTGACTTCGCGCCACCCGCCAGCGCATGCAATGCCACGCCGCTGAGCCTGCAGATACGCCAGTCCGGCAGCAGCGTCGCGCCCAGCGCTCCGTAGAAGTCGATGGCCGGCTGGTTCCAGTCCAGCACCGCCCATTCGAAGCGCCCGCAGTCGCGCTGCACGGCGATGCCTGCAACGTGCGTGATCAGCGCCTTGCCGATGCCGCGCCCACGCGCGTCCGGCACGACGAACAGATCCTCCAGATAAAGACCGCGCCGCGCCAGGAACGTCGAATAGTTATGGAAGAACAGCGCAAACCCCAGCGCCGTCCCCTCCGCATCCGCCGTGCCCTCCCGCGCCACCACGCACTCCACCACCGGCCGCGCGCCGAACAACTCGTCGCGCAACTGATCGGCCGTCCCGGTCACAAGATGCGCAAGCTTCTCGTACTCCGCCAACGCCCGCACCAGCGCGAACACCTCCCCCGCATCACCTTCCCGCGCCGCACGAATAAGGAACGACATAACTGAAAACCCACGAGCGGAGAGTGTTACGGGGGGGAGGTCCAGGAGGGGGCGCAGCCCCCTCTTGCATCCTCAAATGAGCCGAAGGCTCGTCACCCCGCCCTTTGGGCGGGGTGGCGAGCCTTGTCCTCGGCACTGCAGGGAATCCGCTATGGCTGCTTCGTTCCCGACCTGACCAGGTTCACGGCACCTCCATGCGAGGGGGCCCGCCACCGCGAATGTTATCAGTGTGCGCGACCGACTTCGTCGCCACTCAGTTCGTCGCAAAGCAGTAGAGCAGCCCGGCGCCGCCGGTCGAGCGCAGGCCCTCCACGTCGCAACCGCGCGTCGGATGCGCGGAGTTCCACGAACGCGCCCACGCGTTGTTCACCGGACCCACGCGATCGTGATGGCCGGTCATCGCCGAGCCGTCCTTGCCGCCTTTCGTCCAGTTGCCGCAGGTCATGTCGCCGAACGGCGCGCCTGCATAGGCCGTGCCGTCGGGGCGCGAGCCGGTGAGGATGTCGTGGTCGTTCGGCTTCTCGGTGCGGCCGTTGACCATGCGGCCACGCTCGTCGACCGCGGTGTCCTTCGTGATGCGATTGTTGTCGGAGTGCAGGTCGGCGACCGAGAACGCGATCATTTCGCCCTTGATGTTCTGCCACGGCCCCTTGCCGATGCGATCGCGCGCGTTGACGAAGCCCGGGTCGTTGAGCGCCGGCGCCTGCGTGCTCAGGTACGCGCGCCATACGCGCGCCGCCGGCGCGCCGGCGGCCTGCGCGAGGTTCTGGCAATGACGATCCGCACCTTCCAGACCGCCCAGGTCGGCGCCCTTGCCGACACCGACGCTGGTCACGAAGAAGGTCATGTTGTTTACGCCGGGCTCGGGCATGCTGACACAGCCGGCCGCGATCGCGGCGGCCGCCGCGACGATGGTCACCTTCGATCGATGGCGTTGCATGACTGCCTCCTGTCGTTGTTGGCGGAGCGCGCGCAGCTTGTACGACGCGTCGTCGAACCACAACCCCGCGCTTTGGCAACGCTGCGCATGCTGCAGCGCGCGAGCAAGCGGCGCGCCCGATCAGTCTACGTCGATGAGCTGTGCAGTAGCGGTCAGCAGCGCGATCCGCACCGGCTTGTCACGCCGTATGGCCCGCAGCAGATCCGCGTAGCGCCGCACCTGTGCCTCGAACGCCGGCCGCTGCTCGTCGGTGACGCTCCACTTGAAGTCGATGATCAGCAGTTCGGCGTCGAGCTCCAC